>Ga0180218_1000879_pt1 | contig 21532 bp, 26 predicted proteins | sample eDN3rd37CKraftBY_FD_151334 | JGI IMG/M metagenome (GOLD analysis project Ga0180218, IMG submission 151334) | Enriched backyard soil microbial communities from Emeryville, California, USA - eDNA 3rd pass 37_C Kraft BY (version 2) (version 2) | ecosystem: Environmental > Terrestrial > Soil >...
GAGAAGCCGAGCAGGGCGAGGACCGCGCGGCGGCGCTCGTCGAACAGAGTCTCGCCGCGCGAGGTCTCGACGCTTTCGCGGGTTTCGTCGCTGCGCGCCGTCTGCGGCTCGGCGCGGACGCTCCACAGGGGCGAGCCGGCGATGGCGTGGGCGAGCATGAGGCGCAGCGCCACGCCCGGATGCGCGAGCAGCGCGGCGCGCGCGGCGGCATGGCGATGCAGGTCGATATAGGCCTGCATCGGGCCGCTGACCTCGGGGCGGGGCGGCTTGGCCGGAGGCTCGGCCTGCTCGCCGCGCGCGATGCGCCGGGCCTCCGCGCGCGACAGGTAGCCCTCGTGGAAGACCACCTCGCCGCTGGCGCGCACGTCGATATAGACGCGCCCGCCCTTGCGCTTGGGCGCCTTCTCGTACTCCCAGCTCTGGAAATGCTCGGCAGGCGGGACGATCACCGCGTCGGCCCATCCGGCGTCGAGATATTCCGCGCGCCGCGCTTCGATGGCGGCTTCCTGCTTCGCCCAGAAGGCGTCGGCATCGGCGAAGTAGCTGTCCTCGCCGAACAGGTCGGCGACGTCGGCAAGCCCGCTCGCGGCGACGTCGAACAGCGCATGGCGGGTGCTGATCGACTGGCCGCCGAACAGCCACGCCTTCAACTGGTGGCCGGTCGGCAGGTAAGTGTCGGGATCGTCGGCGAGCGCCAGCCATGCGCGCTGCTGGCTCTTGCTGGCGAGCGTCAGGTGGCGGACGGTGGCCCGGTCGATTTCCTCGCGCGCATACATCGCGCGGATGCGCGGCAGCAGGTTGCCGAGCGCGAGCACGCGCCGGACGGCAAGGTCGGGCAGGCCGAAGGTGGCGGCAATGTCGTCCATCGTGCGGCCTTCCTTGACCAGCCGCGTGAAGGTTTCCCACTGCGTCACCTCGTCCGGGTCGAGCCTTGCCAGGTTCTCGATCAGCGAGGCCTCGATGGCGGCGGCATCGTCGCCCGCGTCGAGGATCGCGCACGGCAGCGGCTCGGCCTGTCCCGACTCGTCGGCGACGATCCGCGCCGCGTGGAAGCGGCGGCTTCCGGCGACGATCTCGAACGCGCCGGGCGCGCCGTTGGCGCGTACGATCAGCGGCACGAGCACGCCGCGCGCGCGGACGGTCGGCAGGATGTCCGACACGTCGGGCGGGCGCTTGGCGTAGCGCATGTTGGCCTTGCTGACGGCCAGCTTGTCGAGCGGAAGAAAATCGAGTTTCATGGCACTTGCTCCTTCAAGAGCGCCGGTCCGTCGATCTCTCCAAGGTGGGCGGACCGGCTTGGGGTTGGCGGCGTGACGCGCCGCCCGCGTCATCCGCTTGCGCGCGGAAGCCGGTCGAAGCCGAGCAGCCGTTCGGCCTCGGGAATGGAACCTTCGCGACGGGCGACCTCGGCCCAAGTCGAGAGCGAACGGGCCGTCGCGAAGGCCAAGTCGCGTTCGATGCCGAGGCCATAGGGCAGGCGCAGCGAGGCGATTTCGGACAGGCTGAAATAGCCGAGCTCGGGGCATCCGAACCCGAGGTCGGCGAGGCCGAACAGCGTGTCGCCATCCTCGCCAAGCTCGGTCGCGAGCCATGTCGCCGCGCCGAGCGGATTGAACAGCTTGAGCACCGGAGCCGGGTCCGGCGCGGGCTTGCCGTCACGCTCGGCGGCGCGGCGGGCGATCGCGTTGGCGCGCAGCGCGAAGCGCAGGTCGGGGGTGAGGAGGATCATGCCGCCTGCCTCCCTTCCCGCGCCGCGCGGTGGCGGGCGAGCAGCCAGTCGGCGGCCTTGCTGGCTTGGCCGGCGGCGCGGAAGATCGCGCGATTGTCCTCGCGCAGCACGTCGAGCCAGCCCGCCAAGTAGTCGGCATGGCGGACGGTCGGCACGATGCCGAGGCTCGCGCACAGGAAGGCCGCGCCCATTTCGGCGACCAGTTCCTCCCGCGCATAATCCTTGCTGCCGAACGCGCCGGTCTGGTTGCGCGCGAGCCGCGAGCGATGGCCGGTCGCGTGGGTCAGTTCGTGAAGCGCGGTGCGGTAGTAGTTGACCTGCTCGAAGAAGGCGGGTTGCGGCGGGACCTGCACATAGTCCGCGCGCGGAACATAGAAGGCCTTGGTCCCGCCAATGCGGAAGTCGACGCCGCTGGCGGCGATCACTTCCTCGGCGAGCGGCACGATCTCCCGTTCGGGAAGCGGCACCGGCTCGGGCGCGAGGTCGGGGCGAAGCCCCTCGCACTGCGCGACGTTGAACACGGTGAAGCGCTTCAGGAACGGAATGGCGCGGGCTTCCTCGCCCGTCTCGCGTGCGCGCTCCTTCTCGGCTTCGGGGGTGAAGCGGTCGGCATAGACGACGGTCGTACCGCGCTCGCCCTTGCGGACGTTGCCGCCTGCCTCGAGCGCCTGCCGGAAGGTCAGCCAGCCTTGGCTCGGGAAGCCCTGCTCGATCACCGCGCCCCACAGGATCAGCACGTTGACGCCTGAATAGGTGCGGCCGGTGAGCGCGTTGCGCGGCAGGCCGGGCGTGGGTCCGGTGCCCTCGGCCCGGCCCCAAGGCTGGACCCAAGGGAAGCGCCCGGCCTCAAGCTCGGCGATGATCCGGCGCGTGACCTCGTCATAGAGGCTGGCGCGCGCCTCGGGCTGCGCCTGCGACTGGCCGGGGCCTGCCTCCGGCTTCCGCGCGGCGCGACGGTTGGGGGTTGCACGCATTGGCTCGCCTCCTTCCCGCCCAAAACCGCATGGCCTCCCCGGAAAGCGGGGGTGGGCGGCGAGAGGCGACCGGAAAGGCGCGGGCCAGAGCGGCGGCGGCACCCGAAGGGCCGCAATGGCAATGAAGGAGCCGGCCCAAGGGCCGGCTTGCCGCCGCAGCGCCCGCGCCTAGGAGGGAGCGCCGCCCACTCCCGCGCATCCGGGAGAGGCCACGAAAAGCGCCGCCGCGCGCGAGCGCGGCGACCTTTGGGGATGCGCCAGCGATCGTCACCGACAGGCCGAGACCCGCGCACGCGGGGCTCGGCGGCGAGGGCCAAGCCCGAGCCGTAGAGCGCGGTCGCGCGGCACGCGCGAGGCGCCAGACCTTGCTATGCTAGCGGCATTGAGCCGTTACGGTCGGACCGGAGGTTGCACCTGATATTCCGCGCGCTTGCCCGGCTAGGTCCAGAGCTCGCGAGCAATGGCGTTGGCGTCAGGATTCGCGCAAAACTCGCAATCGGCAATGCGCGGACGAAGGACACGCGCACGTTGGACCGGCGCGCGCCACGGGTCGACCGTCCAATAGTTCGTGCCGTTGACCCTGTTGTCTGAGCGCAGCAGCTCGATGACCTGAAGCGCGCCCGCAAGCGCGCTGACGAAGGCGAACGGCGCAAGCACCTGACGGTTTTCCGAACTCAGCAGCGTCTGCTCGGCGCACCGCTGCTTGAACAGGCTGTCATACGCCATGCCCACAATGTCCGCGGGCACGATGCCGGGGACCGCCGCGGCGATGGCGGCAGCAGCATCAGCAGAAATGAAGCCTTCCTTGACCGCTTCCGGCGTAATTCCCAGGCCTTCGGCAATCGCACGCTCGCGCAGGTTTTCCTCGGGAACGTGGCGATAGATGCAGGCAAGGCACGCTTGCTCGGTGGGCTGCCGATGCGAATGCACCACCACCGCACGGATGTCCGTCGTCGAAGCGTCGATTACGCGACCCGGCAGCTCGGACTGGATCGAACGGCGGGCGCGCCGGCTGTCGACGGTGACAATCACGGTAGCGGGCGGCCCCATCCGCTTGCAGAACGTCCTGAACTCCTCGACGCAAGGCTCGAGCACGAGGTCGGGGAAATCGCCCTGCGCCCGCGTGGCCAGCACCGTCGCCTTGTCATTGCCCGCATCGCCGGGCTGGAGATAGACGCAGCGATTGAAATTGCCGTTGCCGACCGATTTGGGGTCGACGATGAAAAGGGTGCCGCGAACTGGCAGGTGCCGCAGCGCGCGCAAGAAGCCGTGGCCGACCGCACCGGCGCCGACCAGAACCGACCCGGAAAGGTCTATTGCACGATCGAGGGCGCCCGGCGGCACGCCAAGCACATCGAAACGATAGCTGAGCGGGAGCTGCGACGTAGGAAGGGCCGGATCGTCGATGACGAGATGGAGGGTCGCCGCCACTGCCGAACAGGCACCGAGCATCGCAAACAGGGGGTGCGGCGACGAGGCGGAGGCCCGGGTCGGGACAGAGGCGATGGTCACCGCCGCCGCGTCGATGGATGCATGGAGGCGCGGCGCCGAGGTACGGGGCATGGCATCCCCAACAATGAGTTCGGCGTGGACGTCCTTGCCCGGAGTGCGCGTCACCTCGACGGTGAGCGAAAGCAGCGAGATGATCTCCTCGGCCCAGGCGCGATCACGCGCGCCGACGCCGGTCGTGACGAGGACGGTACGGCCGAGGCGGTCGGCGGCCTCGTCCTCGCCTATGCCGAGGACTGCCGCAAGCATCCGGGCATTTTCCTGACGGGCGTCGATCATGCGCGGACATCGATGGGCGCAGCGCGGCCGCGGTTTGGAACGTGCAGCCATTCGTTGGCCGCCGAGAGCTCGTAAGTCATGGCCTGCTCGAGAAAGTTGTCGACCGTGGTGCTCGCGGCGAAGTACGGCAGCACGAGCGACAAGGCGCCGATATGGCGCACGATCGCCCATTCATCGTCCACTTCGGAATGATAGGCGCGGCCGGGATGCGTGTGCAGTTGCGCGAGGATCTTGAGCCGCCTGATGCGCAAGTGTGCCATCAAGGCGCGCATGCTTGCGGGGGGCAGGCGAAAATAGTCGATCGCAGCGACCTGGTCGGGCTCGTAGACCTCCACCACGCATGCCGGGGGCGGAGCACTTGCCCGGCCGAGCCAGAGCACGACCCGCTCGCTGCGCTGCCTTCCTCCCGCGCGCATTCGCGCGATGGTATCGGCGACAATGGCGGGCGGGCAGACAATCCGCGTCATCGCACCGCCCTCTTCCAGGCGCGCCACAGCTGGCTCAGAATGCCGAGCAGGTCGATGCCGGGTTTGCCGCGATAGTTCGACCAGTAGTCGTTCAGGTGGCTTTCGTGGGTATGATATTCGAGCGCTCCACGCATGCAGACAAACGGGCGCCCGGTATTCCGGTGAGGTCCGGGGTGAAAAACGCTGCCGACGTGCTGCGGCGGTGCGGTGAGATAGCTGCCGTCGGCGGCGAGCAGCTCGATGCTGGGCGGCAGCTCGTCCCAATCGGCGCAGGTGAAACGCAGCCGGAGCGGTGTTGCGGTCGGGTGGCGGAAGATCACGTCGAGCACCGGAAAGCCTGCCGTCACGACCTCCCATCCGAACTTTTCCGCCATGCGGCGATCGAGACGACCGACGTCGCGCTCGAAGGCCGCACGCGAGAGCGCCTCAAGCATGACCGCCGCCACCTTCGCGCGCGCCCCACTCGATATCGACCTCGCCGGACAAGCCGGCCTGGGCGAAGGTGTGCTGGGGATTGATGTCGACGCCGTTGACCTGCGCGACCCAGTCGGTCGTGTCGGTGATGTCGAGCTTGCGCGCCGCCCGCGCGAGCACGTTCGCGATCAGCTGTTCGGGTGGGACGCGCAGCGCTCCCTGGGCGGGGAAGACGCCGCTCGTGGTGATCACGGTGACGAGCAGCTTGTCGTTGCCCTGGCGTGGCCGGGATACGATGTCCTCGACGCCCGTGGGCTCGAAGGTAACCGTCGCGCCAGGCCGCAGCACGATGTCGGGCTCGTCCTCGCGTTCGAGCACCCAGTCCTTTCCGGCGGGCGGCTCCCAGATGGCCAACAGCTCGTCGACTTCAAGTGTCGCCGTTCCCCAGACCTGGCCGACCTCGTCAAGCGTGAACGCGTAGGTGCGATCGGACGCGAAGGCGCGCAGGATACCGCCCCGCTCCTCTTCGAGATCGATGGGATCCTCGGTGCCCACAAGCCGTGTGCGCCCGTTGCGAACCAGGATGAGCTGGTGCTCGCTCGCGGGGACGAGGCCGGCGGAAGTCAGAACCTCGCGACCGTTCACGACGCGATCCTCGAACTGGAGCATGACGCCGTTCACTTCGATGGCGGGGGTGGGGCGCCCTTCCTTGTTCCCTGTCATGTCTACGTCTCCTTCCGCCGCACCGCGGCATTCCGACTCTTGACGATCGACTCGCGTGGACTAAACTGGCACGTGAGTCCTGATCTGGACTTGATATGGATCGAGACTCTTTGGTGCGTCAAGTCCAAATCTGGACTAGAGGAGATTTTGTCATGACGACTATCGCTCCCGGCGCCCAGCAGGGCGTCGGCCAAATCCGGATTCCAGCTGAGCTGGAGGCGTTTTTCGGGATGGCTGAGCGCTGGAGGCTTTCGACCGACGACCAGATACTGTTGCTCGGGTCACCTGGCCGCTCGACATTTTTCAAGTGGAAGAAGGAGGGCGGAACGCTTCCAGCTGACACGCGCGAGCGCCTTTCGCACCTGCTGTCGATCTGGAAGGCGCTCCGGATCCTGTTCACCGAGGATTCGCGCGGCGAGGAATGGATGAGGGCGCCGAACCGATATTTCGATGGAGCCAGCGCGCTCGATGTCATGCTCGAGGGCAGCGTTGCCAGCATCTATCGTGTTCGACGCTATCTCGACGCCCAGCGCGGAGGGTGAGAACCGTGTTGCGCATAATCCCCTGGGCGATGGACGGCTATCGCCTCATTCCGTCCCGCTTCCCGCCCGTCTCCGTCTACGAAGGGCTGGTCGCGAACGACCGGATCGAGGCGCTCACGAATGTCGAGGCCCTGACCAACCCACGGCTGCGTTCGGAAGCAAGGCTTACAGCAGCTGCGGACCCGGCCTCCCCGCACCGGATCCAGAACTGGAACCTCGCGCCCTTCGCCTATGGCAATCCTGAGGGAAGCACCTTCTTCGGCGAGGAACGGCCGTGCCTTGAACTCGCGAGCGATCCGCAAACGGCGCTCGCCATCGCGGTTGCGCGGCGCGAACGGTTTCTCGGGCGAACCGACGAAGCTCCCACGGGACTCGACATGAGGTTGTTGAAGACAGCCATCGAAGGCCGTTTCTGGGACTTGCGGTCGCTTGGCGCCGAGCTGGATCGCGACACGCGGTTGGAGTACGGGGCAAAGCTGCCGGAAGATGCGGACGGCATCCTGTTCCACCCGCCCCAACGACCTTATGGGACTTGCGCCGTCGTGCTCAACGGCGATCGGCTGGGACGCACGCTTCAGACCACCCATTACCGATTTGTGTGGAATGGTCGCCGTATCGCCTTGCTTTATGCGTTTGACGACGTTGGACGCGAGATCGAGCCTGAACTGCTTGCCGGCGAGCGGGACGTCCTGGCCGCCTAGGCGAGGCGTCCGGCGGTCCAGTCCTCCAGGCGGACAAATTCGTGGAAGTCGCAACCCGGTGCGAGGCAGACAACGCTCGGCATAACCCGTCCGTCGCTGAGCACTTCATGGTTCTTCAAGCTGACCGCGTGTCCCCTTGCGCAAGTCATATCCGCCTTGAAGCGGGCTTGGGTGGACGGGTGGCAGGGTTTCCAGTGAAGCGGCGGCGCGCGCCCATCCAGGCCGTGGCGACTTATTGGCACCAATGGAAAATGCCGCCGCGGCCGTGCCGAGGGCGCGCGTCGTTTCCATCCGAGAAGCGACGAAAGCCATTGCAGCAAACCCATAATCCCCTCCGGCTTTGGTACCTCGTGGAGAATTAGCCGATTCCTCCGCCGGAACGAAGCGGTAGGTTATCGTCTTTGATCTGGCCTCCAAGGAGGCATTAATCGCTTGTGGCCCGTGGGCATGCACCAACACGCGTCTGGAGTAGCTGGCGATAGCCACCGCCGGCCATCCTGCGCGCATCCCGGACGAGGCGACGCACCCGCGAGCGCAGCGAGTCAGCGCTGTCGGTCCAGTCGAGCAGGATGCGGTCCTCGCCGAAAAGCGCGGCGCCGATCTCGCGCTGGCTGGCGCCGGCGGCGAGCGCGTCATGGACGCGCAGGACGGTGAGCCAGCGCTCGACGCGCGGATCGCGCGGAAACAGCGAGCGGGCGAAGCGCCCGTGGCGGCACAACTCGAGAAAGCGCCTGAGCGGCAGGATCCTGGTCTCGGCGGAAGCGACACCAAGCAGGCGATAATGGAGCAGCACCGCTTCCTCGCGAGCGATGCTGCCTTTCTCGACATCGATGCGGATGCGGTGCCAGCCGTCGGAGAGCACTGCGTGCTCGCGCCCCTCCACATCGGTCGCGATCGCCAGCCAGGGCGCGAGGCGCTCGGTCCGGATGCTGTCCGGGTCGGAAGGGTCCGACGGCACGGCGATGACGCGGAGCGTGCCGGGATCGAGGTCGGCGTGCCAGATGATCTTGGCGTCGGGTGCGGGGCGGCCCGGGTCCTCGGCGAAAGTGGAGCCCCCACTGGACCGGCTCGATTGGCGGCCCGGCCGCCGCCGGACCGCGTGTCGCCTCGCTCGCGCGCGTGTACCAGGCGATGTAGCCGGGGTCCCGGCGCAGCCATTCCCACATGAGGCCGGCGCGATCTATTCCACGAAGCCGAGTATATCTGCGAGCGTCACGCCACCAGCCGGCGCCCTCGTCTTTCGCCCCGCCGGTCATGCGGGTCCGGGCAACTCGGGCCGCGCATGCCGGCTACTTGCCGTCGGCGGCAGCCGGCAAGGCAATGCTTGCGGGGACATCCACCATCTTGCGCAACATCTTCTTCGTTGGAATTCCGCATGATAGTGTGAAGTTTTCGCAGGAGTCGCCGGAGGACGGCCTGAGAACCCGTCGTCCAGCCCGAAGCCAGGGGAAAGGGCGGCCCGGGGACGGACGGTGGCTTGAGACGCCGCCCGGGGCCGTATCGCTGCCCGATGGGCATGCACGCGATGGCGATGCAGTTCATCCGCATCGTCGAGGAAGTGAGGAACGTCGATGACCTGGCCGCTGCGGTGCAGGCGGTCACCACCGAGCTCGGCTTCCAGTATTTCGCGCTGACTCACCATGTCGACGTGCTCGCCGCCGAGGGCACGGCGATCCGCCTGCACAACTATCCCGCCAGGTGGGCGGACTATTACGACCGCAATGCGCTGGGCGTGTCCGATCCCGTGCACCGGGCGAGCCACGTGACGAGCGTCGGCTTCTGCTGGTCGCGGATGCCCGAGATGATCCCGCTGACCGCCGAGGACCGGCGCGTGCTGGCGATGGGGCGCGAGGAAGGCATCGGCGAAGGCTTCACGGTTCCGGCGAACGTCCCGGGCGAGGCGCGCGGCTCCTGCTCGTTCGCGAGCGAGGCAGGGCGCCCGATCGTCGCCGACCTGCTGCCGATGGCCCAGCTTGCCGGCGCCTTCGCCTTCGAGGGCGCGCGGCGCCTGTGGTCGGAGCGCGGCCACCTGCCGAAGCCGCCGCCGCCGGCGCTCACCGATCGCCAGCGCGACTGCCTGCTGTGGGCGGCGCGCGGCAAGACCGACTGGGAGATCAGCCGCATCCTTGGCGTCACCGAGGAGACGGTCGCGCGCCATATCAAGCTGGCCTGCGCGCGATACGGGGTGAGCAAGCGAACATTGCTGGCGATCCGGGCGCTGTTCGACGGAACCCTCACTTTCACCGATATCTTCCGGCGCTGATATTACCCTTTCCGGGAATGGCGGGCGCGGCCGTCCGCGCCGACCCTTGGCGAACCAAGAAGCCAAGGGAGCCCAGCAATGCTTCATGTCATGCAGACGGCCGCGCGCCCGGCGTCGGACGGCGTGTTCCGCGCCATGTTCGCCGCCCGCAAGTCCGTGTTCGTCGACCTGCTCAAGTGGGACGTGCCCGTGATCGACGGCACCTACGAGGTCGACCAGTTCGACGACGCCCATGCGACCTACCTGGTCCTTGCCGACCCCGACGGCGGCCATCTCGCCTCGGCGCGCCTGTTGCCGACGACCCGCCCGCACATCCTCGACAGCTTCTACGCGGAGCTGTGCGAAGCAGGGCCGCCGCGTGGAGAAGGCGTCTACGAGATCACCCGGTTCTGCCTGGACCGCGGGTTGAACGCCCGCGAGCGCAGGGCGGCGCGCAACACGCTGGTGGCGGGGCTGGCCGAGCATGCGCTGCGAGCCGGCATCACGACCTACACGGCGATCGCCGAAATGCCCTGGTTCCAGCAGATCCTCGCGTTCGGCTGGCTGTGCCGCCCGCTCGGCCTGCCGCGCGTAATCGACGGCACGATGCTCGTCGCCCTGCGCATCGAGATCGACGCGAAGACGCCGACGCAGCTCGCCGCCGCCGGGATCGTGCCATCGATCGACATCCGTGCCGCCGCATGCGTGGCCGCCTGAAGGGAGTGGCGCGATGATCGAGACCATGACTCCTCCCGTCGTCCAGGACTACTCGGAAGAGCTGCGCGAGCAGGGCTATTGCATCATCCGCGGCGCACTGCCGCGCGAGACGATCGCCGCGCTCGACCAGGACCTCGCAGGGGATTTCGCGCGCACGCCCTTCTGCGAGGGCGCCTTCTACGGTGCCACGACCAAGCGGTTCGGGCGGCTGCTCATTCGCTCGGAGCACGTCGCCGCGCTAGTCCGGCACCCAGGGATTCTCGCCAGCGTTGAGAAGCTGCTCTCGCCCTGGTGCGACCGGATCCAGCTCAACGTCACGCAGGCGATCGGCATCCATCCAGGCGCGCCCGCGCAGATGCCGCACCGCGACCAGGACATGTGGCGAGCGCCCGCGGGCGAGGCCGAGTACCTGGTCAACGTCATCTGGCCGCTGACGCGCTTCACCGCCGAGAACGGAGCCACCCTGGTCTGGCCCGGGAGCCATGGCGCGAACGCGCTCGCCCCCGAGCCGCGCTCCGCACCGCTGGCCGCCGAGATGGAGCCCGGGGACGCGCTGCTGTTCCTCGGCTCGACCCTGCACGGCGCGGGTGCGAACCGGACGAACGAGGTGCGGCGCGGCATCGTCGTCGGCTATTCGCTGGGGTGGCTGAAGCCCTACGAAAACCAGTGGCTCGCGTACCCGCCGGAGGTGGCGCGCCGGTTCGACCCGGAACTCGCGGCGCTGGTCGGCTATCGCCAGCACCGCCCGAACCTCGGCAACTACGAGGGGCAATGTCCGTCCGTGCTACTCGACGGGCGGGCGGAGGTCCCGCTGGGCGCAGTCGACGCGCTCCGCCCCGACCAGGCATCGATGGTGGATGCGTTCGTGGCGAGTCAGGCGACATGAACGCCGCCGGGCCCACCGCCGAGCGCATCTACGAGGCGCTGAAGGCCTACATATTGCGCGGTGCGTTCCGGCCTGGCGCCCGGCTCGACCCGGCTGCCCTGGCCGAAAGCCTCAACAGCAGCGTGACGCCTGTGAGGGCAGGCCTCAATATCCTGGTCGGCGAGGGACTGGTGGAGACCGGGACGGGCGAAGGGTTCCACTTGCCGCTCGTCGACGAGCCGGCGCTGAAGGACCGCTACGGCTGGAATGCCGAGCTGCTGGCGGTCGTGCTCCGCAGTGCCGGCCGTAGGCCCGCCGACGCCGAGCTCGCCATCGATGCCGGCAGCCAGGCCGTGCGCGCCGCCTCGCTGTTCCTCGCCATCGCCCGCTGGTCGCCCAACCTCGAGCACGCGCGCGCGATCGCGCTGCTGAACGACCGGCTCCATGCCGTTCGCGTGGCCGAGACCGGCGTCCTCGCGGACATCGACGCGGAACTCGACGCGATAGCCGAGGCGGCCGGGCGCCGCGACCTCGCGCGGCTCCGGCCGCTGCTCGCGGCCTATCACCGGCGTCGCACCCGGTCAGCGGCGGCGATCCTGCGCCAGCTCTACCGAATGGAAGATGCGCTGCCCGCCGAATAATCGAGGAATCAAATCCGTATTCAATTCGGATCGCCCGGTCCCCCTCCTATCCTGCGCTGTGCTGCAGGTCCGCAGCGAACAGGAGAGTGGCACCATGAACCGCGAAGACGAACTGATCGATCTCGGCGTCGCCAGCGAGGAAACCCTCGGTGGCGAGGGCAAGATGCCGGATCTCGTCCGCGAGATTCCGGAGACGGGTCTGTCCGACGAGTGATCATGACAGGCGCCGGCGCCCGACAGCGCCGGCGTCGTGCCGCACCTCCGCAGCACAAGGAAGGTGATCATGACCCGCGAAGATGATGTGATCGACCTCGGCGTCGCCAGCGAGACGACGCTCGGCGCCGACGGCCAGCTGCCCGATTTCGTCCGCGAGATCCCGCAGACCGGCCTGTCCGACGACTGACGCGAGCTGTGCCGGCGTCCAGCGGGGCGCCGGCACCTCCTTCCACCATGGCCGTATACTGGCGCCTCGGCGAGGACGTGACCGTCGCGGTCTCGGCAGGAAGGGCGGTCTTCCTCGACGTGGCGCGCGACCGCTATGCGATGCTCCCCCGGGCGCAGAACGCAACGTTCGTCGACTGGCTCGATGAGCCGCATGCGCCGATGCCACCGGAATGCTGCTCGGCCCTGGAGGGCCGTGTGGACCTCGGCCCCGGCGGGCGCCTGGCGCTGCGCCGCGTCTCCCTCGCGATTCCGTGCGAGGTGCCCGGCACGCGGCTTCCCGAGGTGCGCACGGGCTGGCGGGATGCGGTCGCCGTCGCGCGCACCGTAATCCGCGCCAAGCGCCTCCTGGGCAGGCAGCCGCTCCGGTCGAACCTCGAGCATCGCGGGCGCGCGCTCCAGTACCGGCGTCCGTGCCAGCCGGTGTTCGATCGGGAGGCGACCTTGTCCAGGGCCGCCGTCTACCACGCCGTGCGGCATCTCGCCCCGGCGCCGCGCGTTTGTCTGCTCGATTCCCTGGCGCTGGTCGACTGGCTGGGAGACGAGCTGGAGGGCGTGCAGCTGGTGTTCGGCGTCACCGCCTATCCGTTCGGCGCGCACTGCTGGGTCCAGACGCGCCAGGAGCTGCTCGGCGACGAGCCCGACACGATCGGGCGCTATGCCCCCATCCTGCATTTCAGCGGATGACCGGCTGGTGCGTCCTTGCCGCGCCGCGCGGCGACCGGCCTGCGGCCGATGCGCTCGCCGCCAGGCTGACGCGAAGCGGCCGGCTGCGCCGCGGCCCCGAAGCCGTCGATCTGGTCCTGCTCACGTCGGGGCCGGTTCCATGCAGGCCACTGGAGGGTGGACGCGGCATCCTCGTCGGCCATGCCTTCAAAAGGTCGGGCGCGATCGGCGAGGCACCGAGCTGGCCACCGGGCGAGGACGGCGCGGCGTTCGTCCGCCGCCATTGGGGCGCCTATGTCGCGATCCGGCCGTCGGGCGACGGGATGGAGGTCCTGCGCGACCCCTCGGCCATGGCGCCGTGCTACGTCGCGAAGGCGGGACCGGTCTGGCTGGTCACGGATGCGCCGCGGCTCCTGCTGGAACAGGGCGGTCTCGGCTTCGCGGTCGACTGGCCCGTCGTGATCGCTTCGCTGGTCAGCCGCGATTGGCGGAGCGAGCGAACCGCGCTCGCCGGGATCGAGGAGGTGCTGCCCGGAACGACGGCGCTGCTCGGGCCCGATGCCGTGACCCGTTGGCGGGCATGGGACCCGTGGGACTTTGCGCGGCCGGCACGAGGCCAGGACCTTTCGTCGGAGGCGCTTGCCGACACGATCGACTGCTGCGCGGCGGCCTGGAGCCGGGTCTATCGGCGGCCGCTCATAGAGATTTCGGGAGGGCTCGATTCGGCCATCGTCGCTGCGGCGTTCGCGCGCCAAGCCCAGGATCCGCGCCTGGTCACCTTCGCGGCTGGGCCGGGCGATCCGGCCGAGCTCGGCTATGCCCAGGCGATCGCCGACCATCTGGGGCTCCCTTTGGAGGTCACCCGCCCCGAGATCGAGGACGTGGACCTCACCCGGTCGCAGGCCTGCGACCTTCCACGCCCCAACGCGCGCGCGTTTACCCAGGCGGCCGATGCGCTCAGCCGTGGACATGCCGAAGCCATCGGCGCGGACGTGTTCGCCAGCGGGGGCGGCGGCGACGACCTGTTCGGCTACCGGCAGTCCGTCACGCCGGCCATCGACCGCCTGGTCTCGGAAGGACCCGGGCAGGGTGTCGTCCGGACGCTCGACGAGATCGCGCGAATCAGCCACGCCAACTTCTGGGAGGCCGCGGCCCGGTTCGTGCGCCGGCTTGCCGTGCGACCGCCGCCCGCCGTTCGAACCGATGCGAGGCTGCTCGCTCCGGGCGCGATCGACAGGGCGACAACCCCCGCCAGCGCGGACGGTCGCCGCAGCCGGCTTCCCGGCAAGGCCGCGCACGTCCGCGCCATTGCCACGCTGCCCAATCACCTCGAGGGCCATGGCCGCGCCGCGTTCGCGCCGGTGCTGTTCCCGCTCCTGTCGCAGCCGGTCGTCGAGTTCTGCCTCGCGGTCCCGAGCTGGCACTGGTGCGAGGGCGGGCGGAACCGTTCGCTCGCCCGGCGCGGCTTTGCCAGCCGGCTTCCCGGGCCAGTGATCGAGCGCCGTTCGAAGGGAGCGTTCGAGGGGTTCTGCGCGCGTCTGTTCGAGCGCAACCGCGCGTGCGTCGGCGAGATGTTGCTTGATGGCGTGCTCGCGGGACAGGAGATCATCGACGGCTCCGCGGTCAAAGCCGCGATCCGGAACCCGGCACCGTCGGGCGAGCTGGTGATGCGGCTGCTGTCGCTGGTCGACGTGGAGGCGTGGCTGCAGAGCTGGCCCGGGACGGAGTTCGCCAGAAGTGACCGGCTGTCCACCGGATTAGGGAAGCCTCATTGCGTAGAATGGCTATCAGATACCACAACCGGCACCACATGCCGCCGTCGGTACGGACCTTCGCTTGACAGGGCAGTTCTTCGTGGGAGTGTTCACGGAATCTAAGGTCGCCGAGGCAAGTCTTCTGCTCGCGGCGAAGGGCCTGCCAGTAGGCTAACAGACCTGCCGGTTCGGGCCAGGGATGGCAGCTTCGCGCCCGTGAGCGCCGCCCAAGGAAGGGGTCGCGCTTGTATTTGGCCTGCCAGTGCCTATCTAGGTCTTATCGGTGGCACAGCGCAGCAGGCGCCATCGGCTGAGAGACATGCGAGCTCCCGCTTACGAGGAGCTTGCCATGACGCAGCATCTGATTTCCGAAACCACCCCCGACAGTTGGGAAAACGAAGGCGGCAGCCTGCCCTCGTCCTATCCCGAGTTCGCTAGCGTCCCCCGCTTTCTCACCGCGCTCTACGTCGTCGACGGCTACGCATACGCAAGCCTCGCGGATGCCGTTGCGCAGAAACCCCGGCTGTTTGGGAGTGCCAGCCTGTGATACCCCGCGACAGTCAAGCTCCGGACTACTTCGCAGTGTTGACGCCGTTCGCCGCGCTGGCCCTGCTGATCTGGTGGATGGTCAACTAGGCTTTCCGCGATTTCCCGACGTAACCCAAGAGACGGCCAACAAGCCCACGATAGCCGACGCGAGCGAAGCAAGAAGAATCCCCAGCTTAGCGGCCGCGAGCAGGGTGGGCGGGTAAGCCAGGTTCGCAATGAAAAAGGACATCGTAAAGCCGATCCCGGTCAGGAAGGCGCCGGCCGTGAGGAAGGACCAGTTCAGGCCCGCCCCGAGCGCCGCCAGACCACAGCGCAGCGCCAGCCAGCTGAAGAGCAGAACGCCGATCGGCTTGCCGAAGACCAGCGCGACAAAGATCGCAACGGAGACAGGCTGGACGTCGGACGCGGAAAACGCGACCCCCGCATTGGCCAGGGCGAAGAGGGGCATGATCGCGAACCCGACCCAGGGGTGCAGCATCATCTCCAGTCGCTCCAACGGCGACAGGGACTCGCTGATAGCCCGGCCCGCTTCCACAAGGTCGCGGCGATCCGATGTATCCCCGCTCCACTCGTGATCGCGCGGCTCGAGGACGTTCCCGAGGATGGCGCGCAGACGCGGCACGCCTACCCAGATGCGCGTCGGGGTCATCAGCCCGAGGATGACGCCGGCGATCGTCGCGTGGATGCCGGAGGAATCGAGGCACAGCCAAACCGCGCCTCCGAGGAGGAAGTATATCGGCAGGCTCCTGATGCCGAGACGAGCGACAATGGCGATTACGCCCAGGACAAAAAGCGCGAGACCGATAGCGACGAAATTCAACGCGCCCCCGTAACCGATCGCCACGACAAGGATCGCGCCGATGTCGTCGAAGATTGCCAGGGCTATGAGGAACAGGCGCAGGCTATGGGGAACGCGCGAACCAAAGAGCGCAAGCCCCCCGATCACGAACGCCGTATCGGTGGCCATTACGGTTCCCCAGCCGTGCGTGCCGCCTTCTCCGGCCAGGATCGCAATATAGATCGAGACGGGAACTACCATGCCGCCGAGCGCAGCTGCGAAAGGAAGTGCTGCCGTTCGCAGGTTTCGCAACTCGCCGAGGGCGAACTCGCGCTTCATCTCCAGGGAGACCACGAAGAAGAAGAAGGTCATCAACCCGTCGTTGATCCAGTGCACCGTTGAACGGGTGAAGTCCAACGGACCGAGCTGCAGGCCGATCTGCAACTCCCAGAACGCCAGGAATTGCTCAGACCAGGCGGTATTGGCCACGATCAATGCGGCTATCGTCGCGACCAGCAACAAGCCCCCCGCAGCAGCCTCGACCTGGAGGAACCGCGCGAAGGGCTTCGTAATCCGGTCGGCGAACTCGTGCGGAAGGCCGGGGCTTCCGGGATCGATCATCTCATCCTCTTCATACTGCGGCCTGATGGGTGGTCGCGTTTAGACGTGTGGGCGGAACGGTATGTCTGCACGCCGCAATGGCAGGGGACATGATCCTAACGTGCGAAGCGGTAGATCGGCCCTATCCCGTACGCACCGTAGCCTGTGCATCAAGGGCCGCAGGATCTCCCTAGTGCGCCCGGCGTGTAATGTCCGCAGTGGGGAATGCCCCAAGCTTGGCGCATCGACCGCCTAGGGGCGCTCTGCAAACCTTGGTGGAAGCACCGTAAATCCGACCTCGCGGCAGCTTTGTGTGGCATTGGGACGCGTCATCAGGCCTTCCACTTGTATTCGGCGCGCTTCTCCCCACGTTAGCGAGATCGCACCCCGATTACGAGCAACGTGCGACTGAGAGTGTGGCAGCTCCCGCTCCTGCGGAGATACGCCTTGACCAGCCAATCCCCCCAAAACGCCAACTTCAGTGCCTTTTCGTCGGCTGCGGACGAAGCGTGTCAAGCCGACCGAGCCGGTGTTCGCACAGCCAGAACCTCGGAAGAGCGGAAGGTTCTCGCTCTGGAGATGATCGCTGACCAACTCGCCCTGATTCACGCCGATCTCTGCGCCATCGACGATTTTTCCCGCGGCGGCGGAGCCAGCATCGAAACAGCTCCCGACAACGGCGAAGCCGAACAGGATCGCTGGGACAACGAAGGCGGTGGCTTCACGGAGGAGTCAGCATTGGATCCGGACATCACCAGCTCGACGGAGCAGTACTATGCGGTCGGCGGGTACCGCTATACCGACCTGCAGCATGCGATAGCGCAGGCCAAGAGGGCGCGGCGAGCGACCGCATCCGGCGAGCAGCGCCTCGCCGGATAGCCTTGCTCCTGGCTGGCTGTGTCGCTGTCGGGAGGTTTGGAATGCTGCTGACCATCAAGCACACAACGGTCTACCGATACGGCAGGCCGGTGACCCTGCTGCCGCACCGCCTGATGCTGATCCCCAGGAGCAACCACACTCTCAATCTGCGGAGCACGCGCGTCAGCACCTCGCCGCCCGCGGAAATCGAATGGTCCCAGGATGTCTTCGGCAACCTGATCGCGACCGCCACGTTCTGCGAGGCCGCGAACCAACTGATCGTCTCCGGCGACATCGTCGTCGACCAGGGAGCATCCGCTTGGCCGATCTTCAAGATCGCCCCTCATGCGCACAGCTACCCTTTCGGATATTCCACGGCTGAGCGATCCACCTTGGGAGAGCTGCTGGTACCCGAATACGAGGACGTCGCGGGGGAGATGGAGAAGTGGGCCAGAAGCATCGTGGCCGGCCAACGGACCGACACGCTCTCATTGCTGCAGGATCTTAGCAACGCGGTTCGCGGCTCGTGCGTATACGTCAAGCGCGACGATGAAGGCACGCAGCCACCCCTGGACACACTCCGCGCGGCCAGCGGCTCTTGCCGAGACCTGGCGACACTGTTCATCGAGGCAGCCCGCCATCTCGGCATTGGCGCACGCGCGGTGTCCGGCTATCTCTACGACCCGGTGCCGGCCGACACGGCCGACAGCCGGCAGCACGGTTCCACCCACGCATGGGCAGAGGTGTATCTGCCTTGTGCCGGATGGATCGCCTTCGACCCGACGAACAGTCGGATGGGCGAAGCCCACTTGGTTCCGGTCGCAACCGCCCGCAGCATCGCCCAGATAAAGCCGGTCGACGGAAGCTTCGTCGGCGCACCTGAGGATTTTGTCGCCCTGGAGGTCGATGTCATCGTTGCCCAGGGCGGTGTTGCCGATGACGGGTTGGACGCACAGACGGGCCTGCGAGCGTAAGCGTATCGCTGCTTGCGCTCGGTCGTGGCGGAAAGCTGACTGTCAGCTCTCTTCGCTGCCACGACCACCTGAGCCGAGCGAATTCCGCTCAGGAGCTAACCGGGGAGCAGGCGTTCTTTCTTCCAGTTTCTTGGCCGACGGGGACTAGGAAAGATCATGCGGAAACTTCTGATGCCCGTCGCCGCTGTGGCTGTTGCCCTGATGGTGGCAGGCCCGGCGCGGCCCGCCACGAACGACCGACCGGAGCCATATTCCGCGACGAACCCCGCGACGACGGTGGGCCCGCAGCTGCCTCGACAATCGGCCCGTCCACAACAACTTCCGCAGCCACAGCCGGTCCCGGTGCCCGCAACCGCCGATGAGGGCGGCGGCGGCTTCGACTGGGGCCTGCTTGGCCTGCTCGGACTCGCTGGGTTGCTCGGATACAGGAGACGGGGCGACTGAGGTGGTCCCGCCTTCTTGGACAGGTTGGCGGCGAAGTTAAGCTAATCCCGGATGTGATTATGCCGCCAGTCTGGTCATCAGATCATGGGGGGCATGCCCCCCATGATCTGAAGCATCGATCCGTCCATAGTCCTCTGCCGGGGTTTGCCCCGCTAGACCCGAGTGCGGTCGCTGCGTGTTGTAGTAGGTGATCCAACGAGCAAGGCCAGTGCGCAGCTCCGAACCGGTCTCGAAGGCGTGGAGATAAACGCATTCATATTTGAGAGATCGCCACAGCCGCTCGATGAACACGTTGTCCATCCAGCGGCCTCGGCCGTCCATGCTGATCCGCACCTCGGCATCCCGCAGCACGCTGGTGAAGGCTAGCGAAGTGAACTGACTACCCTGATCCGTATTGAAGATCTCGGGACGACCGAAGCGCGCCAGCGCTTCCTCCAAAGCCGCCACGCAGAAGCCCGCATCCATCGTGTTCGACAGGCGCCAGGCCAAGACCTTGCGGGTCGCCCAGTCCATCACCGCGACCAGGTACAGGAACCCTCGGCGCATCGGGATGTAGGTCACATCCGCACACCACACATGGTTCGGCCGCACTATCTCCAGCTTGCGCAGCAGATACGGATAAATCCGATGCTGCGGATGCGGATCACTCGTGCGCGGTCGCTGGTAGATCGGCGACAGGCCCATCTTGCCCATCAGCCGCCGCACACGTCGTCGGCCAACATCATAGCCGCCTCGGCGCAGGTGCCGGACCATCTGTCGGCTGCCATACCACGGCATGTCGAGGAACGCCGCGTCGATCACCCGCATCAGCGCCAGCGTCTCCTCACTCTCCGGCACCGGTGCATAGTAGTAGGACGACCGGCTGATCGAGAGCAGCCGGCATTGCGCCGCGATAGACAGGCGTTGGTGAGCAGGTTCGATCATCGCCCGCCTCCGTGCCACGCTCATCGACCGGAGGCTCTGGCTAAAAAATCGCGCTCCACGACCAACTGACCGATCTTCGCGTGAAGCTTCTCGACTTCGGCCTCGCTGGCCGCCCGGGCCGCATCACTTGCCCCCGAGAACGTGCCTGCCATCCCTTCGACCGCCTGCCGCTTCCACGCCGCGATCATCGTATGGTGGATGCCATGCTTCGCTGCCAGCTCCGCCAGCGTCAGGTCACCCCGGATCGCTTCCAGCGCCACCTTTGCCTTGAACTCCGCGCTGTAGCGCTTCCTCGTCTTCTTCATTTCCCGTCCATTCCTCAGGTCGGGATTAGCTTAGCACCCTGTCCAAATTTCCGGGACCACCTCACGACCGTCCGGCGGGCAGCGGCTATCGAAGCCTTACTGGCGTGAGGCTCAAAAGCTAAGGCACGGTTGCTGCGGCAGTCTCGCGGTGAACGATCGAAACGAGGCAGCCCGGTTCGGCATCGATCACCTCGACGGTAGCCCCGAGCTGAGCTGCAAGCGCATTGACGATGCCGGTTCCCAGGCCGGATTTCCCGCTTTCGTGACCGCCGTCGATACCCACGCCGTCATCGGCGACGGTGAGTGTCCAGGCATCGCCGTTCGAGTGAAATCCGATCTTGATCCTGCCCTTGGCTTCTGAAGGATAGGCATGCTTGAGGGAGTTGATCACCAGTTCTGTGACGATCAGCCCCATGCTGACCGACCGGTCGGCAGTGGTGACGCTGTCGTCCGCCTCGACACTCAAAGACAGTAGTTCGGGATCGGGGATCATCGAAGCCCCGATGCTCGCACATAGATCGGTAAAATATGAGCGGAGCGCAACGTCGCCAGTGGCGCTGGAAGCGAGTTGGCGTTGCAAGGTGGCGACCGACATCACCCGGTGATGGGCCTCGCGCAGGTGAGTTCGGGTTTCTTCGGATTGGGCAATACGCACGCGCTGCATCAGGACGCTGGCGATGATCTGCAGGCTGTTCGCGACGCGGTGATTCAGTTCCTGGAGCAGCACCTGCTTTTCCTGCACCAGTGCGTCGTGAGCGCGGCGCGCCTGAAGCGCTTCGGTGACGTCGGTCACGGCAATCGCCAGGCGCGGGGCCTCGTCTTCTTCGTGATCGAGCACATGGGCATGGATGACGAGATGGCGCGTCGGACTACCGGCGCGCTTCAGGTCCATCTCGTAAGCGTCGATAGCAGCGTTCCCTGCGGCCGTTGCCGTCAGCAACGATCTCAACTGAGGGATGTCCCACTCACCCTCACCGAGCTCGAACAGCTCCCTGCCCACAACGCTATTACAATCGACTGAAAAGCTGCGGCAGAACGAGCCGCTGGCCGCTTTCACCACGAGTTGCTCGTTCAGCAGGACAAGCGGGGTGCTGGACGAGACGACCAGGGCCAATCCAAGACTGCTCGCCGATTGATGTCTCACAGGTTTGAAAGGTTCCATAGCCGACCTTCGGATGCTGGGGACCGCGGCACGAAGTCTTGCCCAGCGCTCGCCGCTCAATTTCTCAAGAACACGGCAGAATGACACGCCTACCACAGATTGAGCGGGAGCGCGCACTTTAAGTAGGGCCCCGATCTGCGGCTGGGCGCGTGGAAAGGCTCTCTGCGTCGGCTTTCCACCCGTCCCAGCCGTTGAAGGATAGAGCAAAGCTTTTCTGAGAAGCGGACCGTCACCATTTCGCCGCTACCTCTTATCTGCGGACGGTCAGCTACCG
>Ga0180218_1000881_pt1 | contig 21485 bp, 24 predicted proteins | sample eDN3rd37CKraftBY_FD_151334 | JGI IMG/M metagenome (GOLD analysis project Ga0180218, IMG submission 151334) | Enriched backyard soil microbial communities from Emeryville, California, USA - eDNA 3rd pass 37_C Kraft BY (version 2) (version 2) | ecosystem: Environmental > Terrestrial > Soil >...
CCTCCACGGCACGGCGCGCATGCGCTTCACGATTTCCCGACGACAGCGATTTCTGAATCTGCTCGATTGCCGCTCGCGCATTCGGCAAGCCGTTCGCTTCCCGTGCGAGCTTCGTGATAAGGCGCTGCGCTGCCTCCGGCTCGCGCGCGCCGCCGCGCAGGAAATCGAGCGCCATGATGTTGCCCGAGCCCTCCCAGATCGCATTGAGCGGCGCTTCGCGATAGAGCCGCGCCATCGGGTTCTCCTCGACATAGCCGTTGCCGCCGAGGCATTCGAGACATTCGTATACGAACGCCGGCACCATTTTGCATACATAAAGTTTTGCAACTGGCGTCATCAGCCGCGCATAAACGATTTCGTCTTCGTCGTCCGGCCGGTCGAATGCTTGTGCGAGCCGCAAGCCGAGCGCAAGCGCCGCTTCGCGCTCAAGACAAAGATCCGCGGCCACCGCGCGCATCAGCGGCTGATCGACGAGCTTTTTCTGAAACGCCGTGCGGAAACGAATATGATGGATGGCCTGCATCAAGGCCGAACGCAGAATGCCGAGCGCACCGATCACGCAATCGAGCCTCGTCAGCGCCACCATGCGGATGATCGTCTTGATACCCTCGCCTTCGGGCCCGCAACGCTGCGCGTAGGCATTTTGAAACTCCACTTCGCTCGACGCGTTCGAGCGGTTGCCGAGCTTGTCCTTCAGCCGCTTGAAGTCAAGCGCGTTCATCGCACCGTCAGGCGTCACGCGCGGCATCAAAAAGCATGTAAGTCCGCCCGGCGCCTGCGCGAGCACCAAAAATGCATCCGACATCGGCGCCGACATGAACCATTTGTGCCCGGTAATGCGATAGGCGTTGCCATCGGGCTCGGCGCGTGTCGTATTGGCACGCACGTCGCTGCCGCCCTGCTTCTCGGTCATGCCCATACCGAGTGTGACGCTCATTTTCAGCGACGGCAGCTGGAACGAAGGGTCGTAATCGCACGAGCGGATCTTCGGCAGCCAGTCACGCAGCAGCGCAGGCTCGGCGAGCAATGCACCGACCGCCGCATGAGTCATGACGATCGGGCACTGGTGGCCCTGCTCCACCTCGGCCGACATCATCTGCCTTGCCGCTCGTGCGACAAAGGCGCCCGGCTTGGCGAGCCTCGCATCTCGTCCCCACGTCGAACAATGAATGCCCGCCGCCATGCTCTCGCGCATGAGCGCGTGATAAGCCGGATGGAACTCGACACGGTCGACGCGATAGCCGTGCGGATCATAGCTGCGAAGTTTCGGCGGGTTCTCATTCGCAAGCCGCCCAAACTCCGCCATTTCGGCGCTACCCCAGCGCTCCCCGAAGGCCGCGAGCGAAGCTATCTCCTCCGCATCCGATGTTCCGAAGGCCGCAACCGCCGCCTGCAGCGCGAGGTCGTCGTTCCACAGATCGACATCGCCGAGCGGCGGTACCTGATTGAAGACTTCATGGGTGACGAAGGCTGAACCCGCCATATTCCCTGCCTCTCTCGGAAGTGGGGATAGCTCCCGGCAATTTACCATGCATTCCGACGTTGCGCTTGCGGAGGTCCGCAAGCAGGTTTAAGCAGCTGTTTTCAGAATGAACGCGTATCCGAGCAACGCCCGCATGCGGGCGACCCCGATAAGGGCCGTACAATGACGGCCAAAACACAACCCGTTCTCCGCCACGTTGTTTCGATCAACGATCTCACGAACAAGGAGATCGAGACGGTTTTCGATGTGGCGCAGGCCTATCTCGACGAACTTCCCGATCCGCGTCTCTCCTATCGCATCGGCCGAAGCACCGACGTCGCCTCGAAATCCATTCTCGCGACGCTGTTCTACGAGCCGAGCACACGTACGCGCCTTTCCTTCGAAAGCGCGATGCTGCGCCTCGGCGGCGACGTCATTACAAGTGCCGATCCCGCGACGAGTTCCGCCGCCAAGGGCGAAAGCCTGGCCGACTCTGTCCGCGTCGTCTCGAATTACGCGGACGTCATCGTCATTCGCCATCCGCGCGACGGCGCGGCGCGGCTCGCCGCCGAATATGCCTCGATCCCGGTCATCAACGGCGGCGACGGCGCGCATGAGCATCCGACACAGACGCTCTGTGATCTCTTCACGCTCAAGCGCAAGCATAAGCAGCTCAAGAATCTCAAGGTCGCGATCTCCGGCGATCTGCGCGGCAGCCGCACCATTCACTCGTTCGTCTATGCACTCGCCCGCTTCGGCGCGATCATCGACCCGATGGCGGCGCCCGGCATGGAGCTGCCGGCGCATGTTCATCGCCGTTTGAAAGAAGAATACCGCTGCGAGCTCGTCTCCGCGACCGATGAGAGCGGCACGGTGGACGCGATGTACGTGACGCCCGACGAGCCGCACCAGCAGTCGCTGTTCTCCGGCACCGAGGTCGATCACAGCGTCATCATGCGCAAGAAGATCGACGCGGTGTATGTCACGCGCTTCCAGAAGGAGCGCTGGGCCAACAAGGATCAGGAATATCCGCGCATCGATGCGAAATTCCTGAAAGACTCAAAATATTCGCACGCCAGCGTCATGCATCCGCTGCCGCGCGTCAACGAACTCGATGCCGCCTTCGATAGCGACAGCCGCGCGATGTATTTCCAGCAAGCCGCTTACGGCGTGCCGATCCGCATGGCGCTGATCTCTCTCCTTCTGTCGCTGCGCAAGGATCACAACCTGCAAAAATTCGAAAATGGCTTCGATGGACCGAAGGACGCGCATTACAGCCACCCGCTCACCTTCGGTATCCGTTGCGCCAACAAGAACTGCATCTCCCACGAGCCGATGGAAGCGCAATACGTCGCCAACAAATTCCACGTCATCAAAAACGGCGCGACTCGCCTGCGCTGTTTCTATTGCGAAAACGACATCGAGCATTTCGTCGTCGGCCACCGCAAACAGATGTGGTTCGTCCCCGACACTTCGCTGCTCTCTCGCCCGGGCGAACCCGGCTTCAAGGACCTTGTGGCCTTCGCCGCGCCTGAGGATGCAGTCGCGGCGGGTTTCCACCCCAAACAAACATCGCCCAAACGCGCAAGCTCCTGAGCCCTCCGGAAGCGTTGAACTGAGCGCTTGCCGGTTCTACGTTAGTTACGGGAGGGCTGGCGCTGCATGGAAATCACCGCTCAACAGGACATTCTTGCGTTTGCGCTCGGCTATCTTTTCGGCTCGATCCCTTTTGGTCTGATACTGACCCGGCTCGCGGGCCTTGGCGACGTGCGAACGATCGGCTCGGGCAATATCGGCGCGACCAACGTGCTGCGCACCGGCAACAAGCGGCTTGCCGCCGGCACATTACTTGGCGACCTTTTGAAAGGCACTGCGGCCGTGCTCCTTGCCCGTTACTGGTTCGACGGCAGTGCCGCGCCGATCGCGGGATTGGCCGCCGGGCTAGGCGCGTTTCTCGGCCATCTGTTTCCGGTCTGGCTCGGCTTCAAGGGCGGCAAAGGTGTCGCGACTTTCATCGGCGTTCTGCTTGCGATCGATTGGCGCGCATGCCTTGCCTTTGGCCTTGTCTGGCTCGGAATCGCGGCGGCGACGCGCTATTCGTCGCTTTCCGCACTTGTGGCCTCGCTCGCCGCGCCCATCGTGTTGTTTGTGCTGGGGCAAGCTGAAGCATCCGTCCTCTTCGCCGTGCTGACGGCACTCGTCTGGATCAAACATCGCGCCAACATCGCGCGCTTGATCGCCGGCACCGAGCCAAGAATTGGCGCTCGCAAATGAGCTGATTTTGACGAATTTGACCCAGGAACTGATTTATGCAGCAACCGAATACAAACGGCACCTTGATCTCCAACGATTACTTGGCGACACAGAAAAAGCTCCACGAAAACCCGGAATACGGTTGCGTTTCTGAAATCAATTCCATGTTGACTAACCCTCATGGCTTCTGGGTGCCGACAAGACCCCGCAAACTGGAGACAGTTTGCGCTGAGAAATAATCATGGGTGACTTGTTCCAGCCACACCATCGTCGAATAAGCGGCAGTTTCAATCCGGTTCGACTTTCTGACGAATAGCAGAACTAGCTAGTTGAAACATAGGTTTTGCTTATGTTTCCTATGCTTCGGAACTCAGAACAAAAGTTTTGGCAACGTCTCTGGCAACAAGAGACGAATTACGCCGCCGCTTTGAATTTATCCCAGATCCTTTTCTGCTTCCTGTTCTCTCCCGGCACGCCCTGCTGGGCCGCTGGAACAAGATCGAGCAGCAGCGAACAAACGAGCTTGGAGTCCACTTCACCGGCGGGCGTTATTTCACACAGAACTTTGCACTGATACAGCGCGAGCCACGCTTTAATGCGCACCCCCAGAGGGGTTGTGGCCCTTAGCTTAATAGCCGCATCACAACAATCAAACGCGTCATTGCAGGCTACGCTCCAAGGGCCATCATCGGTGTGGTCATTCTTATACTGCACCTGCCGCTCAAGAGCGTCGGCAAACTTGCGGCCTAACTCGATCAGGTCTTCGTCGCCGTGCTGGAGAAATTCGGGTATGTTTTCAAGAGCCTTGGCCATATGGACCTCCATTGGCTTGGGTTAGGCCCGTTGTTGGCGCTACACCGCCTAAACGGGCCGCTTGCTATCACAAGCTTGAATTAGGATACTCCTATTTTGGAAAAGCGCAACATGAAATCGGATAAACCAAAACACGGGGGAAGGCGTAAGGGAGCTGGCCGACCGGCTACGGGCCGCGACCCTATGCGCGGTATCCGTATGCCGCCTTCTATGTACGATGCGATTTTGAAATGGGCCAAAAGGCAGCCCGATCATCCGACTTTCGCGGAGGCGGTTAGGCGTATAATCTCAAAGGCGTTGGGACTGTAATAGAATTGCGCACACAAAGTCCGCGATCATCTTGCTGCAATTCGCAGATAATACGAACCGGAAAAGATATAGGTGCCGTTATGCGCAACCAGTGGGAATATTACATCGCACGGGCAAGAATAAACAATTTAGATTGGTTCGGCGACGAGTTAAAAAGGCTTGGCTCGATGGGCTGGGAGTTGGTGCAGGTTTTGCCGGCCGAAAATGAGGATCATCTCCCCATTGCAATTTTTAAGCGCTCCAGAGCAATCGGATAATGCGTTTACCCGACTGAGATGCATTTTCTGTTTTTTTTGGGGGGGGTGAAAAATGTCGTTTGAGTTATGGTTGATATTTTCGACGGTTGCTGGACCAGTAATTGCTGTTCAAACTCAGAAATGGATCGAGAGGGCCACCGAACGACAACAAACTCGTCGTCGCATATTTGAATCTCTTATGTCTAATCGAGCTACCCGTCTCAATGATGAATTTATTCGGTCTCTCAATCTTATTGATTTAGTTTTTACTCGAAAAAAGGATCAACGAGTTACCCACGCATGGCGCGCATTATTCGGGGAACTTAATAACCCGATTGTAAATGCAGATGAAAATGACGCGCGTAGGAGTAATGACCGAATCGATGATCGCCTAGTACACCTACTAAAGGAGATGTCGCTAGTTGTGGGTCTATCTAACTTTTCTGACGAGCAAATTAGGCGGGGAATTTATTATCCGATGGGACGGGTAAACTTGGAGGGTACCCAGATGGCAGTCCTGCTTGGAGTGCGCGATTTACTGCAGGGACGAACCGCATTGCCAATGAAGGTAACCGAATTCCCGCCTTCTGGTGATGGCAACGAAGAAAAAAAATAACAATTCCGGGGTCGTCCCGGTTGGAATTCGCCTCGTGTTTAGTCAGCGAAGCACTTTATGGAAGTTGAGGGCGGTAAGACCCAATATTCCTGAATTTATTCACAGAATTGGTTTTGACTTGGGGTGAAAAATGATATTAGAACAAAACGAGAACTCAGTAAGTTATATCCTGCAACAAATGCGGAGCGCAGCCGTGCGCGACGATGACCGATTCATTGCCGATGTGATGGACGCCCTGCAGGATTTCCGCAGGGTGCGCGGGCACTCGACTCCGCTTGCGAGAGACGTTGCTTATTCCGGCGCGAATTTTATCCTGAAGCGATTGAAGTCTCGCGGCTGGCAGTTCTCCCCGCCCCTGATGCCGATGGTCGGTGGGCTGACAGGAGCGCGAAAGAAAGATTAAAACTCTGAACCAACCAATGTGAGAGCGGAACGCAAATGTTCTCCTGGCTTACCAAACGCCGCGCCCTCATAGTCGCAGAAGCTGATGAGTTCATGGAAGCTTACGGAAACGAAGCTTATTGGAAAGCACGCGAGGAACAGCGGGAAGCCAGGAAAAACCGCGACTACATTCGCGAAAAATTTCTGGCAAAAGTCTGCCTTGAAATTGCTAAGCGCACCGAATTTGAGGTTGGGCTAGATACAGCCACTCGATATTTAGAAGAACCACAAGCATCGTATGATGCTGGGCCGGGTATCATCCGAAATCCGGGCACCACATTACATTAGGTTTTCGGCAACTCGTTTTTGTTGTTAGCGGCGCTGTTTCTTCGCGGCCAGTTTCTTCGCGTATGCGATGAGCGCTTTGCGATCAATAGGCGAGCGAATTTTCTGAAACGCCCGAATTAGCTGAAGCCCTTCACGCGCTTCTTTGTTAGCAGTTTTCTCTTCGCGACTAGGCTGCGCGACGACTTTCCGTTTCAACTGCACAATAATCGCCATCCCATCCCCCGGTGGTCAATTAATCAGATTTGTTTTTTTTGGATTTGAATTGCGTCAAAAGTTATAGTGCAAAGATATTCTACTCGCGTGGTATTTCAAGCGGTTTCGCAGTGCGGTAATTGTAACGTTTCCAATTTTTTTTAATTTTCAGATAAGCTTTCATTGGTGCGATTCTACCATGGGGGAATATCATGGCCTCACTGAACGAAATTAAGGACTTGCGTCAAAAGGCAATAGAGTTTGCTAATCGCTCAGATAAAGCTGGATATCCTACCCTAAAATATCTGTTCGAAATGGCCGCCAGTGAAGCTGACATTCAGATTATCAAAATTCACTACCGGGAGCGCAAGCAAAACCGGGGAGTCACGAAGCTAAGACGCATCAGCTGATTGCGCGAGGTCGGTTAGTACGCCCAAACAATCTCAAGGGCCGCAGTCCGTCATCGGATACTGCGGCTCTTTGCATTATTTAATTCGTATTATTGAGGTTCGTCGTGAGAATTGTTCATAGCCACTCACTCCACGTTACTTGAGCAACGCATTGCGCGTTATTTAGAACTGGCAATAGAAAGCTAAAATGCGGAATTAGTGCATGCCGTAAATCTGCAATTCGGCGCAGGTCGTGGTGCTAGTGTCCGAACCGTCTTTGGATACGTTAAGCCACACATGATCGAACACAGTCGTCTGGTCAGTGGAAATTATTTCCCTGCCCGCGCTCTCGTTAGATGTGTCCGTAAAATTGATTTGGCCGAGAAGCACGCCGTCTGTTCTGGATGAAGGCGCTGACCCAACCTTCCCGTATAATTGCAAGGTCGCCGCGACATTCGAGCCGACGATAAACCCGTTGTTGTTCGCGCCATAGGCGACAGCACGGGATATAGCGGACGGCGTTTGTAGAGATTTCCCAACGTAACCGCCAGAGCCAACCTTAGCCGCTGATGATACTGTGTTCTGGCTGGTTACCCCGTCGAAAGCAGCCGCCAGTCCGCCATTGCTTGTTAAATCTCCGATATTTGTGCCTGTCGTGCGGTCGATCAGGTATTCCGCCAGCTGGCCGCTAGACGGGCACAAATATGGGGAACGGGAACGTCATTAGAATATTCCTCTCGTTAAAATGATCTGTTGTGAATGCCACCCTGCCGGTAGCCTCTGATATTCTCGTCCCGCACAATTGTGCGGATCGTCTTTTCAAAATGCTTCATTACCGAGCCAGCGCGAATGTCACCCGTAGGGTCGTTGCCGTTGGGGTCTTGCGGCAATGTTATGTTCACGTCCCCGAAGTTGATGTTGTTGCCGCCGCCATCCGCACGCACGCCGAGTTTCCCGCCAATGCGAGTAAGCGGCATGATTGCTTCAGCCCCCGCCTCGCCCATCAAGCCGATACCCTTGGCGAAAGGGAAGATCGTTGGGCGGTCAACAATCTGATTGCTGAAAGCGGAGATTCCTGGGCCTGCAAAGACGTTGCCGTTGGCGCTTTTGTTAACGACCATCGTCGCATCGCCAAGCATTGTGGGTTGGCCGAACTGGCCTATCCCCGCCCCTGGCACAAAGCCGCCAAGGACAGATTGCAACGTGCGCGCAATCGGAACAGCAATCGTCATGTTGACAATCATCTGCTCGATGGAGCGAATGACGTTAAGGCCCATCTGCTTGAAGGCATCGCCGGCCCGCGTAGCGCCCGATGCAAGATCGACAAGAGGGTTTGAGATTCCGTTGGTGATGCCCTGCCCCAACTGATCGAGCTGGATGCGAATGTCTTTCGATTGCAGCTCTAACTGTTTCAAACCGGGGAGTGCAGCGGCGGCCACCTGGTTCTGCATCGCCATAGCTTCGGTGTTCTTTTGCACGGCCTCCGTGTGCTCGCCCAACGCGCGGACTGCGGGAGGCAAGGAAGCAACGGCAATTTTCCGAATGTCGTTTTCCGACGCGAGGCCCAATGAAAGCCTTGCGCTCGCAACCGCTGCTTCAGCTTTCAACCTGGTTTCGTCGAGAATTGCCTGACGAGCCTGCCCGGACAAAAGAACATGCGCCGAGTCAGCAAGATTCAATTCAGCCTGTTTTAGTTTTACTTGCTCATCGACGGTTGCCAGATCACCAAGCAGAGAAATGCGCTGCTGCGTTTGTTGATTGAGTAGTTTTTCCCACGCCGCACGCTCGGCTGCGTCTTTCGCTGCCTTACGGTTGTCGAAGGCAGCAATAACTTGCCCGGTCGTTTGCGACGTATCCAGGCCCGCAGATTCATTGCCGACCGTAAGAATACGTTTCTGCCCCGTGAGGCTAGCGTTGTATTGGTCAGAAGCTTCTTTTGCCTTAGTGAAAAATTCATAGGCCGCGACAACTGCCCGTTTGAAACCCCGCTCCAGGATTCCGCCAACTTCATTGAACTTATCGTTCAGTTCCTGCTGCGCCTTCAATTGATCAGCCTGGAACTTTGAGAACTCGGCAGCCTGCGCACGGATGGCGGCTGGCCCTTGCTCCATCAACCGCAAAAACTGATTGGTTGTCGGCAGTCCGGCTGCCTGAAGAATGTTGAGCTTTGCCGTCTGACTCGTCGCCTGAGTAATCAGCTCCGAAATGCGGAAGAACGCATCTTCGGTGGTGCCCAAGGTCGAGTTTGTTTGCCGGAATAGAGTAAGCAGTTCGCCCGTGCCATGCCGCGCCTGCTCTACTTGCGCATTCAATGCGCTGTATGCGTCAAGAAAGCTCTTGTCCCCGACACCCTTATTCCTTGCCGCCCCCTGAATCCCTTGCAACGAGCCGACACCAGTACCGGTTCGATTGGCTACGTCGCCGGTTAAGGCGAGCATCTCGTTTAGCCTGCCAAGTTCGCTAACAAGATTGCGTATCTGAGCGACGGCTAAGCCGGTTAGAAAGCGGCGCGTAAGGGTATTGGCAAACGTCCTGGTGGACGAGTCGGCGTCCTTAATCTGTTTCTGAAACTGGCCCGTGGCATTTGAGCCGGTCTGCATCTGAGCGCGAAATTCATCTGCAACACCGCGCCGAAAGCCGGATGCAAAATCCTTTGTGACTTGAGCCGCCCTAAGAACGGATGCAGTAAAGCTATTGGCTGCTTTTTCTGCGTCGTTAAAGCCTTTTTGTGCGCTAGACGAGTTAACGCCAAGATTTAAGTCAGCCATTTCACATCCCTAAAATATTACGCGGAAATTCCCGCCTTTTTAAATGCTTGCGCTTCGGCCTCACGGAGCTGCGCCAATGTCAGCTCTTTGCCGAGGCCCGTGGAAAAATCTTCAATGGTTAAACCGCCGTCGCGAAATAGTTTTGCCTTCGTTACACCGAGTATTTCCTCTTGATGCTCCACAGATTGCTTTCGCAACCAGTCATCAAATTTAATTTTTGCTGGCACCTGCCCATTCATTGAAGCGCGAGTACCCTCAGGCAGCTCGTCCAAATCAATTCCAAGCTCTCGCCAACTTTTCGTAACCGGAACCGTTGTGCATCGGCAGCCACGATGCTCTGGGGGCTTCCTCGTGCCATCGAGAGGGAATGTTTTTCCGTCAAGTGCGCTGCATACGACGCAAACTCGTAAATCGAGAGTCGCCACCCAGGTGTAGCCTTTCACGATATCCGCGTTTGCTGCATAAACTTCGCCGCGAGCATAATTAGCCATCGTCGCGGTTGCCGTTCTGACAAAGTCTTTTGCCGACTTGCGGCTGATATTCAGTGCGCCATCTTTGAAATTATTTGCGCGTGTGCCTCGAAGTCTGCGGACAATCTGCTCGTTGGTTTCGCCTTGAACAACTCCGATACGGATTGCCGTCTTCGCACGATCAAACGCGCCAAGAGATAGATTTTCCCGCCATTCAGAAAGCAGTCTGCCCTCAAACGGAATCTCCGATATTGCCGACTTCAGCAACTCAGTCGATGGCGTCACAACGTCCATACGAACCGGAATGGCGGTCTGAAGGGTCTTGGCGGCCCACTCCGCTTCAAGCTCGACGAGTTTTGAAAGCCCGTCCTGTGTGCGTCGGGTTATTTCGTTGTAACCGGACGAAATAATTTCCTTGATTGACTCCAAAAGCGCATCAAGACGGCGGCGGGTAAATGACGATGTATCGCCCGAAATATCTCTACCCTGAATTTTTGCAATAAGATCACGCTGTGTCTTCTCCAGCAGATCAAGGACAGACCGAACCTCGCCATTCGTGAATTTGTGCAAACGAATGGCGTGGCGCAGCGTAAGATCTAGCAGTTCTTCGTTTACGCTCACGCCGCAGAATCCGTTTCGAGCCGATGAAGTTCCTGGGCTGGATCGAAGTCAGCGGACAGCATCCCGCGCCGCTTCCATTCTCCCCAGAATGTTTCGAGCGAGATTTCACGCTGCGCTCTTGCGGTGAGAAGAACTTGAACGTCACTGTCCGGGCGCATGTCGCTTGTGAAGTCGGTCGGCACGCTCACGGTCGCAGTCGGCTTCAGTTGCATCCACGCGCAAGTAATCGCTAGCGCCTGATCTAGCGCATCCTTCAAAGCAAGCGCCCATGTCGAGATTGCAGAGTTTGCCTTTGAAGCTTCCAACGCGTTCGCCGTTGCGGTCGTCGTACCGCTTCCCGGCATCATCGGTTGCTTGGCGAGGCGTAGAAATTCCCTAATGTCGGCTTCCGCGTCATTGCGGATTTCAGTCAGAACATCAGCCTCTGGCGAAATAAAATCTGCATCGCCAGTTGTGCCGTCAGTATCGCGAGGCAGGAGTATTGTAATCCCCGGCCCCACTTCAATTTCCGGCTCCGCGTTGCCCTTATCGTCGCGTGTTTTCCCAACATCGCTTTCCGAGGCTCCCTTGATCTTGAGCATGGGAAATCCGGCCAAGGTAAACGTCTGCTCCTTGCGGCTTAGCTTTTGAAAGATGGAAATATTTTTGTTCGCCAGTTCTAGCAATGGCGGTTTAACGCCGTAATTTCCAAACCGCTTGCCGGTGTAGAACGGCACAAACGGGACAATCGGCAAGGTGACCTTGCCGGACTCGACCATCACAGGAGCGCCGCCAGCTGATCGCTCCCAAACCTCAAACTTGCCCGGCTCCATGACGCGAATGCGCTCGATTTCCTTCTCACCGAAACCATCCTGTTCGGTGTAGCACTCGCGGAATCGTAGGTGCCGAATGAATTGACGCCCGCCGACACTCTCGAAATAGCAAGCGAGAATGTTTCCAGCCTTGATGTGCGCCCAGTATGGTCTGGCCGCACGCTTACGCTCATCAGCGAGAGTTTTGACTTCCTCAGCACCATCGGCGGGAAAGTCCACCAGGATACCCGCCATGCCGTTAGCTATGCCATCGGCAAACAGGTCACGGGCGAAAACGTGAATGCCGTTTCCAGCGCCATCAACGTCATCCGTCACATCGGATAGCTTTTGACCAATTGCATTAGATGCTCCGTCATCACCTTCAACGGCCAAAGGCGATGCGAATGGCTTGCCCGTGATGTTTTCTACCGCATCAGCGAAACCCGGCCACCACGGCGTGCCTGCTAGGCGGCGACGATACGATTCCGCGTTCTCTTTTTTCCACCTCGGAAGATATTTCTCGCCAGCAGCCTTGATGCATTCCTCGCCTGCGAGAACATCCTCAATCTTTCGCAACCACCTTGCCATTTCGCGATGATCGGCGGACTCAGTGAAAGCATCAGCGGTCTGTTTCTGTTGCGTAGCCATTGCCATCACTCAGGTTTCCAAAGCCCGATAGCAAAGTCGATCAACTCGCTACGCTGTTTGCTCGTCAGCTTGCTGACGCCATCGCGGATTGCGGCAACTTCATCGTCGCCAGGAATTTGCGGCTCGGCGTTAGGCTGCTTGGCGAATTTCTCGTCAACCTGGCGCTCGACCTCGCCAAGAATTTGGTCATATTCCGCAAAGGAAATGCCAGACTGCTTTCTTGCCTCCGCCCTGCCGCCTTCAATCGCCCGCTCGGCGGCGTCCAGCGCATCCAGAGTGTCGGCTATGTCAGATAGCTCGCCGGAATTCTGTTCGCTGATAAGCGAGGCCGTCAAGTTTTCATGCACAACAGGAGCTACGCCAGACAGCTCTGGCACACGCTCGACAATTGCTGCGATGACATTCAGATCGGGTTCTTCGACGCGATACTTGGTGATAAACTTATTGCGCTGCTCGTCATTCATCGCGAACAGTCGCGCACGAATTTCCTCTCGCTGTCGCACAGCAGACGGAGACTGATCCGGGTCTTTCAATTTAATTTTGGCGATACGGTCTTCCAGGTGCTTTTTCTCCCGTTGCACCGCGTTCCAATGTTCACGCCATCCGCCAGCAGCGTTTTGCGCAACCCACTTCGTCAACTCAAGCCTCTTGCCGGCGTCGGACAGATTTGGATTTGCGAAAATCTCCTTCTTCGCCGCAGGCACGGCTTTCGTCTTTTCAATCGCCGCATCGAACGCCAGCTTGGCGCGATGCATTGGAGAACCGGCCTTAGGGTTGTCCGGGAAGGCGAAGACGATGGGAAGTTTTCTTGCATCGTGGAACGGCGTGTAAGAAATCTTGCGCCCGTCGCGAATTGTTTCTCGATTTTTGTCCCGCGCGCTAGCGAGAGATTTTGCGACTGCTTTTGTAATATCCGTCATCCTCTAAGCCATTTGATATGTTGTGGTGATAATGGATTGAACCTGTCGCCTTTCGCGCAACAGATTTATTAATATGAACAACGCATTCGCGCTGTCGTCGTGAGTAGAATTGCCGGCGGGGTCGGAAACCGTGTCACGCCCTGAGCGTGATGTTCTGCGCTCTAAAATTCTCAGTTCTCGAATAAGCGTTTCATCATTCGGGATTGATATTTGCCGCCGAGTGAACGCGGGCAGCCCGTCGATATAAAGAGCGCTTTTCGGTTTCTCTGCTCGACGGTAGCGCACGCCAAAAGATTCCCATGCGGTTGATACCCAAGAGGCCGCATAGTTATCTCCCTCGACGGTGTGAATGCCGTAATCCTTCACCAGATTGGCAAACTCTTCCGTTGTGTCGGTCGGATTGAATGGCGGGTCGCGCCTGCGCACAACATCGACAACGATACGGTTATGCTCCCGATGACCGATAGCTACGCAATACGCATCGTGTCGGCCTCCACTGGCATCGACCGCAGCGAAGTAGGATTTGGATAAGTCGGGGCGCAGCTCCGTTGCACGGTTTGTGTCCACCGCAGCGTCGATATCCTCATCGTCGAGGAATTGCGAAAGGTCGCTGCGAAATTCTGAATCCCACTCCGCACTCGCGGCCTCTGGGTCTTCGTCGCGTGCCTGTTGAATGGCCGAAGAATTAAGCGTTGGATTGAACTGCTCCGAAGTCCCTCTGATAACCAGTACTTCAGGATTGCTGACGCCGAAATATTGCTTGAACTTTGAATAAAGAAGCCCTGCCTTGCGATACGCGGAACTGATACCGATTAAGAATCCGCCGCTCGCTACGATGGGCGGAATAACGCTGCGATAAATTTCATAATCAGGCGTGGCAGATTCTTCAGAGCGCCAGTAAGCAGATTCATCGAAGATCGCCGCCAGGATTGTACGCCCGCGCACGGTGCGGAAGTTCGCAGCGGTCGTCGTAATCGTGATACCGTTGCGGAGCCGGATTTCTTCAGACGTAATCGGCTGGACAACCTGCTTACTGAAGACCTCGGACTCTTCGATGAACCCACGGATGTAGGAGAAAGCGATTGAGGCCTGCTCTTTCGACGGGGCCAACAACAAGACATAACCAATTTCGCCAGCGGCCAACTGTTCAGACCAATCCACACACAACGCGAGATAGGTTGCTAGCAACGCGGCCATACGAGTTTTGCCGCCGCGCCTGCCGCAAATAACCCAAAGCTCCCTCACCTTTTGCCGTGGCGATTTACGGCTGCCAGCAATCTTTCGGAACGCGCGAAGCTCTTGCCGGTTAAGGCGCTCGCCTAACGCAGCAGCGATGTAAACGATATGATTGAAAAATGTTTCGGGATTGCCCAGCGCAGCACCGATCAATTTGGGGTCGGCGATGGCCTCGCGGATTCCAATCAGGGGCTTCATTGCGCATCTCCCGAATGCCAGACGCGCGTTGGCTGGAACGATGGCCCGTAAAGAACTGTCGGTACCGGCTTAGGTTCTGGCCCCACATACGAACGACCGAAAGCCTCCCGCGCCATTCTGGTGGCGAAGGAGGCTGTGTTGCGTTTGCGTTTGTGTCGGCGGAAACGGCGATTAACTCCGGAACCGCGTTTATCGATTATCAAAATATTTTCTCAAAATGCTCGGCCTCGCCTCTCGCTGCCGCCGAGCTGTCAATATTTCCGGCTTCGCCGGTTCAATCAGGCCGCGTCTGCAGCGCGCCTTTTCAAATACTCTCCAAGTGGCTCGGATGGCTTGTCGTTCGACTGCGAGCGCTCCAGGGCTGCGTCGAGCTTACGAATGGCAACCCCAAGCTTCTTCGCCGCCGAAGCGATATCAGCCGCTCTATCAATGGCCACGCTGACGTTGGTAGCCTCTATGTCTTCCAAGGCAACCAGTTCAACCTGGCAACGTGCCACGGCCCTCGCCAGAAGCTTGGTGCGCATCGGAGCAGCGTCACCGCCATGATCGGCCAGCAGGGCTGCAGATAAATCCCTAAGCGCCCTACCGTCCGCGCTACGCCCGTCTAGGCCAGCGAGAATGGTGCGGTTAGACAATTTGGATCGTTGTGCACGCGGTAAAGCCGCGACGGCGGAACAATTCAAACCCGAAAGAACCTCAATCAAAAAACAAACGGCAATGCCAAAGCGGTGCCGAAATCCATGCGGATACAACCGCAATCAACCAAAATTGCTTACCAGAAATTGCAGAACATGTCAAGAACATTCTTTGTTTCTCCCCACTTAGCAGTATAATACTTTCGTATAGTTAGGTTGTATTTCCTCTATTCACAAAACACGGGAACCGCCGGATCGCCCCACAATCGTTGTGATACAATATATCAATGTATGGGCGTCCGCATTTCCACGGTAGGTTTCTGTACTATATGCGTCCATCCCCTCGGTAGTTCGGACTCCAAGGGTCTCTCGCATCCTTCTCGGCAATCACGGCCTTACGTTCAGCAGCTTCGCGGTCGATCTTCGCCAGAGATGCCCATATAGCCGCCCTCTGGTCTTTATGACGCGGCAAGCGACTAATTCGAGGCTCCATCCCCACAAGCTCAGCTTCGACATTCGTGTGTTGGAAGGCATGCTTCGCCTCAGCAAGCTCCGAACTTGAAAGCGAAATGCAGCCACGCTGGAACGCCGGTGCAAAGCCGTATTCAACCATTAACTCCCTAGGAGCCAGGCAACGGCTGTCACGAGGACTCGGCCCCCATTCTTCCCGCCATGAATTGGTATCGGCGTGAAAGCCCATGAGTGCTTGCCGCCAATCCAGCTCGCTCAGCATTTTGCGCCAGGAAGCCAGCGTCTTTTCGACAAACTCATGCGGAATATCTTCAGGCCTTCCCCACATGCCCGGTGCAGCTATTTCTTGACGTATAACGTACTTGCGCTGGCGCTCGTCACGCTCTGCGGCAGTCTCGCTTCTGATAGCTGCATCAATCTGACGACTGGACAGTACATTTTCGTCACTTTCGTATTCGCGCTTCAGCCAACGATGTATGCCAGCATTTCCAATCTTTCGGTTGCTATCAGCCGACAGCCAACTATCGATAGACCTAAACACATTCTGGAAGTCGTCGCCGTACCAGTGTTTAAATTCTTTCCGCCATGTGTCGTATTGCGACTGATTGATTTTAATATGGCCGTCAAAAATCAAATCTTCACTTGCAGGCGAAATAGATGGTGACGCCTGTTCACTTAACGAGTATTCATTTCCAATCATTATAGATTTACAATCATTATAGTCCCCCATTTGAGGGACACCCCCGTCCCCCGTTTCGGGCACAGCCTGTATCTCATTTGAGGGACAACCTGTCCCCTGTTTAGGGATAGCCACCTGCCGCTTACCGGCAAAACCTAGATCACCATCCCAATTTGATAATGGCGAACCAGATTTATCTCTCGGCCTCAGATTGAGAATATTGGCTGGTAGCCTCCAGTGCGCGATGGGATTATATTTTTGGTTTCCATTCGGATGCCGCCGCTCAAATAAGAATATCCACCCGTCAGTTCGGCTGAACGTATCCATTACTACGTTTTTTCCGACCCCAAGCTGCTTCGCGATGGAGCGGACTGTCTGCCAAGCCCAATCGTTCGTCGGGTTTAACCTGTCGATCATCAGGCTAACCACTGATTTCTGTGTGCCCGAAAGATTCTTGTCAGCGAGGGAAATACGTCGAGCGTGGGTGCGCTGCTTATTAAATAATTTATTTTGCGCAGCTTTCGTATTTGTGTGTGCCCGATCTTCATTGGCAATGGGTGCAGATGTTACTGGCCGAGACCTGGGGCGTTTGTTCTGCTTAATTGGCTGGTCTTCAGGACACGACTGCTCAATAGAAAAATTCTTTTCCATCAATTCATCCCAACATTTTATTGGTATACAAAAACTCGAACATTCGTTGATTGAGCGAGAACTCGTGTTCTCGACAATCCTTTTCAATTAATTCTACCGCGCATCCAATTTCTACTAGTCTCTTGCGGCGTTGCTCCACGATTGCCGCTAAGCGGTTGCGAGCTGCACCCACGGTCTTGCTATTGTATGCCGCGCCCTCCGCGCTTTGCCGCAGGTGGCGAACGCGCCGCCGCGATGGAAACGGAATAATCTCCGCCATCTCGACCTCCATAATTTCAGATTCTAAGCGGCTCGCTGTTCAAGCTTTGCCGCCAACCAGGCGTCGATCTCGTCAGCCGACCAGTAGTTGGGACTCGTCGGGCCGTTGCACAATTTAATCGGCTTCGGGAATTGCCCGCGCGCAGCCAGGCGGTGGATCGTCACCTTCGATGCCGAAATACCCTTGAGTTTTTTCAAATCTTGAAACGTCAATAATTTCATGGGCCATCCCGATACAGTTTGATGTTTCCGTGTTGTGGCCGAACTCGTTTTGAATCTTATTCAGTCAGTTTACATCAACAGCGTAGTGGTGCTGTTAAGCCAATCATTAATCTTGCAATACGGAATTCACGCCCTAATCGCGATCACACTCGATACCGTCGGATTGATTAGCGCGCAGAGTTTGCGCTCCCATGCGGTCAGCGCTTCCCGCTTTCGTGCGTCGAAATCCGATAGGTCGTAAACCGCGAGCAGGCCGCCAAGTTGGTGAGCTAGAACCGCCTCTGCGACGACGACCTGCGTACAATCGGACAATCCCGAACGCACTGTTCGCCTAATGTCGTGAGTCACCCACGGCTCACACTTTTCGCTGCCTGTCAGCGTACGAAGCTGATTGGCAAATGCACGATCAATGGCACGTTTCCCAAACGAGTACCCGGTGACAGGGACTTTTCCGCCTCGACTCGAGAAACAAAAAAACCCGCCCTCAAATCTTGGAAGTCCCCTGACAATTTCGAGTGCCATCGGCGGCAGCGGCACAACGTGACGGCGCTTGGACTTCATGCGGGTTGCAGGAATCTTGAGGCTGGCATCATCGAGGTCAACTTCGGACCAGGATAAGCCAGCAATCTCTCCCACGCGCTGACCGGTCAGGATTAGCAGTTGATAAATCTGCCGCCACGGATACGTGAGTTCATCACAAGCTAGCCAAAGCGCTTTCAGCTCGATTGGGTTGAGAGTTCGTTCTCGCTTGCCCTTTGGGCCGATTATCTCTTGCGCATCGAAACCTGCAACGGGCGACTTCCCCTCAAGGCCATATTCTTTGATGGTGCGTGCCCATTTGAAAATGCACCGCAGCTGACTCAGACAGGCTCTTGCTTGTGAACGCTTACCCTCTCGAACCAGACTCCGAATGAAAGCAACTATTTCCTCGTGCCGAATATCTGAAACGGGCCGTTTGCCCCACAGCTTCATGAACCGATTACGGATGTTGTTTTCGTAATTTGTGCGGCGTCTAATATGTATTAGTTTTTCAGCGATAAATTGTTCGGCCACAGCGTTAAACGTAGCCTGTGCCTTTAGCGCGTTGTCTGCTGCCTGTTTCTCGATTTCCGTTTGAGGGTCTATTCCGCTTTCGATTAACTTGCGCCACGTCCTCGCCTTGTCGCGAGCATCCGCAAGCGAGACATTCACCTGCTTTTTCTTGATGGGCGAATCCACCAGCGCCGTTGAATCGAAATGACCAACGGCCCTGCGTGTCGGATTGCTATTGGGGCCACCAAATCTCGCGAGCAGGAAAAATGTTTTCTTCCCTTTAGGCGAAACGCGAACACCGAAGCCGGGGACTTCCGTATCAAAAATCTCTCGGATTTTTTCTGCGCTCTTGAGAGAAGCTAGAAACGTGTGAGTCAGGTTTCTTTTCGAGATCGACATTGGGTTCACCTTGGCAATCCTTGGCAACAGTTTCTGCGCGCTGAAATGAAATAAGCTGCGTCAGAATATTGAGGGTTAGTTGCTCATTTCACCAGTCTTCATCGCTGTTTCAGGTCGAGATGCGAGCAGTTAGATCGAATTGAAATAACCGCTCGCATTCCTGACGAGCAGCGGATCGACTGGCTTCGGCTGATCCGGACCGAGAATGTCGGGCCTCGCACCTTCCGCCTGCTGATCAATCAGTTCGGCGGCGCGAAGCGCGCCATCGAACGTCTCCCCGAGCTTGCACGCCGCGGCGGCCGTGCGCTGAATGTCGTGAGCCGCGATGAGGCCGCACGCGAGATATCGGCCGCCGCGAAACTTGGCGTGAAATATATCGGCCTTGGCGAAATCGAATATCCGGCGTTGCTGCGCGAAACCGAAGATGCACCGCCGCTTCTCGCCGTGCGCGGCAATCTCGAAGCATTGGCAAAACCCGCAGTGGCGCTCGTCGGATCGAGGAACGCTTCGCTTGCCGGCACACGTCTTGCGGCAAAGCTTGCGCGCGAACTGGGTGAAGCCGGCTTCACCGTTGTTTCCGGCCTTGCGCGCGGCATCGATTCAGCCGCGCATCGCGCTTCACTCCTCACCGGCACCGTCGCCGCGCTCGCCGGAGGCCACGACAAGCCCTATCCGCCCGAACATGTCTCATTGATCGAGGACATGCTCGCGCATGGCGCCGCCGTTTCCGAAATGCCGCTCGGCTGGGAGCCGCGGGCGCGCGATTTCCCGCGCCGCAATCGCATCATCGCCGGCATCGCACTTGGTGTTGTCGTCGTCGAAGCGGCCGAACGGTCGGGTTCGCTGATTACCGCGCGCATGGCGCTTGAGGCAAACCGCGAGGTCTTCGCTGTCCCCGGCTCGCCCGCCGATCCGCGCGCCGGCGGCACCAACCAGTTGCTGCGGCGTGGTGCGACGCTCGTCACTTCCGCTGCCGATGTCATCGAGGTGCTTGCGCCCATGATCGGCCGTAACGTTACCCCGCCCGAAATGCAGGAAACCGAAACGGCTATCGCGAGCGACGCCAATGCGGCTCCTTCCGACGACGAGCTGCGCGCGTCCCTGCAGAATCTCCTTGGCGCCGCGCCGGTCTCGATCGATGATCTCTCGCGCGAAACCAAGGCCCCCGCGGGTTCCATCCAGATTGCGCTGCTCGAACTGGAACTCGCCGGACGCATTGAACGCCACGGCGGCGGCCTGGTCTCGCTGATCACCGGCTAGCGCCGGCGAATCGTCAGGAGATCACGCCCTGCTTCTGGCGCCCTTGGGAATGGGCCTGCTCTTCCGCCTCGATCCGCACGAGGTCCAGAAGGTAACCCAGAGCGGACAGACGCTGGCTCTCGGCCAGCGCCTTCAGTTCTCTGGCCAGCGATGCCACGTAAGCCGCGACCTGCTCTGCTTGGGGTGGAGGGTTTGGCCCGGATTCCGGAAGGGTATGCCGCATTTCCTGCTCTCGTAAGGTCCGGAAAGGGCCTTCCGAACCGCATATGAAAACATGACATATGGATTGTAGATCATAAATTTTCTATTTCAAGTTGTACTCAAAAACTCCTGTTTTATAGGGCTTTATGAAGACCGATTTGACTTCATCCCCTGTTCTCACCATCTTCCGCCGGCCGCATGCATAGAAATCGCGCATTTATGCGATTCGGACCCAGTTTTCGGACTTAAGGCCCCTAACCCCAGCCTCTCGGAATCAAGCATCCGCGAATGAACCTCGTCATTGTCGAGTCGCCCGCCAAGGCGAAAACCATCAATAAATACCTCGGCCCCGGCTATGAGGTACTGGCCTCCTATGGCCATGTCCGGGACCTGCCGCCAAAAGACGGCTCGGTTGCCCCTGACGATGACTTCAGGATGATCTGGCAGGTCGATAGCCGGGCCCAGCCCCGTATCAATGAGATCGCCAAGGCCCTTAAGGGCGCCGACAAGCTGATCCTCGCCACCGACCCCGACCGCGAGGGCGAAGCGATTTCCTGGCATCTGTTGCAGATCCTCAGGGACAAGGGCGTGACGGAGGGCAAGAAGATCGAGCGCGTCGTCTTCAACGCGATCACCAAACAGTCCGTCTCCGAAGCGATGGCCAATCCGCGCGAAATCGATGGGGCGCTGGTTGATGCTTACCTTGCGCGCCGCGCACTCGACTATCTCGTCGGCTTCACGCTCTCGCCGGTTCTGTGGCGCAAGCTCCCCGGCTCGCGCTCAGCAGGCCGCGTGCAATCGGTGGCGCTGCGCCTCGTCTGCGAGCGCGAGCTTGAAATCGAGAAGTTCGTCGCCAAGGAATACTGGTCGATCGCTGCAACGCTGGCGACGCCTCGCGGCGATACGTTCGAGGCGCGCCTCGTCGGCGCCGATGGCAAAAAGATTCAGCGCCTCGACGTCGGCTCCGGCCAGGAAGCCGCCGATTTCAAGAAGGCGCTCGACGAAGCGAACTTCACTGTTTCGTCC
>Ga0180218_1000882_pt1 | contig 21473 bp, 20 predicted proteins | sample eDN3rd37CKraftBY_FD_151334 | JGI IMG/M metagenome (GOLD analysis project Ga0180218, IMG submission 151334) | Enriched backyard soil microbial communities from Emeryville, California, USA - eDNA 3rd pass 37_C Kraft BY (version 2) (version 2) | ecosystem: Environmental > Terrestrial > Soil >...
GTGCGAGCGTGCCCACGATTTCCAGATGGCTCAATTCCTCGGTTCCGATATCCATCAGCAAATCTTTTCGGCCCGGATCTTCGCAGTTCAGGCCTTGGATTGAATACTGCATCGCGGCAGCAAGCTCACCATTCGCGCCGCCAAATTGTTCCAGCAGCATTTTGCCGAAACGGGGGTCGGGCTCGTCTACGCGGACCGTATACATGAGCTTTTTGACGTGATGATACATTGGAAACCCCTACTGAGATGCGCGCGCGGAAGAAACTGGAGTCCAACCGTGCTGGGCAATCGTAGTTCCGGAAAATCGGGTGGCCGCTGAAATGTTTTCGGGCGGATGGAGGTGTATGCCTCTTTTAGCCGGCCGGGCTAGCGGCTGCGCCGGTTCTCATACCCTCGCGGCTTGTCAGCGTCAGGTCCAGCAGCGTGCCGGTCGCGGACTTTGTCCGAAAACCACTCTCTTTGAACGGGATCGTCGCCAAGGGAAGGCAAGGAGACGCGAAGGTGCGGAAAAGCTGGTTTGATCTGCGCCTCTGCCGCGTCAGAGCTCCTGCGTTTTAGTTGCACGGACTAGGAGTTTTTCACCGCCGTTCCGAAGATCGCCGGAACCCGGCCCTGGCTCGACGGGCCAAACTGATCGAACCGCCTCGCAGCAAAACCGTCTATACAACTGCTCCGGTGTTCAGGCGGCGTTGAACCGTTGCAACGGCTCTTTCGTATGTGAGCCGCAAAGCGGTTTTTGCATGTATCACGTGCGTGGCAATCGATAGGCGACAGTGCAAAACATCCTGTGTTTTCACTTTGCCACAACCGGATCTAAGCAATTGATTTCACTGCGGAGCGGCAGCCCGCCCCTGGGCACCATTTAAATCAATGACTTAGCCGTCCTCGGCGGACCGCGCTCTACGACGCCGTGATCTGCGACGACAAACGGTTGTCAGTGGCGTCCCGGCCCGACTGGCGCGCCGCGTCGCTCGAAGATGAAGCGCGCGAGGATCGTCAGCAGCGCCACAAGCGTCAGCACTGATGCCGCCGCGAAGGCGCCGGTGACGTTATAGTCGTGGTAGAGCAGTTCGACTTGCAGTGGCAGCGTATTGGTGACGCCGCGGATGTTCCCTGACACGACGGAGACCGCGCCGAATTCGCCCATCACGCGCGCGTTGCACAGGATCGCACCGTAGATCACGGACCAGCGCACGCTGGGCAACGTGACATACATGAAGGCTTTCCACCCCGAGGCTCCGAGCGACAGCGCCGCCTCTTCCTCGTCAGTGCCCTGAGTCTGCATCAGCGGGATCACTTCGCGCGCGACGAAGGGCGCGGTCACAAACAGGCTGGCGAGAAAGATCGCCGGTAGAGCGAACATGATCTTGATGCCGTGATCAGCCAGAAACGGTCCGAAGAGACCCTGTGCGCCATAGACCAGGAGCAGGGCGACGCCGGCGACGATCGGTGATATCGAGTAGGGAAGGTCGATCAGCGTCACGAGAAGATCGCGCCCCGGAAACCGGAACTTGGTCACCGCCCATGCTGCGGTCAGGCCAAAGGCGGTATTGATCGGAACGACCACGAGGGCGGTCAGCACCGTGAGGAAGATCGCGTGCATCGTCGCGGGTTCGACCAGATTCTGGATGTAACCCGTAACGCCTTTCGCGAAGGCAAGGGCGATGATCGTGACCAGCGGCGCCACGATGAAAAATAGGCTCATCACGCAGACCGCCGCGAGCAGTGTGCGCCGCACGGTGGTCCCACCGCCTACCTTGAATGTCCCAGCCCTTGTGCGCAGCGCGGTGTCTGCCATGCCGTCAGTCTCCACGGTCGACATAACGCAGATGCCATGACTGGATCGCGTTGGTGATGAGCAGCATGGCGAAGGCGATCATCATCATCGTGGCCGCGATCGCGGCCGCAGCCGGATAGTCGAATTCCTCAAGCCGGATGAAGGCGAGCAGCGCGATGATCTCGGTGTAGTTCGGCTGGTTGCCGGCAATGAAGATGATGGCGCCGAATTCACCGAGGCTGCGGGAGAAGGCCAGCGAACAGCCGGTCAGGAAGGCCGGAAAGATCGCCGGGAAGATGATGGACCGCAGGATGCGCAACTCACCCGCGCCGAGCGAGCCGGCGGCTTCCTCGATGTCGGTGCCGAGGTCCTCGATCACCGGCTGGACCGTGCGGACGACGAACGGCACCGAAGTGAAGGCCATCGCCAGCATGATGCCGAGCGGCGTATAGGCGACGGCGATGCCGAGCTCGGCGAGCGGCCGTCCGAACCATCCGCTCTTGGCGAACAGCGCGGTCAGCGCGAGCCCCGCGACGGCGGTCGGCAGCGCAAATGGAACGTCCACCAGTGCGTCGAGCAGGCGCTTTCCCGGGAAGTCGTAGCGTGCCAGCACCCAGGCCAGCGCGAGCCCGTAGACGGCATTGAACAGCGTTGCCCCGAGCGCGGTCAGCACCGTCAACCGGATCGCATTCAGCGTCCGTGGACTTCCGATGATGGCGGCGAATTGCGCGGGGCCTACCTCAGCCGCTTTCAGGAGGAGCGCAGCGAGCGGCAGCAGAACGACGATCCCAAGGTACAGGATCGTCGTTCCGAGGGAGAGACCAAATCCGGGGATGGTGCGACGGCGCAAGAGCGGAGTCTCGGAACAGCAGCGAAGCCGCACGCGGCATGCGCGTGCGGCCTCGCCAGTTGGTCACATCCCTAGCGGGAGCCGAACAGACGATCCAGCTTTCCGCCCGAGGTGAGATGCTCCTTGTTGACCTTGTCCCAGCCGCCGAAGGTGTCCTCCACCTTCACGAGGCGCACTCTCGGGAAGTTGGCCTGGTACTTCTTGACGACTTCGGGATGGTGAACGCGGTTGTGGAGCTTCGCGAGGATCTCCTGGCCCTCCTGCGAGTACAGGAATTCCAGATAGGCGGTTGCGACTTTCCGCGATCCGCGCTTGTCGACGACGCGGTCGACGACCGTGACCGGGAATTCGGCCAAGAGGCTGAGCGAGGGTACGACGACCTCGAATTTCTTGGCCGCAAACTGGTCGCGAATGCCGTTGGTCTCCGCCTCGAAGGTGATGAGCGCATCACCTACTTCACGCTCGACGAAGGTGGTGGTCGCACCGCGTCCGCCGGTGTCGAACACGGGGACGTTCGCGAACAGCTTCTTGATGAACTCTTCGGCCTTTTCGTCGCTGCCATACTTCTCCTTCGCGAAGGCATAGGCCGCGAGATAGGTATAGCGCGCGTTGCCGGAGGTCTTCGGATTCGGGAACACGACCTTGACGTCGGGGCGGACGAGATCGTCCCAATCCTTGATGTTCTTCGGGTTGCCGGCACGCACGAGGAACGCCGGCAGGGAGTAGTACGGGGAAGAATCGTTCGGCAGGCGCTTCTGCCAGTCGGCGGGGATCAGCTTTCCGCGGTCGTGCAGGACCTGCACGTCGGTGACCTGATTGAACGTCACGACGTCGGCCTCCAGCCCTTCCAGCACCGCCCGCGCCTGGCGCGACGAGCCGGCATGGGACTGATTGACGGTCAGAGCCTGCCCTGTCTTCGCCTTCCAGTTCTTGACGAACGCGTCGTTGATCGCCGCGAACAATTCGCGCGAGATGTCATAGGACACGTTGAGGATTGTATCCGGTCCCTTGTCCTGGGCGAGCGCGGGTCCGGCGATGAATGAAGCGGCAACGGCCGCGAACAAGAATTTGCGCATGATGTCTCCTGATGAATGCGTCGAGGGGATGAATGGGGTTCAGCGCGCACCGAGCATGCGTTCGGCGAGCGGGGGCCGCGCAGGCCTGCCGCGGGTTCCGGCGATATGGCGGCGGGCCGCAGCTTCGGCGTCCCGCGCATTGTGGAAATTCCGCCCGTCCAGCGCGCTGAAGTTCGAATCGGATGCGCAGAAGGTGAAGCGGGGGCCGTCCTTGACGATGACGCCGGCAGCGATATCGCCGACTTCAATGACATAGGCATCGAACATGGTGATCTCCGTGATTGATTGTGCTGAGCGAAGAATTTGCGCTCAGCGACAACACGGACGATCGGCGTCATGTGTGCGGCAGTGGTGCAGTCTATTGCGATGGACAATATGGCTCATCGCGTTTCTCCTGACTTGTGGAGCCCACGAAGAGCATTCGTGGCGCTTTAGCGTTGAAAGTCGCGGCGCAAGCTGCTCGGTCAAATCCCGCGGCCCTGCCGAAATGGCAGGGCAAGGTCACTTTTCTCGACAAGCGGGAGTGGGGTCAAGAGACGCGGAAAAATAAGAAAATGATGCCTTTTCCATGCAGGAAAGAGAATTAATCGCGCAGCGCGCGGACCGGGTAAGGAAAGCCGTTCCACGTGTCGCTCGCCAGGCGGACGCGCAATGAAAACGCCGACGGCCAAGGGGCCGTCGGCGTTTGCTTTGGTGCGCGGTAGAGGGAGAGGCCCCATCATTCAAAGCAGGGACCACGTCTTGCGTGACGCCTGCCGCCTAGCTCCCCGGGCTCCAGATCTTCACGTCGGTGGTGTCGATGCGCTTCGGAAGCACGCCTTCGGTCACGAAGGCGTCCGCGATGCTCTGCTGTTCGGTGAGACCCGCCTTCGTGACGGTGCCGATCTTGTGGGTGCGGTTTCGGAGCGCCTGCTCGACGATGTCGGCATCGATGCCCCAAAGACTCGAGAGCAGCTTGGCCGCGGCCTTCGGCTCGGCATTCACCCAGCGGCCGGTCTCGTCGAGCTTCTGGTAGAACACCTTCAGCACGTCGCCGCGGCGGGCGGCGAAGTTTCCGGACGCAAGATAATAGCGCTTGTAGCCGGAGAGGCCTTTGCCGTCGCGAAGGACTTTCGCGCCGGATTGCCGCTGCGCGATGGTGAGGAACGGATCCCACGCCACCCAGGCGTCGACGTTATTGCTGACGAAGGCTGCGCGGCCGTCGGCGGCGGTGAGATAAGCGGGCGCGATCTCCTTGAAGGTGACGCCGGCGTCCTTCAGCGCGGCGACGAGGAGAAAGTGGCTGCCCGCGCCCTTGGTCACGGCGACCTTCTTGCCCTTCAGTTCTCCGACCGACTTGATCGGCGAGTTACCGGGAATGAGGATTGCCTGCGCGCCGGGGGAAGCCGCTTCTTCCGCGAAATAGACGAGCTTGGCGCCCGCCGCTTGCGCAAACACCGGCACGGTGTCGGCGACGTCGGCGCTGACATCGATATTGCCGAGGTTCAGCGCCTCGAGCAGCGGCAGGCCGCTGGTGAATTCGTGCCACGACACCTTCACCTTCAGCGGCGCCAGCGCCTTCTCGAGTTCGCCGTTGGCGCGCAGGATCGCGGTGAGTGTCGAGGAGCGTTGCAGGCCGATCCGCACTGTGTCGGATACATCCTGAGCAAACGACGGTGCGGCTGATGCGGCGATTATGAGTCCGGCCAGCGCCATGCGCCGGGTCAAGAGCAATACTGGCATGTCAGGTCCTTTGCGGTTGAAGGGTGAAGGAATTCGACGGAAGCGTCCTCGAACTTGATATCCGCGCGGCGAAATCGCGCAGGATGCGCTGGCCTTCTGGCCAATGACCGAATCCGGATGCGACGTTGATGTGTCCGCAGGTGCCGAGATTGATGAGTTGCGCGCCCCAGGCAGCGGCAAAGGTTCGCGCGCGGTTTGCGGTCATGTACGGATCGTTCGTGCTTGCGATCACAATCGAGGGGAAGGGCAGTGGCCGTCGCGGGACGCCAGCGAAGCTACCAAGCCATTCCGGGATAGCCGGCGAAGCATCGATGTCGGCAGGCGCGACGAGCATGGCACCGGCCGCCGGCAGGTGCGGGTAGCGTACCGCGGCATGCGCGATCAATGCGCAACCGAGACTGTGAGCGATCAGGACGCTGTCTGGCTGCCGATCCAGCGCGCGCAACAACGCGTCGGTCCATTCGAGAAGAGATGGACGCTCCCAATCTACTCCCGAAATCCGTGTCGCGACTGGAAGCGAGCGCTCGAAATGTGATTGCCAATGTTGCGGTTCGGATCCGCCGAGCCCCGGCACGATGATGGCAGGTGTGAAGATGTCGCCAACGGTCACGACGGGGCCTTGCAAGATCTCAGTGCGATCGTCATCCGTCGATACAAATGCAAGCGTGGCCCAATCAGCAAGCGCTTAAAGCATGTCGCATAAAAATAAGAAGAACCGTTCGAAGATGTTTGTTTCGTCAGAAGCAAAATGTGTTTCTGGAACAAAATAAGAGAATGAATGACATGCGCGCTCAGGTCTGCGCTGCTTTCGCATTCAACATCATCAATTGATGTTATGTGCATGTATCCGAACTGATCCTGCAGAGAACAAGAATAAGCCCGGATGGGCAAATCGTAGAACGTTTGTCTCGCAACGATCTCACTTTCCTTCATTGGCTCCCAAAATCAAAAATCCATTCTATCGACAATTGCGATTGGGCTGGTCAGGATTTGCGGACGTTTGAAACGACGGAGTTGTCGTCATGCTGCGGGAGGTGTTGAGACGTGTCAGTTCAATCTGCGGTGCGGTGCTGAACGACGTCGAGCGTTGTCTTGATCGCGCTGGCGATGACTCCGATCCATCGTTGTGGCGGCTGCGTCCTGGTGCTGAAGCGGCATTCGACATGTCGCCGCCCGATGAGACCGATCGCGAGCTCGGTCGCGATCAAACCCACATTCCGACTTTCTGATTCGGCTTTGAGAGGATGACCGACATGAGGTCAATCAAATCGTGGCTTGTTGCTCTGGGCGTCGCCGCATCCGCCTTCGCAGCAATGGCGTTGCTGCCTGCGGCCGCGCAAACGCAAGACAAGGTCGTAAGGATTGGCTTCCAGAAGTACGGCAAGCTCGTTCTGCTCAAGAGCAAGGGCACGCTTGAGGGCAAGCTCAAACCGCTGGGCTATAAGGTTGAATGGAAAGAATTCCCTGCCGGTCCGCAAATGCTTGAGGCACTCAATGTGGGTGCGATCGATTTCGGCAATACCGGCGAAGCGCCCCCGATTTTTGCTCAGGCTGCCGGTGCGCAGCTTGTCTATGTCGCCCAGGAACCGCCAGCGCCGGCGGGAGAAGCAATCCTGGTCGCGAAGGACAGCCCAATCAAGACCGTTGCCGACTTGAAGGGCAAGAAGGTTGCGCTCAACAAGGGTTCAAATGTCCACTATCTGCTGGTTAAGGCGCTGGAGAAGGCGGGCGTCAAATATTCCGAGATCGAAACGGTATTTCTCGCCCCGGCCGATGCGCGTGCTGCATTCGAACGCGGTTCGGTCCACGCTTGGGTGATTTGGGATCCGTTCCAGGCGGCCGCGGAAGCCGCAACCGGCGCTCGAACGCTAGCCGACGGCCAAGGTTTGGTCGCCAATCATCAGTTTTATCTGGGCCGCCGTGCTTTCGTCGAAGCGAACACGAAGGCTCTGGATGTAGTGCTCGCTGAATTGAGTGAGGTCGACGACTGGGCGAAGCGCGATATCAAGGCGGTTTCCGAACAGCTCAGCCCTTTAGTCGGTTTGCCGGTGCCGGTCCTCGAGGTCGCACTCAAGCGTCAGTCTTACGGAATCAAGCCGATCGATGGCGCGGTGATCAAGGCGCAGCAGAATATCGCCGACACCTTCTTCGAACTCGGGCTGCTGCCGAAGAAGATCACTATTTCCGATGCCGTGCGGGCTGGATCATGACCGTCACTCCACCTTCTCAGGCCAACATCCTCTGGTTCTTGCCGACCCATGGAGACGGGCGCTATCTCGGAACGTCCGCAGGTGGCCGGCAGGTCGACTTCAATTATCTGCGGCAGATTGCGCAGGCCGCCGACGATCTCGGCTATTTCGGCGTGTTGCTGCCGACCGGACGATCCTGCGAGGACTCCTGGGTCGTCGCGTCGGCGGTTGCGCCATTTACGCGTCGGCTTCGATACCTCGTCGCCGTGCGGCCGGGGCTGCAATCGCCATCGGTCGCAGCGCGCATGACGGCGACACTCGACCGAATCTGCGGCGGGCGGCTCCTCATCAACGTGGTGACCGGCGGCGACCCGGTCGAAAATAAGGGCGACGGCATCTTTCTCCCGCATGACGAGCGTTATGCCGTCACGCGTGAATTCCTCGATGTCTATACCCGCCTCCTTGAGGGCGAGACCCTCGACTACAAGGGCAAGCACATCGCCATCGAGGACGGCCGCCTGCTGTTCAAGCCGGTACAGAGCCCGCGGCCACCGCTCTATTTCGGCGGGTCGTCGGATGCGGGCATCGATGTTGCTGCCGATATCGTCGAAAAATATCTGACGTGGGGCGAACCTCCGGCGCAGGTGGCCGAAAAGGTCAATCGCGTGGCAGCCACCGCGGCGAAGAAAGGGCGCAAGCTCAGCTTCGGCATCCGGTTGCATGTGATCGTGCGCGAGACCAACGCGGAAGCCTGGCGCGCCGCCGACAGGCTGATCGAGCATGTCAGCGACGACACCATCGCGCAGGCCCAGAAGATTTTCGCGCGCATGGATTCCGAAGGACAGCGGCGGATGTCGCAACTGCACGGCGGGCGCAGAGACAAGCTGGAAGTCAGCCCGAACCTCTGGGCTGGTGTTGGTCTCGTACGCGGCGGGGCAGGGACTGCGCTTGTCGGGGACCCCGAGACCGTCGCGGCGCGCATCAAGGAATACATGGCGGTCGGCATCGATACCTTCATCATGTCGGGGTATCCGCATCTCGAGGAAGCCTATCGCTTCGCCGAGCTCGTTTTCCCGCACCTGCCGCTCGCACATGATCGAAGCCAGGGCGCCCTTCCGGTCAATACCGGACCGTTCGGCGAGACCATCGCGAACGATCTTCTTCCGCACAAGCAAGCGTCGCAGTCATGAGCGCGACCGTGGAGAAACGCGGGCGCTTCAGCTCGCTCTCGCAATGGGTGCTGCCGCTTGCGATCCTCGCAATCTGGCAGGCCCTGTCGATGATCGGTCTTATACCGGTCCGGGTCCTTCCGGCGCCGACCGAAGTGCTGGCTGCGGGTTGGAAGCTGTTGCTCAATGGTGAGCTCGTTAAGAATATTTGGGTCAGCTTCTGGCGCGCGATCGTTGGCTTTGCGATCGGCGGCGGCATCGGTTTCGCGCTCGGGCTCGCGAATGGATTGTCGCGCAGGTCCGAGCGCTATCTCGACTCCACGCTGCAGATGATCCGCAACGTGCCGCACCTCGCCCTGATCCCGCTGGTCATCCTCTGGTTCGGAATCGACGAGGAAGCCAAGATCTTCCTGGTCGCGCTCGGCGTGTTCTTTCCGATCTACATCAACACGCTGCACGGCATCCGCACCGTCGACAATCAGCTCGTCGAGATGGGGCGCACCTACGGCATGTCGCCGGTTACGTTATTTTGGCGGGTCATCCTGCCGGGTGCGTTGCCCTCGATCTTCGTTGGATTGCGCTATGCGCTCGGCATCATGTGGTTGACCTTGATCGTTGCCGAAACGATCGCTGCCTCGTCGGGCATTGGCTACATGGCGATGCAGGCGCGCGAATTCCTGCTTGTCGATGTCGTTGTGCTCAGCATTGTCATCTACGCGCTGTTCGGAAAGCTCGCGGACAGCGCGGCACGTTTGCTCGAACGGCTTTGTCTGTCCTGGCACCCGGCCTTTCAGAAAGCGTGACCGCGATGAACCAGCATGTCGTCCCGCCGGTCACTCTTGCGAGACCCGCAACGGGCCTGCAGCCCGGCAAAGCCGGACACGGCCTTTCGATCACGATCGAAGGTCTGCACAAATCGTTCGGCGAGCAGGACGTGCTCCGCGGTATCGATCTGACGATCGAGCCGGGCCAGTTCGTTACCATCGTGGGGCGAAGCGGCTGCGGCAAAAGCACATTGCTGCGGCTGCTGGTCGGGCTCGAAAAGCCGACAAGGGGCAGCTTCTGGTTCGGTGAGAAGGCTGATGGGGAACTGCACCGCAACGACATCCGCGTCATGTTCCAGGAGCCGCGGTTGCTTCCCTGGGCGAGGGTTCTCTCGAATGTCGAGGTCGGGCTAGGCGACGAACGCAAATCGGCGGATGCCCGTGAGCGTGCGCTTGCGACATTGCGAGAGGTCGGGCTTGAGGACCGCCGCAACGACTGGCCGGCGATCCTTTCCGGCGGCCAGAAGCAGCGTGTGGCGCTCGCACGTGCTCTTGTCAGCGAACCTGGTATCCTTGCACTCGACGAGCCGCTCGGTGCCCTCGACGCGCTGACTCGCATCTCCATGCAGCGATTGCTCGAGCGCGTATGGCTCGATCAGGGCTATACCGCACTTCTTGTCACGCACGATGTCGCTGAGGCCGTTACGCTGGCGGACCGTGTGCTTGTGATCGAGGACGGCAGGATTGCGCTTGACCTGGCGGTTGATCTGCCTCGGCCACGCGAGCGTGGCTCGGCGAAAATCGCAGCGCTCGAGGGCCGCATTCTGGACGATCTCTTCAAGAACGCAGCGGTCGGCGAAGATGCTTAGCGCTATTCGGTCTGAAATAGCGCGCGAGCGGCTGGCAATCACGCAACATTGTGCCGTTGGCTTCCGATGTGTCGGCCGAAAAGGCGTTGCCGATTATGGCGGTTACCGTATGACGGAGCCGGTTCGGTTATGGGGAGACGTGGAGCCGCGGTGGAGCGCCGCGCTGATTGATGTGCCGCTATGCAAGCCGTTCATCAGCAACAGCGTGATATCAGTTGGTACCCGCTTGTTGTGAGCTAACCGGCTCCGTCCAAGGGTGCACCGATAGGTACGGGAGAGCGGTGCCGTTTGGGTTCACAGTGACGATGTGAGCGCAAGCCGAAAACTCCTGTGCGGATTTGGCGCGAAGCGTCGCTTCGCGCTTGCTGGCCAGCTGGCGGCGATATGCGTATACCCGCCTCAGAATGCTGCGGCCGGTGCAAGCCAGCGCTCAGCCCGGAAACAGCATTGCGATGGCTATAGCCATGGTCACGATGCTGACGACAGTGCTGGCGATGACCATTGATCCCATCGTGGCGGAATCCAGACGATAGCTCACGGCAAAGAAGATCCCGAAGAAGCCAGATGGAACAGCCGACAGCAGGATCGCGATTCTGGCCGTTTCAGGAGCGACAGGAAGAGCAAAGACGACCGCCGCCGTGAGCAGAGGGCGAACAATGTCCGCCACGGCCGTGGCACGCACGATGCGCCAGTCAAGGCGAAATGCCTGCGACGAGAGAATGAGGCCGGTCAGGAACAGGGCGACGCCGGGTGCGGCCTGTCCGATCAAGCCCAGACAGGCTGCGACGACGTCGCCGGTCGGCAGATCACACAACGAGAACAGAATGCCGAGAGCGGGCGCCAGCACGACGGGCTTGGTGAGGGCATGCCACAATGCCCTCGTTATCCGCCTGGCCGGTGTTATCGCAGCGTCGGCATTCTTGCTGGCCGACATTTCGACAATGATCAGCGCCAGCGGACTGACAATGATCGATCCGCTCGCCAGCGCGATCGCGACCGGAACCGTCCCCTGTGCTCCGATCACAGCAGACATGATCGGCAGGCCGACACCGGCCAAATTCGGAAACGCTATCGTAAGGGCCTGCAGGGAGGAGTTTGCCTTGCCCTCTCCGAAGATGCTGGTCGCGCCCAAGAGCCATCCGAGGAACAATACCAGCATGACGCATCCGAGAATCGCAAAGAGCGGCGCCTCTGCAATCATCTCGCTTCGCGGGGCAGAGGCTGTTGCGGCGAACAGCGACGCCGGCAATGCGAAGTTCATCACAAGAGCATTGAGACCATCGACGCTCTTGTTGTCCACGACATGAAAGCGCCCGGCTGCAAACCCCAGGGCGAGGATGGCGAAGATCGGCGCCAGAGCGAGGACGATTGCGTGTGTCATCGGCGAGCGCTCTCAAGACGCGCCATCGCGAGCGTCAACGGCGCTAGCAGAGATCTGAGATAGTTCATTCGCGACTCCTGCCTTTCAACCGCAACTTCCATTGGCTGCGTGGTGAGAAGCGCAGGACGTCAAGCCGCACAGTCCGCTTCGCCATTGCGGGCGAGAGCGTCGGTTCACACCGACAGCGAGTTGAAGCGGCGGTCCGGTCCAGTCTTGATCACCTGCTGGAGCGGACTATGAAGCCGGCACGCGCACCGGCTCTATCTGACTTGGGTTCAAACGCGCCATACGATCGGACGGGATGCTCGTCCTTAAGTTTAGGTCGGCGTCTGGAGCTATTTCCCCTAAGACGCCTTCAACTGCAGCAGCTCCGCCATCCGCACTAGATCGGCAAGCGATTTCGCGCCCATCTTCTTCATGATCTGGGTTCGGTGCGTTTTCACCGTCGATATCGCGACATCGATTCTGGCGGCGGCCTGCTTGTTCATCAGCCCTGCGGTCACGAGCGCCATGACTTCACGTTCCCTGGCACTCAGGGTTTCGAACCGCGCCACGGTGTCGTTGGCGCTCTTTTGACTATCGATACGTGCCTGGTTCAGCGCGACCGCCCTCGCGACTGCATCCAGCATCTCCTGCTCACGAAACGGCTTGGTCAGGAAATCAAAGGCGCCGGCCTTCATGGCCTGAACCGTCATCGGGACATCGGCATGCCCCGTCATGAAAATAATAGGAGCGAGGACAGACGCCCTCTGCAGATGTGCCTGAAACTCGAGACCGCTGACGCCGGGCATACGAATATCGACGACGAAGCAGCCTGCGTCACCCAGGCAGGGCGCGCGCATGACTTCGGTTGCAGAGTCAAATTGCTTCACGTCGTGTCCGACCGATTCGAGGAGATCGGCCAGGGCGCATCTCATCGACACGTCATCGTCTATGACACAGACAAAGCCGATTGGTGTCTTGTTGCGATCCGATCGCTTGGCTGTTGGTGCCCGATTTGCTGCATACTTCGAAAATGAATCGCCTGTCATGACAAGCTACTCCGGTGATCGAGCGACGACAGCGTCGTCTACTGATGCGAGCAATTCGGCGGCGTCGAAAGGCTTTCGGAAAAGACCGTGATAGCCCTCGGCCGCCGCGCGACCTTGAGTGGTCTCCTCTGATCGCCCCGTAATAAAGATGACCGGCAGATCGGGCCGCGTTTCACGCGCTTGCCGGCACAACTCGAAGCCGTCCGTCACCGGCATCCCAATATCGGTAATGAGGCAATCGATGATGGTCAAAACGCCGCTCTCCATGAATGACTTGGCCGACAAGAACGCGCGCGCGGAGTATCCTGCAGATTCGAGCAGATCCTGGGTCGATTCAAGGATACGAGCATCGTCGTCGACCACCGCAACAATCCTGGGTTCGTTCTCGGTCATTGCAGTGTCTTTCTGGCCCGGCGGGCGTGCTTGATCGGGATTTGCAGCTTTTCCGCGACCCGAACCAGATCTGCCAGCGACGGCGTACCCATCTTCTGCATGACCTTGCTGCGGTGAATCTGAAGCGTGACCTTGCTGATGCCGAGTTGCGCGGCTGCCTGCTTGTTCAGCAAGCCGCTGGCAACAAGCGGCAGCACTTCCCGTTCGCGGGGCGTGAGTGTTTCAAACCGGGTCTGAAGTTCAGCCAGTTCCGATTTTTCGCCGCGTGTAGACCGATCCAGCGCAATTGCGGTCTCGACCGAGCTGAGGAGATCGGCCTCATTGAAGGGTTTGGTCAGGAAGTTGACGGCGCCCCGCTGGATGGCGTGTACCGCCGAGGGAATATCACCGTGACCGGTGACGAAAACGATCGGCGGGTGCGAATTCAGGTCGATCTGCTTTTGAAACTCAAGGCCGCTGATGCTTGGCAGGCTCACATCCAGTATGAGGCAGCTGGGACGGTCCGGCCGTGAAAAAGCGAGGTAGCTGGCGATCGATTCGAACGCGACGCATGGATAGCCCGCCACCGTCAGAAGATCGGTCAGCGCAGCGCACATGCGCCGGTCATCGTCGACGATGAATATCATGCAGTCGCTTCGCGTCATGCGGCCAGGTTCTTTCTCACATTGTTCGTCCTGTATCGACCGTCTGCGCCATATCCGCTGAGCAGCCACGTGGCCTGCGATTGATCGACTATACAGCCGCGGCGGAACGCCCGACCATAATAGCTAGACATTATAGACGCACCGCGACGGACCGAGGCACCCTCGGTGCGTCATCCAGGCGGAACATGACGGCTTGATTGCAACCCGTCACGCCCGTCTGGGAGGCAAAATGATGCGCAACATCGGACCACCGCTCAAGGAAGCGATCCTGAGCACACGGGGGCAGGGCCAACATGATATCTCCGCGCCTTGTCACGGCCGTTGCGCCATGGACGCTCGCACTTGCCGGCTGTGTGCGACAATCGAACCCGTCATATCCCCTGTTCGGCGCCTATTTTCCCTCATGGCTGATCAGTGCCGTGCTCGGAATTCTAGCCGCGCTCGCCCTTCGCGCGGTCTTCGTCCGCGTCGGACTCGATGACGTCCTGCCGTGGCGTCTTCCGGTCTATGCCAGCATGGCAGCGGCGATCGCCTGCCTATGGGCGCTCACGGCCTACGGGCGCTGACATGGCAACATCCGCTTACAACACGACGCGCCGGAGCCGATGGGGTGTTCCCCTCGCTGCAGCAATCCTCGTCGGGGCCGCCGTCACCGTATGGCTGTATCATCGCCAGGCGCGCAACAACCCGATGACCGACGATGCGATCCTGATCGCGAATACGGTCAATGTCGCCTCGACCGTGCCGGGCCGGATTATCGCAATCAATGTCAAAGAAAACGACCGTGTCCGGAGGGGCGATCTCCTTTTTGCCATTGATCCGGCCACCTATCAGATAGCTGTCGATCAGGCTCTTGCCGACCTGAAACTCGCCGAAGCTGCGCGCGACACGCAGCGCCGCACGATCGCCGCCGAGCAAAACAATGCGCACGTTGCCGACGCGCAACGTGTCCGCGCGAAGACCAATCTCGATCTCGCCGAACAGACGCTCACTCGTCTCAACGCCCTGCTGCCGAAGGGCTACGTGACCCGGCAGCAGGTCGACGATGCGCGGACCACACGGGACGATGCGCAGGTCACGCTCGCGCAGGCGCACCAGCAGGCGGATGCCGCCAATGTCCGTGTCGACACACTGGATGCGGCCGACGCGACGGTCCAGGCGCGGCAAGCGGCGCTCGCATTGGCAAAGCACAATCTCGCGAACACCGAAATCCGCGCGCTCCATGATGGCAGAATAGTCGGGCGAACCAGCGCTACCGGCCAGATCGTCGCTCCCGGACAATCGCTGTTCACGCTGATCGATACCGAGAACTGGTATGTGTCGGCATCCTTCTCGGAAACCGAGCTTGACCGGATCAAGGTCGGGGATTGCGCAAAGGTCTACGCACAAACCGATCGCTCCACTCCGATTCGCGGTCGTGTGGAAGGCATCGGCTGGGGCGTCTCGTCGGAGGAACTGGTCAATCTCCCGCGGGCGCTCCCGTACGTCCCGAAGACGCTGAACTGGGTTCGCCTTTCGCAGCGCTTCCCCGTCCGGGTGAAGCTTATCGACCCGCCCGAAAACCTGACGCGCATGGGCGCATCGGCAATCGTGATCGTGCGCCATGGCGAATCTTGCTGAGCATCCGGTCGCCACGATGACCCGCCAGATGGTGGCGGACCTCGCACCATTTCCCGGACGGCTGGCTATCACGTGGCGGATCGCCTTGCTCGCGGCGCTCGTCGCAACAGTTGCGATGTTCTACGAGCTTCCGGACGCTGCGGTCAGTTGCTACCTCGTCGTACTGCTGATGAAGCCGGATGGCTCGGAGAGCTGCGTCGTCGCCGTCGCCGTCATCATTCTGATCACCATCGTCATCGCGCTCATGGTCCCGCTGTCCCAATGGACGGCGGATTCGCCGCCTCTTCGCTTCCTGACCATAGCGGCGGTCTCCTTCGCGCTTCTGTATATCGGCGCTGCAAGCAAGCTCGGTGAAATCGGAGGCATTCTCGCGCTGATCGTCGCGGTCGTGCTCACGCTGCAATTCAAGGCGCCGGGCGGCGACATCATTTCGACGGCGCTCCGTTACGCGTGGGAAATGGTCGCCATGCCAATGGCCATGATGATCGGGTTCAGCCTGATCCTCGGCCGTTCCACGGTTCGCCTGCTGCGAAACACCGTTCTTCAGCGGCTGACGACGGCTCGTGACGCCCTGGCGCTGCCGGACCCGTCCCAACACGAAGGGCTGCGCGATCTGCTTCGCGAGGGGAATGACCAGCCGGCGAAGCGGGCGGGATTCACGCGCAGATTCCATCTTGTTCCTTCGTCAGCGGCGAGTCAGATCGAGACCGACATCTGGGCATCGTATCAGTTGATGCTCGCGGTCTCCGCGTTTCCGCCGAATAAGCTGACGGAGGCTGCGCGAGATACGCTTGCCCGCGAAATCCAGGACGTCATCGACGCGCTCGAATCCGGCCGCGAGCCGCAGGTGCCGAATGCCGCGTCAGGCGCCGATCCGGCCGAAGACCTGATCCGCGACGCGCTAAGAGCCATCGCCGGCGCCAAGGGGAAAGTAATTCGTCCCGCGCCGAAGCAGCCATTCTTTTCGTCTGACGCATTCAGTAACCCGGACTATCCGCGTTTTGCTCTGAAGACCACCGCGGCGGCGATGCTCTGTTACGTCATCTATTCCGGCCTGAATTGGCAGGGCATTCATACGGCGATGATCACCTGCTACGTGGCCTCGCTCGGTACCACCGGCGAGACGATCCACAAGCTTGCGCTGCGCATCGCGGGTTGTCTGGTCGGCGCGATCATGGGGTGGGGATCGATCCTGTTCCTCATCCCTCACATGGACTCTATCGGGCACCTTGCCCTGCTGGTCTTTTCAGGATCGTTCGTCGCCGCATGGGTTGCGAGTGGCAACGAACGAATTTCCTACGCCGGCATCCAGATCGCCATGGCCTTCTTCCTCAGCATCCTGCACGGGTTCGGTCCGAGCCTCGATCTTGAAGTTGCGCGCGACCGCATCATCGGCATCCTGGTCGGCAACATCGTCGTCTTCCTGATATCGACACTGATATTGCCGGTCCCGCTCGAACGCAGGCTTCGGCTCAATCTTTCGAAGGCATTGGCTGGGCTCGCCGCGCTGGCCACGCCGCCCGCCGATCGCCGCAAGGATCCGATCGCCCAGGCCGCCGCGGTGGAGCAGAGCCTGGGTCATGTCAACGATGGCTTCTTCCTGTTGCCTCTGGAGCCGCGGCGACTGCGTCCCAACGACACAACCATACGCGGCTTGCAACAGATCTCGGCTGATGCTGAGGCGCTGAACCGCAGCTTGTACGCATCGGGAAAGACAATGCCGTCTTCGCTCGCCGCGCGTCTGACCGCCTTGCCGGCCGCGATACTTCAACAGGCAGAGCCATCCAACAATTTGCATGCCTGGCAGCGCAGTCACCTTGGGACGTCTGCCGCGCAGAGTACGAAGGCCGGTGACGATTTTGAGACCCGGATTCAACGCATCGAGATGCTGGCGAGGGCGTGATGGACAGGCGTACGCTTTTCAAGTTCTCCAGCGCGCGATGCTGTTTGACCGCCGTCGCGGTCTGCATGGCTGCTGGCGGCTGTTCGCCACCCTCCCTGAAGCTCGCTCCACCAGCTCCCGATCAGCCTTCAGCGTTCAACGATAGCGCTCCGGACCGGCGCCCGGACTTCAGGATTCGGTCCGATCCCGCCCTGGGCGAGATCGCCAGTAATGCAACGATCGATACGAAACGAGTGTACGGCCTGGCCGGGCTGATCGATATCGCGCAACGCAACAACCCCTCGACATATATCGCCTGGGAGCGAGCCCGACAGGCTGCGCTTGCTGTGGGTGTGGCGGAATCCACTCTTCTTCCGCACCTGGCCGCGAATGCGGTCGCCGGACAGCAGAGAGTCGCGACGACACTGCCTATGCCATTCGATCACGTGCGCTCGCTCGACGTGACCCTTAAAGGCGAAACGGCTGCACTCGCTCTTCAATGGCTGATCTTTGACTTCGGCCAGCGCGCTGCTCTGGTCGACGCGGCAAAGCAAGGAAGTGCCGCCGCCAATGTGATATTCGACGGCGCTCATCAGAAGCTGATTTTTGACGTCGCCCGCGCTTATTACCAATATGGGGCAGCCGTCGAAGGCCAGCGCATCGCCCAGCAGGCGGTCCGAAACAGCAACGCCATTCGCGACGCCGTCGAACAGCAGAGAGCCAACAATCGGGCAACCACCGTCGACGTTGCGCAGGCGCGGCAGCAAGTCGTGCAAGCCGAGTTGCGACGCGTTCGTGCAGAGGGAATTGTGCGCGACTCCTATCAGACGCTGCTTTCGGCAATGGGCGTCACCGCAACACTCCGGATCAAAATCGGGGAGATAGGCAGACGGCGTTTGCCTCCGACACTCGATGCCCCCGCCGAAGCGATGATCCGTCAGGCGCTATCCCAACGCCCCGACATCGCTGCAAGCTATGCGGCGTTCAAGGCCAGCAAATCCGCGATCGCGGCAGCCAAAGCGGAATTTCTACCCAAGGTTTTCGTGGCCGGAGGCCTTGCGACCGGAACAAACGGCTTCAACGTGAACGGCCTGCCGACAATCAACACTCAGGCGACAGGCATCGGCGTTCTGTTCGGCGCAACCGTTCCGTTATTCGATGCCGGGCTCAGGTCGGCCCAACTGACGAAGGCGCAATCACAGGCCTCTGCGGCAGAGCAGAGCTTCAAGAAGACGCAAATGGACGCGGTCACGGAGATCGTCGCCGCATCCAACGCTCTCCGCACGGCGTTGGAGTCGTTCCACGCGGCGAGCAACCTGGTCCGAACGGCCGCGATCACCCATGATGCTGCGGTCGCGGCCTATCAAAACGGCGTTGGCACTGTCACCGCTGCCACCGATGCCGATACCGGCCTGCTCAACGCACGTCTCGCGCAGGCCGACACACATGCCGCATCCCTGATCGCCGCAGCGAACCTGGCATTCGTCATGGGCGCATTGACCTCGAGCGAGAGAGTGCCGAGATGACGCGGCCGATCCGTTATTGCTATTGCCAACGGCAGCGCGCGAGAGCCGCCCGGCGCTTTGACCGCTTTGGGTGGTCCCAATTTCGACAGCGCACCATTTTGCCTATTTTTTAGACACGGGGCATGGCAAGACGCGCGCGTTTGCGGTTCGCCGCACCGACAGATGCAGCCGTGGACTGCCGAAGCGGTTCTGTTATTGTTCCAGACCTTTGGCATCGGACCGATCTCGAACGTGCCGGATGCTTGTAGTCCGTTTGCATAGCTTTCCGAGCCTCCGTCCCCTCGGCATTATACGAGCAGCCTATTTGACGTTTGACCGCTTCATTGCCCCCAACTCCGGCCGACGCGAATAATGAGCCGGAGCCGCCACAGCGTATTCACATGACGATGTTTGTTCATTGGCGAAGTGCCCGGCTGTCCGTTCTGAAGAGGCTGGATCGGCTTGGTCGATACCAGCGTCTTGTTGCACTTTGGATAGTTGGGGGCCTGACGCTCCTGCTTATTGCCGCTATCGCCACATCCATCGGCATCACTTTGCCGACGGCGATATGCGTGATGCTGATCGTCATCGTCCTCCTGTCGCTTTTCGCGGACCTCATATCCTGCGCGTTTTTCTCCGTCGTCGCCCTTGGTTGCCTGAACTATTTTTTTATTGAGCCGCTTCGTGCCTATCACATCGCTACGTTCCAGGATTTCATGGCCCTCGCGGCTTTCCTGGTATCGTCGCTCGTCGTTTCCACGCTGATCCGCAAGGTGCGCTCGCTTGCCGAGGCGCAGAGCGTACAGGCGCACCAGATTGATCTCGCAAATTACCTGGCTGAAGCGCAGAAGCTGAGCCACACCGGCAGTTTCGGCTGGAATGTGTCGAGTGGACGCCTCGTCTGGTCTGACGAGACCTTTCGGATTTTCGACGTAGAGAGAACCATTGCACCATCCCCCGAACTCGTGTTCCAGCGCACGCATCCGGACGATGTGGCGCTTGTTCGCGGTACTTTCGAACGCGCTGCGCAAACGGGCAGCAATATCGATTTCGAACATCGGCTGCTTCTGCCCAACGGCCTGACCAAACATCTTCGAGTCGTCGCGCATGCAACGTCGAATGATGCCGCAACAGTTCAGTTTGTCGGCGCCGTTATGGACGTCACCGCACAGAAGGCAACCTACGCTGATCTGCAACGAAGCGAGCAACGCTACAGGCAGCTCTTTGACCTCGTCCCCATCGCGCTATGGCAGCTCGACGCAAGTGCACTGAGAGCCATGTTCACCGAACTGCGCAAAGCTGGTGTGACCGATCTGGAGCAATATTTCGAGGAACACCCGGACTTCCTGGACAGCTGCATGTCGGCGCTGATCTATCAGGAGGCAAACGAGCGCGCCGTTCGGCTCTTTGGCGGACGCGATGCCAGCGATTTCATCGGACACACTGTCGGCCGGGGGTGGAAAGCGCGCCCGGAGACGTTTCAACGAGCCATGATCTCGCGATTTCGCGGCGAAACCACGTTCGAAGAGGAAACGAGGATGAATACCCTCGACGGTCGCACCGTCGACGTCCTCTTCACGACCGCACGCCTCGGGCAAATCGGCGAAACAACGACGAGCGTGATCGGCGCCATGGACATCACGGACCGTGTTCGCGCGCGGGAGCAACTCCAGCAGCTTCAGGCGGACGTGGCGCATGCGACCCGCGTCTCAATGCTTGGTGAACTCACCGCCTCAATTGCGCACGAGGTGAACCAGCCCTTGGGAGCCATTGCGGCGACGGGTGCGGCGACGCTCCGATGGCTTGCGCAGCCGAATCTGAATATCGACGGCATTCGCCTCCGGATCGAACGAATGATGGAGGACGCGCGGCGCGCGGCTGACATCATTGCACGCGTCCGCGCGATGGCCACAAAAGCAGCGCCCGAGCGAGAGCTCGTGGCGATAGACGATATCGTACGCGACGTGCTTCTTTTCTTGCGGCAGGAGATCAAAACTCGAGCGGCAATCGTCACCCACAAGCCGGACAAATCCGCGCCGCCCATATTCGGGGACCGAACCCAACTTCAGCAACTCGTCGTCAACCTTTGCATAAACGCGATCCAGGCGACGCAGCATGCGGACATCACGCAGCGCAGGATTGAAATCAGCACCACCGTGCCCGATCCGGGGGGCATCTGCTGCACGGTCGAGGATAGCGGCCCCGGCGTCAGCTCCGAGCACATTGGTCAAGTATTCGACAGCTTTTTCACAACCAAGGAGGGCGGCATGGGGATGGGGTTGGCAATCTGCCGCTCGATCGTGACGTCACACGGCGGCACGCTCTCCGTCGACAACAATGGCCGACTTGGGGGCGCTCGTTTCGTCTTCACGCTTCCGGTAGCTGAGGCCCGGGCGCTGAGTGCATAGTGTTTGTTGGGGCATTCTGGACGTGCAGGTCCGGCTTGGCCTCGTACCGCGAGTAGATGACATGACGTCATTCATTCGGTGCCTTGCTTTCGGCGCTCTCCTGAGCGGCATCGCGCTTACGCATCCTGCCAATGCGCAAATCCCGGACAGTGCAAACCGTCCTGTCCGCATGCTGTATGGATTCTCGGCCGGA
>Ga0180218_1000885_pt1 | contig 21401 bp, 25 predicted proteins | sample eDN3rd37CKraftBY_FD_151334 | JGI IMG/M metagenome (GOLD analysis project Ga0180218, IMG submission 151334) | Enriched backyard soil microbial communities from Emeryville, California, USA - eDNA 3rd pass 37_C Kraft BY (version 2) (version 2) | ecosystem: Environmental > Terrestrial > Soil >...
TCCGGATACCGCGCAATGACGATGCCGCGCTCGTCATTCGTTACCGGCTTCGCGCGGCCGGACGCGTGGCTTTCGCCCGATGGATCATTTTGACGAGGTGCGTCGCTTTCCTCCCGGCGCTCCATCCGCGCCGCGTCGATTGCGATCTCATGCGTTTCTGACGCGGCTCGGCTATCCTCGCCGAAATCCCACAGCCCCATTCCGTCGTCGCGATAGGCGGGCTCCACCACGTGTGCTTTCGCGTTGAACTGCACACGCGTTTGGCCAAGATCGTTGCCGAGAAGTCCGCCGATCTCCCGGCTGATGTCGGGATCAGCGAGCCTCCCTCGCGCGGCCTCGAACAGGTGACGGCCCTTAGCGACGATGCCGTTGTCGTCTTTGTAGGCGGGATCGAACAGCGCGCGAGCAAGGCGCGCCATGATGGCCTCAGCGGTATTTCCATCACGCGCCTGAGCGACATGATAGGGCGCCCAGAGAGATCGCAAACCCGGCAGGCGCTCCATGGCCAGCGCCTCAATGCGCGCATCCTCGATGATGTTGACGAGAGCGACCTGGATTGGACGTAAAGATCCAACGATGAAGGGTGGTCCGCCGAGAGCGAGATGGGCGCTGGCGTGCGCAGCGCTTGCGCGAAAGAAGTGGCGCGCCGTTTCTCCGCTCACATCCGGCAAATGTTCGGGCAAGCGGATCAATGAGCCTGCAATGTTCGCGCGCCGCGGTCGAGGGCCATTTTCGGAAGAGCCGAGCGCGCGCAGTTTCGGCTCACGGCCCCACAGCGCCGTTAGAAAGAGGTTCAGATCGCGCTCCTCGTCGGCGAACCGCGCTCCGTTCCGGTCGCCTTGGACCAGCTGACGGGCGATCTCATCTTCCAATGCAAAGAAGGCCCGTCGGCCGGCGCGATCTTTGCCGGATTTCTTGAGGCCGACGGAGACGAACTGTTCGAACGTCTCGATGCTGGCGGACGCGAGCGCATCGGACGTTCGCTGCGACAGCGGCTCGACGCAATCCGGCGCCTCGCGTGCGAGCCTCGCCATTGCGCGCCACCATCGGACGAGAGCCTCGCTTTGCACCAAGCGGACGCGTGCGTCGCGTTCGGCTTTCAGAACCGAGGCGGTCGCTCGGGCGCCTGCATGCCGGCAAATATCCGCTGCGATCGCGCCGACCTCGATGACGTAGTCCAATCCTTCTCGCGGATCACACTCGCTGCTCAGGCGCCAGTACGCGCTCAAACACCCGGGACCGGCGTTGACGTCGACAAGTTGGAGAGCCGCCTTTGCCCAAGCTTCGCGCTCGCCCGGCGCCAACCGGAGACCGAGCAAGTCCCAGATCTCATGAAAGGCGCCCACAAGATTGCGCCGGGCCGACATGAGGCCGATCAGCCGCTTGGAAGCATCGGCCACGGGTTGGGTGGCAGCCATGATGTCCATGTTCATCGTTGCCGGTTCACGGCAGGCAAGCGGCAACGGCAGCGCTAAGCGCTGAGCGGACCTCGCGGTCATCCGTAATCGGCAGAACGATGCTGGAATTCACCGCGGCTGCCATCGGCACGCCGGCGCCAACCAGCCGGCCGGCATGGATAAGCATGCGAGTCGACGCGCCCTCCTCGAGACCGTGGCCGCGCAAATTGCGGGAGCGCTCGGCTATCGCCACGAGCCGAGATGCAACGTCCTTTGATGCGCCGGCCTCGCGCATAACGATCTCTGTTTCCACAGCTGGAGCTGGATAGTCGAAATCGATCGCGACGAATCTTTGCTTGGTGGATTCCTTGAGGTCCTTGACCGCATTCTGGTAGCCCGGGTTGTAGGAGACGACCAATTGAAAGTCTTTGTGGGCCGGCACAATCTCATTGCACTTGTCCAGAAACAGCGTCCGCCTTGCATCCGTCAGAGGATGAATGACGACGGTCGTGTCCTGCCTCGCCTCTACGATCTCATCGAGATAGCAGATGGCACCGTGGCGGACGGCAAGCGTCAGCGGACCGTCTTGCCATACCGTGCCATCGGGCGTGAGTAGGTAGCGGCCGGCGAGGTCGGATGCTGTCATATCCTCGTGGGCGGCAACAGTGATCAGGGGGCGTCCGAGCCGCCAAGCCATGTGCTCGACGAAGCGCGTTTTTCCGCAGCCCGTGGGTCCCTTGAGCATGACCGGCAAGCGGCTCGCGTAGGCGGCTTCAAAAATTGCGATCTCGTCGGCCGTGCTGTGATAATGCGGCACGTCATGGATGCGATAGGCCTCAAGGTTCATCTGACAGCTCCAATGGATTAGCGCAAATAGCCGGTCGCGCATGGCGAAGCGCCTACGAATTGGCTTGCGAATTCATTTAACGGAAGCCGACGATGCTGTCGGATGAGGGCCTGAGGGAGCCGACTGTGCTGTCGGTCAACATCCTGTCAGGAGACGTGGATTAAAGCACAGCTTCGGATTGCCAAACAAGCCAGAATTCCGGGCCGTGCGACGTCCATCCAAGAAGTGGCGTTCCTCTGAAAGCTGATGACATCTTCTCGACGCGCCGATGCGTGTCTCTCAAGTCCGCGGCAACCCACCTAGTAGGTCGTATGAGGAGATGATTGCCTCGGCGATGGCACTGACCGAGAGGCGGCGGGTCATGGCTTGCGAACGAATGTATTGATACGCCTCTTCGCCGCTGATGGAACGCGTGTTCATGACGATCGCTTTGGCGCGTTCGATCGCCCGCATGGCCCGCAGATTTTCTTCGAGCTTTGCTGCCTTGCCCCGCAAGCGGCGTTCGTAGCGAAACTGACTCAATCCCATTATCAGACTTGCCTTGATGGCATTGGCGGTGAACGGCCGGGCTAAAATGGCGTCTGGCGTCGCGGCTTCGAGCAGTGCCGGCGAAAACGGCTCATTCTGAGGAAGCATGATCACGAGAGCGGCCGTAGCCTCACCAATCGCCCAAGGGAGGCGCTGCTCCAAATCAGGAGAATAATCACAGAACACGACATCAGCATCCGCGGGGATTCTGCTCGCTCGCGTGCTGACAAGGCGCGCCTTTGTCTTGAGCTTCTTCAGCTCTTGCATCAACAGCTCTAGTTGATCTTCGACGGCCGTTTCAACAATAACGCTGAGCTCGTTGAGCTTGCGCGATGTGCCGAAGCTCTCGCCGTTTCCTTCATTCTGATTAGTGCACGTTACGGTATCGCTCATATTCCAGTTCCGAAACTATCGACCGGCTCTTGGGGGTTCGGTGAAGGGGCCATGCAGGAAGAATGGATCGGCCATGACTAACCCCGGGGATTCGTCCAAAACATCGAAGCCGCCGCTGCGGTTCGCGCGCCCGATACGAGAGGGCAAGTCAGCGTGCCCCGACTCGCTTATACCCACCCGGCCCTGCGGCGTGTCGAAAGAGGAACTCACCACGTGTGGACGCAGGATATCGGTATCGAGCGTATCTGCTTTCGCCAAAGCCTGAGCGAAAAGGTGGATCTGAAAATACGCGGTTTCCGCGCACACGTTCGGCGTCATATGTTCGCCGAAGCGTCTTTTGAATTTCGACACGAACGCATTGTTGATGTCGCTGTTGATGCTCTCGAAATAACAAGCGGCCGTAATGTGTGCTTCGCCGACATCGCAGCCCATTGCATGAAGCTCCGCCTCGGTGGTCGTGAGGCTCGCAATTGGCGTGCGCTTGGGATCTAGGCCCGCATCCGCGTAGGACTGATAGAGATAACTCGTGCCCTGCCCCACAACGGTCGAAAAGACGACGTCGGCGCCCGAGTCCTTTATCGCTTTGGCGATGGGCGTGAACGCGGCGCGCGGCGAATGGATCTCAACGTATTGCTCCGCCGCGACGATGCCACCCTGCGAGAGCAAATACTCTCTCATAAATCGGTTGGTCTGCCTCGGATAGACGTAGTCCGAACCGATGAGATAGAAGCGTGGCCCAAACGTTCGCAGCATATATGAGCAGAGCTTGACGATCGTCTGGTTCGGGGCGGCCCCCGTGTAGATCATGTTGGGAGAGGCTTCGAAACCTTCGTAAGGCGCTGAATACCAAAGGAGGCCGTTGAAGCGCTCGACGACCGGCATAATCGCTTTACGGCTTGCCGATGTATAGCAGCCGAAAATGGACGTCACGCCGTCCTCGATCATCAATTTCCTGGCGAGTTGGCCGTATGAATCCGTCGACGAGGAAGGCTCATATATAACCGGCACGATCTCTCGGCCGTTCACACCGCCAACAGTGTTGATCTCGTCGATGGCGAGCAAGGTTCCGCATAGCTGCGTTCGTTCCACATCGGACGTCCAGCCGGTCTGCGAGAACAGAACGCCGATGTGCCAGGGCTCATATCTGGATTTGGAGCATTGCTTACGTGGCAACGTTGAGGCCTCCGTTGGCGACGCTTTTCATGGGAGCATCGGCTGGATTGCATATTTCGCGCCAAATTGAACTCAGCGTATTCCCGCATTTCGTGTGAGTCCGAATTGGAAGTCGTGCCCGGCCGTGCATCAACCTGCCCGGCATGCGTGCATCTTCGTTTCGAGAAATGCGCTGGATGACCAAATCCGCTTTCCACGAAGGAGGCTCGCGGCACAGCCCGCTCGTGGCAAAAAATTTTCAGGCACCCTCTTGAACAGTGCAGACGGTGCGCTAGATCGCCGGTCGGACGGGCCTCATTAAGGGCGTCCGCAGCTTTGGTTGTCGCTTCGCAAAGGAGGATAGCTATGGCGACATTCGATTTTGCGCCGATGTTTCGTTCCCCAATCGGGTTCGACGATTTGCCCGGTTTGCTGCCGATTCATTCAATGAACGACCGCAAGCGAAGCTCCTCGCCTTGAGCAGGCCGCATGGGAGCAACGGAGGCGAGAATGACAGCGATTTCTTTTCTCGGCCGCGCCCACGCAACCGAGACCGCCGTGCTGCCGGCGGCGGACGGATATGGCTCGGCTGTCACGGCACGTCAGGGGCGGCTCTCTGGCCGTCCCTCCTGCCGCATTTTCCCTGTCGGCAAAGGCTGGGGACTGGAACTTGAGCGCATGAGCGCTTGGCTGGTGGGGCTGCCTCTTCCCGGCGGGTTCCGGTTCTTCAAGTCGCTGGCTGCGGCCGTGGGTTTCGCGGAAGAGCACGGCCTCGATTACCGGATCATCCGGCCGTCTGCGCTTTCCAAGATAGGCCGGCGGCGCCGCCCGATCTTCGACGGAAGCCGTGCCAGCGGCCGAACAAACTTCATGAGGTCTTCATCGTCCTAATCGAACGAGAGGAACCATGCACTACAATCTGAATCTCACTCTGTCGGGCAAAAAAATTCTGATCGTGAAGGGCTCGCTATTGGAAACAGGTGCGATTGCCACCGCGCTGGCAGAAAGGGGCGCGAAGGTCGTCACCGCGACGAACCTGATTTCAGCATTCTCCCTCATCGAACGGGAAGCTTTCGATGGCGCCGTGATCGACCAGGGCTTGCACAATGAAGCTTTCGATTTATGCGCCGAGCTGAAATCGCTCAACGTTCCTTACGTACTGGCGCAAGCACCGCATGAGTTGCAGAAGCCGGCATCGCAGAGGAGCGCCGCCTCGGACATCGCCGAATTGCTGGCTGAGCGATTGTCCGTGCGTCGGGCGTCTGCCCGTAGCGGTCTCGCTGTCCGGTACCCGGCGGCGAAGGGCATGGCATCCATGGCGGTCATGGACCCGGCGCGGTTCTAGGGCTCCCGACAGCGTGCCCGCGCTGACTCGCCGTATGCAAAAGGGACAGCAGCCCGCACGGGCGCTGTCCCTTTGGTTTTGTAGAACTGTGCCGGTCCCTAACTAAGCGGCCGCGCGCTGTTCCTTGCCCAGGTAATCCAAGGTTACTTTGCCAACGTTGTGGTCAACCCAGTCGGCCATTTTCTGCTCTTCATTGAGGGATGCCTCAAGCAGGGGCCTTGCACCCTCCTGGCCCGCAGGGCCGCAAAGCGCGAGCAAGGACTTATAAGCTGCGATTTCAAAATTTTCGAAGGCGTTGTTGGCGAACGTATTCTTCAGGATCTCATCGCCCGCCAGTGTGTGGGACATAGCCATCAGGTTACCCATCATCGACTGGGCCGTATCCTTAAGAGTAGACGTGGTTTCTCCGCACGCTTCGAGACACTGCTCGAGACGCAGCAGCTGTCCTTTCGTCTCCTCCAAGTGATTGCGCAGTCGAGCCTGTACGTCAGGATAGTCTCCCGTCCGCTCGATCTGCCGCTCCATCAGTTCCCGGGCTTGGGTCTCCATGGCGTGCGCATTGCGCAACCCCACGACGAATATTTCCTGTGCGCTCTGGGCCATAGGGGCTCCTCAAATCTTTCGGTTGCCCGTTGCAAACGAATAAAGACGCCTCCTGTTCCGGGCCCGCCAACCTGCTCGGGAACTTCCTGAATGGCGCCGTTGAGGATCGGCTGAACCTGAACGGCGTCCCTTCAACACGGCCCCGCAGTTAGGCGGAACGAGAACGATCACATCGCCGTTAGGTGGTGGACGTGCCCGTCACCCCCGAGGGACAGATGCCAACGCCTGATCCATTGGACCCGGGCCATATACCCGGTCAGAACCCGAACACACCGGAGCGGTTGCCCGGCCATACACGGTACGCGGGCGAGCATGGTTCCCGACGCGTGCTCGTCGCAGCTGTCGTGATCGCAGCGATTGTGGCAGCGGTGGTCGTGGGGATTGGGATCGCCACTTGGAACTCCAGCGACTCCGCTCAGCCAAGCTCTACAGCCTCGGTGAGATGACACCGGGGCGAGGCTGCCGGGCGAATGAAGGCATATCAACACAAGGCCAGATCCATGTCTTTCAACGGCTCTCAGGACAGAGGGAATGAGCGGGCGCGCTCGAATGCCAGCAAAGCAGACTCGCCGGTCCCGTCCGATCAAACGATCAGCGCACTTACCTCACAGCTATCTCCAGGCGATCTCGTCATCCACTCGGCTCACGGTCTCGGCCGCTTTGCCGGATTGAAGTCGCTCGATACGGCAGGCGGGCCCGACGTCTTCGAAATCGAGTACCAGGACGGCCGGTTGCTCGTGCCAATTTCCGAGCTCAGCCTTCTCTTTCGCTTCGGGGCATCCGAGGGCATGCAGCTCGACCGGCTTAAATCGAAAAATTGGAATGTGAAGCGGCGCGCGGCTCTGAGGAAGATCGATGCCACGGCTCGTCAGCTGATCGGTCTTGAAGCCAATCGATCACAGATCACGTCGCCCACCTTGAAGGCGCGCGCGTCCCACTATCGAAGGTTCTGCGCCGGCTTTGAGTTCGATCCCACCGCCGACCAGAGTTCGGCTTTCGAGGATGTCGAGAGGGATCTCGCAAACACCACGCCAATGGATCGCCTCGTCTGCGGTGATGTCGGCTGCGGCAAGACGGAAGTGGCGATGCGGGCAGCATTCATTGCTGCTGACGCAGGATTTCAAGTGGCGGTCGTGGTTCCTAGCACTCTGCTCGCCCGCCAGCATGCGGAGCGCTTTCGAGAGAGATTCAAAGCGTTCAAGGTCGAGGTTTCGGAGGCTTCACGCCTGATGAGCCGGACGGATCTAGCCCGGCTAAAGTCGGATCTTGCCAAAGACACGCCCAGGATCGTCATCGGCACTCATACGCTGGTCGACGAAAACATCAGCTGGGGCAAGCTCGGGCTGGTGATTGTCGATGAGGAACATCGCTTCGGCGTCGAACACAAGGAGAAGCTGAAGCGGCTCACCAAGAACGTGCATGTCCTGACGCTCAGCGCGACGCCGATACCGCGCACGCTACAAATGGCGCTCTCGTCCATCCGCGACCTGTCGCTGATCAATACCCTCCCCCTCCGCCGCCGGCCCGTCGAAACGAAAGTCATCGAAGGATCCGGCAAGGCCATTGGGGACGCCTTGCGCGCCGAACGCCGGCGCGGGGGCGTGAGCTTCTTCGTTTGCCCGAAGATCTCTGATCTCGAGAAGGCCCGATCGCTGCTCGCTGCCGAAGCGCCGGAACTCCGCATCATCACAGCGCATGGGGACATGCCCACGGCCGAACTGAAGAGGGCGGTCGAGACATTCTCATCACGCCAGTTCGACGTTCTCCTTTGCACGACGATCATCGAGGCGGGTCTCGATGTCGCTTCGGCGAACACGCTTATCGTTTACGATGCGCACCGGCTGGGCTTGGCCCAGCTCTATCAGCTCCGCGGGCGCGTTGGGCGCTCACAGAAGCAAGCCCGTGCCTACTTCATTGTTCCTGAAGACGCGGAACTCTCCGCTACGGCCAAGCGCCGGATGGAAGCCGTAAGTTCGCTCAATGCGGCGGGAGCAGGCTTTGCCGTCGCTTGTCAGGATCTGGAGATCCGAGGCGCCGGAACGGTGGCTGGCGATACGCAGTCGGGTCACATCAAAGAACTCGGCATCGAACTCTTCCGCACGATGCTCAAACGCGCCGTCGAAGCCGTCCGCAGCGGCAACGGAGCCGACTGGGCTGATATTTGGGCGCCTCGGCTCGCGCTCGATGTCGAGGCCGCCATTCCGGCTGCCTACATTTCCGATGAAGCGGGCCGTATCGAACTCTACTGGCAGCTCGCGCGTGCGGACGATGAAGATGCGATCGCGCGATTGCGCCATGACGCCGAAGAGCGCTTTGGCGCGCTTCCGGGTATTGTGGAGAATGTGTTCCAGCTAGCGAAGCTGCGCTGTAGCTGCCTCGCTCGCGGTATCGAAGAAATCACGGTGGGACCTCGCGGCGGGCTATTGAAGTTCCGGAATGCTATCGTGCTGCGCGAGATGCAAAATCGCCTTCCCGGCGCGCGCGTGAAGCAGGGCGCGCTGGTATTGAAGACGCCGCTGCGGAGCCCACAGAACCGGCTTTCGTGGGCGTTGGACACGGTCGCGGCGCTAAGCTCAGGGCCGAAAGCGAAACCTGCCATAGGCCTTCCCCGCATGGAATTGTCCGTGAGCTCTTCAATGCAGCCGGTGGCCTGACGGCGCTAGTGGCGGGCCGTCAGCCTTAGAAAGGCAGCGCGGATCGGAACTCCCGGCGCTGCGGATTATTGAGCCAACTCCACCCCAGCATATTTTTGCAAAGCGGAGACGGCTCTCAATGTCATCCTATCCCGAACCCCCATTCTCCACGCCGGCTCAAGATCCGCCGGGTCTTACCGAAAAAATGTCTCCAGTGCCGGACCACGGGGAGAAGAGCTACAGGGGTTCTGGGCGGCTCGCCGGCAAACGCGCGATCATTACCGGAGGCGATAGCGGCATCGGCCGCGCCGTCGCCATCGCCTATGCGCGCGAAGGAGCAGACGTTCTCATCTCCTATCTCTCCGAGGACGGCGACGCTCAGTCGACGGCCGCGCTCGTCAAGGATGCCGGCCGCAAGGCCGTGCTCGTGCCTGGTGATGTCAAAGATCCAGAGCACTGCCGCCGCATTGTCGAACGGGCCGTTTCAGAGCTTGGCGGCGTCGACATTCTTGTCAACAACGCCGCGCATCAGGCGACCTTCAAGGAGCTCGAAGACATTCCGGATGAGGAATGGGAAATGACCTTCAAAACGAACATCCACTCGATGTTCTACCTGACGAAGGCGGCGGTGCCGCACATGAAGGAAGGCGGCGCGGTGATCAACACGGCTTCGATCAACGCCGACACGCCCAATCCGACCCTTCTGGCTTATGCCACGACGAAGGGCGCGATCCAAAACTTCACGGCCGGGCTTGCGCAGATGCTCAGCAAGAAGGGCATCCGTGCGAATGCCGTGGCGCCGGGTCCGATATGGACTCCGCTCATTCCCTCGACGATGCCGCAGGAGACGGTAGAGAAGTTCGGCGGGAATACTCCGATGGGGCGGCCTGGTCAGCCAGCAGAACTCGCGACCGCCTACGTTATGCTTGCTGATCCACTGTCTAGCTATGTGTCGGGCGCGACGATCGCGGTGACTGGCGGCAAGCCCTTTATATGATCGGAATGCAGCGATCCAATCGCGAAACGAATTTGGCTATCTGAGGGGCAGTCTCAGATAGCCAAACTTTATATGCTGTCCAGAACGAGTGATTACTCCGCAGCCATCCGCGTCATCTGTTCGGTTTGAGCAGCCGAGTCGGATCGCGCCGGCCCGAGAACAGGTTCCTGTCCCAGCGGCTCGAAGTGGCCGGCATGGAATTCGCCGCGGCCGTCGATCGAGACACCGCTTGAGAAGCGACCCGCAGGCGGCGCCTCGCCATCGCGGTTCGTACCCATGAGGAAGTAGCTGAATTTCTGATCTTCCTGGCGCTGGTCAAAGCTGTTCGGTATCGGCAGCGACTGCGTGCCGCCCAACTCCTCGATCACGGCCAGCCACTGCTGCTGATGCATGGTATCGCGCGCGATCATGAAGTGGAGCATATCGCGCATGCCCGGATCGGACGTCGAGTTGAAGAGGCGAACGGCGAGCGTGCGTCCTGTAGCCTCGGCTGCGACGTTGCAATACATGTCGGCGACGACGTTGCCGCTGGCGTAGATGTGCGAGCAATCGAACGGCACACCGTCGGCGTTGGCCGGGAATGCAGCAAGGCCGGTTGACAGGATATGGCGCTGGATCATGCCCTCCATCACCTGGCGGGCGTTCTGGCCGCCCATCACCGCGCCCACGACGGAATCGACCGCGCTCTCCTCTTGGAGGCTGACCGGTGCCGTCTCGAGGTTCAATGCAACAGCGGTCGCCAGCATCTCGATGTGGCCCATCTCTTCCGTTGCTGTGTTGAGCAGCAAATCGCGGACTTTGTTGTTCGGAGCACGCGCACCCCAGGCCTGGAAAAAGTATTGAAGACAGACCCTGATCTCACCCTCGACGCCGCCAATGGCCTGTTGCAATTGGCGGGCAAACAGCGGGTCCGGCGTCTCGACGCGAACAGGGTATTGCAGACGCTTATCGTGATAGAGCATCGGTGATGCACTCCTCCTTGGAGATTGTTCGTTAGCGGGGCCCCGCCGTAGGGCCGCTCGCGAGGAACGGAACGGTCAACGATAAGTTCAGAGCAAACTTGGTACGGTTCCGGACGGAGCTGTGCGTTTCTTGCTCCCACCAATGACGCTGGCAGTGCCGCGGCTCACCCGTTGCAACGCAGATGGTCCGACACCCGATTAGTTGGAGCCTGGGCTCGAGCTAACTGAATGGAACATTTTCAACCCGATTCAATTTTTCGAATTCATCTGGTTGAGGAGTTCCCATGGTTGGACAAGTGCCGTCATCATTCGATCTGATCTATGCAGCTGGAAAGCGTCGCGGAAGCGAGGATCGAACAGATCTTAGCGCAGACGATTTTGAGTATCACGTGTACACCTACAAGACATTCTTGTGGTGGACTGTTCTCTTCGTCGCTCACGTCTTCGTCATTCTCGCTTTCATGGCGTACTTCCTCGTTCCGAGGTCTTAATGATGCTCGCGGGATAATTTCCCAACTGCGCCGGCATGGTCCGGCCGAGCCGGCAGACGGGTTGGTCCTGCCGGCTTTTTTACATCGGAAATGCGCTGGTAATGGCGGTTATTGCACCGCTTTGAAGCCAGCGGGATGCCAGCTATCGAGCAGGAGCTCTGTCGAAACCGTTTCGACCTGCGCGCCGAACCGATTCATGTAGATATTCATCATCGAGTCGTGTGTTTCATCGGTCGAACTACAAAGCGCATCTCTGACGAGAATGACGCGGAAGCCCCAGTCCATTGCACCGAGCACAGTGCTGAGAACGCAAACGTCCGTCTCGCCGCCCGTGACGATGACGGTATCAATTCCCGCGTCACGCAGTTCAAGGTGGAGATTGGATCCCGTCCAAGGCGAGTAGACATACTTGTCGTGCGTTCGCGCGGGAGGCACAAGGCGCGAGAGTTCCGGCACCAAATCGATCATTTCTGGCCCAAGCTCTTCCATCGTCATCGAGGCCCAGCGCTCATAGTAGCGGCGCCACATGCCCACGCCATGACCCGGCGCCGGCGCCGGAAGAAAGCGCGTAAAAATGGTGCGCTCCGGGTGCGCCTCTGCGATCGCCACGATTTTTGGAAGCACCCGCGCGAGCCAGGGCATGTGCCAATCCGTTTGCTCCGCGAACATGCGCTGCATGTCCACGCACAGATGGACGGCCGTGTCCCCCGGTGCACCGAATTTGAGGTCGTCCTGCTTACTCATGGAGCGCCAACGCTGGATATCTGAATGCGTTCCTGCTTGTCGGACGCCGCTTAGATCCTTACGAATCGCAGCTTCTTATTGGCCCAAATGGGTCCGGCATAATCCACGCCAATCCGCGGGGTGCGTTTGATCTTCGGTTTGTCATTCTGTTCCGGATAACCGAACCAGAGGCCTGAGGCTGGGGAAGCTGGCATTCCGCGCAATGACGCTTCGATCCCGAGTGCGAGAGCGACGCGACCGGGGCCGCTGATGCCTTCTACGCCGCGAATGAGGACTGCGGCTGCTTCGCCTAACTTGCCCGTCACAACGTTAAGCATCCAATGCAGCCCGTAGATCCGGTAGATATAGAAATGCCCCGCGGGACCAAACATGACTTCATTTCGAGCGGTCCGGCCTCGCGACGAATGCGACGCGAGATCATGAACACCCTCATAGGCCTCGGTCTCGGTAATCCGGAATGAAAGAATCCGCTGATCGAGCCGGCGCACCAATTGCGCTCCGATCAAATCTCGTGCAACGCGTGCGGCAGGCCTTTCGAAGAACTCAGCGCCGATTGCCTGCGGCTGTTTCAAGCTCTCCTCAGGATCCCTTGCCGCGCCGCTCAACCAGCCGCGACTTCATTTCAATGGCGATGAGTTCTTCGAGTGCCCGCCGCGCATGGGCGAGGTGCACGGCGTTCGAGGTCTTCTCGAACTGCCGGAGTTCAGCCTTCACGATCCATAGCGACGATGACATCGGGTTAGAGCCTCCAAATTGCGCCGAGTGCAAAACCTATAACGGCCGCCAGACCGAGCGTGGCCTTCGGATCCTCGCGGAGAGATTTCGCGAGCGCTTCCGAGATGTTTTCTGCGACGCGATAGAAGCCGCCCGCTCCAGGATCGCCGCTGTCGCCTCCCTGCGCATATCGCGGAACCACATCGTAGGGCTCACCGCCCTCCAAATGTTTTTGGACAGCGGCCAAGCGCGCTTTCGTTTCTTCAAGCTGTTCTTCTGGAGGCCTGTAAACCATTCGGACGTTCCTTCGAGACCAGTAACGCAGTCCGGAAAGGAAGTTTCCCGCTTAGGCGATTATTCCTGCAGGCGATTATGCTGCCAATATGCGCACTATACGGAACAAAGCAAAGCTTCGCTGCGTTCGTCAGGCACGCAACGCAAGGAACAAAAACAATGGGCCTCTTTACACGAGATCTGAAATCACTTGAGGACCTGTTCAAACACGGCCTTCAGGACATCTATTACGCAGAGCAGCAAATCGTGAAGACGCTGCCCCAGCTCATCGAGCAGACGACCAGCAGCGAACTCAAGCAGGGTCTGAAAGAGCACCTCGAACAAACTCAGAACCAGATCTGGCGCTTGGAGACGGTGTTCGCGGCACTTGGCGAAGAGCCGAAGGGCGTGCGCTGCAAGGGCATCGACGGCATTCTGTCGGAAGGCAACGAGCTTATCGGAAATTCAGACGGGCGCAGCGTGATCGAGGCTGCCGTGATCGCGTCTGCCCAGGCCGTCGAGCACTACGAAATCACGCGCTATGGCGACCTGATCGCCTGGGCTCGTGAGATGGGCCGGAACGATCTTCTAAAGCCTCTGCGCGCCAACCTGCGCGAGGAGAAGGCCACCGATCGGAAGCTCACCCAAATTGCCGAGGGTAAGATCAACAAAAGAGCCGACAAGACGCCGAAGCGTGGCGCCCGCCGCTCGCGCGGTAAGTCTCGGGCATCCGTCTCGGCTGCGGCTTAATCTGGCGCCGGGATCAGCTTCGGACGGTGCGAGCGATCGCAGCCGTCTGCAGCACCCCGATTGCAACTGGGCTGGCAATCACCTGGGATTGCCAGCCTATTTTTTTGGCCTTTTCCGCATCTTTGGTGGCTCGCGATGGGACTTCACGTCTTCTGCGGTTCCTTTCTTCGAGTGAGCGCGTAAGCGCGCGTCAGCTCCGCGCCAAAGAGGACGATCTGAGAGGCGTAGTAGACCCAGATCAGAAGCACGACCAACGACGCCGCTGCTCCATAGGTGGACTCGAAGCTTTGCGTTCCGATGTACCAGGCAATGGCGACTTTCCCGAGTTGGAAGAGAGCGGCTGTCGCCGCGCCGCCGATCCACACGTCGGACCAATTGACGGTGGTGTCGGGGAAGTACTTGAACAGGGCGGCGAACAGGACCGTAAGGACAATGAAAGAGACGACCACTTCGGCGAGTTGGCCTAGCGCGCTGCCGCCTGGAAAGAATTGCGACACGGAAGCGAGCACCGTGCTCAACACCAGCGATGTCGCCAGTAGAAAGCCGAGCGCCATGATCCCCGCCATGGAAACGACATAGGTGCGAATGAAGGGCCAAACGCCGCTTTCCCTTGTCTCGTCGACTTCCCAGATCGTGTTCAATGCGTCCTTCAGCTGAGCGACGACGCCAACCGCAGCAATAATCAGAAGAATGATTCCGACGATGGATGCTGCCTTTCCCGAGGACTGGGAGGAGGCTCCCTGCCTCATGGCCTCCAGAGCGCGAGCGCCGTTCTCGCCAATCAGACCCGAGAGCTGGGTGTTGATAGCGGTTGTCACGGTCTCACGGTCGAAAAGGAAAGCCGCGATGGCAATGACAATCAAGAGCAGCGGTCCTAACGAGAAGACGGCGTAATAGGCGAGCGCCGCGCCTAGCCTCGGGCTGTGGTGCTTCATCCACCCCTGGAATGCCGTAACGAGAAGATTCCACATAGGTTCAGGCTTCGGAGTGCGCGGAAGTTTTGCTCGTGCCGAGGTAGAGCGCAGTCGCCAACAATACAAAGACCAGCGCAGAAGACAGGACCGCGCCGCTGCCGGCTTGCGCCGAGGGGCTAAAGGCGCTTGAGACGGCCCGCGCGGCATTCACGGGCCCCTGGGTCGCCGATTTCAGCCGCGTTTCGGCTTCCTTTTCCTTGCTGCCGGAAATCAGCATCATGATCAGCCCGGCGATGCAGAAGATCGCCGCAAAGATGAGGCTGGCAATGATCGCGCCGAAGATTTGGGCGACCCAGATGACCGCTGCGGCGAGTGCGAATGCGATGCCTATTCCGAAGAATAGGCCCATCAGGCCCGCAGCCTCGTAGGACTGCACAAATGCACCGGCGGCTGATTTCAGGTTTGCAATGATGCGCACGTTCCTGGTCCTCGCGTGTAAGATGGCAGGTGCTCAACCCCTTGTTTGTTCAACTGTTCCCCCCTCTCTGCCGCGGCGGGCGCTAGTTAAGTTTAATCGGCCTGTCCAATCCTTGTGCGGACCGCCGGGGGGCGGCTGATCGCGGAACGGCGTGTGCGGGGCGAGGGTTGTCGAAGCATGACGACTTCACCTAATCCAACGTATCCGCCGCCCCCAATGGATGGCCTGGCACCGACGTTGGACCGCAACATCGCGAGCTTGCGGCAGCGCCGGCAACGCGAACAGCAGCGGGCGACCTGGCAGGAACGGCTGGCCGACGCGATCACGCTGTTTACGGGCAGCATGACGTTCGTCTTCATTCACCTGATCGTGTTCGGCTTCTGGATTATCGCCAATGCTGGGTTTGTGCCGGGTGTGCGCCCATGGGATCCCGATTTCGTCATGCTCGCTATGGTCGCCTCCGTCGAAGCGATCTTTCTTTCCACCTTCGTTCTCATCTCGCAAAACCGCATGGCCGCCGTGGCGGACAAGCGCGCGGATCTCGATCTGCAAATCAGCCTGCTGGCAGAGCACGAATTGACGAAGGTCGCGACATTGCTTGCCGAGATTGCCAAGCATGAGGGCATAGGAGCCGCCGCGGACAAGGAACTCGAGGAAGTGCAGCGCGAAATATCTCCAAACGCCGTCCTCGACCGATTGGAGAAGGAGGAGTAGCGGCTGGGCTTCTGCTTAGCACCGCTTCTCGTTGTTCAAATCTCCAACACTGATCAACCATCAGCACCGGAACTTACTGCAATCCAATCCGTTGAAAGCATGCAATACGAGAGGAGAAAAAACAAATGAAGCTCAAGTATGCAGCCGCAGTGACAGGACTCATGGTTTTCGCTGGCTCGCCTGTGTTGGCCGCTGAAAACAATGCAGCCGGCACGCAAAATACGTCCCCTAGCGCGCAGGGCGCCCCAACTTCGGGTCCCGGCATTGCTGGGGCGCCGGGCAACAAGAACGGCCCTGCAGCAAAGGAACCTTCTAATAACTCCGGAAGCAGCACTGGCACTGCCGGCAGCACGTCCGACAAGCTGAAGATGAACGACACGCAGCCGACACAGGACTCGCAAGGCGTTTCGGGCGAACAGGGAAATAAGAACGGTCCCGCCGCTCAGCCGAACCAGTAAGCCCACGTTCACGTGAAAGCCTAAAATTGGGGGCCCACATTATGTGGGCTCCCCATTTTCGTTCAGAGCACCGCTGTTCAAGCTGGCTTAATCGCGCCGGGCGGCCGTGTGTCCATGCGGCTCCGCACACAAATCCAGCAGCCGTGCAGCGTCCTTGGGGGCAGCGCTCTTCTGATCATTGTCGAAATAGACGTAGACCGTCTTTTTCGCGCTGCGCCACGATTGGATTTCATCAGCCCATAGGCCGAGCGTCCGGGTGGGATAACTGCCTTTGTAACGGCCCGTTGGCCCATGCCCGCGCACGTAAACGTGGCTCGCTGTCGAGACCCAAGGAGATGGCGCGTCGTGATGGTCCGACAGGCAGAGCGATACGTCATGCTTTGCCAGAAGCGCGTAGACGTTGTCGTCGTACCAGCTGGCGTCGCGAAATTCGAAAGCGTAGCGCCGCTTAGGCGAGAGCATGGCAAGGAAATCGGAAAGCCGGGCGCAATCTGCTCGAAAGCGCGCCGGCAATTGAAACAGAACCGGGCCGCACTTCCTGCCAAGCAGCGACAGTCTCGTTTCCATGAGCTCAAGGGAGTTGGCGGAGCTCGGACCCAGCCGCTTCCAATGCGTGATGAATTTGGACGCCTTCCAGGCGAACAGGAAATCCGCTGGCGTCTGGTTGCGCCAGCTTTCGACCGCCTCTAGCGAAGGGGTTCTGTAGAACGAACCGTTGACTTCGGCTGAACCAAAACGCTCGGCATACCATGGCAGCCATCGGCTTCGTGGCACGCCTTCCGGATAAAAGCGGAGGCGCCAGTCATCGTAGCTCCACCCGGAAGTACCAATAAAGAGCTTTCCCGACTGCGCCTTCCTCAAGGGTAACGCCGCCGCGCGCCGCGTATGCTCGACCTGCTTTGCCTCCAGATTGCGCCTCCCGACTAACCTCGCTGCGCGCCTCAGCGCGGCGGCTGGGCAGACGTTCCCGAGCCCGGCTCCGCAACTTTGCGATGCTGGGACGCGAGCATCTCGGCTGGCGTGATATTGGCGATCGCAGTCTGCAGCTTGTTGTACCAGCCCGTCACCACATCGCCGTCGCCTTCCATCATGGCGCGGAAGCCAACTTCGGCCACATCGGCGGGATCGTCCTTTTTCATTTGGCCGAGCTTTGTATCTTTCAGCCCGGCGCGTTCGAAGAACTCCGTTTCGGTAGCGCCCGGCATGAGGCAGGTCACGGAGACGTTGTGATCCTTCAGCTCTTCGCGGATGGCGAAGGAGAATGAATCGATGAAGGCCTTCGATGCGTTGTAGACGGCGTTGAACGGGCCAGGCGAGAAGCCCGCAATCGATCCCGTGATCAGGATTTTGCCTTCCTTCCTGCTGCGCATCTGCTGCCCGATGCGCTGGATCATGTAGAGCGTACCGGTAATATTGGTGTCGAGGACGCGCTTTACGGCGCCAAAATCCTGGTCGAAGAAGCTCCCTCTTTCACCGCGTCCTGCGTTTGCGAGAAGAGCGTCTATCCGGCGGGAAGCGACTTTATCGAGAACCTTGTCGACGCCTTCGCGTTTGGCGAGATCGGCTTCGATCGCTTCCACACCCGTACCGAACCCCGACAGTTCGGCGGCAGCGTCGTTGATCCTGGGTTCGTCGGCCACGATTATGAGATTGTATCCGTTCTTCGCACAGCACTTTGCAAGCTCGTAGCCAATGCCGGTTGAGGCTCCGGTGACGAGAGCCGTCGGGCGCGTACTGGTAGCCATATTATCTTCCTCCAACAAATTTCATGCCCAGACAATGATGCTCCGGCATCGGGTACCTTTGTGCTCTGATAGAAGCGGCGCGCCCGAGGAAGGCGCTATCGAAGCGTCCTTTCCTGCGAGCGCGGTGCTCATCGCTTCCGTCAGTCTTACTTTCCGCTCGCCGGAGGCGACGTCTTATTGCCAGGATCGTTCAACTGGCTCGGCGAAAGCTCACCGGATTCGCGCGCATCCTGCTTCTCTTGCGGTGCAGTCGGCTCAGAGCTTCCGGATGCTCCACTGCTGGCTCCTGAACCAGGCGAGGTCGGGGCTTCGACCGGTGAGGACTGGTTCGTCGTCGATTTTTCGGAACCGGAGTTCCCCGGAGATACCGGGCCGCTCGACAATGACGACTGGCACCACGCGGGAGACGAGAGCGTCATGCATACTGCAACAGCGAAGGGAAGGAATCTCTTCATGCGGGATCGATCCTTTGAAGTTTGTGCAGAAAAAACGGCCTCAAAGATCGCAGGTTCCCAAACTCATCCGATTAGCAGCGGGGTTCTTCCTCACGTTGGAAAGGTGCGAGGCGCTCCTTGCAGTTGGGCACCTCCCCGGACCATAGAGAGGCCGATGTGCGCGGCGAGCGCGTGGCCCACCTCCGAAAAGCCTAGGCGCTCCAAGGATGCCGGCTCGCATCCTGGCGAGAACATCAGAACCGGAACCTGTTCGCGCGTGTGATCGGTCCCGTACCAAGTTGGATCGCACCCATGATCGGCTGTCAGAACGAGGAGATCATTGCGATTTAGCAGCGCGAGAAGTTCCGGCAGGCGGCGGTCGAACCTTTCCAGCGCGGCGGCATATCCGGTGACGTCGCGCCGATGGCCATAGAGCGAGTCGAAGTCGATGAAGTTAGCGACAAGCAGGCCGCCGTCGGCCAAGCTCTGAGTTGCCTCGAGCGTCCGATCGAATATCTCATCGTTGCCGTGCGCCTTGAAAACCCGCCCAGTGCCCGAATGCGCGAAGATATCGGCAATCTTACCGATGGTGGCGACATCCCGGTTTTCCTCCGACGCTTGATCCAAAAGCGTCGGCATGGGCGGCGGCAGGGAATAGTCGCGCCGGTTTCCCGTCCGCGTGAAATCTGCAGGTGTCGCCCCGGTGAACGGACGAGCAATGACGCGGCCTACCCGGTAGGGGTGGAGAAGCTCGCGCGCGAGCGTGCAAAGATCGTAAAGCCGGTCGAGCCCGAACGCCTCCTCGTGCGCCGCGATTTGGAACACGCTGTCCGCCGACGTGTAACAGATCGGCTGCCCCGTCCTTAAGTGCCTTTCGCCCAGCTGCGCTATGATCTCCGTTCCCGATGCGTGGCAATTCCCGAGCACACCGGAAATTCCGGCGCGCCGCGAAAATTCCGCAATCAGTTCGTCTGGAAAGCATGGGATGGTGCGGGGAAAATAACCCCAGTCAAACAGCACAGGTCCGCCTAACAGCTCCCAGTGGCCCGACGGCGTATCCTTGCCATAGGACGATTCCGACGCGCAGCCGTAGCGGCCGAAAGCTTCGGGTGCGTCGAGGCCCGTCGGCGTGAACCCGGTGGCGAGCTTGCATGCCTTTCCAAGCCCGAGGCGGGTGAGGTTTGGAACGTTGAGCTGCCCCCGACGTCCTGCGGCGTCGCAGCGGCCCTCTCGGCAGGCTTCAGCGATGTGCCCGACTGTATTCGCTCCTGCATCGCCGTAGCGCTCGGCATCCGGTGCGCCTCCGATGCCGACCGAGTCCAAGACGAGCAGCATAGCGCGCGGCACGGAACATATCCTTGCGTCTCAAGCGGCCTGCATCGCAGCTGGCTGCGCGATTGCCGCATTGTAGCGGCGGATCATCGATCCGCAGAACTCCGCGAATTCTTCAGCGACTAAAGGCGGGCTCGTGTGATGAGGCGCCAAGCCCCGATGCTCGGGCGTAAAGCAGAAGGTCACAGTCACGTTGAAGTCGCTGAGGGCAGCCATCTGCCGGTCGAACCAAGCAAGCGCATTTGGCCGGAAACTGTCAGCCCAGGACAACCCGGTGCGTACGTGTTTCACGCCGAGCCGCTTCATCCATACGACTGCATCTTCGAGACGATGATCTTCGTAGTGGAACCATTGGCAAAGGCCGAGCTCCGGTGTGAGGCTTGCAAATGTTTCCGCAGCCGGTTTCGGCGCGCCGTCCTCGCGCAAAATCCCCATATGGAAATGTCGGTAATAGGAGGAGCCCTCGGCTTCCTTGTGCCGTGTCGTTGCTTCCCAGGTCTTGGGAAGATCGTAAAGGCTGTACCAATGGATGCGCTCGGTCATGCCACTGAGCAGCTCAGCCGTTCGCTTCAGGCCCCAGTCTTGGACTTCGTCGGCTCCGAAGGACGATACGCCGACCTCAGTGACCCAAAGCGGCAGCTGGGTTACTGCGCGTATCTCGGCGAGCTTCGCAGGCCATTCGTCGATCGACCATAGATTCCAGTCGAGGGGGAAGCCATGCACCGCCACGACATCGACAGCATCGAGGACGCCATAGCGTTCCATGCGGGTGATGAAGTTCGGATCGATCGGCGAGATCCCTCCGAGAACACGCTTCAAATGCGCGCTTTCCCGACGGATCGCACGCCCTGCGAGGACCGCCGTCTCACCGAAGCGCTGCCACTCAGGATCGAGCTCAGGGTCCCAGTGCGATTTGTTGTTGGGTTCGTTCCAAATCATAGCGGCTTCGATCATGTGGCACTCCGAGCGGGATACACGGGGGAATGAGCGGCGGGAGCACGCTGACGCCGGCAGATATAGACCTCCTGCTCAGGGTGTTCGATGACGTCAAAGCCGGCGCTTCTCAGCATCGCTTCGCTGCATGCATGGTTCGGCACCCACCAATTGGTGGGATCGTTGGCGTAGCTGTGCTCGACGAAGTGCAGCTTCGGATATCCGGGTTGATCGAAGTGGTCGCTGCGCCAGAAATCGTAGTTAGCTGCCACGGGTTCGACATCGTCGGAGCCCCGCTGCATGGTTTGGAAAACAAGAATATCGCCTGCCACGTGCTCACGAATGAGATCGAGTGCGAGCAGCGGGTGCCGCAGGTGATAAAGCACACCCATAAAGAGGACGATTTCGAACTGACGGCCGAGCCTGGCCACGTCGTAGACCGACAGTCTCTCGAACTCGATGTCCTCGCCCAATGTACGGGCGGCGAGACGCGCCTGAGCGAGATAGCGATCGTCGAAGTCGATGCCAACGACTTCCTTTGCACCGAGCCGCTTCATCTCAATC
>Ga0180218_1000887_pt1 | contig 21386 bp, 21 predicted proteins | sample eDN3rd37CKraftBY_FD_151334 | JGI IMG/M metagenome (GOLD analysis project Ga0180218, IMG submission 151334) | Enriched backyard soil microbial communities from Emeryville, California, USA - eDNA 3rd pass 37_C Kraft BY (version 2) (version 2) | ecosystem: Environmental > Terrestrial > Soil >...
GGCTCGATCGTGAGCGGGCCGAGAAGGAGCGCCGGCGTGTCCCCGATCCGTACCGGCGACAGCCGCAGCGATCCCACCAGAAGCGTCCCGACACGGGCGGTGTAGGACAGCGTCAGGTCGTGCGCGATCCCCTCGCGGATCCGGTAAGCCGTACGGGCAAAGCGGCCCGGCCCGAACGTGCGCTCGTGCAGCCGATCGATGGCCAGCGCGTCGTCTTCGGTCTCGGGGAGGATCGTGATCGAGAGGTCGGTCATTCGGTGATGTGGGCCAGGGACAGGGGCCGCAGGCCGATTAGCACCTGCAGCCGGCGAAATCCATGGTCCGCCATGCGAATTTGCCGCCTGGCGCGCCGGGTGCCATATCAGCGGCGGCAACAGCGGAGCGCGGAATGGGTTTCTTCCTCGACGGGATCTGGCACGACACCTGGCACGATACGGCCAAGACCAAAGGCCGATTTGAGCGCGAGGCGACCCGCTTTCACAACTACATCACGCCGGACGGCGCACCGGGACCAACCGGCGAAGGCGGCTTTGCCGCGGAGGCCGGCCGGTACCACCTCTATGTGTCCCTCGCCTGCCCCTGGGCGCATCGCACGCTGATCTTCCGCAAGCTGAAGAAGCTCGAGGACCTGATCTCGGTGTCGGTCGTCTCGCCGATGATGTTCGAGCGCGGCTGGACCTTCAACCGCGACGAGGGCTCGACCGGCGATCACCTGCATGGCGCTGAGACGCTCGGCGAGATCTATCTCAGGACCAATCCGAAATATTCGGGCCGCGTGACGGTGCCGGTCCTGTGGGACAAGAAGCGCGGGACCATCGTCAACAACGAGTCCTCCGAGATCATCCGGATGTTCAACTCGGCATTCAACGGACTGACCGGAGACACGACGGATTTCTATCCGCAGGCGCTGCGCGCCGACATCGACGCCATCAACAAGTGCATCTATGACACCGTCAATAACGGCGTCTATCGCACCGGCTTTGCCACCACGCAGGAAGCGTACGAGGAAGCATTCGCGCAACTGTTCGAGACGCTGGATTTCATCGAAGGCCGGCTGTCGACGCAGCGCTATCTCTGCGGCAAGACGATCACCGAGGCCGACTGGCGGCTGTTCCCGACGCTGATCCGTTTCGATGCGGTCTATGTCGGACACTTCAAATGCAATCTGCGCCGGATCGACGATTATCCAAACCTGTCAAATTACACACGCGACCTTTACCAATGGCCGGGCATCGCGGAGACCGTAGATATCGATCAATACAAGCGGCATTATTACGGCAGCCACAGGGGCATCAATCCGACCGGCATCGTTCCCGTCGGCCCCGCACTCGAATTCATGCGCCCGCATGATCGCGGACGATTCGGCTGACAATGGAACCTGTGCGTGTCGATGAAAAATCCGACACCAGCCGGAACATTGCCGCGCGCGCAGACTTTGCCTCCTGTCATCACCTGACGGAGGAAGAAATATGAAGACCCCTGCAATCGTCATCGCCGCAACGCTGCTGGCGACGCCCGCTTTCGCGCAGACCACGGCGCCGCAGCCGAATGCGCCGGCGGCGACCAACCAGACCATGAATAAGCCGGCGACGGGCCAGTGGCGCGCGTCCAAGCTTATCGGCGTCAACGTCTACAATCAGCAGAACGAAAAGCTCGGCGAGATCAACGAACTCATCATGAATTCGTCCGGCCAGGTTGCAGGCGCCGTGATCGGCGTCGGCGGCTTCCTCGGCATGGGCGAGCGCGACGTCATGGTGCCGCTCAATCAGCTGCGCTTCTCCAGTGACGGCGCGACCACGACCGGCTCCGCCAATAATGGGGACCACAAGTGGTATCCGGAACGCGCCGTGCTGAATGCCAATAAGGACCAGCTCAAGGCGATGCCGGAGTTCAAGTACTAACCGACGACCGACCGGTCGCGCGAGAGGGGTACCGCGCTTCGCGGCCCCTCTCGCTTCGCTTACCAGTGAGCCGGCGGCGCCATGCCGTCGAGGACTTCTGCGATGCGGGCGCGTGTCGCAGCTGTCGTATCAGCCGGCAAATCGTCACGCGCGAAAAACCCGTGTGCGACGATCTCGGCATTCGGTTGCGGCTGCGTGCTCTGCCTGAACGCTTCGGTGACATACAACGCCACGTGATCGCGTCCCGACGCATTCCGGTTGTGATAGACGGCGAACAGCCGCGGCTCCCGAAGAAGCTCGATATTGCCCTCCTCCATCATCTCGCGATGGAGCGCTTCAAGCACGGTCTCGCCGACCTCCACCCCGCCGCCGGGAAGGTGCCAGCCGGGCACGTAAGAGTGCTTGATGAGAAAAATCCGCCCCTCCGGATCGATGGCCATGCCGCGCACGCCGAGCGTCAGCCCGCGCAAAAAGCGCCAGTAGAGATGCATCAGGCGTCTTATCATGTCTCGGAATCCGGGCTCGACGCGCCGGCGCGATAACGGTCGCTGTGACGGCGTCGTCATCGCGTCGCGGGGTGCGATTCACTATAGTCTGAATCGACTCAGCTCCGGAAAGCCGTCACCGTCCCCTCATGTTCGTTCTTGCGCATCTGTCGGACCCGCATCTCGGCCCCATGCCCTCGGCCCGCATCCGTGACCTCGCGGGAAAGCGCGCCATCGGTTATATGAACTGGCACCGGCGCCGGAAGACATTCCATCGCACTGAGGTGTTGTCGCGGATAGTGAACGACATCAAGGCGCATCATCCCGACCACATCGCGGTCACCGGAGACATCCTCAACATCGCGCTGCCCGGCGAATTCGCGCCCTCTCGCGTGTGGCTCGATACCGTCGGCCCCGCGCATGACGTGACATTCGTGCCCGGCAACCACGATGCTTATGTGCGCAAGGCCGCGCGCGAGTGGCATTCGCACTGGGGCGACTTCATGAAGGGCGACACCACAAGTGCCGACCAGTTTCCGTTCGTGCGCCGGCGCGGCGACATCGCACTGATCGGCCTGTCGAGCGCGATCACCACCGCCCCGTTCATGGCGACCGGCAAGATCGGGGCGCCGCAATTGCATGCGCTGCCCGAGCTGCTGGACAAGCTGGCGGCCGACGGGATGTTTCGCGTGATCCTGATCCATCATCCGCCGGTGACCAAGCCGGCGCACCGCTTCAAGCGGCTGATGGATGCCGCCAAGTTTCGCGATGTGCTGCGCCGTCACGGGGCGGAGCTCGTGCTGCACGGGCACGACCATATTCATTCGCTGGTGATGCTCGACGGACCATCCGGAAAAATTCCCGCTGTCGGGGTGCCGTCGGCGTCTGCCATCGGCGGCGAAGGCGAGCTCGCGGGATACAACCTCTATGCGATCGCGAAGGCCGGGAATGGCTGGCGCTGCGAAATGACGAGCCGCGGACTGACGCACGGCGGCGACCTGATCGTCGACCTGGGCAAGCAGGAACTCGCAGCCGCCTGAGGCTCAGCCAAACAGCAGCGCCGCAGCTCCGAGCATCGCCGCGCCGATCAGCAATCCCGCGATGAACGCGAGGATAGCGCGCCGCGGATCCTGCCGCGGCCTTTCGCGGCGCGGTTCTGCGGATTGAGCGAGTGCGCGTTCGCGCTCGATCAGGCGCGCGGCGACATAGCGGGTGATGGCTGTCGCGGTTTCCTTGATATCCGGCGTCTCCGCAAGGACCTTGCGGCCGTAGCGCGTCTCCTGCACGAACCGATAGGTCCGCTTGTCGCGTGCCATCAGCACCGACGCCGTAACGTCGATCCAAAGCCGCGGAACCTCGCCGCGGCTGACGCCGCGGTCGAAGATGTCCACATTCGCCGGGATCTCGGCGAAAACGGGATCGAGCGCGTCGTTCAGCATCTCGAGCCGGGCCGCCTCGGCGTCCCGCATTTCGAGTACGACGCCGGATCGCTCGGCCGTCTCGATACGGACCTGACGCAGCGCCTCCTTCAGCGGAGAAGCGGGCGCCGGCGGGCTGTCATTACGTTTCTTGCGTCCCCACATGAGGCGAAGGTAACGCCGTCAGCGAGTCTGTGAAAGTGTCCCGGCCGCCTGGCGCAGCCATCCGAGGCCATCCTCGGTGCGCCCCCGCGGGTGGTATTCCGCCGCCACCCATCCGGCGTAACCGATTTCATCGAGGCCGCGGAAGATTTCCGCATAGTTCACCTCCCCCTCGTCCGGCTCATGGCGCGATGGAACCGCAGCGATCTGCACATGCCCGATCAGGGGCAGATGCGCCTCGAAGCGCCTCAGCAGGTCGCCGCCCATGATCTGCGCATGATAGAAATCGAACTGGATGCGGATATTCGGCTTGCCGGTCTTCGCGATGATGTCGGCGGCGTGCTCCGGGCGATTGAGGAAGTAGTTCGGCCGGTCGCGATTGTTGATCGGCTCGATCAGGAGCGTGATGTCCTTTTCGGCGGCGATGTCGGCGGCGCGCGACAGATTCGCGATATAGGTCCGCTCCGCCGCCGGCCGCTCGTTCACCGGGACGAAGCCCGCGAGAACATGGATCGCACGACCGCCGATGGCGGTAATGTAGTCCAGTGCCTGCGTAAACAGCGCGTCGAAATCACGCTCCCGGTTCGGGACGGCGGCAAGGCCGAATTGCCCCTCGCCGCCCCGCTCGGTGTTGATCCCCAGCATGGCGAGGCCATGCCGCTCGATTTCGTCCCTGAGCGCGCTGGGCGACGTTGTATACGGGAACTGGCCTTCGACAGCGCGGAAGCCGCCCGCCGCCGCAGCACTCGGACGCTCGATCAGCGGCTTTTCCAAGAACAGATAGGCGATATTGGCTGCAAAACGGGGCACTGGTCTTCTCGCCGGAACGGAATCGTTCTCCCTTGTATCAAACAGCGCCGACGCTGGTTGCTGTGCACAATCGATACGAAATCGTGGGTTTTGACCTCCTGGCGTAGCGCCAGTGGGCAACCGAAACACGCCCCAGTCGTCCAGAACTCACAGGCCAAAATTCGAAATAAATCGTTATATATCAATATATTATTGATTTTGGGCAAATGCCCACTTCAACCCCCACATAGGGAGTGGGACGTTTTGTGGTTGACCTCCTGTATACAAGGGCGTTCGATGACCACAAAAGAACAGTGCTTTCTGTACTGGCGAGGATAACGAGCGAGGGACCGTGCGATGAACGCACAGGAGCTGCTGCAGGAAATCTCTGACTATTGCCGACAGGCTGGACTGGCCGAATCCACATTCGGCCGGCGAGCCGTAAACGACGGCAAGCTGACCAGCCGGCTGCGCAACGGTGGGCGCATTACCACCGAGACGCTCGATCGCATTCGAACCTTCATGACCATTCACAATGGAAGAGAAAGCGCGCGTCCAATGATCATAGAGCGGGGTGCCCGTCCCACGACCATCGATCCCCTCCCGGCGAGCCCTGTGCACGCCAACGCCAACGACGACGGCAACCGCGAATTCCGGTTCTTCGACAACCGGCAGAAATATCTCCTCTTCGTGAATACCTGCAGCGAGAAGTGGGTGGTCGCGAACAAGGTCGCGCAGGAGCTCGGCAACATCCATCCGCGCCCGCCGGCCGTTCGGCTGTTCGATGCGGGTCTTGGCGACGGCACCGTGCTGACGCGCGTGATGCGCGCGATGCATCATCGTTATCCGAACATGCCGTTCTATATCTCCGGCAAGGAGATCAGCCTGGAAGATATCCGGCTGACGCTCGAAAAGATGCCGGACCGGCTGTTCGAGCATCCCTCCACGGTGCTCGTGCTGACCAACATGTATTACGCCGAGGCGCCGTGGCTCACGGTGAAGTCGACTGCGGCCGCCAACAGCCTCGTCTGGCACGAATGCGCGCTGACCGGTAACACCTCGCACGATTTCGAAGAGCAGATCACCGGACTTCAGGACTTCCTGTCCGAGAACTGGAAGGCCGGCGTCAGCCCGAAGACCGGCAACCCGGTTTACGAGCGTCCAGTCGTGCTCGTGATCTACCGTCAGGATCACAAATTCCTGCTCGACCCGATCATCCCGCGCCGAGGCGCAGCCAACGCCGATTTCGATCTCATCATCGCCTCACAGCCGTATCGCGCACGCGCTTCGGCAGAGTTCAAGGCGCAAAAAGTGATCGCTCCGCTCGCGCGAGCGCTCGGTCCGGGCGGACGGCTGATCGCGATCCATTCCTACGGCAACGATCCCGCCTCCGAGATCGTGCAGAGCGTGTGGCCAAACGACAATCCGTTCGAGACCGATCGCCATGCGATCCTGCGCGAAGTGAAGAAAGCGCTGGGACCTGCCGCGCGCGACCTCAACTTCAACACCTACGCCGATAACCGCGCCATCTTCCGCTACGACATGCACACGCTGCCGAGCGAAGTGACGGGGTCGATCGGCACCTCGACCGTGCTCGCGGCATGGAACGCCGCGATCTATGTCTCGCAAGTCGAGGACGAACGTCTCAACGAGGCGGTGAAAGACTCGCGCTACCTCGAGGCGACGCGCGAGGTCCTGCGCAAGCATAACGGCCTCTGGTTCAACGACGAGTCCTACGTCATCTCCCGCAGAAGAGAATAACGACAATGGCCGCCCCGCTCCGCAAGCCGTCGCCTCGCTTCGACTCCGAGACGGTCGACGATATCCGTGCGTTCCTGACGGACTTCTCGCTCGAGGTCACGCGCCCCAAGCTCACCGATCTTGAAGCGATCCGCGACAGCGCGGGCGCCGGCATTCGCGTGTATGTCAGCGCGATCCCGACCCGTCCGTCAGCGGAACTCATCGAGCAATCGGCGATGGTCCGCAAGGTCGGACTCGAGCCGATCCCGCATATCGCCGTGCGCAACTATACGAGCCGCGACGAATTGTCGGGGATTATCGGCCGCCTCGCGAGCGAGGCCGGCGTGCGGCATGTGCTGGTCATCTCGGGCGACCGCGGCGACTCGTCTGGGCCGTTCACGGCGTCGCTCGAGATCATCGAAAGCGGAATCCTGCAGCAGCACGGCATCACCAATGTCAGCATCGCGGGGCACCCGGACGGGCATCCGGTGGTGGCGAATGACGTGATGTATCGCGCCCTGCTGGCGAAGATCGAAGCCGCCGAGCAGAGCGGGCTCACCGCCGACATCGTCACGCAATTCGCTTTCGACGCGAACGGAATCACCCGTTGGGTGATGAAGATGCGCGATCTCGGGATCGAGGCGCCCATCCGTATCGGGCTTGCGGGTCCGACCAATCTCACGACGCTGCTGAAATACGCGCAGCGCTGCGGCGTGAAGGCGTCGATCGGCGGCATCACCAAGCATGCCGGCCTGGTAAAGAACCTGTTCGGCGTCAGCGCGCCGGATTCCATCGTCCGCGTGCTCGCGGGCGAGAATGCGGCCGGCTCGCTCGGCAGCGTAGCCGTGCATTACTTCTCGTTCGGCGGCGTCGCCGCGACCTCGAAGTGGGCGGCGCATGCCGCGCAGGGCCGCTTCACGCTGGAAGGCGACGGCTTCACCGTCGAGCCATAGGCCACTTACGTCATCGCAACAAAAAAAGCCCCCGCTCGCGCGGGGGCTTTTTCGTTCTGCGGACTGGCGCAGATCAGTTCACTTCGCGCCAGATGCCGAGCGATTCCTGCATCGGGCGATCCGAGATCGAGAACAGCACGCTCTGATCGTCGGCCTTGTGCGAATACTGCTTCCAGGACGGGATCACGAACACGTCGCGCGGACCCCATTCGAACACTTCGCCGTCGATCGTGGTCTGACCTTTGCCCTCGAGGCACGTGAAGATGGTGCCATCGGTCGAGCGGTACGGCTGACCCTTGAAGCCCTTCGGCAGCAGCGACAGATGCGCCCCCATGGTCGGGGTCGACCAACCGCCATTGAACGGATTTGCGTAGCGCAGCCGGAAGCCGTGATACGGGTTGATGTCGTCGGTCTTCGCCATGCGGTCGAGGATCGGACGCACCCGCTCGTAGGCGTAATTGATGATCGGCGATTCTTTCTTGGTGTTGGTGCCATCCGGCAGCACACCCGAGCCGTAACGCCACAGCGAGTCGTTGTCGGTGAACTTGGTGTTCTGCACCGCCGAGTCGAGATGCTCGGAGAACGCGGTCTCGAAGAAGTTGATGGTCGGCACGTCGAGCACGTCGAGCCAGATCATCGGCTTGGCGGACTCGTTGCCGTGGTCGTGCGCGGTCCAGCTCGGGGTCAGGACGAAGTCGCCGTATTTCATCAGCGTCTTCTCGCCATCGACCTGGGTATAGGCGCCCTCGCCGTCCAGGATCAGACGGATCGCGCCGGCAGTGTGCCGATGCGCGCCGGCGATCTCGCCTGGCAGGATCAGCTGCAGGCCGGCATAGAGCGAGGGCGTGATGCGCGACTGGCCGCGCAAAGCGGGGTTTTCCAGCACGAGAACGCGGCGCTCGGCTTCTTCAGCGGTAAGCAGGCCGCCAGCCTCCTCCACCATCGGTTTCACGTCGTCGAAGTGCCAGATGGCCGGGGCGGCGATGGATTTCGGGCTCTTGGCGACGAGGTCCTTCAGGACCTCCCACAGCGGCGCCATGTCGCGCTGGGAGATCTTCTCGTAGAAGGCCGCGCGCTTCGGATCCTTGCTGCCTTCGTAAACCTTGGCCTTCTTGTCGCTGAGCTGAGCGGCGCTAGCGGTCGCCATGCCTTCCTCCTTGCCAAACTCTTTGGATGGTTGCTTTGACAATAGTCGCAAATCGGCCCTGATCCTAGGGGCTGCCCACCGCGGCATATCTGCCATTCGGGCTTTCACCGGATGGGTAATTCAGCAGCCGAGGCCGCCGATCAGGTGTTAACCGAGCCCCCGTCCACCGCAATGGTCTGGCCGGTCACGAAATCGCTGTCCGGCGACGACAGGAAAACCAGCGCCCCGAGCAGGTCCTGAGGAAACTGGTCGCGCTTGAAGGCGCGGCTGCCGACCACGCGCGCTTGCAGAGCCTCGTCATGGGTCCCGCTGGCCACCAGCGTCTCGCTCATCACAAGGCCCGGCGCGAGCGTATTGACGCAGATGCCATGCTCGCCGAGTTCGCGCGACAGCGTGCGCGTAAAGGTCGCAATCGCCCCTTTCGAGGCGGTGTAATGCAGCATGCCCGGCAACCCCTTGTAGACGGTGCCCGAGCCGATATTGATGATCTTGCCGTACTTCCTCGCGATCATATGCGGGACCGCGTGCTTCACGGTCAGGAACGATCCCCGGACGTTGACGGCGAAAACCTTGTCCCAGAGGTCCACATCGATGTCCTGAACCTTGGTGTGCTGAAGCGGGGCGAACAGCGCCGCATTGTTCACCAGGATGTCGATCTTGCCGAACCGCTCGACGGTCTTGTCCATCAGCGCCTTGACCTGGTCCTCGCGGCTCACGTCGCAGGTCACGCTCATCGTCGCATTGGCCCCATATTTTGAGGCCAGATCGCGCGCCGCCTCTTCACCCCCTGAAATATCGGCGATGACGACGCCCGCCCCTTCTGCGGCCAGCGCCTCCGAATAATGGCGCCCGATCCCCTTCGCGCCACCCGTAACGATTGCGGTCCGCCCTACAAGCCTTGCCATGTCTGTCCCAGCCTTTAGAAAGTCGGCGGGACTTATGCACTGTTGTAGGAAGAAAGCGCAATATGACCGGACGTACCGAAGACCGCCTTGCCATCCGCGACCTGGTCGAGAATTGGGCCGTTTTGCGCGACGCACGGTTGTGGGATGAATTCCGCAAGGTCTGGCACGACGACGGCGTGATGCAGGCCACCTGGTTTCAGGGCACCTGCGACGAGTTCATCAAGGTCAGCCAGGAGGGTTACGACAAGGGCGTACGGATCCTCCATTTCCTGGGCGGCATGAATATCGAGATCAACGCCAACCGGGCGATCGCGCAGACCAAGATGACGATCTCCCAGCGCGGTCCGGTGGACGGCGTGATGTGCGACGTGGTCTGCACCGGCCGCTTCTACGACTTCTTCGAAAACCGCTTCAGCAAGTGGGGGCTCGTGCTGCGCCAGCCGATCTACGAAAAGGATCGCTGCGACCCGGTCGATCCGTCCGCGACCCTCAAGCTCGATCAGGACATTCTGAAGCTCTACCCGGAAGGCTACCGGCACCTCGCCTATCTGCAGCACAAGATCGGCTACAAGGTGAAGCGCGACATGCCGGGCCTCGACGGCCCTGAACTTGATGCGCTCTATGCGCGCGGCAAGCGCTGGCTGGAGGGCGGACCGCTCTAATACGCTGCAAAGAACCAGCGCGCGGGGGGAACGATCGCGATGGCTTCCATGCTCTTCTCGCCCTTCACGATGCGCGGGCTGACGCTCGCAAATCGCATCGTGGTGTCGCCGATGTGCCAATACGCGTCGGAAGACGGGTCCGCGACCGACTGGCACATCCAGCATCTCGGGAGCTTCTCGCTCGGCGCGGCCGCGCTCGTCATGACCGAAATGACGATGGTGAGCCGGGTCGGGCGCATTTCCTACAAATGCGCCGGACTTTTTTCGGACGAGAACGAGAAGGCGCTGAAGCGCGTGATCGATTTCTGCAAGTCGGTCGGCGTCGCGAGGCAAGGCATCCAGATCGGTCATGCCGGCCGCAAGGGATCGACACAGCCGCCGGGTCTGGGCGGCAAACCGCTGACAAAGGACGAAGGGGCGTGGGAAACGCTAGGACCCTCCCCGATCCCGTTCGGCGAAGGCTGGCCCGTTCCGCGCGAGATGACCGAGGCCGACATGAAGCAGGTCGCTGACGAGTTCGTCAGCGCAGTCCAGCGCGCCGACCGCATCGGTTATGATCTCGTCGAGATACATGGCGGCCATGGTTATCTGCTGAGCCAGTTCATCTCGCCGCTCGCCAATCAGCGCAAGGATGAGTATGGCGGCTCGCTTGAGAACCGCATGCGCTTTCCGCTCGAGGTGTTCGCCGCCTGTCGCGCGGTATGGCCGAAGGACAAGCCGATGGGCATCCGGGTGTCCGCAGTGGACTGGGTCGACGGCGGCACCACGATCGAGGATACGGTCGCCTATGCGAAGGAGCTGAAGAAGCTCGGCTGCGACTACGTCGACGTGTCGAGCGGCCAGGTCGATCTGCGTCAGCAGATCCCGTTCGCGCCGGGTTACAACGTGCCGTTCGCAGCGACGGTGCGCCGCCAAGCGCAGATTCCCACGATGACGGTCGGGCTGATCGCACAGGCGCGTCAGGCGGAAGAGATCGTCGCGTCGGGCAAGGCCGATCTGATCGCGATCGGCCGCGGCGCGATGTACGATCCGCGCTGGGCCTGGCATGCCGCCGAAGAGCTTGGCGTCGAGACCGAGTATCCGCCGCGCGGCAAGGCCGCTCATCCGTCGATGCGGCCGCAGGTGTTTCCCGCACGGGCGAAGAGCGCCTAGCCGACGCGAAAGCGAGGTCCCCGCTTTCGCGGGGACCTGCGCAGATTACACCTTCACCCGCCGCACGAACGCTCCGAATGCGTCGAGCTGCTGCTTCACCAGATCGATCGTGGGCTGATCCTTCAGCGCCACCGTCTGCGCATCGAACTTGTCCTTCGCGAAGGCGATCTGCACTTCCGGCTTGATGAAGACCAATGCGTCGATCGAGGCCAGCGTCTGACGCATGTGGTACTGCATGCGCGAGCCGCCGAGCGGACCGACCGACGCCGATTGCAATGCGACCGGCTTGTCCTTGAACGGCTGGTCCTTGGTCTTGGATACCCAGTCCAGCGCGTTCTTAAGCGCACCCGGAATGGTCCAGCCATATTCCGGCGCGACGATGATGACGCCGTCAGCGGCACGCAGGGCATCGCAGAGCGTCATCACGTCGGCCGGCACCGGCAGATCCTGATTGAAATGCGGAAAGCTGGCGTAGCCCGGCGCCGCCGTGATGATCATGTCGGAGGGCGCGAGAGACGGCAGGAGCCGCGCAAGGCTCGCATTGTAGGAGTCCTTGCGCAGGCTGCCACAGATCGTGACGATATTCAGGCTGTTCGCCATCGGAGCGGCTCAGGCCTTGTGCTGCTTGTGGCGCTCGATGAACTTTTCAAAGCCCTCGAGCTGCTGCTTGATGATGGTCCGGGTCGCCTCGTCCTTCAGTTCACCGGTCTTGTCGTCGAACTTGGTCTGCGCGGCGCCGACGAAGATTTCCGGCTTGTTGAACACGAAGGCGTCGAGGAACACCATGATGGTGCGCGCGTGATACTGCATGCGGGCGCCGCCGAGCGGGCCCATGGAAGCCGATTGCAGGCAGACAGGCTTGTTGGCGAAGGGCTGGTCCGTCATGCGCGACACCCAGTCGATCGCGTTCTTCAGCGCGCCCGGCACCGAGTAGTTGTATTCCGGCGTCACGATGATCACGCCATCGGCCGCGCGGATCGCATCGGCCAGCGCGGTCGCCGCTGGCGGAAAGCCTTGGGCCTGCAGGTCGGCGTTGTAGAGCGGCATTTCGATGGACGGCGATGCCTTGATCGTCATTCCGGCCGGTGCGAGCGCCGGCAGCGCGTTCGCCAGCATGCGGTTGAACGAGGCTTTGCGAAGCGAGCCGCAAACCGTAATCACATTCGACATTTCGGATACCTCTTGGACGCTCGATCTGAGGGGGCGAGGACGGGTGCCTTCCCGGCGGGCTCGCTAGATAGCGGGCACGGACCGAAAAGTCACCCGCATCAAAAGAAAAGGCCGGCGCCCGGGGCGCCGGCCTTTTCCCCCTCTGGACGGGCGGAGCAGTCTTAGCGCTGCTCGATACCCGCCTTTTTCATCAGATCGCTCCACTTCGCGATCTCGGACGAGACGTGCTTGGCCAGTTCGTCGTTGGTCGAAGTCTTGACCACGATCCCTGTTTTCGCGATCGCCTGTTTGACCTCGTCCTTGGCAAGAACCTGGTGGACCGCCTTGGTGAACTTGTCCACCACCGGCTGCGGAGTGCCCGCAGGCATCGCGAGGCCGTACCAGCTGGTGACGTCGTAGCCCGGCACCCCGGCCTCGGCGAGCGTCGGCAAATCCGGATAGGCCGGATTGCGCTCGCGCGAAGTCACCGCGAGCGGCTTGACGTTTCCGGTCGCGATCTGCCCGCGCATGGCCGGAAGCAGTTCGAACGTCAGCTGTACGTCGTTCTGCATCAATGCGGTCACAACGTCCGGCGTGGTCTTGTAGGGGATGTGCTTGATGTCGGTGTCGGACAGGACGCGGAACAGCTCGCCCGCGAAATGCTGGGTGGTGCCGACGCCACCCGCAGCGCCGTAATTGTATTTGCCGGGGCTCGCCTTGGCCTGCGCGATTACGCCCTTCACGTCTTTCGCCTCGAATTTCGGCGATGACACCAGCAGCAGCGGCACGGTGCCGATCTGCGTGACCATCTGGAAGTCCTTCACCGAGTCGTAGGGCAGCTTCTTGTAGAGCGCGCCCGCGACCGCATGTGCGTTGCTCAGGACGAGCACCGTGTAGCCGTCCTTCTCGCTCTTGGCGACCTGATCCGCCCCGAGCGTCGAACCCGCACCCGGCTTGTTCTCGACCACGAAATTCTGGCCGAGCGTCTCCTGCAATTGCTGGGCGATGATGCGGCTGACGATGTCGGTGCCGCCGCCGGGACCATAGGGCACCAGGAATTTCACTGAGCGCGTCGGCCATTCCTGCGCGACCGCCGGTGCACCCACGGTGGACAAAATACCGAGGCCGACACCTGCCGCCACAAGCCACGTTTTCAGATTCATTCCTGATATCCTCCCGATTTTCGTCCGTGAACGCTCGCGGTGTCTCCGCGGCGCGTCGTGCTGGCTTCCTTGCGGCACGACTTGGACGCGGCTGTCAAGTCAGCGAACCGCGCAATCGATATTCTTGAGTACGTAGCGGATGCGACAGAATCGCCCACCTTCTCGCGTCTGCTCTCCGATCTCGGCGTGCCGCGCAGCAGCTTTTTCACCTTCTCAACAATCTCCTCGCACGCGCTTCACGATGCGAGTTGGCGAACGTGCGCCGCTCCATGCCGTCTCATCAGGCAAGATCGTGCTGTCTTCACCAGCGTGCGCCGCCGCCTCACTGCGAAAGCAGGCGATCGTCAACACCGACAGAACGCGCGGTTGCGCGCAATGCGTCGCACGTTTCCTCGGTGAGAGGGACACCCTCCCTCAACCGCTCGGCGCGACGCCGCGCCTCCGGTTCGCCTGGCAGCAAGACCGGCTCGTTCGCATCGATCGGCTTCGCGCTCTTCACATAGGCGATAAAGCGCGACAGCTCCGCGGGCAGTACATGGTCGGGGTCGATCCGCTTCGGATCGACGTAGAAGGAGAACATGCCCTGCGACCAGCGTTTCTCCGGATTGGATGCACCGTTTCCGGTAAGCGCTCCGCCGATTAATTCGCACATCAGCGCGAGGCCCGAGCCCTTGTGATCGCCGAACGCGCGCAATGCACCCTTGCCCTGCTTGTGGTCGCGCGTCGCCGACGACGGATCGTAGTCACCGTAAAGCTCGCGCGGGTCGCCGCTGGCTTTGCCCTCTGCGGAGACAAGCGCGTCCGCGGGCAGCTTCTTGCCGCCCTGACTGGCTACCAGCACCTTGCCCTCGGCAACCAGCGACGTCGCAAAATCGAGAATGACCGGCAGCCCGCCCGGATGCGGCATGCCGATGCAGACCGGGGCAGTCGAAAAGCGCCGATCGATACCGCCAAACGGCGCCACCAGAACCGAACCCGCGACGTTGACGAGGTGCACCGAGACGAGGCCGTGCTCGGCCGCCATCTCGGCCCATTCGCCGACGCGCCCGACATGGCCGGAATGGCGCAAGCCGATCGCGGACAGACCATGCGCCCGGCACTTCTCGATGCCGAGCATGACGGCCTGTGGCGCGATGGTTTGTCCGAACCCGAACTGTCCATCGAGGATTGCGATCACGGGCGTGTCGACCACCCGCTTTACGGTCTGATCCGCGATCAGCATGCCGTCGCGCTTCCAGGCCGCGTAGCGCGGCACGCGCGCAACGCCGTGACTGTCGTGACCGGTGAGATTGGCATTGACCAGATAACGGCCGATGCGTTCGGCTTCCGCGCGCGAGGAGCCAAGCGACGCGAAAATGTCAGCGACGAAATCCGCAAGCTCCTGCGCATTGACCAGCGGCATTGCTACGATCCTTCCCCGGCGGCGATCGCAGGCGCCACCACATCCTTCCAGCTCCAGATGCCTTCCTTCAGCCGGTTGTCACGCCGCAGATAGGTCGCAGCCGCCTCGATGCCGAAGACGCCGCTTCCGAAATCGTCCTGCAGGTCACGCAGGATGCCTTCGACCATGCGCGCGTCCAGCGTGTGCGACGGCTCCCATTTCAGCCACACCATCGCTGCGCGTTTCGGATCCTTGCGGATGACATTGGACGCTTCGTCGATGGCCTTCGCGAGCACGTCGGGAAGTTTCGGATGCGATGCGAGCGAAGCTTTCGGCGAAGCCATCACCAAGAACGAGGTCTTGCCGCCCATGATTTCAGCCGATGAAGTGACGGCCCGCACCTTCGGATCGCGTAGGGCAAGCTGGGTGAAAGGCGGCGAGGAGAAATAAGCCGCGATCCCCTTGCCGGAGGACAACGCCTCGACCGAGTCCTGATGCGGCATCACGACAAGCTGCTGACGCACCCGATCCCGACCGCCAAACCAGGGGCTGGTCTGCATCCGCAGATACGTTACCTGCGGCGCGTTCAGCATCGGCACCGCGATCTTGTCGGCGGGCTTGATGTCGTCGAGCGCGCGGATATCCGGCCGCGCCGTCACAAGCACAAGCGGAAGTGTCGTGACACCCGATATCGCCTGCAATTCCTGTGCAGTCTGGCGCGTCGCATCGCGCGCCATCAGAAAGGCGGGAACGCCATAGGCGCCGGCCGCGATCTCACCCTTGGCGAGCGCCTGGCGCATGGGCGCCGCTGTCTGATAGCGGCGCACCACGAGCTTGCCGTTCAGGCCATTGGCCTTGGCATGTTTGTCGAAGAGGCCGAGGTCCTGCGCGATGAACAGCGGGAGAAAGCCGATGCCGTGGCCAACCCCGATCGCGATCTCACCCGGCCTTTGCGCGCGTTCGCTCTTGGCGCGCGTCTGCGCGGCGCAGGGCGCCGCGAAGACCAGCGCGACGAAAAGCGTCGCGAGTGCGCGCATCAGGCTTTCTTCTCGTCCTCGATCGGATTGACGAGAATGCCGACGCCCTCAATGTCGATTTCGCAGACATCGCCGTGCTTCATCCAAAGCGGCGGCTTGCGCGCGTGACCGACGCCTGACGGCGTGCCCGTGACGATGATGTCACCCGGCATCAGCGTCATGCCCTGGCTGATATCCACCAGCGTCTCGGCGACCGGGAACAGCATGTTTGCCGTGTTGTCCGACTGCAGGACGTTGCCGTTCAGGCGCGTTTCGATCTTCAGGCCGACAGCGCCGGGCGGCAATTCATCGGCCGTGACCATCCACGGTCCGAAGCCGCCGGTCATGTCGAAATTCTTGCCCATGTCCCACTGTGCGGTACGGCGCTGGAATTGGCGGATGGAGCCGTCGTTGAAGCACGAATAGCCCGCGATGCAGGAATAGGCGTTGTCCATCGTCAGGTGCTTCGCCTTCTTGCCGATCACGATCAGCAGCTCGCATTCGTAGTCGAGTGTCTCGGAGACCAGCGGGCGGATGATCGGCATCTTGTGCGGCACAAGCGAGCTGGTGCAGCGCATGAAGATCGAAGGCGCGGTCGGCTTTTGGTGACCGCCCTCCTTCGCATGCTCGAGATAATTGAGCCCGAGGCAGACGATCTTGCCCGGATTTGCGACCGGCAGCGTGTACTTGATCCCGTCCAGCGGACGGCGGGCCGCGGCCGGCGCCTTCTTCGCCGCATCCGCAATGGCGGACAGGTCGCCGCCCGAGCGCGCCAGCACTTCGCCGAGATCGGCAGGAATATTCGGATCGACGGCTTGCAGATCGATGACCTGATCGCCTTCCACGACGCCGAGATGCAATGTTCTGTCGAGTTCGAAACCGACGATCTTCATATGGCGGAAATCCCGATTGGCTTATTGGCGGACAGCTAGGGTCCAGGCGGGGGATGTTTAGCCGCTCGCCGTCCGCCCGCCAAGCCGGTGGGATTGCATGTCGCCCAACCGCCAGCGGCAGGTTATGGCTGTCCCAGCGCGCAGACGGCGAAATTGCCTTTGGCGTCCGTCCAGCTATCCAGCAGGGTCCAGCCCGCCCCGCGAGCCAGCGCGGCGAAGGATTGCGGGCTGTATTTGTAGCTGTTCTCGGTGTGGATCGTTTCGCCCAACCGGAACTCAAGGCTTTCGCCGGCCACCGTGACCCGCTGGCGGACCCGGCTCGCCAGATGCATCTCGATGCGCTTGCGGTCGCGGTTGTAGAAGGCATGGTGCTCGAATGCGTCGAGCTTGAAATTACCTCCGAGCTCGCGGTTGATCCGGCGCAGCACGTTGAGATTGAACCGCGCGGTCACGCCCGCGGCGTCGTTATAGGCCGCGTTCAACACCGCCTCGTCCTTGACCAGATCGACGCCCACCACCATCACCGCACCCGCGCCCAGAATGGTGCCGGCATGGCGCAGGAATGAAGCGGCCTCGTGTGGTTCGAAATTCCCGATGGTCGATCCGGGAAAGAAGCCGATCTTCGGCAAATCAGCGACGACATCGGGCAATGCGAACGGCTTCATGAAGTCGGCCACAACCGGCAGGATCGCCAGATTGGGATAGCTGTTTCGCAAGGTCGCAGCCTCGGTATTCAGGAAATCACCTGCAATATCGACCGGCACATACGCCTTCAGCTTGCGCGCAGCGTCGAGCAGGAAACGCACCTTGATGCAGGCGCCGCTGCCGAATTCGACCAGCGCAGCGCCGGTCGGGAAATGCTGGACCATCGCGGGCGCCTGCATCCGCAGGATTTCATGCTCGCTGCGCGTCGGATAATATTCGGGCGTGCGCGTGATCTCCTCGAACAGGCGCGAACCTTCGCTGTCGTAGAAGTATTTCGGCGGGATGCGTTTCGGACTGGCCGACAATCCCGCGATCACGTCATTCGCAAAGGATTCGCTGCCACTTACGGCGGGAGCCGCAAGCGGCGCCGCAAGCACGCCGGGTTTACGAGCCATTACACATACTCCGCGAGCCTGAGCCCGGTGAATTGCCAGCGTGCCGGCGGGTGAAAGAAGTTGCGATAGCTCACGCGTGCATGGCCACGCGGTGTCGCGAGCGAAGAGCCGCGCAGCACCATCTGATTGACCATGAACTTGCCATTGTATTCGCCGAGCGCGCCTTCAGGAGCGCGGTACCCCGGATAGGGAAGATATGCGCTGCGCGTCCATTGCCACACGATGCCGAACGCATCGTCGATCAAATCGAGCCGCGCGGCGACTTCCCATTCCGTCTCGGTGGGCAGATCCTTGCCCGCCCAGCGCGCGAATGCATCGGCCTCGTAATAACTCACGTGCATGACAGGCGCGCCGGGATCGACCGGCCGTAGCCCGCCGAGCGTCATCGCATGCCACCGGCCATCGACGTGTTGCCAGTATCCCGGCGCCTGCCAGCCATCGGCTTCACACCTGGCCCAGCCGTCGGATAGCCAAAGCGACGGCGTCGCGTATCCACCGTCCGCCATGAACTCGATCCATTGCGCGTTCGTGACAAGGCCGCGGGCAATGCGCATCGGCTGCGTCAGCACGCGGTGCTGCGGCCGCTCATTGTCGAAATGAAAGCCATCGCCATCGTGACCGATCTGATGGATGCCTTGCGGGATCTCGACGTAAGTTTCGCCGCTCTGCGCCTGCGGCGGCGACCAGGATTCGTCGTAGACCGGGTGCGTGGGATTTTGCGAGAACGCATGCAGGATATCGGTCCAGAGCAATTCCTGGTGCTGCTGTTCGTGATGCAGGCCGATTTCGATGATCGGTGCGATCTGAGCGAGAAGCGCATCGTCTGCATTCTCGATCAGGCTTTCGATCGCTTGATCGACATGCGTGCGATAGGCTGCGACATCCTGCGCATTGGGCCGCGTGATCAGCCCGCGCTCCGGGCGAGCATGTCGTGGACCCGCGGCGACGTAATAAGAATTGAACAGGAAGGGAAACCGCTCGTCGAAGATCCGATAGTCCGGCGCGTAAGGGATCAGCAGGAAGGTTTCGAAGAACCAGGTCACATGTGCGCGATGCCACTTGGTGGGGCTCGCATCCGCCATCGATTGGACGATCTGATCCTCGGGTGAAAGGCGCGCCGCCCGCGCCTCGGTCTCGCCGCGCACCGTCCGAAACGCGTCGACCCAGTACCGGCGGGCCTCTACCAGATCGTGGGAGGTGCTCAGTTCACGCAGACTGGTCGATTGCATCGGAGAGGTCCCTTGGGGGCAGACCCGGGAGAGATGGTGCGCCCTTGGTGAAACTCAATCAATGCCGGCGTGAATAGTTCCCCTTAAAGCCGCATCAGCAGATGGGAAATGCCCGCCCGGATCAGATCCGCGCGGACGATGACGCAATCCAGTGCCTTGTCCTCAGCGCAGAAACAGGAGCGAGACCACAACGAATGTCGGCAGCAAAATGGCCGATGACCACAGCATATAGCCGAAGAACGACGGCATCCGCACCCCCGCCCCGCGCGCGATCGCATAGACCATGAAGTTCGGAGCGTTGCCGATATAGGTATTGGCACCCATGAATACGGCGCCGAGAGAGATGGCGGCGAGTGTGGGCGCCAATGTCGTCATCAACGCTTTCGGGTCGCCTCCGGCCAGTTCGAAGAACACAAGATAGGTCGGCGCATTGTCAAGGAATGACGACAAGGCTCCAGTCAGCCAGAAATAGGCGACGTTGTTCGGTGTCCCGTCGGGCTGCGCGACCATCGCAATCAGCGGCGCGAATGCGCCCCTGGCGCCGGCGTGCAGCATCGCGATCACTGGCACGATGCATACGAAGATGCAGGCGAACAGGATCGCGACCTCCTGGATCGGCCCCCAGGAGAAGCCGTTGGCTTCGCGAGATTCCTTTTGTGTCAGCACCAGCGACGCGAGCGCAGCGAGAACAAAAATGATGTCACGGACGACATTCTGAAGCTCGACGTCGACACCGCCGATCGAAAAGCTGATGCCGGGCTTCCAGCTGGCGCTCATCAGGATCGCGGCGATGACGGCGGCGAGCAACAGGAAATTGACCCCTCCGTGAAGCCTGAGCGGAGAATCCGGCGTCGGATCGAGTGGATGATGCAGGCGCTCCTCACGCCGGTGCAGCAGCATGTCGATCACGAAGAACACGATCAGCAGAATGATCGAGACCACGAGCGTCGGACGCCACAGATGAGTCGTGGTCCAGAAGAAGTCGACCCCCTTCAGAAAGCCGACAAACAGGGGCGGATCGCCGAGGGGCGTCAGCGCGCCGCCGATATTCGAGACGAGGAAAATGAAAAACACCACTGTGTGCACGCGATAGACGCGATCGTCATTCGCGCGTAGCAGCGGGCGGATCATGATCATTGACGCGCCGGTCGTGCCGACGAAACTTGCGAGAAATGCACCGACCGCCAGCAGCAACGTATTCGCCGCCGGCGTACCGCGCAGATTGCCTTCGAGATAGATGCCGCCGGAAATGGTGTAGAGCGCGAACAGCAGCAGAATGAACGGCACATATTCCAGCAGCATCGTGTGGAGAAGCGTGTGAACGCCGGCAGTAATGCCCGCCGCCACGATGACCGGCACGATGACGCAGATCGACCAGAACAGCGCGAACTTGCCGTAATGGTGCTCCCACAGATGCGGATAGAATAAAGGTCCGGTCGCGATCGACAGGAGAATGCCGATAAAAGGCAGCGCCCACAGGAATGACATGGTGGCGCCGTCGAGACCTTCGGCGGCATGGGCGCTACTTGAGAACAGGGCACTACAGGAGAATGTGACAATGAACAGAGCGAGCGCGTAGCCCCCCACCTTGCGCCACAATTCCATCGCCGTCTCCCCCCAGTCTTGCTGACCTTTGCAATATCGGACTGTGGCTTTCAACGCCACGGCCAACGCCTTTGTCCGCCCGAGGGACGAATGCTTGATTGGTGCGCTCGGTTGCCGCAGGGTGCTGCCCGATGAAGCCCGCCGAGTCCGCTCCTCCCGCCCTGCCGACGATCGGCCCGGCCGACCGCCTCGGCGCGGTCGTCCCAGTGCCCGCGGCGACGACACTGGAAGGCGCGGATCTTCGCAACGTCATCGTTCTCGCACATCGGCGAAACGCGAGCGGTATCGACGCCCCTGCTGTCACCGTGACCGATACCGCACGTCCGGTGCCGGCCGGCACATGGCGCGATCGTACCCCCTGGACGGCGCTGATCGCCGGCGCGCTGCTGCTCCATCTCGGCCTTGTCGTGATGTTCATGCGCGACCCGGTGCCGATGCCGAGCCTCGCGCTCGATTCGATCTCGGTCGACATCATCCTGGGCGGGCAGACGGAAGCAGGTGTGGCTCAGCTACCCAGTTCGATGGAATCGGCCCCC
>Ga0180218_1000891_pt1 | contig 21265 bp, 20 predicted proteins | sample eDN3rd37CKraftBY_FD_151334 | JGI IMG/M metagenome (GOLD analysis project Ga0180218, IMG submission 151334) | Enriched backyard soil microbial communities from Emeryville, California, USA - eDNA 3rd pass 37_C Kraft BY (version 2) (version 2) | ecosystem: Environmental > Terrestrial > Soil >...
CGGCAGCGACCTCTACCACCATGACGACGTGCTGTTTCGCGCCATCCGGCGCATGGTCTTCGACGGAGTGGAGCACCCCCCGTCATTGGCGGAACTGGCTAGAAGCCTGGGTGTTTCGCAGCGCCGGATAGCATCGGTGGTCAAGTCGCAGACGGGCGGCAGCCTGTTCGAGCTGGTGCGCGGCAGGCGCATGAGCAAAGCGGCACGCCTGCTGGTCCGGACGGGGCTGCCCATTACCGACGTCGCGATCGAGACCGGCTACTCCAGCGCCGCCAACTTCACCACGGCCTTTCGCGACTATTTCGGGGTTACCCCGACCGCGTACCGAAGAAGCCACTCCTTCAAATAGGTAGCGCGACGCCCCCCTGCGGCGAAGAGGTTTGACGTTCGTCAAGAACGCCAACGGCCTTTTTGCTACGATCCATAGCGCGCCATGACCGCGCTTTCAAGGGAGGGGTATATGTTTTTCCATAATTCGACATTGCTGCTGCTGGCCGTGCTTGGAGTGATCTTCACCTTCATCGGCTTTGGCCTGCGCGATCGCAATCTGGGCCTGGTGCTTCTGGGGCTTGGCTTCCTGGCGATCGTTTACGCGGTCATTACCAAGGCGATCGAGCTTTTTGGCTGACGGCGGGGCGCTAGACATACTGGATGGCCACCAGCGACAGCATGGGAAACGCGGCGATCGCCACCATGCGGACCATGTCACAGCAGATAAACGGGAATATGCCCCTATACATGTCCGAGGTGGACATGTCCGGTACCCGCGCCTGAACGATGAACAGGTTCATGCCGAGCGGCGGGGTAATGACCCCGATTTCGGTGGCCACCAGCACCACTATCCCAAACCAGATGGCCGCCTGTTCTGGTGTCAGGCCGAAATCAAGCGCCAGGATCACCGGCAGCAGGATAGGCACCGTAAGCAGCATCATGGCAACGGAATCCATGATGCTGCCCAGTACCAGGAGAAAAAGGAGAATGCAGGCCAGTACCAGCCACGGGTTGAGGCCACTCGCGGCAATGGATGCCGAGGTGGTTTGCGGAAGCTGGGTCATGGCGACGAAGGTGTTGAACAGTGTTGCGCCAAGAACAATAAAAAAAATCATGGCCGTGGTAATGCCCGTGGACGTCACGCAGTCGACCAGATCCGCCCATTTCAGATTGCCCGTCAAAATGGCGTAGAGGCCGGTCAGGCCCGCCCCCACGGCGCCCCCTTCGGTAGGGGTGAATATCCCCGTGTAGATGCCGCCGAGCATGACGCAGAAAATCGTTACGACCGGCATGGTCTTCAGGAGCGACCGCATGCATTCCTTCAGGGGAACACGGTCGGTGGGTTCGGCCATTGATTTGTTCAGCCGGACGTAAATGGCAATGGTTGCAAAGTAGCCGGCAATGGCAATCAGGCCTGGAACGACTGCCGCGGCAAACAGCTTGACTATATTCTGTTCGGCGATCAAGGCATAAAGAATCAGCACCACCGAGGGGGGTATGAGCGCCCCCAGCGTTCCTCCGGCCGCCAGGCAGCCGGCCGCGAGCGATTTTGAGTAGTTGTATCGTCTCATTTCGGGCAGTGCCACGGTGGCCATCGTGCTTGCCGTGGCGAGGGACGAGCCGCACACGGCTCCGAACGCGCCGCAAGCCAGGATCGATGCCATGGCCAGGCCCCCGCGCCGATGGCCAAGCAAGGCTCCGGCGGCGTCGAACAATGCTTTTGAAAGACCTCCCCGCATTGCAAATTGGCCCATCAGCAAAAACAGCGGTATGACCGACAGCGAATAGCTGGAAAAAGTGTCGAACGGCAGGCTTTTCAGGCTGGAAAGAATGGGGAACCAACTACCGGTGACAAGCTTGATGCCCAGTATGCCGGTGCCCAGCATGACCAGGGCCACGGGTACCTGCAGGAAGATAAGGACTACGAGGAGTCCGAAAATGGTAATGATGAGAGTGGGGTCACCCATCAGTTGCTCCGCATTATGTTTTTATACCTGGGACGTGTCGTCAGGGCGCCGAGGTTGTTGGCCAGTGTCACGAAGCATGCCAGCACGAAAAAAATGCAGCCGACGAATGAGAGCGCATATATCAACGAGGTCGGAATGTCCAGCAGCATGGTCGTTTCGCCATATGCGTGCTTTTCAAGCAGGTTGGCGAAAAGACGCCATGCGATAAGGACGGCGACCGCCAGCATGCCCATGTCGGAAATTGCGGATGCCAGCAGGCCGGCGCGGGGGCCCAGGCGCGCGACCAGTATGTCGACCGCGACATGGCCCCGCTTGAGCTGGCACCATGGCAGAAACGCGAATGCGGCAATGACACAGGCCGCTTCCATCAGCTCGTTGTCGCCCACAATCGAGCCGGGCCCTATGCCCAGGCCCGCGAGGAATCTTCCCAGTATGCTCGCCAGGATGATGCCCACGGCGACCACCAGGATGATTCCCCCGAAGACACACCAAAGTTGGCAAGCCTGTTCAATGCGATGGAAGAGCCGAACTCGAAGCTGCTTCCGCTCTGCGCGCTGTGGCGCAATGGTGTCATGCACTGGCTTGGCTTGCGCTGCCTCCATGTGTTCCTCCTTGTTCATGCCATCGATCGTCATTGTGTCCTGATCGTTTGATGGCGTGCTCAGTTAGTGGTGGCCTCGTGTTTCTCGAGTAACGCCTTGAAGTCTTCAAGCAGGACGGCTCCGTCGATGCCGCGGCGTTTCATGTCTTCGCGCCATTTCTGAACGACCGGCTGCGAGGCATCCTTCCATTTCTGCGCTTCCGTCTCGTCGATGGTGACTATCTTGTTGCCGTGCTTGCGGGCCACCTCGATGCCGACTTTGTCGCTGTCTTCCATCACCCGGCCAACCCAGGCGCTCATTGCCATGCCGGAATTGTCATCCATGACTTTCTTGAGATCGGGCGGAAGGGATTCGTACTTGGCCTTGTTCATGACGATGGCAAGCAGGGCGACGTACAGGGCTCGACCACCCGCGAACTGGGTGTGTGAATCGACGAGCTCATGGATTTTCAAAGCAGGCACGGCTTCCCAGGGATAAGTGCCGACGTCGATGACCCCCTTGGACAGGGCTTCCGAAATACCGGCGCCAGGCAAGGAGACCGGTACCGCTCCTTGCTCGGCCAGGAAATCGTTGACGGGGCGGTTGGGGCCGCGGATTTTCAGGCCCTTGAGGTCGCCCAGGGCCTGAATGGGCTCTCCGCCGCGCTTATGCATGATGCCGGGACCATGCGTGTAGACGGACAGCACATGGACTTCATTGAGCTCGTCGCGCATGTGCTTTTCGTAGAACTCCCAGGCTGCCTTGGAAGTGGCTTCGGCCTCGCCGGTGACAAAAGGAAGTTCGAAGACCGTCGAGATTGGAAAACGGTTGGGAGTGTAGAGCAGCGGAACGTAAACAATGTCGACAAAGCCGTCTTTCGCCTGGTCGAACAGCGAGGCGGGAGAGCCGCCCAGCGTCATGGAAGGATAGATCTCCACCTTGATCCGTCCGTTGGATTCGCTCATGATTTTTTCGCTCCATGGAGTGAAAAAATCCTTCATGAGGGGCGCTGGGGAAGGCAGGTAGCCGTGAACCCTCAGCGTAACCTCGGGTTGGGCGATGGCTGCGCCGGCGACCGAAATTCCGGCTGTGGCCGCCAAGACCGCAATCAGGCGATTGATGATTTTCATATGTCTCCTCGCTTTGGTTTTATGTGAAATGTTTATTGTGTGACCCCATTCCATCTTCAAATGGAAGCCGTTTCAGCGGCCGCTTGCAATTCCTGGACTCGGGCGCGCGTGTATAGATCACTGAACATATTCAGTGAAAAATCACTAACCTTCCTGGGTTCGTAGCTGGTGGGGAACTTGGGCACCAGCTTCCCTTTTGAGACGACGCCGCCGAACCGTTCCCGTTGCAGCAGAATGGAAATGTCCTTCAGTGGGTCGGCATGCAGCGCAACCAGGTCGGCCTTGTAGCCAGGTGCCAGGACACCTACGCGGTCTTTGGGCCGAAGCACCCGGGCACTTACCGAGGTTGCCGCCTTGAGCGCCTCAAGGGGTGAGAATCCAAGGTAATCCACATAGATCTCGAGTTCGCGGGCATGCCACTCGCCATAGGGCGTGACGGCGAAGCCTGAGTCGGTGCCGATTGGCATCGGAACGCCGGCCGCGTGGGCGTTTTTCAGTACTTTCACCGCCTGGTCGAACTCGATCTGGTAGGCGTCGTTGCGTCCCTTCCTGCGAACAGCATCCCATGGCTGGGTGAACTCGATCGCATTGAGCAGCAGGGTAAGGCTGGGGCTGATCGTGCACTTGTTCTTCAGCACTGCCTCGAGCCCTTCATCGTCCATGTAAGAGGCGTGAAAAATAAGATCGACGCCGGCCTTGGCCGCATAAAGGGTGGCTTCCCGGCCTCGCGCGTGCACGATGGCGATCCTGCCCAGGCGGTGGATCTCATCCACCATGGCCGTGGTTTCGTCCTGGGTGAATGCGGCGATGTATTCGCCGTCGGGCCGGCGCTGGATGCCGTCCAGAGCCAGCTTTACCGCATCGACTCCGTCCTTGACCTGGCGGCGAATTTCTTCGATGGCTTCGTCGCGGCTTTTCACCAGCCTTCCGATGGATGTGGCGGGTGCTCCGATCCACGTAGGGTACCAATCGGTAAGGCCCTGGCGACTGGTAATGTAGGGTCCCGCGGCGGTAACACTTGGTCCCTCGAACAGCTTGGCATCGATGGCGTCGCGGATGGAACTGCTTACCATGCCGGCATCGCCCGGGGCGCAGATCGAGGTGAAGCCGGCGCCAAGTACCTGTTGTGCGAAAAAAAGGCCGCGCAGCGCTCGAAACTCCATGGCCGCATAAAGGTCGATGTCTTCTTCTGTCTTGGCGTTTCCGTATGCCAGGTGCGTGTGCACGTCGATAAGCCCCGGAATGACAAAATGGCCCGAAAAGTCGAGTTCTTTAATGTGGGGGGCCGAAGGCAGGCTTTCTGTTGGAGCGATGCGCTGCACGTTCTCGCCTTCTACGACAACAGTGTGGTTCGACAGAATGTCGTCTGAATCGCCCGCAAAGAGTTTGCCGCAGCGTACGTAAGTCTGTTCCATGGCCGGTTTGTCTCCTGAAGTCTTTGTCGATTGGCTTTTTTCCAATCGTGAGCGATTCGACCAGGGCTGGCAAATAATTTATTGGCGAGTATAGATAAAGAATTTTTATTTATGAGCGGTGCTCGGCCGCCTCGGTTGAAAAGGCCTCGAGCCCCGAAGGCTGGCCCTCGTAGGCACGCAGTGCTTCCAGCAGGCGCGCGGTGGCCGGCTGGGAATTGTCGGCGCGCACGATCGAATAAATCGGAGACCACGAGAGGTCGGGGTCGCGCAGGGGAAGGACGCTGACCGTTCGTGGCCCTGTCGACTGATAGCCCAGCGCGACGATGCCCACGCCTTCGCCAATGGCTACGCGCGCCAGCACGTTCTGGAACGAGGTTTCGTAGGCAGTGATGTTCAGGGGGACCCCCAGGCTTCTGAAGCGGGCGATGAGCGTATCGTGATTCTTGGGGTGCTCGTGCCTGGGCACAACGATGAAGGGTTCGTTACGCAATGTCCGAATGCTCAGGTGCTGGCGTCGGGCCAGCGGATGGGACGCCAGGATGGCGACTCCCATGGCCTGTTGCGAAATGACGGTGCTTTTGTAGACGCCTTCGGCCACGGGCAAGGTGGTGATGATCGCATCGATCTCGCCATAGTCCAGCAGCGGCTTCAGCTGAACCCCGCTGTGAACCCTCAGTTTCACATTGACATCGGGGACATTGCGACGAAACTCCTTGATGCGGGAGGGGATGTCGCTGTTGATGGCCGAAGGGGTCAGGCCCAGAGTGACTTCGCCCTGCAGCCCCTGCGAGATTCTTTGGGTCTCGTTCTTCATTCTTTCCAGCATGGAAAGCACCATCTTTGCATGGGTAAGAAAAACTTCGCCGGCCAGCGTCAGCTCTACAGACCTTTTCGTGCGCTCGATAAGCTTTACACCCAGATCGGCTTCCAGCTTGGCGATATGCTGCGACACCCCAGGCTGCGTTGCGTGCAACTGATCCGCCGCAAGCCCGAAGTGCTTGAGTTCGGCGACCGCGACGAATGTGGACAGAAGCCTGAAATTGAACACCTTGTGTCCTCTTTAGATAACGTTTCTTTATTACAGACTCTATTTAAATAATTTGTCAAGCCTCGCCTTTTTGACCGACCATGGCAAGAACAATAACTTCGAGCAATGATCGAGAGGAGCACAAATGAACAAGACAAGTCCTTATACGGGTTCCGAGTACATCGAATCCCTTCGTGACGGTCGGACCGTATTCATTGGCGGAGAACGGGTCGCCGATGTCACTATCCACCCCGCCTTCCGCAACTCCGTACGCTCGATAGCGCGCATGTACGACGCCATGCACGACGCCGAGATGAGCAAGGTACTGATGACCGGCACCGATACGGGCAACGGCGGCCAGACACACCGGTTCTTCAAGGCGCCGCGCTCTTCCGAAGAAATGGTGCAGCAGCGCGAGGCCATCGCGGCATGGGCTCGCCTCAGCTACGGATGGATGGGCCGTTCGCCTGATTTCAAGGCCGCGCTCAGTACGACGTTCGGAGCCTATCCCGAGTTCTATGGCGAATACGCCCCCAACGTCAGGGCCTGGTATAAAAAAATCCAGGAATCCGTCCTGTTCATGAACCACGCCATCGTGAATCCGCCCGTGGACCGTGGCCGCTCGGCCGATGCCGTCCGTGATGTCTGCGTCAAGGTTGAAAAGGAAACGGACGCCGGTATTTACGTGTCGGGGGCGAAGGTGGTGGCGACCGGCGCCGTGCTGACGCAATGGAATTTCGTCGGGCAGGCGGGGCGCACCGCAACAGACGACCCGAGCATGGCCGTCATGTTCATGCTGCCCGTCGGCGCGCCGGGATGCAAGCTTATTTGCCGTACTTCCTACGAAGGCCAAGCGGCCAAGCATGGAGCTCCATTCGACTATCCCCTGTCCAGCCGCTTCGACGAGAACGACTCGATATTCGTGCTGGACAATGTCTTTGTACCGTGGGAAAACGTGGTGGTGTATCGCGACCTGGACAAAGTCATGCAGTTCTACCAGGGTTCCGGCTTCCTCCAATCATGTTCTTTGCAGGCATGTACGCGTTTTTCGGTGAAGCTGGATTTCCTGGCGGGAGTGGTGGCCCGGGCCCTGAAGATTACGGGGGGCGACGCGTTCCGTGGCAATCAGGTCCTGCTGGGCGAGATCATGGCCATGAGGCATATGTTCTGGAGCTTCACCGACGCCATGGTGGGCCGGCCCGAACCCTGGAACGGCGACTACCTCCTGCCCAATCTGCGGGCCTGCATCTCATACCGCACTTCGGCTCCGGCGGCCTTTGCGCGCGTCCGGGAAATCGCCCAGAAAATAATTGCTTCTTCTCTTATCTATCTGCCTTCTTCAGCCAAGGATCTCGATCATCCGGAAATCGCCCCCTATCTCGAACGCTACGTCCGAGGCTCCAACGGCGTTGGCTACCGCGAGCGCATCAAGGTCATGAAGCTGCTATGGGATTCGGTCGGTACCGAATTCAGCGGCCGACATGAATTGTACGAGCGCAATTACGCCGGCAACCATGAAGAAATCCGCCTGCAGGCCCTTGCGACAGCGCAGAAAAGCGGCGCCATGCAAAGCATCGAAGAGCTCGTCGACAACTGTCTGGGCGACTACGACGAATCGGGTTGGACCCGTGCGGCCTGGGCCGGAAGCAAGGCGGGGGCAGCGCCCGAGGTGGCGGCATGACGGCGTTGGCAGCCAGCATGGCCGCGCCGTCCGCCAGAAGCGTGAACATGAGCCTGACAAACATGGATGCCAAGGCCTTTCGCGAAGGCATGGCCCGCGTCACTGGCGCGGTGCATGTGGTCACGACAGCGGCAGGCGAAGCGCTGGCGGGCGTTACCGCTACAGCGGTCTGCTCGGTATCCGACTCGCCTCCCATGGTGCTGGTCTGCCTGCACCGCCAGGGCAGGTTGCACAAGTTGTTGCGGCAGGGCAGCGTAATCGCGGTCAATACGCTCACCGCGGGGCACGAGGAGCTGGCGGCGGTGTTTGCCGGGGCCGGAGACCTTCCCATGCATGATCGCTTCTTGCGCGGCAACTGGAAGACGGAGCCGGACGGTGCGCCGATCTTGCTCGATTCGGTGGTCAGCTTTGAATGCCGCGTGCGGTCCCTCATTGAGGCGGGCAGTCACAGTATCGTCGCCTGCGAAGTGAATGAGGTGCACATAGGAAATTCGACCGAGGCGCTGGTGTATGGCGCCCGAAGATATGCACACGTCGACCTGTCCAGCAACAAAAGCTCTTGAAGTCCAATCTCAAAAAGGAAACATGTCATGAAGAAAACACGAGTCATCAGCCCAGCAGTGGCGGAAGCTCCTCCGGGACTCTGGTCCAACTGCCTTATGGTCGGGTCAATGGCCTACCTGTCCGGGCTGACCTCGCGCGCACCGGATGGCAAGGCTGTGCTGGGAAGCAACGAATATGAACAGGCCAAGATTACCTTCCAGAAAATGAAGGACTTGATCACGGCGGCGGGTGGTGTCATGGACGATATCGTGCAGATGACCATCTTCGTTACAGACATCAAGCAAAACCGCGAAGTCTGGGCCGCACGCAAAGAGTTTTTTACCGGAGACTACCCCGCCTGCGCGCTGGTCGAAGTTAGCAGCCTGGCATCGCCCGAGGTTCTGGTAGAGATCCAGAGCACCGCCCATATCGGCTGCAGCGCCAAAGCCTGAAGCCCCTCGCGGAGGACCGATTTGGCCAATACCATATCGCGCAATACCGTGCAGGCCGGGGGCGATCATTCGATCATTGCCTATCCTGCCGAGATAGGTGGTGTTCAGACACGCGTGTTGCGAGCGGGTGTGGAAGGTCCACCCGTTATCTTCGTGCATGGCGTGGGAGCCCGGGCGGACCGCTGGCGCAGGAACCTGGCGGCCATTGCTGCTTCGGGGCGGCGGTGTTTCGCCATCGATTTGCCGGGACACGGATTTGCATACAAGGGCAAGGGCTTCGAGTATGGAGCGTTTGGCTATGCTTCCTTCATATCGCGGTTCATCGACGAGCAGGAGCTCTCCGGTGTTCATCTTGTCGGCAGTTCGCTGGGCGGGCACATAGCGGGGATCGTTGCCTGTGAGCGGCCCGGGCTGCTGCGGTCCCTGAGCCTGATCGGGGCAACAGGTATGTTTCCCATCGGCGATGAGTCGCGCGCCGCCATCGCGGCGCGGCTTGTCGATCTCAGCCGAGAGGGCATCGAGCGCAAGATGAAGAACGTCATCTATGACGAAAGCCTGCTCACGAGGGCTTATCTGGACGAAGAGGCGGCGATCAACAACTCGCCCAAGGCCGCCGAGTCCTTCCGGATGCTGGCCGACTATTTCAAGACCGATCTGGATCGCGACGTGGTCGGCGAGCGTCTCGCGGCGCTGGATCCATTTCCGCCCACGCTGCTGGTATGGGGTGAGGAAGACCGTTCGGTACCGTTGGCGGTAGGGCTCAAAACCCGCCGCCTCTTGCGCAAGGCCGATTTTGAAGTCATTCCCCGCACGGCGCATGCCCCCTACTGGGAAGACCCCGACACCTTCAACGTCGTGCTGGAACGCTTCCTCGATAGCGCCGGCTAGTATCCCGCCTGCGGGCGCAAGAACTGCTGGCGCTACCCGTTCCGCCCGCATTCTTAGGCGGAAATAATGGGTCAATTCCCTGAAATATCAGTGTTAACCCCAGTTTTTTTGGGTTTATGAATCTCAAAAAAAAGACTAATATCGAAAAATATACAGGAGTGGGAGGGCACGCTGATGCCCGCATATTCAATATTCAAACATCCTTCACAGGAGTAGAACCGTGCAAGCTCAGACCGAACCGGCGACCCATGTCGTCGACCAAGACAAAGTCACCCGCTATGGGTGGAAGGCCCTTGCCGGGTCGGCCGTTGGCTACGCCATGGACGGCTTCGACCTGCTGATTCTCGGCTTCATGCTGGCGGCCATCTCGGCCGAACTGATGCTGACCCCGAGCCAGGCCGGCTCGCTCGTTACCTGGACCCTGGTGGGCGCCGTGGCCGGCGGCATCATCTTCGGCTCGCTCAGCGACTACTACGGGCGCGTGCGGGTGCTTACCTGGACCATCGTGCTGTTCGCGGTCTTTACCGGGCTTTGCGCCTTTGCGCAAGGCTACTGGGACCTGCTCGTCTACCGCACCATCGCCGGGCTGGGCCTGGGGGGCGAGTTCGGCATCGGCATGGCGTTGGCCGCCGAGGCCTGGCCGGCCAAGCATCGCGCCCGGGTGTCTTCGTACGTGGCGCTGGGCTGGCAGGCGGGCGTGCTGGGCGCGGCGCTGCTCACGCCCTTGCTGCTGCCCCACATCGGCTGGCGCGGCATGTTCCTGGTGGGCATCATCCCCGCCCTTGTCGCCTGGTATATCCGCAACCGCCTGCACGAGCCCGAGGTCTTCGTGCGCAAGGCCAAGGAAAAGGGCTCGCTGGGCCGCTCGTTCAGGCTGCTGGTCAAAGACGCCGCCACCACCAAGATCAGCATAGGCATCATCATCCTGTGCGGCGTGCAGAACTTCGGCTACTTCGGCATCATGATCTGGATGCCCAGCTATTTGTCCACCGAACTGGGCTTTACCCTTACCAAGTCGGCCATGTGGACATCCGTCACCATCGTGGGCATGGCCATCGGCATCTGGGTGTTCGGACAGCTTGCCGACCGCATCGGCCGCAAGCCCAGCTTCATCATGTTCCAGGCTGGCGCCGTGGTCATGGTGCTGTACTACTCGCAGCTTACCGATCCCTCTACCATGCTGTGGGCCGGCGCCCTCATGGGTCTGTTCGTCAACGGCATGCTGGGCGGCTACGGGGCCCTTATTTCCGAGGCCTATCCCACCGAAGCCCGCGCCACGGCACAAAACGTGCTGTTCAATATCGGCCGCGGCATCGGCGGCTTCGGCCCCGTGGTGATCGGCGCGCTGGCCATGGCGTACTCTTTCCACGTCGCCATTGCCTTGCTGGCATCCATCTATGTCCTGGCCATGCTGGCCACCATATTCCTCATTCCCGAACTCAAGGGTGTGGAGCTGAAGTAATGTCGAAAGCAGTACGGGCGGCCCGGGCCGCCCACTCAGGAGAGGCGCAATGACGCAGGCAGAAGGTTTCCAGCGCAACGCCGAGAGCGTCGCCTCTCATCGCTGCGAAGTAGCCGAGCACCGTTGGGTCAACGACCGCTACAAGTATCTTCGCCTGCGCGCGCCCGGCCCATTGGCCCGGGCGACGCGGGCGGGCCAGTTCTATCAGCTCAAGTGCCCCGTCAGCGACGACCTGCAGCCCTTCCTGCTAAGGCCCATGAGCGTCTACGGCATGGGCCCGCAGCCCGAGACCCTGGAGTTCCTGTACAACGTCACGGGGCTGGGCACCCTGGCCATCTCCGATCTGGCCGTGGGCGACCATATGGATATCGTCGGCCCGCTGGGCAATACCTTTTTTCTAGGGCCGGGCTTCAAGCGCATTATGGTGGTGGCGCGGGGCGTGGGGCTGGCCACCATGGCGCCGCTGGTGCAAATGGCGGCGGACCGGGGCATTGCCGTTACCGCCGTCATGTCGGCGCGTGCTCCCAAAGACCTCATGCGCGACGAGTTCCTGCGCGGCGCTCCGGCCGATGTGCACTGTGTCTACGACAGCGACGGCTCGTCCGATGTCGACGCGGTCGAGGCGCTGGTACGCCGGCAACTTGGGCAGCACAGCCACGACGCGGTCTATACCTGCGGCTCGCATCGCCTGCTGATGCTGCTGCAGCGGGTGCTGGCCGACTATCCCGATGTGCTCGGACAGGTTGCCATGGAACAGCGCATGGCCTGCGGCATGGGTGTCTGTCTTTCCTGTGTGCGCCTGTTCGACACCGCCGAGGGCGACAAGCAGTTTCTGCGGGTCTGTCGCGAAGGGCCGGTTTTCTCTATACGCGACGTCGTCGGGGAGGTCGAATTTGGCTAAGCTCAATGTCAAGGTGGGCGACCTGAAGCTGCGCAATCCGGTCATGCCGGCGTCAGGCTGCTTCGCCATCGAATACTCCGAGGCGCTCGATTTCAATAATCTGGGGGCGCTGGTGATCAAAAGCGTGTCGCCCAAAAGCCGGGCCGGCAACCCCACGCCGCGCGTGGCCGAAACCCCCAGCGGCATGCTCAATTCCATCGGCATTCCCAGCAAGGGGCTCGACTACTATCGGCGCGAAGTGCTGCCGCCCTATACCCGCTACGACACGCCCGTGGTGGTTTCCATCTCGGCCGACACCGTCGACGAATTTGCGCAGGCCGTGGCCGAGATGTCGCTGCCCGAGGTGGCCGTGATCGAAGCCAATATCTCCTGCCCCAATCTCGAGGCGGACGGCATGGCCTTTGCCATGGACCCCGACACTACCTACAAGGCGGTCAGCGCGATAAGGCGCCATACCAGCCATCCGTTCTGGGCCAAGCTGACGCCCAACGCCTCCCATGTGGCCGTGGTGGCCAAGGCGGCCGAAGAGGCCGGCGCCGACGGCATCGTCATGGGCAACACCATGCTGGGCATGTCGATCGACGTGCGCACCCGCAAGCCCAAGCTGGGCAACGTCATGGGCGGCCTGTCGGGGCCGGCGATCAAGCCGGTTGCGCTGCGCATGGTGCACCAGTGCTATCGCAGTGTGCACATTCCCATCATCGGCTGCGGCGGCATCCGCTGCGCCGAGGACGCGGTCGAGTTCATGCTGGCCGGGGCCACGGCGGTGCAGGTGGGCACGGCCTCGTTCATCGACCCGGGGGTCATGCAGAAAATCATCGACGGCCTGCACGCCTATTGCGACGAAATGGGCGTCGAGCGTATCAGCGAGCTCACCGGCCAGGTCAAGCTCGACCGACAATTGACCGACCGCTGGCTGCGCTTCGCCCAGCAGTCGGGTTAGGGCCAAGTCGGAGAACACGATGGATCTCATGCAGTATCGCGAACTGGCCGAGCAAATCTTCAACGACATCCGCGAGATGTCGTTCGACGGCGTGGGCGTTACCCGCGAAAGCTACGGCCAGGGCGAATCGGCGGCGGGCGACTACCTGACCCGGCTGGCCCAGGCCGAGGGCCTTGCGGTCGAGGCCGACCGGGCCGCCAATATTCTGTTCAGCCCCCCCGACCTTGCCGCCGATACGCCGGCGGTCTGGGTGGGTTCGCACATCGACTCAGTGCCGCAGGGCGGCAACTACGACGGGCTGGCGGGGGTGGTGGCCGGCCTGCTGTGCCTTATCGCGCGTCAGCGAGAAGGCGGCGGCAAGGGACCGCCGCTGCGGGTGGTTGCGTTTCGGGGCGAAGAAAGCGCCTGGTTCGGCAAGGCCTATATGGGTTCCAGCGCGCTGCTGGGCAAGCTCGGCCAGGCCGATCTCGACCTGACCCAACGCAGCACGGGCGATACGCTGGCGCAATACATGGAGCGCGTCGGCGCCGATGTCCAGGCCATACGCGAACAAGAAGTCCTGGTCGACCTCGGGCACATTCTGGCCTACCTCGAGCTGCACATCGAGCAGGGGCCCGTCATGGTGGCGCGTGGCCTGCCCGTGGCGGTGGTGTCGGGCATCCGGGGCAATATCCGCCACAATCGCATCGAATGCCTGGGCGATGCCCAGCATTCCGGCGTCGTGCCCCGCTGGCTGCGCCACGATGCCATGTTCGCGGTGTCCGACCTTGTCATGCGGCTGGACGAGCATTGGCGCGTGCTGCTCGAGCGCGGCACCGATCTCGTGGTCACAGCAGGCATCGTGCAGACCGATCCGGCCGAACACTCCATTTCACGCATTCCGGGGCGGGTAAGCTTCAGCCTGGAGGCCCGCAGCAAAAGCACCGACACGCTCGAGGCTTTCTATCAGTTGATGCGCGCTGAATGTGCGGCGATCAGCCGCGAAAGAGGGGTGAAATTCGAATTCGACAGGCGCGTATTCAGCGAACCGGCTACTATGGACACCCAAATCTGCGATATTTTGTCCAAAGCTTGTGAACAGCGCGGCGTGCCCTACGAAGTGATTCCCAGTGGCGCGGGACACGACGCGTCGCTGTTTGCCAACGCCGGCATACCCAGCGGCATGCTGTTCGTGCGCAACCAGAACGGTTCCCATAACCCTCGCGAAGCAATGGAGATCGAAGATTTCATGTTGGGCGTACAGGTATTGGCCGACGCCCTGAACCAATTATCTTGAGGCTTATATGAGCGAGTTTCGCATCGAGCGCGACCTCCTGGGCGAGCGCGAAGTACCTATCGATGCCTATTATGGTGTGCACACCCTGCGCGCGTGCGAGAATTTCCAGATTACGGGCACATCGGTTTCCATCTTTCCCGAGCTGGTGGTGGCATTGGCCTCGGTCAAGCAGGCCGCGGCCCAGGCCAATACCGAGCTTGGCCTGCTGGCCACAAAAAAATGCGAGGCCATCGTTGCGGCATGCGAAGAGATCCGCGCCGGATCGCTGCACGACCAGTTCGTCGTGGACGTGATCCAGGGCGGCGCGGGCACGTCGACCAACATGAACGCCAACGAGGTCATCTGCAACCGCGCGCTCGAGCTCCTGGGGCATGAACGCGGCCAGTACAGGCATTTGCATCCCAACGAAGACGTCAACATGGCGCAAAGCACCAACGACGTCTACCCCACGGCGCTGCGCATCGCGGCGCTGTTTTCCATGGACAGCCTGCTGGCCGCCATGGAGCATCTGCGCGCGGCGTTTCATGCCAAGGCGCTGGAGTTCTCGCCCCTGCTAAAGATAGGCCGCACGCAATTGCAGGACGCGGTGCCCATGACCCTGGGACAAGAGTTTTCCACCTATGCGCTGATGCTCGAGGAAGACATCACAAGGCTGGACGAAGCCAAGCGCCTGATCAGTGAAATCAACCTGGGGGCGACGGCCATCGGCACGGGCATCACCGCCCATCCGGATTACGCGGGCAAGGCGCTTGCCGCCCTGAACCAGATTACCGGGCTGTCGCTGCATACCGCACCCAACCTGATCGAGGCCACCCAGGATTGCGGCGGTTTCGTGCAGTTGTCGGGTATCTTGAAGCGCATTGCCGTAAAGCTCTCTAAAACCTGCAACGACTTGCGCCTGCTGTCCAGCGGGCCGCGCTCGGGTTTTGGTGAAATCAACCTGCCGCCCATGCAGGCGGGGTCTTCCATCATGCCTGGCAAGGTCAATCCCGTCATCCCCGAAGTGGTCAACCAGATCGCCTTCGAGGTTATCGGCAATGACCTTACCGTTACCATGGCGGCCGAGGCGGGCCAGCTGCAGCTCAATGCCTTCGAGCCCATTATCGCCAACGCGCTGTTCCGCAGCTTCAAGCATCTTGCCAATGGCTGCACCACGCTCGCCGACCTGTGCGTCAAGGGCATCACGGCCAATCCCGACCGGCTCAAGAGCAATCTAGACCGATCGATCTCGCTGGTGACGGCGCTCAATCCCTTCATCGGGTACGAAGAGGCCACCGCGGTGGCGGCCGAGGCCTATGCCAATGGCACCAATGTGCGGGACGTCATCCTGCGCCGCCGGCTGATGACCGAAACCGAGCTCGATGACGCCCTGCGCCACGAGGTGCTGACGCAGCCGCGCGTGTACGAGCTGGTCAACCGCGCCCGGCATATTGATCCGCCCGAGGCGGGAGACGAAAACAGTTAGGCCATGAACGGCGGGTTCGCCGTTCCCGGAAAGTGGAGACATCGTGACCAAGCACTACACGCCCGATCCCGACTCGAAAGCCGTCGCGGCTGCATTGCTGGATGCAGGCTGTGTCACGGCGCGCACCGACGAGCCCTTTCGCCTTCCCTCGGGGTGGGCCAGTCCCGTCTATATCGACTGCCGCCGCCTCATCTCTTTTCCGGACCTGCGCCGCGACATCGTCAGGCGTGCGCAGGCCCTGCTTGCGGCCAAGGGCGCGCTGAAGGGCATTTCCTCGGTCGTTGGCGGCGAAGCCAGCGGCATCGCGCTGGCGGCCTGGCTGGCCGAGGCGCTGAACCTGCCCATGCAGTACGTGCGCAAGAAGCAGGCGGGGCAGAGCCAGGTCGAAGGCGTGCTCGAGCCCGGCTCCAAGGTGTTGCTGGTCGATGACATGATGGCGGGGGGGCAGTCCAAGCTGCGCTTCTGCCAGGCGCTGTCCGCCTGTGGCGCGCATGTCAGCGACCTGTTCATCGTTTTCGACTACGGCACTTTTCCCACCGATCAGCTGCTCGCCCCCCTGGGGGTAGAGGTTCATGCGCTGGCCACCTGGAAAGACGTGCTGGCCGTCGCGCGCGAGCGCGGCGATTTTTCCGGGCCGGTGCTGGACGAGCTGGCGGATTTCCTCGACGACCCGGCGGCGTGGTCCCGAGATCGCGGCGGACGTGCTTCGTATGCCGAGGCAGGCCCTCCCAGATGAGCGCCACGCGTACGTTCAAGTCGACCATCGATTACGCGGCACTGGGCAACCGGCTCAGGGCCTATCGTGTCGGTGCGGGCTTGCAGGCCGAAGACGTGGCCGAGCGCCTGGGCGTGTCGCGCGCGGTGGTCTACCGCATGGAAAAGGGCGAGATCGTCAAGATCGAAATGCTCGAGCGCCTTGCCCACCTGCTCGATACATCGCTGGCATCGCTGCTTGGGGTCGAGGTCGAGTATTACTCGAACGCCATGGGGCTGTTCGAGCGGATGCGCCAGCTCGAGCAAAAGTCCGAGCGCATTTTTGCGCATTTCGAACCCGTTTCGCTGCTGCTCACGTCCGACCATTACCTGGAGCACATGCGGTCCATGCTGCTCGAGGCCACGCCGCGCGAAACAGGCGGCGTGCTCAAGCAGAAAGAGGTCGACGAGCTGATACGCCTGATCGCCGAGCGCAAAGAAGCATTCGAGCAGCGGAAACCCCATCTGATCAGCCTGGTGGGCCTGCGCGAGCTCGAACGTTTCCTGTACAACGGCCTGGTGGGCCGCATGGACCTGCCCGCGCGCACCCGCAAGGCGCGCCAGGCGGCGGCGCGAGCCGAAGTCGAGCACATGGCCGAGTTGATGGAAAGCGAGCCCCTGCACGTGCAGATTGCGCTGGTCGACGACACCATGCCCGCCTCGACCTTCCAGGTGTTCACCATGGGGCGCAGAAAGGCGCTGGCCGTCAGTCCGTTCAGGCTGGCCGAACTGCCCAATGTGCGCAACGGCATCGCCACCGTCACCGAGTCGCCTCAGGCGCTGCGGCTGTACGAGAACATGATCTCGAAGCTGTGGCGGCATGCCTACAAGGGCAAGGCGGGCGCCCGGCACCTTCGCCAGTTGCTGGCCGGATTTTAGTGTCCCATTCGAAAAAGGCTGTTGCAACCGTTTCAGGCGAGGCGGAACCCCCCTGCATCCGGCGCACAAGGCATTTTTGATTTAGCATACACAGATCGCCGCGGCTTGCCCGCTGCGGCCCAGGTTTTCAGTTTGTCTTGAAGCGGAGTCATCATCCAATGACGTTCAAAGAAATCACCGAGCGCTTTGCGCATTCCGAGTCGGGCAGCGACTCGTTCAAGCTCTTCTTCAAGGAGGCTTTCGAGCTCATGAAAGTCGATCCCGACAATGCCGGGCTGTACTTCGTCGTGGGGGTTGCCGCGCAAACCTACGTCATCAAGTACGAAGACCAGGCGGTCGATCCCGAGTTCGCCGATCGCGCCAAGGCCACGCTTGAAGGTTTCAATAGCCGCCTGCTTCAGGCGCTCGACATGGACCCTCTTGCGCGCCTGCGCGTACTCGGAGAAGTGGCGGTAGAGTATGAGTGGAAGGTGGATGCTTTCTGATATCTGGCACAGCCCGCCGGCGCTTGAATCTTCAAGGCTGCCCGGCACGTTGCTTGCTATCCGTTTACAGCATCCATAAAGCATTCATAACAAGAGGAAAACAACAATATGAACACCTACGCTTCCATGCGTACGGCGCGCGCGGCGCCGCCCGCCATGCTGGCCGCCGCGCTGGCCCTTGCCTTGCTTGGCTCGCCCGTACACGCTCAAACCGCCGCTCCGCGCCACCAGGCCGCCGCGCCGGGCCAGGGCTTTTCGCTGCAGTACGGCTACCACTCCAAGTACCAGCGCCTGGGCCTGGCCTACGAAACGCCGTCCCTGTGGCGATACGACTTCAGCAATAACGGCCGCATAGACCTCAATGTAGAGCTGGGCGCAAGCTACTGGAAGGCCAGCGGCAACCGCGAGCCCGACAGCATGTGGCAGGTGTCCGCCGTGCCGATGCTGCGCTGGTGGCCAAGCGACACCTACTATCTTGAAGCGGGCGTGGGCCCGTCGCTGCTCAGCCGCGCCCACTTCGCCGGCAAGCAACTCAGCACCCGTTTTCAGTTCACCTCGCACATCGGCGGCGGTATCCTGGTGGGCGACGCGCATCGTTTCGGCCTGCGCTACACCCATGTCTCGAACGCCAGCATCAAGACCCCCAATCCGGGCCTCGACCTGATCGAAGTCTCTTATACCTATCAGTTCTAAGGCTGGCGCGGCAAAAGGCGCCCGGCATGGGCCGGTGCGCCATGCATGCCTTAGGGCATGGCCGCCGGTTTCCACAGCGCTCTTCGGGGCCGAGTGCCGGGGCAGAGGGCCGCCGGCTGGCCGCCGATGGCTTATGCAGGCAGGCCTGTGCTAGTGGCCGCCTTGCAGCCGGGCGGCGCGGCGCGCCACGCGCTTGCGATTCCAGACGATGATGCCCGTGATCGAAAGCATGACCACGATGAGGCCCATGATGGACATCATGATGCGGCCGGGCATGCCCAGTATCCTGCCCGAGTGCAGGGGCAGCTGCAGTTGCACGAAGACGTCGGCCGTCGTGCCGTGCCAGGGCCGGTGCTGTCCCAGCACCGAGCCGTCCTCGGCGTCTATGTACAGGTTCGACAAGCCCATGCCCGCGGCGCCCAGTTCGTTGGCGGGGTCAAAGAACGACACGTTGTAGAAGTTGTAGCCGCCGCCATAGTAGATGCCGGACGGAGGAAACTCGAAGCCGCGCCGCTCGGCTTCTGTGCGGGCGATGTCCACGGCCTCCTGGAAACTGAGCCTGGGCACCGTTCGGCTTCCATATGGAGCGGGGGTTTGCGTTTCATAAGGGCCCGGCGTGGTCTGCGACACCAGCGACATGGCCGGGTAGAACACTTCCTTGTACAGGTTCAGCGAAAACGACGTGAACGCTACGATAAGGATAATGCCCCATACCCACAGGCCGCCCGCGCGATGCAGGTCGAAGTTCAGCTTGAACCCGCCGGCCTGCCATCGCACCAGCCATGAGGGCTTCCAGCGCGAAAGCCACTGGCCCAGCCGGCGATGCCGATGCTGCCGCGCCGCCGTATCACGCAGCCGGCGCGGCCAGGTCAGGTAGAAGGCCACGAAACTGTCCAGCAGCCAGATCAGGGCGATGCCGCCCATCAGCCAGTAGCCCCAGCGGTCGGTGCCCCAGAAGGCAGGTATGTGCAGGCTTTCATGGATGTTGCGCACGAAGGGCATCAGGCTGCGGCGCGAAAACGAGGCGGCCTGGGAATCGCGCCGGCCGGTGATTTCGCCGGTGACGGGGTCTACGAAGACCGTGTTGTAGTCGAGCGCGTAGGGTTTGCCGCTTGCCTCGTCGATGCGCGGGCGGACGAGGAAGCTCGCCGCATGGCCTTCTTCTAGCGCCAGCGAAATATAGCTGATCTCGACGCGAGGATCGTCGGCTTCGACCAGGGCTGCAAGCTCGATGGGGTCGCGCAGGGGGCCGCGGCTGTCCACCTTCATGATGTCGGCGTTCAGCCACTCGTCGATTTCATGGTCCCATGAAGTGATCGCGCCGGTCAGGCCGGCGACGATGAGGAAGAGGGCGATGAACAGGCCCAGCCAACGGTGGATCAGGATACAGGCAGCTCGCATTTGGAAAACAGTGTGGTCGAGATGTGTAAAAGGCCGGCTGCGCATAAGGTGCGCCGCCGGCCCCGTTAACGGCGTATGGCTTTAGAAATCGGCCGACATCGAAAGCTTGAACACCCGGCCGCGGCCCTGGGTAAGTGCGCCATTGGCGGCGATCGTGCCCACCGTGGCCCAGTAGCGGCGGTCTGTGACGTTGTCGATTGCGGCGCGCAGCACCACATTGTGGCCCGAGACTTTTGTGCGGTAGGCTGCACCCAGGTCGAGCCGGGTCCAGCTGTCGATCTTATACCGGTTTGCCGCGCTGGTGTATTGCGAACCCTGGTAGCGCACATTGGCCTGCAGGCTCAGGCCCGGCACAGCGGCAATGTCCCACTCGCTGCCCAGCACGGCGGTGAAGCGCGACACGCCGGCCGCGTCATTGCCGTCGTTGGTGCCATCAGCCGTATTGCGCAGCTTGGGCTGCATCCAGGTGGCGCCGCCCAACAGCCTCCAGCCCTCTATGGGCTCGCCGTAGACGCTCAGCTCGACTCCGCGGTTGCGCTGTTCGCCGTGCGTGCCGAATACGCCGGAGGCGTCGGTAAATGCCTCGGGCTTTTCTATCTGGAACACGCCCAGGCTGCCACCCAAGTCGCCCAAGTCAACCTTGACGCCCGCCTCGATCTGCTTGGTGCGGTACGGGGCCAGCACTTCTCCGCCATTGACGGCTGTGCCATCTATGGGGGCCACGCCGCCCTGCGTCAGGCCTTCGATGTAGTTGGCGTAGAGCGACACCGTGTCCCATGGGCGGAACACCACGCCGATCACCGGCGTGACGATGGAGTCGTTGTAGTGGCTTTCTTGCTCGTTGGTGGTGATGTTGTAGCCGTTGTCGGTGATGGCCTGGTAGCGTCCGCCCAGTGTCAGCAGCAGGTCGCCGTCAAGCAGGGAAAGCGTGTCGGACAGAGCCAGGCTGCGCAACTGGGTACGGCGAGAGACATTGGGGTCGCCCATGTCGCCGCCTGCCAGGTTGGCCACGGGGCGGGCGACCGCGGTGCCTTCGTGGATGTTGACGGCGGGAAGGCCGCCCCATGCCATTTCCCAGGCCTGCCTCGCGGTGGTGTTCAGGGCCGAGTAGGCCAGGTTGACCCGATGGCCCACGCTGCCTGTCTTGAATTCGCCGCGCAGGCCCACTTCGCCGGTGACGGAATCGCGTTGGTAAGGGACCTCGAGCAGACCGGTGGTGCCCACGCCCGTGCCGTCGACTGTGGGAGAAGAATAAACGCCGTATTCTTTGTCGCGGCTGACGCCGACTGCGGCATAGGTAGTCCAGGAAGGGGCCAGGTCGTATTCGGCCCG
>Ga0180218_1000892_pt1 | contig 21243 bp, 22 predicted proteins | sample eDN3rd37CKraftBY_FD_151334 | JGI IMG/M metagenome (GOLD analysis project Ga0180218, IMG submission 151334) | Enriched backyard soil microbial communities from Emeryville, California, USA - eDNA 3rd pass 37_C Kraft BY (version 2) (version 2) | ecosystem: Environmental > Terrestrial > Soil >...
GGAAGGCTTCGATCTCTTCATTCCCATAGCCTGGTCCCAGGTAGGCATGATCCATGACCCATTTGCGCAAGCCGCTCTCGCGGGCATGGAAATCCACCCATAGCGCCGCGCCGAGCGAAGTGCCCGCGTCGCCCGCCGCCGGCTGCACCCAGACGTTGCGAAACGGCCCTTCGTCGGCCAGCCTGGCATTCATCACGCAATTAAGGGCCACACCCCCCGCCATGCAAAGATTGTCGGCATTGGTCGCCTCATGCAGCCAGCCGGCCATCTCCAGCACGGTTTCCTCAAGCACCTGCTGCAAGGAGTGCGCGATGTCCATATGGTTTTCGTCGAAGCTTTCCCCCCGCTCCCGGCCCGGGCCGAAGCGCCGCTCGAGATGGCTGGGTTCTAGGCGATAGCCGCCATGGCCGTCGGTCTGGACAATGTGGCGAAATTCTTCGACGTGCACCGGGCGTCCGTACGATGCCAGGGCCATCACCTTGTACTCGTCGGAAGAGTGCAGAAAGCCCAGGTAGCGCGTAACGTCTTCGTACAGCAGGCCCAGGGAATGCGGCAGATTGATCTGCTTCAGCCTGTCATAGTGGCCGGCGCGAAAATGCCCGTAGCTGGTCGACGCCCTCTCGCCGCGGCCGTCCATGGTCAGCACGGCCGCGTCCTCGAAGGGCGAGGCCAGGAAGGCGCTGGCCTCGTGGGCCAGATGGTGTTCCACGAAATGCCAGCGTTCCAGAATGCGCTCGAGCGTGACGCCCCGGAAACGGTCCTGCAAGTGATGAGGGACGCCATCCTTCAACTGGCGGGGCGCGTTGACGATGTATGAAAGGAACAGCGGTTCCCAGGGCGAGCCCTTGTTCGTCGGCCGTGCCGACGGCTCGAGCGGCAGGGTGAACTCGCCTTCGGCAGCCATTTCGGACGTGAGCAGCCGGGGGTCGAAGGCATAGGCGATGTGGTCCACCTCGGCAAGGCGGCATCCCGCTTCGGCCAGGCAGTAATCGATGGCGTGATAAGGCAGTTGCCAGGCCGAGAAAGGCACAGGGCGCTTGCCATGCTTGATGCGGGTAAAACGCTCTTCCTCGGCTGCGGCCAGCACTGTGCCGTCACGAATCAGAGCCGCTGAACAATCATGAAACGCCGCATTGATTCCCAGTGTGTACATAAGCCTCCTCGTATGCGGCCGTCATGCCGCCCGCCGGTCCGAGCGCGTCCGGCGCATGTCCAGAAGTTCGCGCGCCGCGTCCACCACCTCTTGCGGCCGCACGCCTGCCAGGCAGGCGTTGCTGTTTTCAGGACATACGCTGCGATAGCAGTATTTGCAGGAAACATCCCGGTAAAGCAGCCTGTGGGCCACCTTCCAGGGCGTGTGCTGAGGGTTGGTCAGGGCATACAGGTCGACGACGGGTGTCTGCACCGCAGCTGCGATGTGCACCGGGCCCGTGTTGTTCGAAACCAGCAGATCCGCCTCTTCGATGAGGCTGCCCAGCGAGCCCAGATCCAGGCTTCCCGCCAGGTTGAACACGCCGTCGGCCGGGCCGCTGTCGCCCATGATTCGGCGCACCGCCTCGCGCTCCAGCGTACTGCCCGTAAGCACCAGGGCGCGGCCCGATCCCCGCAAGCCGCGCAGCACGCTCGAAAACTCGCGCGGACCATAGCGGCGCGAGGGAGCCGTCGCCCCGGTGTGAACCACGATCCAGGGCCTCCCGGCCGGAACGCCGGCGGCGCGCAAGGCGGATCGCATGCGAACTCGGTCATCGTCCCGCGTTTCGAAAGCCAGCCGGCCGTCGGCGCAATGCGCTCCCACCGTCGCAACGAGGTCCAGCTGCCGCTGGACCTCGTGCCGTATTCCGTGCTCCGGTTCGCTTTCCTTGACCCAATGGCTTACGAGGTCGTAGGGGTTCTCGCGCACATGGGCCAGCACCCACGGAATGCCCGCCAGATGACAAGCCAGCGCGGCGGGCAAGGCACTTTGGCTATATACAGTGAATATCACCGCCGCATCGAAACGTTCATGCTGCAGCTGAGTGATCAGAGCTTCGCAACGGTCGCCTTCGCTTTCGGCATGCTTGACCCATGGGGCGCGATAGGCGATGACGTCGTCGATGTCCCGCAGATGAGGAGCCAGGGCCGCTGCCGACGGCGAGGTCAACAAGGTCAGCCGTCGCGCCGGAGCCTGATGTTTCAGTGCCCGAAAAGCCGGCGTGGTCATGAGGACGTCGCCCATATTGTCCAGGCGCACGCATAGAACACGCTCCACGCCGAACCAGCCGTTGTCCGTCATGATGCCGTCTCCGGTGCCGCGCCGGCCTGAACCGGATCCGAGAAATGCGAGACGATCCAGCGGCTGGCGCCGTCCAGATCGCTCTCGATATGGTCGGGCACACGCCATTCATTGCGCAGCCATTCGGTTTCGTTGCCGTTGTCCAGCAAAAGCGTATGGCAGCCTGCGCGTCGCCCTGCCTCGACATCGTCCAGAATGTCGCCCACGAACCAGGAAGAAACAAGGTCCAGGTCATGGCGTTGAGCGGCGATGTGCAGCAGGCCGGGCTCGGGTTTGCGGCAACCGCAGCGCATGCCGTAGCCTGGGCGTATGCCCTGGGGATGATGGGGACAATAGTAGAAACCCGCCAGCCGCGCGCCCGCACGCTCGAACATGCATTCCAGCTCTTGCCTGACGTCTTGAAGCCGATGCCTCTCGAACCTGCCCAGAGCCACGCCCGGCTGATTGCTGATCACGATCAGGGGCAGGCCCAGGCTCGCGAGCCGCGCAAGACCCGAGGCCGCGCCGGCGGCAAAGCGCATGCGGCTCCGATCCACGTTGTAAGGCACGTCGGCCAGCAGCGTGCCGTCCTTGTCCAGGAATATTGCCGGGGTCAGGGCCATGAGGTCTCCTTCATCGGCAGCACCATCACCTCGGGTATCACCGTCTGGGGCGGCTGGGTCAGCACGAACTTGATCGCCGCGGCGACGTTCCCCGGATCCTGCAGCAGGTCCACGTCGATGTCGGGAAAACGATCCAGCAGGAAGGGGGTGCGCATGCCGCCGGCAATCACGGCCGAGACCTTGATGCCTTGTGAACGCAGTTCTGCATGAAGAGAATGGGTCAGGCCCAGAAGGCCCCATTTGCTGGCGTGATAGGCGCTGGCGTTCGGCCAGGCGCGGCGGGCCGCCGTCGAGGCAATGTTGACGATGTGGCCCCCCGGCGCCAGATGCGCCAGGCCGTGCTTGGCCATCAGGAAGGGTCCGGTCAGGTTGGTGCGCAACACGCGCTCCCAGTCCGAGCTCTTCAGTTCATCGATGCTGGTGGTAACGTCCACGCCCGCATTATTGATGATGGCGTCCAGCCGGCCACACTGCTCCAGCGCCTCGTCCAGAACCCCGATCACCGCACCTTCGTCCCCCACGTCCAGGCCGAAGGCGCAGGCCCGGCCGCCGCCATCCCTTATTTTCTGCGCCTGTGCGTGCGCCGAATCGGCATCGATGTCCAATGCGACCACTCTTGCCTCGTTCGCGCCGAGCATGTCGCAGATCGCCGCCCCCAAGCCTCTTCCCGCCCCAGTTACCAGTACCACCCGGTCGCGCAGCGTTTCATGTGCATAGGTATCCATGGTTCTCCTTGAAGGTGTGAGAAGGGCCCGGGGCCCGTTGACGCTAAAACGCCCTAGGCCATGAGCCGTGCGCCCGCATGCCGAATCCCTGGGAAAGTCGCCTCCCTGCCCAGCGTCAGTTGCCCGAAAAGGTCGTCCAGCTGGCCCGCCACCCGTTGCCAGGTAAACAGGTTTCTTGCCCTGCGTTCACCTGCGCGGCCCATGCGTTGCGCGAGGCCGGGGGATCGGGCCAGCATCGCCAGCCTGCTCGCCAGGCCGTCGGGGTCGCGGGGCGCCACCAGAAAGCCGGTCTGGCCGTCCCGCACCGTGTAGCGGATGCCGCCCGTGTCGGAACCCACCACGGGACGCGCGCAGGCCATGGCTTCCACCGGCGTGATGCCGAAAGGCTCGTACCAGGGAGTGGTGGCGAAAACATTGGCGGCCGCATAGAAGCGCCGCAACTGGCCCCTGCCACGGCGGCCCGCAAATTCCACCGCCTCGGCCACGCCCTCTTCCGCGGCCACCGCCATCAGGCGGGTCATCTCGGCGCACTGTCCGCCGGCCGGATCCGGGGTGTCTCCGCCTACCACGCACAGGCGTGCGTCGATCTTGTGCAGCGAACGGAGTCGGCCAAGGCCGCGTATCACGTTGTCCACACCCTTGCGCGGAACCATGCGCCCAAGCTGCAATACGTAAAAGGCGTCGGGATCCCAGCCCAGGTCGCGCCTGGCCCCGGCGCCGTCCATGGGGGCCATTTCGTCTGGGTCGTAGCCGCAGGGCACCATGCAGATGCGCGAGGGATCGGCGCCGTACAGTTCGACCAGATCACGCCGGTCTTCCGGGCACTCGGCGACGATGCAATCGGCATCCCTCACGATGCGGTCCTCGATCTCGAAACGGCAGTCCGGAAACAGATCGGCCTGCGCCTGGTGCTTGCGCCGCACGCGCCCAAGCGCATGAAAGGTGACTATTAGGGGTATTCCCGCTGCCCGCGCCACCGGTAGCGCCGCCATCGCGGACATGAAGAAATTGGCATGGACAAGGTCGTAAGCCTCTTCGCGGCAGGAAAAATAGGCCCCCAGGTAGCGGCTGAACTCGGCCATGTGGGGCAGCAACTGCTCTTTGGGCAGGACACGCGCCGGTCCCGCCGGAACATGGACTATGCGCACATTGCTTTCCCACTCAAGCTCCATCGGCATATACGGATTGTCCAGCCGAGTAAAGACATCCACCTGATGTCCCATCGCTCCCAGATGGCGGGCGATCTGGGCGACATAGACGTTCTGGCCTCCGCTGTCCACGCTGCCTATCTGAGCCAGCGGCGAGGCATGCTCACTGACGATTGCGATCCTTCGCATGATGTTTCTCCGCGCAAGTAGTCCCATCCGGCGCTCCCACGGAGGCCGGTCCGGCAGAATGTGTTGTGACTCGGATTGCGGCGCGCGCCCCGCAGGCACGCCGCGCCCCGGATTTACCAGTACGGAGCCTGGTTGTAGTATTCGTGCGTGCGCGTGGCCCACGCGACGTCGGCCATGCGTGGCCAGTTGTCCTTGTCGAAGCCCTCGGCGTCCTTCATCCTTTGCTCATCGATATCCAGCACAAAACATTTGCGCTGCGTATCCAGCGTCAGGGCGTTCCAGGGAATGGCAAACAGCTTGTCTCCCATGCCCAGGATGCCGCCGCGGGACAATACCGCATAGGCGATGCGGCCACGCGGCACGTCCAGCATGATGTCGTCGATAGAGCCCAGCTTCTGGTTGGCCAGGTTGTATACGTCGTTCCCATCCAGGGTGGCGGCCGCCATGATTTCCGGTCCGGGTCCTGGGCCGGCGTCCTGCGGGTCACGAATGATCGGTGTGTTCGGTTCCATATCTTTCTCCTGAAATGTTTGCGGCGTTCAAGTGTCCTTGCCCGGGCGGCCGGCTTTCGGCGGAGTCTCGCGAAGCCCGTCCCGGCGCTTCTTCGAACCTTCGCCGGCATCCGGGCCGGCGGGCTGGCCCTGCATGCCATCGCCCTGAACAGGGACCGCATACTCCGGGTCTGAATGCTCAGGACGCTGCCGGCCTCGCAGCCATGAATCCGGCGGCACGTCTCCGCGCTGAGGCGCGTGGCGCGGTTGCACCGTGCCCTGCCGCTTTCCATCTTCATTTCGCATCGGGGTCTCCCCAAGCCGTTCAATATCGCAGTCGTCAATGCGACGACTCCGGGTACCGCTTACAGCAAACGCTGTGCCTTGGAAAAAGGCCGGAGGCCTTGGACGGACGGATGAAACAGCGTGCGCTCCGACGCACTTCTTACATGGCTCGGTAATTTATCTACGGGACGCCGTAACCAGGGCTTACTTCTTGCCCCTCGAAAGCTTGGCCTGCTTTCCCGTTCCTTCAAGCAGGGCAAGCTTCGTTCGCTCTTTACGTATGCTTGCACAAATTGGCATGCATATTGCGTAATGCTGAACAGTATCCCTGCATTCCACCATGCCGCCTGAAGGAGACATCAATTGGTACAGATCGCCTATGAACTGCGTGCCAGGCAACAAACAAGCCTGACCCCCCGACTGCAGCAATCGCTCAAGCTCCTGCAGATGTCCACCCTCGATTTCAGCCAGGAAGTTGCACAGGCCATCGCAACCAATCCCTTTCTGGAAGAACCCGAGAACGCCCCCGGCGAGGCCGAAGAGGCAGCGGGCGACGCTTCCCCCGCTGAAGCCGGCATGTCCGCGACGGACGGCGGCGGTTCCGGCGAAGACGGCGGGCCGGCGGTCGAAACGGTTGAACGCCCCGTCGCCGAAGCAACGGACGCGGTCGAGGTTCTGCCGGAACAGACCGAATCCTCCCCCTCGTACTCGGGCGACTATCCCACCACCCGTCATACGGACGGCGCCGACACAGACGTCGGCCAATGGGCGCGCGCGTCCATCGGGCTGCACGACGCCTTGCGCGAAAATGTGCGCGGACAGCCTCTTAGCGAACGGGACAGCCTGCTGACCGAATTCATCATCGAAGCCCTCGACGAGGACGGCTACTTGCGCGTGCCGTTCGAAGAGCTGGCTTCCGACGATCTGTTGTCGCCTCCGCCGTCGGAGTGCGAATGGAACACCGCACTCAAGCTCATCCAGCAGCTGGCCGCACCGGGCATCGCCGCCCGCAATCTCTCGGAATGCCTTACGCTGCAGCTCGAATCGCTGCCCGACGACACTCGCTGCCGCGACCTTGCAGTGCGCATCGCGAACAGCGCCCTTGAAAAGGTGGGGCGGTGCGACTACAGCGGCCTCATCCGTTCATTCGACTGCAGCGAAGAAGACGCCCGTACGGCCTGCCTGCTGATACGGGGACTGGACCCTCGTCCCGGTACCCGCTTCGCATCGATCGATCCCTCGTGCTATATCGTTCCGGACGTCATGGTGCGCAAACTCGGGAAGCAGTGGGTGGCGCTGTCCAACCAGGAGGCCGTGCCGCGAGCCCAGCTGCACACCACCTATGCGCGCCTGTTCAAGGAAAGTCGCTACAACGATCGCTCGCTGATGGCCAAGGCCCTGCAAGAAGCGCGCTGGCTGATACGCAGCCTGGAGCAGCGCAATACGACGATATTGCGCGTGGCGCAAGCCATCGTGGCCCGGCAGCAGACATTCTTCGACTATGGGGACGTCGCGCTGCGGCCGCTGATGTTGAGTGAAATCGCCGAAGAACTGGGCATGCACGAATCGACCGTGTCCCGCGCCACCAGCAACAAATATCTTTCGTCGCCACGGGGAATCTTCGAGTTCAAGCACTTCTTCTCGCGCGAGCTGGCCACCCGCTCCGGGGGAACATGCTCGGCCGGTTCGGTGCGTGCGCTCATCCAGGAAATGATCGACGCCGAAGATCCGAAAGACCCGCTGTCGGACGTCATGCTGGCGCGCAAGCTGGCCGGCCAGGGTGTGGTGGTGGCACGCCGGACAGTGTCCAAGTACCGGGCGCAAATCAAGTATCCATCGGCCGAGTTGCGGCGCGCACCCTGAGCGGTGTCTATCGGCACAGCATTTGCTCGAGGACGATACGTACGGGAGCCGGGCTCGTGGCCCGAGCCCGGCCGTATTCAAACTCTCTGGCAAAGGAGCCGTCCATGAAAACTCTGAAACCCGCCCTCGGCACTCTGTTGCTGGGCTTGAGCCTGACCGCATTCACCGCACTCGCCCAGACCTCCAGCGGCAGCCCGCCTGCCGCCGGAACGGCAGCCACCCAGGGAGCCAGCCAAAGCCCGCAGGCCGGCGCCATGTCCGACGATCAGGTCCAGCGCCGGTATGACGCTGAAAAGAAACGCTGCGACAACCTGAAAGGCGACGAAAAGGACATTTGCGAAAAACAAGCCGAAGCCAATCGCGACTCGGCCAAGGCCGAAAGCAAGCGAAGCGCGAAAACGGCCGAGGCCAACCACGACGCCAACAAGGAAAAGAAAGACGCCCAATACGAAGTAGAGAAAAAGAAGTGTGAAGCCCTGTCGGGCGACGCCCAGGACCGCTGCATGGCGGAGCTGAAGACCCGCTTCAACAAATAGCCACTGAAAGTTGGGCAGGGGCGCGCCTTGACGATGATCAGGCGCGCGTCACTGCCCGCACCGTGGCCACGAGTTCACGCGCTTCCACCGGTTTTCCCAGGTAAACCTGAAAACCCGCCAGCAACGCCCTGAGCCTGTCTTCGCGCCCCGCATGGCCCGACAGCGCCACGGCGGGCAGCCGTCGGTGAAGCTGTATTCCCCGCTCCGCCTCCAGGCTGCGTATCTGGCGAATGACCGCATAGCCATCCAGCTCGGGCATGGCCAGATCGCACAGCAGCACGGTGGGCCATTCGTCGGTGGGGCGCTTTCGCAATTCCTGCAGGGCCGATTCCCCGTCGCTGAAGACGGCAACCCGGGCGCGATAATCCTGCAAGACCGCCGCGATCAATTCCCGCGCCGCCTCCTGGTCTTCCACAAGCAGCACTTCCATGCCTTGCAAGGCGTCGGCTAGCGTGACGCTGCTGTCTTCCTCGGTCTCGGGCCCCGAGGGCGCCACGGCGCGCAAAGGAAGATCGATCGTAAAGACCATGCCATGCCCTTGCTGAGCGTGCTCCAGGCGCCAGACGCCATCCATCTGCTCTATCATCCCGCCCAGGCGCGCCGGATCCGGCGGCGTATGGGCCGCTGCCCACTCGGCCTGATCAGGCGGCTGCGATTTTTGCACCTCGTCGGGGGCGGGCCGCCCATCCTCGATCGCCAGTCTCGCCATGTCTCCCGCCCGCTCCAGTTTCAGGGCAATGCGCCCCCCCGGCGGAGTGACCACGATGGCGTTCACGCAGAGCTCCCAGACGACTTGCTGCAGCACACCGGGATCGCCGGTGATGCGGGTCGCATCGTCGCCGACCAGGGTATATAGCTGCACGCCCTTCCCGGCAGCCTGCGGACGCACCGCATCCAGCACGCTGGCAGCCAGCGCCACCAGATTCACGGGCTGCCTTGCCAGCCGCCCCTCTTCCTGTTGAATCTGGTCCTGCTGGCGCTGCAGGCGCCACATCTGCGCGTACAAGCCCTGCTTTTGCAGAAGCTCGCGATGCGTGCCCCGCTCTACGATTCTTCCTCTTTCCATGACCAGGATCTGGTCCGCGTCGACGATGGTCGACAGCCGGTGCGCGATGATGAGTGTGCTGCGGTTGCGGGCGATGTCGTCCAGTTGCCCCTGTATGGCCCGCTCGGTACGGGTGTCCAGCGCCGAAGTCGCCTCGTCGAGTATCAACAGGGGAGGATTCTTGAGCAGCGTGCGGGCAATCGCAATGCGCTGCCGCTCGCCGCCGGACAGTTTTACCCCGCGCTCTCCCACCCGCGTCTCGTACTGGGCGGGCAGGCTCTGGATGAATTCATGCACGCTGGCCTCTTTGGCGGCCTTTTCGACCTCTTCGCGTGTGGCGCCCCGGCGCCCGTAGGCAATGTTGTAGGCGATGGTGTTGTCGAACAGCTGGGTGTCCTGCGGAACGATGCCGATGGCGTTGCGCAGGCTTTCGTGGCTTACCGAGCGGATATCCTGGTCGTCGATGCAGATGCGCCCTGAATCGACGTCGTAAAAACGCAGCAACAGGCGGGCGAGGGTCGATTTTCCTGATCCGCTGCCCCCCACCACCGCCACCGTCTGGCCCGACCCGATGCGAAACTCCAGTTCGTGCAATATGGTGCGCCCCGGCTCATAGCCGAAGCTTACCCCTTCGAACACCACTTCTCCGGCGCGCAGCCGCAGCGGCTCGGCGTCGCCGGACTGCGCCTCCGGCGCATGGCTCAGCAGGCCGGCCATGCGCTCGGCATTGACCAGGGCCTCGCGCGACTGGCGGAACACCACCCCAAGCGTGTTCAGGGGCAGGCAGATCTGGATCATGTACGCATTGATCAGGACCAGGTCGCCCACCGTCACGTTTCCCGCCACCACGTCACGGCCGGCAAGCAGCATCACGCCGGCGACGCCCACCGCAATGATCCCGCTCTGGCCCACGTGCAATATGGACAATGCCTTCTGATTGCCTATGCCCACCTGCACCCATCGTCTCAACACCCCCCTCAACCGGCCCGCTTCCTGGGCGGCTCCACCGAAGTACTTGACCGCCTCGTAGTTGATCAGGCTGTCGACCAGTTGTCCGTTCGCGCGTGAATCCAGCTCATTGAGGCGGCGCTGGTAATAAATGCGCTTCTCGGTAAAGTAGACGGTAAAGATGGCATAGGCCGAAAAAGTGGCGGCCACGATCCAGGCATAGGCGGCGTCATAGCCTATGATCAGGATGGCCACTACCGCAACGATCTCGACCACAGTGGGCAGCACGGTGAACAGCATGGCGTTCATCAGAAAGCCCGCGCCCGTGGCGCCTCGTTCGACGTCGCGCGCGACGGTGCCCGTCTGCCTGCTGGCATGAAAGCGGGCACTCAGGGCATGCAAGTGTGAAAAGACGCGCAACTTGAAGTCGGCCACCATGCCCTGCGTCACCTGCACAAAGACCATGTCGCGCAGTTCCGTGAACAGGCCTCCGGAAAACCTCAGCAGGGCGTAGCCCACCAACAGCAGCGCGGGCAGTGTCAGGGCCTGCGGCGGCCCGCCAAGGGCATCGACGATGGCCTTCAGTACGCCGGGCACCGCCACCATCAGCAGCTTGGCAAGTATCAGCAGCGCAAGCGCCGCCAGGGTACGCCGCCGATGGCGCCACAAGGCCTGGCCCAGGGCCTGCCACACCACGCGCTGCGCGCCACGGCGGGCGCCCCGGCCTGAAATGCGGGGGCGGCTTCGCCCTAGCCGCTCAGCATCCATCGGCCTGGGCGGCGCCTGAACCGGCCTCTTGCCCGACGGGGCCGAGTTCGGGCGTTTCCGGCTGCGCAAGCGCCTTTGCTTTCGAGACGGCCTTGAGGCAATGCGCTATGCAGCCCGCAAATGCCTCGTCATACCAGGAGTTGGCGCCGCTTACTCCCACGACGATGCCGTCCACGCATACACCGCCCCACACGCCGCAATCCCGCCCTTTCAGCAGATGGGGGGACACGGCCCTGACGGAATGGCCGTCCCGGCCGGTCCGCCAGCAGACTTGTGCCTTGTCGCGGGTAAAGCGCGCATAGTCGGCATCCCAGCGCTCTCTATCACCGACCGAATGCTCGAGCAATATGGACTGCTCGAATGGCGCAGCCCCCCAGGCAAGGGCGGGATCCATGATGACGATGTGCAGGAAGCCGCTCTCGCCCACCGTCGAATCCTTCATTGCCGCTTCCATCATGGGCAGAACCATGTCTACCGCTTTCCGGGCTGCGGCCACGTCGGCAAACCACGATCCTTCTCTTTCAGGCATAAGAGACTCCGGACGAAGTGTTGGACACCGCGTCGGGGCAGCAATCGGCATGCCTCGGGCCCAGCGCGCCTTCAGCGGCTCAAGACCGCAAGCCCAAGCTCGCCGATCCTATTGCCGCCCGGCTTGTCACGAAGCCGCTACAGGAGCCACTCGATGGGAAGATGGGAAAGAATCCAGACGCTCACGCGGCGCCAAAGACCCGCGCCCGGCTCCGTGACGTGCACGATGGTCCGGCCGTCACGTTGCTCGATCCAGATGAGTTCGCCGGAATCATCCAGGCGCACCTGATAGGCGATGTCGGGGGCGCGCCTCTCGATGGCCTCGGGAAGCTGCCGGGACAGCTTGGGGCTGTCGATGACAAAGCCGATCTCTGTATTGAGCCGAGCGGAGCGCGGATCGAAATTGAACGAGCCGATGAAGATGCGCTGGCCATCGACCGAAAGCGTCTTGGCGTGCAGGCTGGACGCCGAGCTTCCCGTCAGCCCCCGGTCGCGCAAAGGCGCAGAGGACGAGGTTTTCTTGAATTCGTACAGCACGACTCCCGCCTCGAGCAGGGGCTTGCGCCGCTTGGCGTAACCGGCATGCACGGCGGCGACGTCGGTCGCCTCCAGCGAATTGGTCAGTATCGTTACCTCTACTCCGTTGCGTGCCAGGGCCGAGAGATAATCCACGCCATCGCGGGTGGGCACGAAATAAGACGACACCATGAACAAATCGTGTTGCGGAACGCCAAAGATCCGCCCCAGCCTTTGCGGAAGCATCTCGTGCTCTTGAGCCTGCCCCAGCCCCTTCGACGGATCGTCGCTGACCATGTGCGTCACGGCCCATTCCAGCTCGATGCTGCCATCCAGAAGCTTCCGCACCAACGGAAGCTCGTTCATCGCCTTCACGTAGTCTTCGGCCTTGGGATCGCGTTCTATCGCGGCTGCCCGGGCTTTCAGCCGCTCGATGCCGTCTTTTTCCGCGGGAGCCAGGATGAGGCCGGCCGGATAGGCCGAGGCGCTTTTCCAGTAACGGTCGAAATCGCGCGAGACGTCGTCGACGACCGGCCCCACGGCCAGCACGTCCAGGTCAACGAACAGGAAATCTTCCGACGCGCCGAAGTATTCGTCTCCGACATTGCGCCCCCCGATGACGGTGGCCTGGCTGTCGACCGTGAAGGACTTGTTGTGCATGCGCCGGTTCAGGCGGTCGAAATCGGAAAGATAGCCCAGCCAGCGCCAGCCTCGGTACACAAAGGGATTGAAGAGCCGTACCTCGATGTTGGCGTGGCTGTCGAGAGCGGCCAATACCTCGTCCATGCCTGCCGTGTTGTTGTCGTCCAGCAGCAGGCGCACCCTCACACCGCGATCCGCCGCGTCCACCAGCGCGTCGAACAGCAGCGTGCCGGCCATATCCTCATGCCATATGTAATTCTGGATATCTATGGATCTTTCCGCAGCCTGCGCCATCAGGGCCCTGGCGGCAAACGCATCGCCGCCGCGCGTCAGAGGCGAGATGCCGGACTGGCCGGGATGCTTGGCGGCCAGGGGCTGTATGGCGCGGCCCAGCCTGGAGTCGGCGGTATCGGTATAGGCGCTGGAAACGCTGCGGCCCTCCAGCGAGGGCAGCTGCGCGCAAGCGGCAAGCACGCCCAGCAAGAGCGCCAGGACAAAACCCTTGATTAGCCGCCCCATGGCTTGCTCCGCTATTGACGCGCCGGCACGGCAAGAAACTCGCCCACCAGATGAAGTAGCTCCTGGGGACGCTCGAAAGGCACCATATGCCCTGCGTCGAGCTCGGCATAGCGGGCACCGCGGATGGCGGCGGCCATGGCGCGCGCCGGCTCCGGACCCAGGATATAGTCCTGGGCGCAGCCGATGACCAAAGACGGCCTGTTGATCTTTTCCGGCTGCCCGCTGATGTCGAGCCGCGCATCCAGCTCTATCTGGCGCAACATGCCGTCCCAGCGGTTTGACTGCTGGATGAGCTGCACCCATTCGTCAATCTGCGCGTCGTCGAATCCACGCAGGAAGGCCGGACTGAAGCCATTGAGCAGAACCAGGCGGGCAAACGCCGCCGGGTCGAGCCGGATGAGTTGCTGCCATAGTTCGAACTGGAGCTTGATGCGAGGTTCGCCGCCCCTGGCGAACGGCGCCACCAGCACGAGCGAGCGGACAAGCTGGGGATATTCAGCGGCAATATGCGCCGCCACCGCCGCCCCCAGCGAATATCCCAGCAGATCGAACGAAGACACATTACAGGCCCTGACGGCAGCCAGGATCTGCTCCGCCAGCATTTCGACAGTCAGTGGCCCGCCGTCATCGCGCGTCTGGCCCGAGCCCGAATAGTCGGCTCGTATCACTTTGCGATGCGCGGCCAGGGGTTCTATCAGGTGGTCCCAGTTGCTATGCAGGTTCCCGCCCGTACCCGACACCAGGACCAGCGCCGGCCCGCTGCCATCGACGCGATAGGCGACTTGCGCGCCGGCAATCTCCACGGTGTCGTTCATGCTGTCCCTCCGTTATCTTTCTGATGTCGCGGGCCTTCGGGCCGCCCGGTTCGTCAACCGCGCGAACCGAGCGCCTTGGCGATCTTCTGGTCCGTCTTGTACTGGCTCAGCGCATACACCGCCCAGATGGCGGCGGGCACCCAGCCGATGATGGTGATCTGAAGGATCAGGCAGATGATGCCGGCAAAAGGCCGTCCGATCGTGAAAAAGGTAAGCCAGGGCAGGATCAGGGCTATGAGAAGGCGCATGGGGCGGGCATCCAGTAATTGAATCGAGGAAAGTTTACCTTATGCGCACCGGCAGCACCGAGCCCCGGATTCACTTTTCGCACCCCGGCGCCGGCCGAAAAAAGAAGCACCGCCGGCGCAGCGCATCCGCCCACACCGGGAGCCCTGCCGCCCACGAGGCGTCAGGAGACCCGGCCCGGCATGGATTGTCCTTGTTATGCCGCCGCGCCGTTGAAATGCTGAAGCGTCAATGAGTCCGGATCGATGGAGGGTACGCAACGCAGATTCACGGCGCGCACCGCGGAACCGTCGGGGTTCGTGCCCTCGGCGAAAGCCTGCGTGCCGCAGTTTTTGCAGAAGCGGTGTTCAATCTTGTGGGTGTTGAACTTGTATGACTGCAGTGATTCCTGCCCCTGCAGCAGCCTGAACTGCTGTTCGGGAAAGAACGACAGCAAGAACCCCTTGCGCCTGCAATGCGAGCAATTGCAACTGATCGCCTGCGTCGGAGGCTCGGCATCGACTTCGAACTTCACTGCGCCGCAGTGGCAGCTTCCCTCAAATGGCATGTCACTATCCTGGTTGCCGTTGTTCCGCGCTATCTAAGCACATGCATCGCAATTCTGGCAAGAGCGCGCTGGCAAAGCTGCGCAAAAGCAAAAGGCCGAACCCAATGCTTCAAAGGGTTCGGCCTTACGTTGCCGCTATCGGCCCGCCGGCTCAGGCGGGCGGAGCAACTAAATAATTTGAATATTTGACGCTTGAGGGCCTTTTTGGCCTTGCGTTGCTACAAACGAAACTCGCTGATTTTCTTCGAGGCTTTTATGGCCGGAGCCTTGAATTTCGCTGTAGTGAGCGAAGAGGTCCTTGCCACCCGACTCGGGCATGATAAAGCCGAAGCCCTTTTCATTATTGAACCACTTCACGATACCGATTTCTGTTTTCAATGTAAGTCCTAGATTTTAGAAGGGAAAAATATCCCCATGGCCACTATGGGTGCTAAAACATAATAAAGCCAGCACTGTTACCAAATAAAGTCTTTCCGCCTATGCGACATGACGCCATGCAGGTATCAGCCCAGCCATCACTTGATGCCGAGCGCAAGGGCATATTGGGCACATGGCCTAGGGGATAGCGTTGATTGATTATGCAGAAATACCGGAGTAGCTTTAAATAACCCGCTATGGCGCCTCGCAGAAGGAGGCCGGTATGTATAAAACCAGATTGGCGATATTCAAGCACCAATGCCAGGAAATCATTGTCGTGCCCCTCGACTGCAGTTTCGAAGAACGACCTGCGTGGCAGCGCAAGAAGGCTTTGGATGATTTACGGAAATCCACCGTCAAGGCTGGCTTGGTTGCCCCGGTAGCGGCGGTCTGGCGGGTTGGCAGCAAACTGCGCTTCGTTGCTCCAAATGAATGGCACCCGTTCCTTGGCACTTTAACGTGGAATACCATCATTTCGAACTTGAGCTTTGCGATCGACTACCACGAGGACTCGAGTCGGTTTCGGCTTGAACAGGTAGCGCCCGCACAAGAGACTCAGGCAAGCAGCTCGCCCACGACCGGGCCGCGAGCGTAATCCAGATCCAGAAAAAAGAAACGCCACTCGCTAGAGTGGCGTAAGTCTTTGTGCTGCAACGAATTCTTGGGGTGACCGATGGGGCTCGAACCCACGACAACCGGAATCACAATCCGGCCTTGAAATGTTATTTTTTCCAATGTGCTCATGGGCATACGGATACGTCATTAGAATTTTCAGCGTAAATTCTGAATCCGTTTGCAGCCATAACGGCCATGGTGCGCGAAATGACTGGCTTGTATTAATGGAGCGGGAATCCTAATTCTCGATGAACTGATTGGTATACAGTTCATCAAGTGGCGAAGCCTTGGGAACAACGCCGTTTTCAACGTAGAACCGCTGTACCTCTTTCAGGCGGTCGACGTCGATCTTTCCCAGCACCGGCTGATTTCCAAACACATACTCGTTGTAGAGCTTAGGGGTCGGCTACATCTGGATTTCCTGATGGAGGAAATAAAGAAATCACGCCAACCGCTGGCTACCGAGGCGCCCTCGCCCACCACAGCCCCGTCTTCATCGAAAAAGAGCCGTCCCCCTCGATAGCCAACGCCTGCCTCACCTCTGCCGGCGCTTCCTGTTGGACCGTGCGGATCATCGCTATGCGCTCAGGACTGGTGCGCATCCTCGTTACCCATGGTTGGAATGCAAGACGCGTTATCCAATTCTGGTGCTGGATCGCCGAAAACCCGGCGTCCATGATAAGCCGCCCCCATTCCGACGGCGAACGATCCCGAACGTGGGAGCGGTCGCGCAATACCTCTATTGCCTGCAGATGCGTATCCACCAAGGGGTTTTCATCACCCTCGATGTCTATCATGAGCAAATAGCCGCCGGGCTTGACCACGCGGCGCATTTCCTTGAGTGCCTCCGGCAGGTCGAACCAGTGGTGGGCGCTATAGCGCGATGCGACCACGCAGAAGCAGCCACCGTCGAACGGCATGGATTCCGCGCCAGCCTGAACGGTCTGGATATTAGCCAGCCCTTTTTCGTTCGCAGCACGCTGGACCGTGGCCAGCATATTGGGTGACGGATCTACCGCGACCACACTGGCCAGCGCTCCCGCCACGGCAAAACTCAAGTGCCCTGCCCCGCAGCCCACATCCAGGAATCGGCCCGACGCCGCGGGAATCGACTGGCTGATCAACTCGCCGGCGCGCAACAGATCGGGGCCCCCAGCGTGCACGGCACTCTGCAAATAGGCCTGCGCCTGAGAATCGAACTGTGCTTGAACAGTTTCGCTATGGTCGGTTTGCATGGCCTTTTCCTTATCCAGTGGCTGAAAGAACCCACGATACAGGGCTCCGAATACCCGTACAAGATGGCAAAATATACTGGTATAAGTGCTAATTGGCCCTGCTAACTGGATTGAGGAAACGCACTCGAACCCGGCCCGGCCAGCCATAACCCCACGGCCACCAGCGCCCCTGCCTCGGCATGCGCTGGCTATCAGCAAGCAAGGCGGCAGAAGGATGCTGGTGGCGAACTGACCCCAGAGATTAACCCTAGCGGTGGCGCTTTCCGGGATTTTTCTTGTGGTTGGTATGCGCGCCGCGCTCCTTGCTCACACGTTGGCCGCGGCCTTGTGTGGTAAGGGTCAGGCCCTTGGGGGCGACGGGACGCGGAGTGCGCTTGCGGTCGGCTTCAGTAACGATTTTGTTGCCCATGGAAATCTCTCTAGTTTGGTAAAGCTTGCCATTGTTACACATTCGCTCGGTTTATTGTTGGCAGCAGGAAGCAGGCAGAGGATATGCCCGCTTGAGCGCTGGTAGGGCCATCAAATATCCGCCTAGGCTGGTGACATTTAAACAGTCAGTGGAGCGCAGCGCCATCACGCCAGCCTTGAGATGGTGCAGAAGTATGCGCACCTGGCGCCCAGCCACTTGGCCGCCCATGCAAACACGGTCAATTTTTGGTCAAGCCAGACCCCGAAAGACGAAACGCCACTGGTCAGAGTGGCGTAAGTCTTTGTGCTACAACGAATTTTTGGGGTGACCGATGGGGCTCGAACCCACGACAACCGGAATCACAATCCGGGACTCTACCAACTGAGCTACGGTCACCACTGTTTTTAGCGGCCATTGCGCCGTTAAAGAATTAGATTCTAGCATGAATTCACCCCCTGCGTCATAGGCGCTGGGTCGCCATCCGCACCGTGCCCGACCGCCATGTGGGCCCAAGACCACGCCGCGACTCTTCTATATACTTGGCTGGCTGATTTCGTCCATCTTGTCAAAGACCCACGCCACCAAATATGCTGCTTTACCTGCAGGCCTTCTTGCAAGAGTACTGGCCCCATTTCGTGTTCTTGTTCACCTTCGCGGCGGCCGCCACGGCGGCTGTTCATGCGGCCATGAACAAGACGGACGTACGGGCAGCCATCGGCTGGGTGGGCATTATCCTGCTGTCGCCGCTGTTCGGCGCTTTTTTCTACCTGATCGCCGGCATCAACCGCGTGCGCCACGACCAGATCTCGCAGCAGCGCGACAAATCGCTGCGCCACTACAGCACGCTCGACGACACGCCCATTGCCGACGTCACGCCCTACTCTGCGCCCCAGTTTGCCTCGCTGCAAACCCTGGGTGACGGCGTCAGCAGCTTCCCCCTGTGCGACGGCAACCATATCCAGCTGCTGTGCAGCGGCGATGAAACCTACCCGGCCATGATCCAGGCCATAGACGGCGCCAAGCTGTCCATCGCCTTGCAAACCTATATCTTCGACAATGACCGCGAAGGCCGGAAAATCGTCGATGCGCTGGCCAGGGCGGTAAAGCGCGGAGTCGAGGTACGGGTGCTGATCGACGCCATCGGCTCCAAGTATTCTCGTCCGCCCATCGTCCACCTGCTGCGACGCCAGGGGGTACGCACCGCGCTGTTCATGACCAACCCGCTGGGCATGCGCATGCCCTACGCCAATCTGCGCAGCCACCGCAAAATACTTATTGTGGATGGCTGCATCGGGTTCACGGGCGGCATGAACATCCGGGCCGGCTTCACCACCGGCCCTTCGCACGAGCCCGCCGCATGCGACACCCATTTCAGGGTCGAAGGGCCCATAGTGCTGCAGCTTACCGCCGTGTTCTCGCAAGACTGGGAGTTCACCACACGCGAAGCGCTGCCCTACGACATCTGGTGCTGCGAAAGCTGGTCGCCTCCCATGCCGCGCGTGCCGGCGCGCTGCGTGCGTTCCGGGCCCGACCGCACCATCCTGAGCACCCACCACATGTTGCTGGGCGCATTCGCCGTGGCCCAGCACAGCATACGCATCCAGTCTCCGTACTTCCTGCCCGACGTGGCCCTGCTGGGGGCTATCAACACCGCGGCCCGCCGCGGCATCCAGGTCGACATCGTGATACCGGGGCGCAACAACCTGCGCCTGGTCAACTACGCCATGACGGCCCAGTTGGACCAGGTCATCCGCAATGGCTGTCGCGTATGGCGAGCGCGCGGCCCCTTCAACCACTCCAAGCTCATCACTATAGACGGGGCCTGGTCGTACGTGGGTTCTTCCAATCTCGATCCGCGCAGCCTGCGGCTGAACTTCGAACTGGACATCGAGATCTACAGCCGGGCAATGGCCCGAGATCTGGAACAAAGAATCGACGCGGAAATCGAGAACGCCGAAGCGGTCACGCTCGAGGCGCTGGCCGCCATGCCCTTCGTGAAGCGGCTGCGCAACAAGATCATCTGGCTGGCCAGTCCTTACCTTTGAGCCGCGCCCTGCCGCGCGGCAGGGCGTGCGGCCAAGCATAGGGGGGCCTGGGGCCTGCCAGGCACTAACGAGACCGCCGCACTAGCCGGCAAAGGACAGGTCGGCGCAGGCCTCGCGCAGCACGTTCTTCTGCACCTTGCCCATGGAGTTGCGCGGCAGCTGCTCCACGACGACCACGTGCTTGGGCACCTTGAAATTGGCGATCTGCCGCTTGAGGCTTTCCTGGACGCCCTGGGGGTCGATGGTGCTGCCTGGTTCGGGCACCACCACCGCCACCACCGCCTCGCCGAAGTCTGCGTGCGGCACGCCGATGACGGCCGATTCAACGACCCCCGGAATCTCGTCGATGAAGGACTCGATCTCTTTGGGATAGACGTTGAACCCGCCCGTGATGATCAGGTCTTTGCTTCGGCCGACTATGGAGAGATAGTCGTCGGGAATGGCCTGCAGCACCTGTCCCTCGTCGTCCAGGATGGAACCCCATCGCCCCACGTCTCCGGTGCGGAACCAGCCATCGGCGGTAAATTCCTCGCGCGTTTTCTCGGGCATGCGCCAATAGCCCGAAAACACGTTGGGGCCGCGCACCTGGACACTGCCGATCAGGCCCGGCGCCAAGGGAACGTCATCGCTGTTGACCACGCGCGCCTGAACGCCGGGCAGCGGACGGCCCACGGTGCCCGCCATGCGCGGCCCCTGGTTCTCGTCGTAAGGGTTGGAGGTGAGCATGACGGTTTCGCTCATGCCGTAACGCTCGAGAATGGTGTGGCCGGTGCGTTCGCGAAAGCTGTTGAAGGTATCGGCCAGCAAGGGAGCCGAGCCGGAAATGAACAGCCGCATGCCCGCGCATAACTCGCGAGTGAAGCGCTGCTCGGCCAGCAGTCGCACATAATAGGTGGGCACACCCATCATGACGGTGCTGCGGGGCAAATAATGCAGGGCCTGTTCTATGTCGAGCTTGGGAAGCCAGATCATCCGCGCGCCGGCCAGCAGTGCCCCGTGCGCCCCTACGAAAAGCCCGTGCACGTGGAATATGGGCAGCATGTGCAGCAGGACGTCATCGCTTCTCCAGCCCCAGTAAGTGTTCAGCACCTGCGCATTGGAGGACAGGTTCCGGTGGGTCAGCATGGCGCCCTTGCTGCGGCCCGTCGTGCCCGAGGTGTACAGGATGGCTGCAAGATCGCCGGGCTGGCTGGCCACGGTTTCGAACTTGCCGTCCTGGCCGGCCGACGCCTGCTCCAGCGTGCCGGCGCCGCGCTCATCCAGGGTGTACGTATGGGGGATGCCACAGCGCTGTGCCAGTTCCGACACCCAGGACAGATTGGCCGGGGAACACACCACGACCGAAGGCTCGGCATCGCGAAGAAAATACTCGACCTCGGCCTCGCGGTAGGCTGTGTTCAGCGGCAAATAAACAAACCCCGCCCGCAATGTGGCCAGGTAAAGCATCAGGGCTTCGGGCGACTTTTCGACCTGGACCGCCACGCGCGCCCCCGCGGGCAAACCCAGCCCGGCCAACAGCTTGGCATAGCGCGCCGATATGCGTTCGATATCGTTCCAGCTGTAGTCGCGCGTCGGAGTCTCGATGGCGGTGCTGTCTCGGTCGGCGGCAAACCCCGCCTGCAGCAAGGCATACAAATTGGCATTGGCCATGGGTGTTGATGCTCCCTTATGTTTTTATCGATGTGTTCCGGGCCAACCCGGCAGCAAGGTGAAATCAATGTGCGACGCGGCCGCCTCGCTGGTCGCGGAATCAAGGCGCGGCACATGCCCCAGCATGGGGGCGCTGAGGCGGCGGCGGAGGGCGTCGATATTGGCCTGCACATGAGGCATGTGGGGG
>Ga0180218_1000894_pt1 | contig 21223 bp, 19 predicted proteins | sample eDN3rd37CKraftBY_FD_151334 | JGI IMG/M metagenome (GOLD analysis project Ga0180218, IMG submission 151334) | Enriched backyard soil microbial communities from Emeryville, California, USA - eDNA 3rd pass 37_C Kraft BY (version 2) (version 2) | ecosystem: Environmental > Terrestrial > Soil >...
TGCGAAGTATGCCGCCCCCGGCGACGCTGCCCTGGATGGTGGTGTTGGAGCCTTCAGACATCTGCTTGATGCACGACTCGCGCATGTCGGCGGGCAGGCGTTCGCAGCGCGCGGTGGCGTTGGCCTGAATGGCTTGTTCGTTCTGGGTTATCAGGCGCTGCCGGCGGGCCTCTTGCAGGGCCGCTCCGGCCTCACGCTTGCAGGTGGCCATATCCTGGCTTGTCTGCCCGGTCCTGCAGCGTTCCATATCTTGGCGGTACTTGGCTTCGAAGTCGGCGATGGAGCCGTTGGCGGCGAAGGCGCCTGCGGAGAAGAGGCAAGCGCCCAGCGTGCAAATGGCCAGAACGTGTCGACGCGGTGTTGCAGAACGATGATTCATTATCAACTCCTTTTTTTGACTGACGCAGCCACAATGACTGGTAGGCGGGTATTGCTGGAGATCAGTATAAAAGAATGCCCCTGGCGTTTCGTAACTAAATGTCTTATTGCGGCCAGGCCAGAGGCTGGGAAACCAGCAAATTTTGTGCCGCCGGACGGCGCCAGCCTGTGCGGCGGGGCGTGGACATGCGCGGGTTCGTCGGGGAGCGGCCGAGCAGTATTGCCCGGGCCCGGCGTGTCAGGGCGTTGTTACATATCGATGGGATTGAGGCTGGTTAATACCGAAACGGGGGAAGGCGCCGAACTTCGGCGGTGCTCGAGGCGAGGGGACCGTGTTGATGGCGAGCCCGCTTTGACGGGGTGTTGTCCGATATTTAAATGTTATGTTATAACATAACAGTTTTGTGCAGAATGCATGCGCAACCCCCTTCACCCTTTCGCAGGAGCTTTCATGAGACCCACCCCCCGACCGTTGACACTGGCTTTGATCATGGCGTTCGTGTCGTCGGCCAGCGCGCAGACCGTGGTGTCCGACACGCCGCAGGAACCCGCGGCGTCCAGGACATCCGCCGCGCCCAAGGCACCCGTCGAGGGCCTGTCGCCCATCATCGTTACCGCGAATCCCCTGGGCCTGGACAGCGACAGCCTGACAGTGCCCGCCAGTGTGCTGCAGGGCGAGCGCCTGACGCTGCAAAGTCGGGGCACTCTTGGAGAGTTGCTGCAGAACGAGCCGGGCGTACACGCGGATACTTTTGGCGGCGGCGCCAGCCGGCCGGTCATAAGAGGACAGACGGCGCCGCGCGTCAAGGTGCTGAGCGATGGGTCCGAGATCGTGGACGCCTCGGGCGTTTCTCCCGACCATGTGGTCACCGCCGACACCATGCTGGCGCGCCGCGTCGAGATCCTTCGGGGGCCGTCGGCGCTGCTGTATGGGGGCGGCGCCATTGGCGGCGTCGTCAATGTGCTGGACAACAAGATACCCACCGAGATCCCTGAAAACGGCCTGAGCGGATCGGCCGAGCTACAAGGCTCCACCGCGGCAAGGGAGCGTGCCGGCGCAGTGGGATTGACGGTGGGCGAAGGCAACGTCGCCGTGCATGTGGAAGGGGCACGGCGCCGCGCCGACGATTATCGCGTGCCCGACTGGACCGACAGCCGCGTGGCCAATTCCAACGCCGACAGCACCACCGGAAGCGTGGGGCTGTCTTTCATCGGCAGCCGGGGCTATCTTGGCGCGGCCTACACGTATCGCGAAGACGATTACGGCCTGCCCGGCCACAGCCATGAATACGAGGACTGCCATCCCCACGGATCTTCCCTGCATTGCGGGGGGCACGACCACGATCATGAGCATGATCACGAACACGACCACGATCATGAAGGGCACGCGGCCACGGCCCATCTGCGCAGCGACCGGCTGGATGTGCGGGGCGAGCTGCTCGATCCGTTTGCAGGTTTTTCCTCATTGAAGTTTCGAGGCGGCTATACGGACTACCGGCACGACGAGCGCGACGATGGCGAACTGGGCACCACCTTCACCAATCGCGGCTACGACGGCCGGCTCGAGCTGCGCCACAAACCGCTGGGCGGTTGGGACGGCGTGATCGGCCTGCAGACGTCGCGCTACGATTTTGCGTCTTTCGGCGGTTCGGAAGACTTCATCCCCAAGACGCGCACGGATTCAACAGGCATATTCCTGCTTGAGAGCTACGAATGGAATGACTTGCGTTTTGAGCTGGGCGCGCGTCACGAGTGGCAGACCGTCGACCCCGACAGCGCCACGCTGTCCAAATATGACGGCAACGCCACTTCGCTGTCGGCCGGAACGACATGGAGCTTCACGCCCGGCTATGCCGCCTCGCTTTCGGTGTCGCGTTCGCAGCGCATGCCCAATGTGCAAGAACTCTTTGCCAAGGGGGTGCATTTTGCCACCCTGACGTATGAAAGAGGCAATCCCGACCTGGGCAAAGAGACCGCGCGCACCATCGACCTGGGCCTGCGCAAGACCGACGGCGACCTGCGCTTTTCGATCAATGCCTTCCTGAGCCGGATCGATGGCTACATCTACGGCAAGACACTGGACCAGTACGAAGATTTCCGACTGATCGAGTACACGCAAGGCGATGCCTCGTTCGCCGGCCTGGAGGCCGAGGTTTCCTACCGCGTGTCGCCCCATGTGTCGGTGTCCGTGTTCGGCGACTATGTGCGCGGCAAGCTGCGCGACGGCGGCGGCGACCTGCCGCGCATTCCCGCGGCCCGCGTCGGCGTGCGCAGCAACCTCGATTGGGACCGCTGGAGCGGTTTCGTGGAATACACGCAGGTGCTGCGCCAGAACCGCATTGCAAGCTATGAAGAGGCCACGTCGGGATACGGCATGCTGGGCGCCGGCGTATCGTATTCGGGTACCATGGCGGGCACCGATTATCTTCTTTACCTGAAGGGCAGCAATCTGTTGAACAAGCTGGCCTACAACCATGCCTCGTTCATTTCCCGGGCGGCGCCCATCCAGGGCCGCAGCGTCATGGCCGGGGTCAGAGTCGAATTTTGAGCATGGACAGTATCCCATTCAAGAACCTGTACGACCTTGTGCGGCACATGCACGGCGGCTTGCCCTGGGGCCGTGTGCTCGACGCCGGCACGGGGCGCGGCTCCATGTCGTGGCTGCTTGAACAAGAGACCGCCGGCTGGACGGCCGTGACGGGCGCCCAGAGCATGGCCGACGACGTCAAGCGCCTTGTCGGCGATGCCATGCGCGAGCACGATCGCCTGCTGGTCGGCAACTGGATGGACCCCGAGCTGCTGGCGGGCGAGCAGTACGACACGGTGCTTGCCGACTACCTGGTGGGCGCCATAGAGGGGTTTGCGCCATACTGGCAAGACCGCATCTTCGCCCGCCTGCGTCCCATGGTGAGGCACAGGCTTTATGTGGTGGGTCTGGAACCCTATGTGCCGTATTCACCCACGGATCCGGCCGGGCGCATAGTGTGCGAGATAGGGCGGCTGCGCGACGCCTGCCTGCTGCTGGCGGGCGACCGGCCCTATCGCGAATACCCGATGGACTGGATCTTGCGGCAGCTGCGGCTGGCGGGTTTCAAGCCGGTGGATACCCGGCGCCTTGCCATCCGCTACGGCGAAAGATTCATCAACAGCCAGCTGGACATGTGCGACCAGCGCCTGCTTCGCCTGGGCGACCGGGCGCTGGCCACCGCCATGTCCGAGCATGTGGCGCAATTGCGCCAGCGGGCGCTGGCGCTGGCAAAGGCCGAAGGGGGCTTGCGCCACGGCCACGACTACGTCATTGCGGCCGAGCCCGCCTGAATTGCCTCGCTTTGCGGGCCTGGCCGCGAAGCCGGCTCAGTCTTCGCGGACCGGCCGGCGGGCGTCGCGGCGCAGGGCTGCCTGCATCAGCAGGATGGCGGTGACGGGCGATACGATGACCAGGAACATGATGATCAGCAGCTCGTGCACCACCGGACGATGCGCCAGGGTGGATGCAACCAGCACGCTGGTCAGCACGACGCAGCCGGCGCCCATGGTGTTGCCCAGCGTAACCGCGTGCATGCGCGAATAAAAGCGCCGGAAGCGCAGCAGGCCGGCCGAGCCGATGAGCGTCATGGTGCCGCTAAGCACCAGCAGCAGCGTGCTGGGTATGGTGACCCATAATGGAAGGTCGTTCATGGTTCGATTACCTCGCCTCGCAACAAGAACTTGGCCATGGCCGTTGAACTGACAAAGCCGAAGATGCTGATGATGACGGCGATGTCGAAATACAGGCCGGTTTGATACTGCACGCCAAGCACCAGAATAATGAGCATGCCGTTGATGTACATGGTGTCGAGGGCCAGCACGCGATCCTGCGGAGTGGGGCCGCGCAGCAGCTGCACCGTGGCGATGCCCAGCGCGATCGCGAAGCAGCTCAGGGCATAGGTGCCGGCCCAGAACAGAACGGTGGTCATTCGAATATCTCCATCAGCAGGCTTTGATAGCGGTTCTGCACCAGCTCGATCCAGTGGTTCTCGTCCTTGAGGTCGAGCACGTGCAGCGTGAGCGTGTTGGTTTCGTCGGAGTAGCCCGACCAGACCGTGCCGGGCGTATACGTGATGATGCAGGCGAGCGCCGCCCTGGCATGGGGGTCGCGCAGGCTGAGCGGGATCTTCATGAAGCCGGGCGTATGCGAGTCGGCGCCCAGGATGATCAGGCGGGCCACGGCGAAGTTCGAGTGGATGATGTCGGACACGACGCGCGCGGCGAGCTTGATCATGAGAAGCGGGCGCTTGGGCCGCGAACGCACGGGCCGCAGCGCCATGGCCGCCCAGGCCAGCAGCAGCGCCAGCACGGTGCCCGTTGCCAGATGCCCCGGCGAGACCGAGTTGTTCAGCAGCAGCCAGATGACCAGCAGCACCGCCGGAAGCACCAGCCAATACAGGACATTCTTCATGGCATGCCCCCCAATGCACGCACGGGTTGATGAGACATCACCGCATCAATATAGGATTGCGGCCGGTCGAGCAGCAGCGCCGTTTCTTCGAGAAAATCCATGACCGGGCCGGCCCAGATCGCCAGCGCGATACAGCTGAGCAGCAGGAGGCTTACCGAGCCCGCCTCGCTGACCCGCAGGCGGGGGACCACGATGTCTTCGGCGGTCCAGAACAGGCGTATGCCTGTGCGGCTCAGGGCAATGATGCCGGCCAGCCCCGAAAGCAGCACGGCGGCGACCAGTGTCCAGGCAGCCAGCGAGGGCGTGTCGGTGGCCGAGGTCTGCAACGCCGCCGACAGCAGGGAAAGCTTGGCGACGAAGCCCGGCAGCGGAGGCAGGCCCGCGACCAGCAGCGCGCAGCAGAAGAAGGCCATGCCCAGAAAGGCCATGGCGGCGGGAATGGCCACGCCCACCACATCGTCCGAGCGGTCGGGCGATTCGGGGTCGTCGAGATCGAAGGCTTCCAGGCTGACGGCCAGCACGTCGGCGCCGAAGCTACGGGTGCGTTCGATCATTTCTATCAGCATGTAGAAGGCGCCCAGGGCCAGGACCGAGGTAAGCAGGTAGAACAGCGCCGGACCGGTAAGCGCGACACCCGGCATGCCCAATGCCGCCAGCAGCGTGCCCGAAGACATGATGACGCAATAGCCGATAAGCCGCTCGGCCTGCTGGGTGGCCAGGATGCCGATCGCGCCGAAGATGAGGGTGGCCACGCCCAGGGGGAACATCCATTCTCCGCCGAAGGCGGCGGGCGCCCCCGTGGGCAGCAGCAGCGAGCCCAGTCGCAGCAGGGCGTATATGCCCACCTTTGTCATGATGGAGAACACGGCGGCGACCGGGGCGCAGGCATGCCCATAGGCGTTGGGAAGCCAGAAGTTGAGCGGCCAGGCGGCGGCCTTGGTCAGGAAGGCGATGCCCAGGATGGCCGCGGCCGCCTCGAACAGGCGCCGGTCGGCGCCGGTAAGCTGGCCCGCGCGGATGGCCAGGTCGGCCATGTTGAGCGTGCCGGTCACCCCGTAGATAAGAGCGATGCCGATCAGCAGCAGGAAGGAAGCAGCCAGGTTGGTGGCAATGTAGTGCAGGCCGGCCGTAACCCGCATTTCGCCCGTGCCATGCAGCATGAGCCCGTACGAAGCGCCCAGCAGCACTTCGAAGAACACGAACAGGTTGAACAGGTCGCCGGTCAGGAAGGCGCCGTTCAGGCCCATCAGCAGCAACTGGAACAGCGGCAGGAAGTGCACCCCGGCACGCTCCCAGCGGGCCGTTGAGTAAATGAGGGCCGCCAGTCCGAGTATGGAGCACAGCAGCAGCATGACCGCCGCCAGGCGATCGGCCACCAGCACGATGCCGAACGGGGCCGGCCAGTCGCCCACCAGGTACACGGCGATGTTCTGCGGCCAAAGATCGGGCATGTGCCCGGTTGTCATCAGAAGCAGCTGATAGGCCACGAAGATCTGGAACAGCACCGAGGCAAAGGACAGCGCCAGGCGGGTTTTGCGGCGGGATTCTTTGAGCAGGACCAGCAGTGCGCCCGCCATCAGCGGCGTCGCGATGGGAAGCATGGGCAGATGTTGCAGCCAGCCGTTCACAGATCGGCCTCCCTGCCATCGACGTGGTCATTGCCCGCGAAGCCCCGTGATGCCAGCAGCACCGCCAGGAACAGCGCCGTGGTGGCGAAGCCGATGACGATGGCGGTAAGGACCAGGGCCTGGGGCACCGGGTCGGTGTACAGCAGGGGGTCGATTTCGCCGGACTTGTCGATGACGGGCGCGGCGCTGACGCGCAGCCTGCCCATCGAGAAAATGAAGAGGTTCACCGCATAGGCCAGCAGGGAAAATCCGATAATGACCTGGAACGTGCGCGGGCGCAGGACCAGCCAGACCCCCGAGCCGGTCAGCACGCCGATGGCGATGGCAAGAATGATTTCCACTAGCTTGCTCCAGAACTTGAGGTTGCGGCGCCTGCCGCCCCGGCGTGCGGCACCTTGCGGCGAAAGCGCAGCGACTGGTGGGCCAGGGCGACCAGCATCAGCACTGTTGCGCCGATCACCAGCATGTACACGCCCAGGTCGAAGAACAGTACGCTGGACAGGTGCACCGTGCCGATCATGGGCAGGTCGAAGTCTCCGACGAGGGCCGACAGGAAAGGCCGCGACACGGCCCAGGCCGAGAGCGCCGCGCAGCCGGCGACCAGCAGGCCCAGCGCGATCCACTTCTGGGGCCGTATGCTTTGCCTGGATTCGACCCAGACCACGCCGCCCACGATGTACTGCAGGATGATGGCGGTGGCCATGATGAGGCCGCCGACAAAGCCGCCGCCGGGAAGATTGTGGCCGCGAAGCAGGAAGAACAGCGACACCAGTACGGCCATGGGCAGCAGCAGCCTGGCCAGGACGGCGGGTGCCTGCATATTGCCGCGGGGCAGGTCGGCTTCGGGATCGGGCTCGGGCTCGACATGGTCGAGCGATGGGTTGTTGGCGCCCTGCTGGCGTCGCAGCGGGCCGTCCTTGATGCTTTCGGGCGGCGGACGGAAGCGGCGCATCAGGGCGAACACGGTCAGCGCGACGATGCCCAGCACGGTGATCTCGCCCAGCGTATCGAAGCCCCGGAAGTCAACCAGTATGACGTTGACGACGTTGGAGCCGTGTCCTTCGGGCAAGGCATTGAGCAGGAAGAAATCAGAAATGCCCTGGCCGGAGGGGCGTGTCATGACGGCATAGGCCAGTGCCGCCATGCCCGCGCCCGCCGCCACGGCGACGGCTAGGTCGCGGCCGCGCCGAACGACCGTGCGGGCGTTGAGCGGGGCGCTGCCGTCGTCGGCTTCGATGCGGGGCGGCAGCCAGCGCAGGCCCAGCAGGATCAGCACCACGGTGACCACCTCGACGGCGAGCTGGGTAAGGGCCAGGTCGGGAGCCGAGAACCAGGCGAAGGTGAGCGCCGTGGCAAGGCCCGCGCCGCCCGACAGGGCCAGCGTGGCCAGGCGGTGGAACTTGGCCTGCCGCGCCGCGCCGATGGCGCAGGCCGACCCGGCCAGCCACAGCGTGATGAAGAACAGGTTGGCTTCGGTGCCCAGTTCGGGCTGCAGCCATCCGCCGCGCATGAGCGGCAGCAGGGCCACGACAAAGGTGCCCGCGGTAATGACCAGCAATTGCCGTTGCAGGCCCGGCGAGTAGAGCAGGTTGAGCAGCGTGGCCGACAGCGAGTCGATGCCTTCCATCAGCAGCTCGAAGCTGCGGCGTCCGTCGAAACGGTAGATGAGGGGCGCGCGTCCCGGCTTGACGTAGTTCTGGTGGCGCAGCAGATGCATGAGCAGGATGCCGCCCGCCAGTGCCGTAAGGCTCATGGCCAGCGGCAGGTTGAAGCCGTGCCAGATTTTCAGGTCGTAATGCGGCGTGGCGTCGCCCAGTATGGAGAATGTGGCCGACTCAAGCAGCGGGCCCAGGGTGTACATGGGCAGCATCCCCACGACCAGACAGGTAAGCACCAGCAGGCCGCTGGGCACCAGCATCCAGAAGGGCGGCTCGTGCGGCGAGCGCGGCAGGTCGGTGGCCTTGGGGCCATAGAACACTTCGAGCACGAAGCGCAGCGAATAGGCGACGCTGAAGGCGCTGGCCACCACCGCCATCAGCGGCAGCCCCGATTCGATGACGGGCCCGTGGCTGGCCAGCACGGTTTCGGCGAAGAACATTTCTTTGGACAGGAAGCCATTGAGCAGCGGCACGCCGGCCATGGAAGCCGCGGCCACCACGGCCAGCGTGGCCGTAATGGGCATGGCCTTGCGCAGGCCTGAAAGGCGCCCCATGTCGCGCGTGCCGGTTTCGTGGTCGACGATGCCCGCGGCCATGAAGAGCGACGCCTTGAAGGTGGCGTGGTTCATCATGTGGAAGATGGCGGCGACCAGGCCCAGGCGGCTGTTGAGCCCCAGCAGCAGGGTGATGAGGCCCAGGTGGCTGATGGTGGAATAGGCCAGCACGCCTTTCATGTCTTGCTGGAATATGGCCGCATAAGCCCCAAGCACCAGGGTGCACAGCCCCGCGCCGCCGATGATGTAGAACCATTCGTCGGTGCCCGCCAGCACCGGCCAGAAGCGGGCCAGCAGGAACACGCCGGCCTTGACCATGGTGGCTGAATGCAGATAGGCCGACACGGGCGTGGGCGCGGCCATGGCGTTGGGCAGCCAGAAGTGGAAGGGGAACTGGGCGCTTTTGGTCAAGGCGCCCAGCGCGATCAGCACCAGTATGGTGGTGTACCAGGGGTGCTGGCGCACCATGTCGCCCGAGGCCAGGACGATGTCGAGGTCGTAGCTGCCCACGACGTGGCCCAGCATCAGCACGCCCGCCAGCAGACAGAGCCCGCCCGCGCCCGTGACCGTAAGCGACATGCGCGCGCCGCGCCGCGCATCGAGGCGGTGGTTCCAGTAGGCGATGAGCATGAAGGACGTGAGGCTGGTGAGCTCCCAGAACACGACCAGCTGCACCAGGTTGCCGGACATGACGACGCCCAGCATCGAGCCCATGAACAGCAGGAAGAAGGAGAAGAAGCGCGGTACGGGGTCTTGCGGCGACAGGTAGTAGCGCGCGTACAGGACGATGAGGGCGCCCATCAGGGTGATGAGCATGCCGAACAGCCATGCGTAGCCGTCCATGCGCAGGTTGAAATCTATGGGCAGCCCGCCCGGGATCCAGGGGGTGGAGAACTGGACGACCTGGCCTTCGGCGATGGCCGGGTAGTGCAAGGCCGTGAGGACGGCGCACGCGAGGGCGATGGCGCCCGAAAGCCAGGCCTCTATATTACGCGCATTGGAAGGCAGCGCGACGGCGATCAGGCTGCCTATGAACGGCAATATGAGGATGAGGATCAGCGACATTCGGCTTGGGGCGGGTTGAAGGAAAAGACCGCTCTAATGATACGATATTTTTCTATGTGTTCAGCGCGGTGTTTGATCATTGATTTGCCGTGAGCCGCTTGGGCCCGGCCTTTGCAGGGTCTTCAGGCCCAGGGCCAGGTAGGCGGTCACCCCGATGCCCATCAATGCCAGCGGTATTCGCAGTGCCAGCGAGGGCAGCATGTATATGGAATACGACAGCGAGACCCACATCACGGCGATGGCGGTGAGCTTCACGCGCAAGGTGACGCCCTTGCGCTCCTGGAAGTCGAGCAGGTAGCGGCCGAAGACGCGATTGCCGGTCAGCCAGCGGTACATGCGTTCAGAGCCGCGCATGAAGCAGGCCGCGGCCAGCAGCAGGAAGGGCGTGGTGGGTACCAGCGGTATGGCGGCGCCTATTATGGCCAGGGCGAGGGCGATGCTGCCGACAACATTGAAAAATATCTTCATGCCGCCTGAGAAGAGTGGTTGGGCCGGGTATTGGATTACGTTCGTGGTTGAGCCGTGCTATTCGCTATTAACACGGGCGAGGGGTGGGGCAGGCCCTTTGCGGGCCGCATCGCGCGGTCCCGCTGCGCGGGACTTCCCGAATTTCTCTTGTCGGGTCGGGCGGCGGCAGAACTCAACCTCGCCGCTACGCGGCTCGGGATTCAGACAGGCTGGCGCCGACAACCCCCGACCCGACAAGAGAAATTCGGCACGCGACGGACGGCCCGCAAAGGGCCTGCCCCACCCCTCACCCTGTACTGTATCAGGACAGGGGCATCACGAACATCGCTGCGGGCAGGAGGTGCAGAGGCGCGTTTTCAGGCGGCCTGCTCCAGGAAAACTTCCATGCGGCGCGGCTTGAGCAGCAGGCGGTCGCCGGTCTTGGGGGCCAGCGCGCGGTAGGCCTCGCTGGGTATGAGCGCCTGCAGCAGGCCCGTGCCGTCTTCGCGCTGGAACTCCAGCTGGGCGAGCGGGCCGATGGCGTTGGCGTGCAGCAGGCGCGCCACGATGCCTTCTTCGCCGGGGCGGTAGGGCGTTACGTCGAGCTCGTGCGGGCGCACATAGCCGATTCCGGGCAGGTCGTGCACCTGCTGGTGTTCGGGGGCCCGCAGAGAGATGGGGCCGGCGTGCAGCACGCCCTGGTGGACGCGGCCTGCAAACAGGTTGACGTCGCCCAGGAAGCCGTAGACGAAGGGCGAGACGGGGTTTTCGTAGACTTCGGCGGGCGGGCCCACTTGTTCCACGCGGCCCTTGTTGATGACGACGACCTGGTCGGCCACTTCCAGCGCTTCTTCCTGGTCGTGGGTGACGAAGATGCTGGTGACGTGCAGTTCGTCATGCAGGCGGCGCAGCCAGCGGCGCAGCTCTTTGCGCACCTTGGCGTCCAGCGCGCCGAAAGGCTCGTCCAGCAGCAGCACGCGGGGCTCGACGGCCAGGGCGCGGGCCAGCGCGATGCGCTGGCGCTGGCCGCCCGAAAGGCTCGAGGGATAGTGGTCGGCCAGCCAGTCGAGCTGCACGAGCTCGAGCAGGTGCTTGACGCGCTCGCGGATCTTGGCCGCCGGCAGGCGCTGACTGCGAGGCTTGATGCGCAGGCCGAAGGCGATGTTGTCGAACACGGTCATGTGGCGGAAAAGGGCGTAGTGCTGGAACACGAAGCCCACTTGCCGCTGGCGCACGTGCTGGTGCGAAGCGTCTTCGCCCTCGAGCAGCACCCGGCCGCTGTCGGCCTGGGCCAGGCCGGCGATGATGCGCAGCAGGGTGGTCTTGCCGCAGCCCGACGGCCCCAGCAGGGCGGTCAGTGCGCCTTGCGGAAAGCTGAGCGAGACGTCGTCCAGGGCGACGAAGTCGCCAAAGCGCTTCTTGATGTTGAGGACTTCGATACTCACGGTCATGACTCCTGTCGTAATTGCGGCAGCGCCGCCTGGCCGTCGCGCCATTCGATATAGGACTTGAGCGCCAGGGTGGCCAGGGCAAGCAGGGCCAGCAGCGAAGCGACGGCGAAGGCGGCGGCGAAGTTGTATTCGTTATAAAGAATTTCCACGTGCAGGGGCATGGTGTTGGTTTCGCCGCGTATGTGGCCCGACACCACCGACACGGCGCCGAACTCGCCCATGGCGCGTGCATTGCACAGAATGACGCCGTACAGCAGGCCCCACTTGATGTTGGGCAGGGTGACATGGCGAAAGGTCTGCCAGCCCGAGGCGCCCAGTACGACGGCGGCCTCCTCTTCTTCCGTTCCCTGCGACTGCATCAGGGGAATGAGCTCGCGGGCAATGAAGGGGAAGGTGACGAAGACGGTGGCCAGCACGATGCCGGGCACGGCGAACAGGATGCGGATGTCGTGTTCCTGCAGCCAGGGCCCGAGCCAGCCGTGGGCGCCGAACAGCAGCACGAAGATCAGGCCCGATATCACCGGCGAGACGGAAAAGGGCAGGTCTATCAGGGTGATCAGCAGGCTTTTGCAGCGAAACTCGAACTTGGCGATGAACCAGGCGGCGCAGACGCCGAAGACCAGGTTCAAGGGCACGGCGATGGCGGCGGTCAGCAGGGTGAGCCGTATGGCCGACAGCGCGTCGGGCTCGACGATTGCCGCCAGGTAGGCGTCCCAGCCCTTGCGCAGGGCCTCGGCAAAGACGGCCGCCAGCGGCATGAACAGGAACAGGGCCAGGAAGGCCAGCGCGATGGTGATGAGCAGACGGCGTACCCAGCGGGGCTCTGCCAGCGCCGATGGAGCCTGGTCGAGGCGGCCGGCAACGGGCCGGAGCGCCGGCAGTGCGGTGGTCGAGCTGCTCATGTCAGGCCTCCGGCGCCAGGCTGCGCCGGCGCGTCCAGGCTTGCAGCAGGTTGATGGCCAGCAGCACGGCGAACGCCGTCAGCAGCATGACCATGGCGATGGCCGTGGCGCCCGCATAGTCGTATTGTTCAAGCTGGGTGACGATGAGCAGCGGCGTGATCTCGGACACCATCGGCATGTTGCCGGCGATGAAGATCACCGAGCCGTACTCGCCCGAGGCGCGCGCGAACGCCAGCGCAAAACCGGTAAGCAGGGCGGGCAGTATGGCCGGAAGGATGACGCGCAGGAACACCTGCAGGCGGTTGGCCCCCAGGCTGGCGGCGGCCTCTTCGAACTCGCGGTCGGCTTCCTGCAGCACGGGCTGCACGGTGCGCACGACAAAGGGCAGGCCGATGAAGGTCATGGCCACTATCACGCCCAGGGGCGTGAACGCCACTTTGAGACCCAGCGGCTCGAGCTGCGAGCCTATCCAGCCATTGGGCGCATAGAGCGCGGTCAGCGCGATGCCGGCCACGGCGGTGGGCAGGGCGAAGGGCAGGTCGACCAGGGCGTCGATCAGCTTCTTGCCGGCGAAGTCGTAGCGTTCAAGCACCCACGCCACCAGCGTGCCGAAGACGACGTTGAGCGCTGCGGCCAGCAGCGCCGCGCCGAAGGTCAGGCGGTAAGAGGCCATGACGCGGTCGCTGGTGGCGGCCTTGACGAAGCCTTCCCACGACATCGTGAAGGTATTCAGGAAGATCGCCGAAAGCGGAATCAGGACGATGAGGCACAGGTAGAACAGGGTGAAGCCGCCGGTAAGCCCGAATCCGGGCAGCACCCGGCCTGGGCGCCGGTCTCTGAAACTGAAGGGTAAGGCGATCTGCATGGACGATGATTGAAAATAAAGCGCGACGCTCAATATGGTTGCATTGCCGCGCCGCGGAAGGAACGATTAACTTCGCATGTACAAAGACGCGATAGGCATAAACACCAGGGCAGGGGTGCGCCCGCGGCCCACGACGCGTGTGTCGGCATCGCGTCCCCGGGCCGCCCGGCGCCCCGGAAATTACTTGCCCGGCTGGTAGATCTGGTCGAACACGCCGCCGTCGGCAAAGTGCTTGGCCTGCGCTTCTTCCCAGCTTCCGGCCACGTCGGCAATGGTGAACAGTTCCACGGCGGGATACTGGCTGGCGTACTTGGCGGCGACCTCCTTCGAGGTAGGACGGAAATAGTTCTTGCCGGCGATGTCCTGGCCGACGTCGCTGTACAGGTACTCGAGGTAGGCGTTGGCGACTTCGCGCGTGCCGCGGCGGTCCACGGTCTTGTCGACCACGGCAACCGGCGGTTCGGCCAGGATGCTGATCGGAGGCGCGACGATCTCGACCTTGTCGGGGCCCAGTTCATTCAGGGCCAGCAGCGCCTCGTTCTCCCAGGCCAGCAGGACGTCGCCTATGCCCCGTTCAACGAAAGTGATGGTCGATCCGCGCGCGCCGGAATCGAGCACGGGCACCTGGCGGAACAGCTTGCCCACGAAGTCGCGCGCCGCGGCTTCGTCGCCGCCCGATTTCTTCAGGGCATGGCCCCAGGCGGCCAGGTAGTTCCAGCGGGCTCCGCCCGAGGTCTTGGGGTTGGGCGTGATGACGGAGATGCCCGGCTTGAGCAGGTCGTCCCAGTTTTGGATATGCTTGGGATTGCCCTTGCGCACCAGGAATACGATGGTCGAGGTATAGGGCGAGCTGTTGTGCGGAAGGCGTTTTTGCCAATCTTTGTCGATCAGTCCGCGCTGTGCGATGGCGTCGATGTCGGGGGCCAGCGCCAACGTGACGACGTCGGCGGCAATGCCGTCTATGACAGTGCGCGCCTGCTTGCCGGAGCCGCCATGCGATTGCTTGACCTGCACGGTATCGCCCGTTTTCTCCTGCCAATGCTTGGCGAAGGCTGCGTTGAATTCCTGGTACAGCTCGCGAGTGGGGTCGTACGAGACGTTCAGCAGCGAGACTTCCGCGCCCTGGGCGGGTAGCGCAGCGGCCAGGGAAAGCGCTGCCGCCTGAACAAGGCGGCGCAGAGCGAGGGAAAGGCGGGGCGGGTTCGAGGCTTTGTCGTTCATGGTGCTTTCATGCCGGAGCTAGAGTTGAATGAACGTCCAGCTTATGGGCAGGGCCTGCGAAAGTGAACGAATGCTTTCTTACTTGCAAAGACCGGAACGGCATATACAGAGAAAAGACAAGACGGCGCGCTCTTGCCTTGCTAGCATTACGCCTTGCGGCATGCGTCCGCTATCGATCAACGTACGCGCTGACAAAAGCGCGGGGGAAACGTACACATGAACGACAACGACACACAGCTTGCGCAGGCCGCCGACTCCAGCCAGGGCGGCCCCGGCAAGGACTCGCTCAAGACAGTGGCCATGGTGGTCTACGCGCTCGAGGCCGTGGGCTATTTCGTCGGCATCACTGCCGTGGTGGGTGTCATCATCGCCCACATAAAAATCGGCGAAGCGCGCGGCACCTGGCTCGAATCGCATTTCCGCTGGCAGATCCGCACCTTCTGGTATTCATTGTTGTGGGGCATCGTGGGCGTCGTGCTGCTGGCCGTCATGATCGGCTATCTCGTTCTGCTGGGCGTGCTGGTCTGGAGCATCTATCGCGTTGCCAAGGGCTGGCTGCGGTTGATCGACGGCAAGGCCATGTATACGGCGACCTGACGCGCCGGACATTGCCCGTCGCCGGGCCGGGCTCCCTGGCACCGTTTCCGCCCTGGGGGCGGCGGCTCGGGTCACCGGCACGGCAATTGCTGCCTGTGCGCGTCTCCCCCTTCGGAGGTGCCCATGAGCTGGCAGGCATTGTTTGGCGAGCGCGCCACCACCAAGATCGCGGCCATCTACGACACGCGCGACGCGGCTTCCGGCGCCGCGGACGTACTAAGCAGCAAGGCGGGGCTGGCGCCCTCGCAGTGGATGCTGGTGGCGCCGCACGAGCAGGGCTTTGCGCGCAAGCTCGAGCCCGAGACGCAGGGCATTGCGCGCACAGGCATACGGGCGCACCTCATCCTGGGCGCCCTCGGTCTGCTGGCCGGCGTCGCGTTGTGGGTCCTGCTGTACGGCCTGGCCATTCCCTTCATCGTGTCTTCGCCTTGGGCCAGCGCCGCCGTGATCATCAGTTTTGCTACCATAGCGGGCATGATGACAGGTGGCCTCGTCATGGCGCGCCCCGACCACCAGATCGTCATTCTCAAGGTCAGGCAAGCGGCCGAGCAGGGCAGGTGGTCGCTGGTGCTGCATCCGCGCAATCCCAGGCAGTGCGACGCATTGATGAAGGAATTGTCGGAAGCGGGCACCGAGGTCGTGCGCACCGTCTAGGCGGCGCAGGCTTGCGCAATACTGTTCTTGGGCAGGTCGAATCAACACTAGGGCGCGGCTCAATCACCAGGAACGCGCAATGGATGCCTTTCTTCAAGCCGCCATCGATGAAGCCCGCCAGGGCCTTGCCGAAGGCGGCATCCCCATCGGTTCGGTCATCGTCCATCAGGGCCGCATCATCGGACGCGGGCATAATCGCCGCGTGCAGCAGGGCAGCGCCATCCTGCATGGCGAGATGGACGCCTTTGAAAATGCGGGCCGCCAGCCGGCCAGCGTCTATCGCGAGTCGGTGCTGTACACCACTTTGTCGCCTTGCCCGATGTGCACGGGAGCCATTCTGCTTTATGGCATTCCCAAGGTGATCGTGGGCGAAAACCAGACGTTCATGGGCGACGAAGCCCTGTTGCGCGAACGCGGGGTGCAGGTCGAGGTGCTGCAAGACGCCGATTGCATCGCCATGATGCGCGGCTTCATACGCGACAAGCCAGAACTCTGGAACGAGGACATCGGCGTCTAGGGCCGGTATTTCCGTCCTGCAGCCGGGCACGGCCGCGGCAGCCCTAAGAAATGCCCTCGGCTTTGGCCGGCTTCTTGCGCGCCGTTTTACGCGCAGGCGGCGACGGCTGAGCGGCGTCGGCGCTCTTGGGCGCCTTGGCGCTTTTGCGGGGCTTGTTCGCGGGCTTGGCCGGGGCGGGCGGCCTGGAAACATAGGCGCCCGATTTTTCGTCGCGCCCTACGTCGAGCAGGCCCTGGGCCTGCGCTTCGTCGAGCACGCTGCCAAAGGCCTTGAACCCGTAGTACGACTCGTTGAAGTCGGGCCTGCGCCGCTTGATGGCCTGCTTCAGGGTCGAGGCCCAGATCTTGTCGCTGTCGCCGCGCTCTGAAAGCAGTGCCTCGAAGGTGTCGACCACGATGGCGATGGCTTGGTCGCGCCGGCTTTGCTGCTTGTCTTCGGACGATTGCGGGGTCTTGGCTACTGCTTCAGGCGCTACGCCGGCGGGCTTGCGGGCCGAGCGGGTCTGGCGTACCAGGTCGTCGTAGAAGATGAATTCGTCGCAGTTGGCTATGAGCAGGTCGGAGGTCGACTGCTTGACCCCCACGCCTATGACCTGCTTGGCGTTCTCGCGCAGCTTGGACACCAGGGGCGAGAAGTCGGAGTCGCCGCTGATGATGACGAAGGTGTCGACGTGGGCCTTGGTGTAGCAGAGGTCGAGGGCGTCGACCACCAGGCGGATGTCGGCCGAGTTCTTGCCCGATTGGCGCACGTGCGGAATTTCGATGAGCTCGAAGCTGGCTTCGTGCATGGCCGACTTGAAGCTTTTATAGCGCTCCCAGTCGCAGTAGGCCTTCTTGACGACGATGTTGCCCTTGAGCAGCAGCCGCTCGAGCACCAGCTGTATGTCGAACTTTTCATACTGGGCGTCGCGCACGCCCAGGGCCACGTTTTCGAAATCACAGAAAAGCGCCAGGCTGGCGCTGTCGTTTTGGTGGGCCATGCGGTTGCTCCGGTGTGGATGTGCGAATTGCAGCCATGATACCGTTTTCAGTGTACTGTCGGGCAGGGCGGCCGCCGTTCAGCCTGCCGTTAGTTGGTTCGCGTATAGTAATGGCGGGAATAAGTCTCGTTTACGCAATAAATTTCACGGAGCATCATGATTCTGGCCGGGTTTGGGGTAAAGGCGGTACGCGTTCTTGCGTGCCTGATGATGGTTTTTGCCGGCGCATCGGCATATGCGCAATCCGGCGGGCAGGGCGCCGACGCACGCCAGTTGTGGCAGTTGCTCGACTATGTCGCGGTCGATTACAGCGGTGCCGTGCAGGGTGGCGAAGTCATCAGCGAAGGCGAGTATTCCGAAATGCTCGAGTTCACCCAGACGGCGGCGGCGCGCCTGCAGGCTTTGCCCCCCACCGAGTCCAAGGATGAGATCGCCGCCCTTGTGCAAAACCTGGGGCAGGCGGTGCGGGACAAGGCCGACGCGGCTCAAGTGGCCAAAATCGCCCACCAGGCCAATGCCTTGCTGCTCAAGGCCTATCCCATGCCCGTGGCGCCCGATCATGTTCCCGACCTGCAGGTGGGTGCGCGCTTGTATGCGACGCACTGCGCTTCCTGCCACGGCGTGGGCGGCGATGCGGACGGCATTGCCGCGGCGGGGCTCGACCCGGCCCCCATCGCCTTCACCGATGCCGATCGCGCGGCGTCGCGCAGCGTGCTGGCGCTGTATCAGGTCATCTCCCAGGGTGTCGAGGGTACGTCCATGGCCTCCTTCGCCGCGCTTTCCGACGACGAGCGCTGGGCCTTGGCGTTTTTTGCGGGCGGCATGGCCTATGACGACGCCATGCGCGAGCGTGGCCGCGACATCTGGAACAACGACCCCAAGGCCAAGGCGCTGTATCAAGACCTGGCCGCAGTCGCCACGACGAGCCAGGCCGAGGCTGCACGCACGCTCGATGCCGATGCGGCCCGCGACCTGACCGCCTTCCTGCGTGCCGAGCCTGCCGTGGTCGCCGCCGCGGAGCAGTCGGGTGTTTCTCTGGCCCGGCAGCGCCTGGCCGAAAGTCTCGCGGCCTTGCGCGCGGGCGAACATGCCGCGGCGTCGTCGCTGGCCCTTTCGGCCTATCTCGACGGATTCGAGCTGATCGAACCCATGCTGCGCGCGCGCAATGCCAGTCTGCTGACCGAAGTAGAAGACGCCATGCTGGCCTATCGGTCAGCCGTCGGAAGCCGCGATGCCGCAGCCGCCGGGCAGGTGGCGGGCCGCCTGGATGGCCTGTTCGCCCGCGTGGACGACGAGATGGGACAGTCTCAGGCGGCGCCGCTTACCACCTTCCTGGGCGCGCTGACGATATTGCTGCGCGAAGGCCTGGAAGCGCTTCTCATCGTCATCGGCATCATCGCTTTCCTGAAGAAGGCCGAGCGCCCCGACGCCCTGAAGGCGGTGCATGCCGGCTGGGTGCTGGCTTTGGTGGCGGGCGCTCTCACCTGGGTGGCGGCCACCTACCTCGTTACCATCAGCGGCGCCAGCCGGGAACTGACCGAGGGCCTGGGCTCATTGCTGGCAGCCGTGGTGTTGCTGGGCGTCGGGCTGTGGATGCACCAGAAAAGCGCGGCCGGCCGCTGGCAGGAATACCTGCATCGGAAGGTGTCGGGCGCGATGAGCCGCCGCTCGGCCTGGGGCCTGTTCGCCCTGGCCTTCATCGCGGTGTACCGGGAAGTGTTCGAAACCGTGCTGTTCTACTCGGCCCTGGCCACCGACGGCAACGGCGGCGCCTTGCTGGCCGGCTTTGCCGCTGCGGTGGCGCTGCTGGCCATCGTCGCCTGGATATTGCTGCGCACCAGCGCCCGCATGCCGATAGGCAAGTTCTTCTCGCTGACTTCCATCCTGGTTGCCCTGCTGGCCATCGTGCTTGCGGGCAAGGGGGTGTCGGCCCTGCAGGAGGCCGGCTGGATAGACGTTCTGCCCGTGGCCGCGCCGCGCATCGAGATACTGGGCGTGTATCCCACCCTGCAGACGCTGGCTGCGCAGGCCATCGTGCTGGCCATCATCGTGGTGTGCTTCGCCCTTCAGCGGCGCAAGGGGGCGGGCAGGGCATGACAGCGCAAGGCGCCGGACGGCGGCCTGGAACGACGATGCTCAGCGGCGCAGGCGCGTCAGCAGGGGGTAGGAAAGCAGGGCGCCCAGCACGGCATTGACGGGCACGATGCCGGGCAGCCAGCGGCCGCAGGCAAGGCCCACCGCCACGGCCGCGATGGCCGCGGGGTTGAGCGCCACGACGTCCGTGGCCGGATAGTGCCGGTAGCGCCCGCGGTTTACCAGGTAGTCGGCAATGATCACGCCGCCTATGGGCGGAATGGCGGCCGACAAAAAGCTTAGCCAGCCCACGAAGTGGTGGTACAGCCACATGGCCGCAAGGGTGCCGGCAAGGCCGTTGAACACCGCCAGCACCCGGCTCGACAGGCCCGTGATGTTTGCAAAGCCCAGGCCCGAGGCATACAGCGCATTGTCGTTGGTGGTCCAGATGTTCAGGCCAAGCACCACGATGGCGGGCCAGATCAGGCCCTGCATCATCATCACGTCGCTGATGTCGGCCTGGCCCGTTGCGGCGGCGCCGGCCGCGCCGAAGATGAACATCAGCGAATTGCCGGCGAAAAAGGCCACCAGGCACACCACCACGGCCATCATGGCGCTGCGGCCGAACCGGACGAAATCGGCGGTAAGCGTGCCGGCGCTGATGAACGACCCCACCACCAGGGCGATGGCGGCCTCCAGCGGCATGGGGTCGCTTGCGACGCCGGCGCGCAATGCGTCCAGCCCTCCGGCCTGTTCAACGGCCAGCCACACCGAATAGCTTCCCAGCAGCGCGATGGCGGGTACGGCGACCACGGACAGCGCGGTCAGCCCCGCGATGCCGAAGTACACGGTAAGGGTCATGAGAATGCCCGAGATTGCAATGAGCAAGTGGGTGTCCCAGCCCGTGGCCTTGGCCACCGGAATGGCGAACATGGCCACGCCCACGCCGAACCAGCCCACTTGTGTGCCGCCCAGCAGCAGCGAGGGCAGCCACGAACCTTTGACGCCGAATGAATAATGGGCAAGCAAATGGGTGGACAGGCCGGTGCGCGCGCCGATGTATCCGAGCGCGGCCGTGTAGATGCCCAATATGAGATTGCCCGCCACGACGGCCTGGAAGAATTCGTCGAACGAGAGCCCCGCGCCAAGTGTTCCTCCGGCCCACATGCTGGCCGAGAAGAAGGTCAGGCCCAGCATGACGGCGCTAAGCGCCAGCGTGTTTCGGCGTGCCGAAGCCGGCACGGGGCGCCGGCTGAAGTTGGCGTCATCCATGCGGGCGCTCCTGGGCCTTGCGATGGCGCTTTATGGAGCGTGCCAGCCATAGGCCCAGCAGCGGAAGCGCCGCCACGCTGGGCAGGAAGGCCAGGCGGGTACCCAGGCTTTCGAGCAAGAGGGCGATGATGCTGACGCCTATGGACTGGCCCAGGAACAGGCTGCAGGCAAACAAGGATACGGCGGTGCCGCGCGCCAGGGGAGCCATTTGCGTGGCGTTGGCCTGCAGGGTGTTGTGGATGAGGTAAAAGCCGAAGCCGGCGATCGCGCAGGCGGGCATCGCCCATCCCCATGAGGGTGCAAAGGCCAGGAGGCCATACGCGGCGGCCATCAGGACGCTGCCGCATACCACCATGCTTTGTTCCCCCAGCCGTGTCACGATGCGGCGGGCAAACAGGGTGTAGCCCAGGCCGCCCAGGCCGTACAGCACCACGATGCCTCCGGCCATGCTCAGCGACAGGCCGAAATGCTTGTACAGGTGCACCGGGATGAAGACGAAGGCGCCATAGGCGAAGCAGCCCTCT
>Ga0180218_1000895_pt1 | contig 21213 bp, 16 predicted proteins | sample eDN3rd37CKraftBY_FD_151334 | JGI IMG/M metagenome (GOLD analysis project Ga0180218, IMG submission 151334) | Enriched backyard soil microbial communities from Emeryville, California, USA - eDNA 3rd pass 37_C Kraft BY (version 2) (version 2) | ecosystem: Environmental > Terrestrial > Soil >...
CCAAGCAGAAGGTTGCCGAGGGTGACGTATGCTGCATCAACATGCCCGAGCCAGAAGCGCCGGAACCCATGGGCGAGGACATCCCGCTCGACGTGCTCTACGAGGATGACAGCCTGATCGTCATCAACAAGCCGGTGGGTCTCGTCGTTCATCCCGGTCCCGGCAACTGGACAGGCACGCTCGTCAACGCGCTTATCCATCACTGCGGTGCGTCCCTGTCCGGGATCGGCGGCGTGCGGCGGCCAGGCATCGTCCACCGCATCGACCGCGACACGAGCGGTGTTCTTGTCGTTGCCAAGACGGACCAGGCACATCGTTCGCTGGCGGAAGCGTTTGCCGACCACGGACGCAACGGGGACCTGGAGCGTGCCTATGTAGCGCTCGTCTGGGGTGCGCCCAGCCGGGTGACCGGCGTCATCGAGACCTGGCTCGGACGCTCCAATCAGGATCGCACGATGCGGGCCGTTGTGCCGCAGGGGCGGCCGGACGCACGCCATGCGATCACGCATTACACATTGCTGGAGCGGTACGGCGACGCGAACAGTCCCATCGCGTCGCTGGTCGAGTGCCGGCTCGAGACGGGCCGCACGCATCAGATCCGCGTCCACATGGCCCACATCGGGCATCCGCTGATCGGCGATCAGGCCTATGGGCGATCATTCCGCACAAAGGTCAACAAGTTACCGGAAGAGTTGCGGTCGGCGGTGGAAAGCTTCGAGCGGCAGGCGCTGCATGCGCGGCTGCTTGCCTTCCGCCATCCCGTCACTGGCGATATGATGCGCTTTGAAGCCCCCCTGCCCGAGGACATGGCAACGCTTCAACACTTGTTTTCTGCGCTCTGAACGACTATCTCAGGGTCATTGAAATGACCTGCCTTTAATAGCCTGCCCCGCCCATGCGACGGGATTGCAGGGCTATGCTTTAAATTTCGCCGCAATCTACCTATATATGTCGTACGTAGTGCGCTCAGGGGAGCGGCTGCGTATTTGCCCGCCGCATTTGGGGGCACGAGTGATAGGAGGGTGCTTAATGGCCCAGACATTGCCAAGTGTAGTTTCCGGTGAAGGCGGACTGGCGCGTTATCTTGAGGAGATCCGCCGCTTTCCGATGCTGCAGCCTGAAGAAGAGTACATGCTCGCCAAGCGTTATCAGGAGCATGGCGACTCTGATGCTGCACACAAGCTTGTTACCAGCCACTTGAGGCTCGTTGCCAAGATAGCAATGGGGTATCGTGGCTATGGACTCCCGATCGGGGAAGTCATTTCCGAAGGAAACGTCGGCCTGATGCAGGCCGTGAAGAAGTTCGAACCGGAGCGCGGCTTCCGGCTGGCGACCTACGCGATGTGGTGGATCCGGGCCTCGATCCAGGAATACATCCTGCGGTCGTGGAGCCTCGTGAAGATGGGCACGACTGCGAACCAGAAGCGCCTGTTCTTCAACCTCCGGAAGACCAAGAGCAAGATCCAGGCGCTCGGTGACGGCGACCTCACCCCTGATCAGGTGAAGGAAATCGCTACCCGGCTGCATGTGAGCGAGGATGAGGTTGTTTCGATGAACCGCCGCCTTTCCGGCGACGCTTCGCTGAACGCTCCGATCCGCGCATCCGAGGGTGAGTCCGGCGAATGGCAGGACTGGCTCGTGGACGACCGCGAGAGCCAGGAGAGCATGCTCATCGAGCAGGACGAGCTGGAGCAGCGCAAGCGCATGCTGGACGATGCTCTCGGCGTTCTGAACGATCGTGAGCGCCGCATCTTCCAGGCTCGGCGTCTGTCGGAAGACCCGCTGACGCTTGAGGAGCTTTCCGGTGAATTCGAGATCAGCCGCGAACGCGTGCGCCAGATCGAGGTGAGAGCCTTCGAGAAGGTGCAGGACGCGATCAAGGCTTCGGCAAAGCGCCAGGCGGAAAGCATGGGGCGGGAAGCCCTGCCGGCCTAGCCCAGACCAGTTCGGACTTTCACAGAAGCTCTGAACTGCTCGAACTCTTTGTCTCGCGGTTCCGGACGGAAAACCGGTTCCCACTTTTCCTGGAACCGCTAACTCTTTGTTTTCTCGCGGTTCCGGACGGAAAACCGGTTCCCACTTTTCCTGGAACCGCTCAAGGCAGTCAACCACACATGAAAAAGGCCGCTTCGCGCGGCCTTTTCTTTGCATGAGTTCCGGACTGTCGGTTTCCCGGCGGTGTTTACCCGCTCATTGCCTGTTTCCAGGCATTCACCGCATCATTGAATACGGCGCTGCCTGGAACGCCCTTTTCAAGCGTGATCAGGGCGCGGCGACCGGACGTGTATACGATCGGAATGTCGATCCATTCCATACGGCCGAGCAGAAGATTGTTGGCTTCCACGTCCGCCTTATTGTCGCTCAGCGCTACCAGGAAGAAGCCGTCGGCGATCTTGGCGGGCACACCCAACAGGCGGTTGCCGGCATCCTGCTCCGTGCGCTTCAGCGAGACACTCGCGACGCTCCCAACCGCTCCACCGGGGAAATCTTCCGGCGTCAGGAAGATCAGCTCAGCGATGTAGCTCGCCGGCAGGGACTGGTCGACGTTCCGACGGATCGACATCTTCAGGCGCATCCGCTTGCTGGGGATCGTTGCCTCAGCGTAGATGACGGGCTCGGGCGGCAGGTCGGCACCCGGCGATTCCTGCTGGATGCTCCAGACAACATTTCCGTCGCTAGCCGATGCCTGTTCCTGGATCGTGCGTTCTTCGTAGAAGATTGCCTTCTGGCCCACCGCAACAGCAGGCTGGTTGTTCCCCGCTGGCTCGCTATTGGTTTCCTGCGGACCTGCAGCAGCAACCCTCTCGCTGGATGCGGCGATGGACGTACCCTCACCAAGCGTCGGATTCTCGGAAGCAGGTCCTTCATCGACCTCCGAGCCGTCGGGCAACAGGCGCTGCGTCAGCTTGCGCTGCTGAGCGCTCTGCGAGGCAGACTGTGCGGTCGCATTCTGGTCTGCGGCTGCTGCCACCGTTTCGGCTGGGGTTGAACTGTCTGCCGCCACCTCATCACTACCGGAGCCACCGGCAAGCTCCATCACCTGGTCGCGATAGAACCAGCCACCCGCAGCAACCGCACAGATCAACAGAACGGCAGCGGCCGCAAGCAATGGCTTCTTGAGCGAGCGCTTGGCCTTTCGTTCCCGTAGTTCACGCAGTGCCGGCCGCTCGTGCAACGCGTCGAGCACGGGATCTGCAGCCGCGTTCGCTTTCTTTGCAGGTGCTGGAGGCCGCTTGACGTCGAGGTGAATCTCATCGTCGGCAGGCTTTTTCGCTTTCGGGGCTTCGACTTCTGCCTTGCGCGCGGGCTGGGCTTGAACGGGCTCATCCACCCTGTGAACAAGGTCATCAAAATTATCGTCGTGAGCGTCCTCAGTATCGAGCTCAGGCTCGTCAGTCACCTCGTCGGAGGGCTCATCGACAACAGGTTCGGGCGACGTGGGCTTCGCCGCCGCGACAGGTTCAGCCTTCGGCTGTGTCGCAACCGGTTCAGGAGCCTTCGGTGCAGGTGCATTCGCTGCAACCAGTGGCGCAGGCGCCGTGGCGGGATTTTCCGTGGTGCTCCAGCTTGCGTTCGATGGCACTCTGGAAAGAGCTTCCAGATCCCGCAGAACCTCATCCAGCCCGTCCAGCCTATCCTCAGCCGGTGCGGGAGGAGCGTATTCCGCCTCTACCTCAGCGATCGCATCCTCGAGCACCTTCATCTGGCGGTCGACGACGTGCTGGGGCGGGGGCGGAGAAACTGCCTTCAGCTTGGCTTCAATTGTGGAGCGAGCCTTCTGATAGATGCGGTCGCGCGCTTCCGGAGTATTTTCCGCCAGCGTCGCTATCGTTTTCCGCAGAACCGCAGCAAAATCTGCCATGCTTGTCTTTCCGTTCCTACCCTGTCGCTCCCTGATGGCTTCATACACAAAATTGTGGTGACTCTAAAGCAAGCTGGCGGCCCCGATACCGGGGGACCGCCAGTTCACGGGAACCCTCCATCAGTTCTGGAAGGGATCCGTCACCAAAATTGCGTCTTCGCGTTCGGGGCTGGTCGAGAGAATTGCAACCGGCGCGCCGATCAATTCCTCGATGTTCCGTACGTATTTCACTGCCTGTGCCGGCAGATCGTTCCAGCTGCGCGCGCCCTTGGTGGTCTCGCTCCAGCCTTCGAAGGTTTCGTAGATCGGCTCGAGACGCGCCTGGGCACCCTGGCTTGCCGGCAGGTAGTCGATCACCTTGCCATCAAGCTTGTAACCCGTGCAAACCTTGATCTCTTCCAGGCCGTCGAGCACGTCGAGCTTGGTCAAAGCGATACCGGTGATGCCGTTGGCGATGACAGCCTGGCGCACCAGAACGGCGTCGAACCAGCCGCAGCGGCGCTTGCGCCCCGTGACTGTGCCGAACTCGTGGCCCTTGGTGCCGAGGAAGTCGCCGATCTCGCCCGTCTGTTCCGTCGGGAACGGACCCTCGCCCACGCGGGTCGTATAGGCCTTGGTGATGCCGAGCACATAGTCGATGGCGTGAGGTCCGAGGCCGGAGCCCGGAGAAGCCTGACCTGCAACGGTATTGGAAGACGTCACGAACGGGTAAGTCCCATGATCGATGTCGAGCATCGTGCCCTGAGCGCCCTCGAACAGGATGCGCTTGCCGGCACGGCGTGCGTCTTCCAGAATGTTTCCTACGCGGTCCACGAAGGGCAGGATCTTGTCGGCGACAGACGTCAGCTCTTCCATGATCGTCTCATGCGAGACTTCAGCATGGCCGAGGCCACGGCGCAGTGCGTTGTGGTGCGTGAGAAGGCGGTCGACCTTGGCCGGCAGCGTATCGAGGTCCGCCAGATCCAGAACGCGGATGGCGCGGCGGCCAACCTTGTCTTCATAGGCTGGGCCGATGCCGCGACGGGTCGTGCCGATCTTCGTGCCGGAGGCAGAAGCGGCATCCTCGCGGAAGCCGTCGAGCTCGCGGTGCAGGGACAGGATGAGCGGGGTGTTCTCGGCGACCTTCAAGGTCTCGGGGCTCACCGTCACGCCTTGCTCTGCGAGACGTCCGATCTCCGCCACAAAGGCGTGAGGATCGAAAACAACACCATTGCCGATGACAGACAGCTTGCCCGGACGCACTACTCCCGATGGGAGAAGCGAGAGCTTGTAGCTTGTGCCATCAATGACGAGCGTATGGCCGGCATTGTGCCCCCCCTGAAAACGCACGACGATGTCAGCGCGCTCAGAAAGCCAGTCAACGATTTTACCCTTACCTTCGTCGCCCCATTGCGAGCCGACGACTACGACGTTTGCCATTCCTGCTTCCTTCCGCGGGCGAGGCGTTTGCCAGCCCTCTGATCGAAACCAAAGGCTCTATAGCGCCAAGATTGTAATGATGCGACACTTCTTTCACTGTGGCGGCAAAATTGCCTAGGTTGAAGGGTCTCTGCTGTCGATAACAGAGGAACACCCCGTAATCCATTCCTCCCGGATTGCCATGCTGTTCAAATGGGATAAGTTCCTCCGCTCAAGCCATCCGCACCAAAGTGGCAGGTTCTCTGCCATATCCAGCACAGTCATCACCGCCTCATGCACCAGTCTGCTTACGTTCTTCTTGTTCTCACCACCCTGTTCTGGGGCGGCAATGCTGTAGCCGGCCGGCTTGCGTTGGGCCATGTCTCCCCATTCTCGCTCAATCTTCTGCGGTGGGGGATCATGTTCCTCCTACTCCTTCCCTTTGGCCTGAAGCATGTCCGGCGTGACTGGCCTGTCATCCGAAAGAACCTCTGGCTCATGCTGTTTCTAGGCGCGACCGGGTTCACCGGGTTCGCAGCCATCATGTACAAGGCGCTCGAATACACATCCGCCGTGAACGTCTCGATCGAGCAGGCGGCTATCCCGATGCTCATCATCGTCCTGAATTTTGTCCTTTTCCGGCTCAAGGCGACATGGCTGCAGATTTTGGGTTTTGCGATCTCGCTCGTGGGCGTGGCGCTGACTGCCACCCATGGCGAGCTTGAGCGACTGGCGCAGCTTGACCTCAACTTCGGCGATGCGCTGATGCTCCTGGCCATGTGCTGCTATGCTACCTATACCGCGATGCTGCGGCTGAGGCCGCAGATCCACTGGCTGAGCACGGCGACGGTCTTTTCGTTCGCGGGCTCTCTGGCGGCCATACCCTTCCTTTATTGGGAATATGCAACCGGCAATGCCTTCATGCCAGACCTGCAGGGTTGGGTGATCGCCTTATACGCCGCGGTGTTTCCATCGGTGCTGTCGCAGGTGTTCTTCATCCGCGGGACGGAGCTTATCGGCAGCAACCGCGCCGGGCTCTTCGTCAACCTCATCCCCGTGTTCGGGACGCTGCTGTCAGTCGCAATCCTTGGAGAAGCGCTCCACACCTACCATGTAATGGCGCTTGTCTTCGTGGTGATCGGCATCACGATCGCCGAGTGGAGCGGACGTCGCGCTGCAGGTGCCAAACTTCCGTAAATAAGAAGAGCCGCGAAGCGGGAGCTTCGCGGCCTTTGCATTCGTATCAGTGGCAGGCCTGATCAGGCGCCAATGTTGAAACGCAGCGGGCGTGCGGCGTTGATCTTGCCGGTTGCCAGAACTTCGTCGATGAACGCCTGCGGAACAGCCTCATCGAGGTAGAGCAGAGCGATCGCATCGCCACCCGGATGGTCACGGCCGAGCTGGAAGTTGGCGATGTTGATGTTGTGCTTCGCGCAGATCGTGCCGAGCAGGCCGATGATACCCGGCGTATCCGGATTGGTCGTGTAGAGCATGTGCTCGCCAACCTCGGCATCAAGATTGATGCCCTTGATCTGAATGAAGCGCGGCTTGCCGTCCGAGAAGCAGGTACCAGCAATGGAGCGGGTCCGCGTCTTCGACTTGACGGTCAGCTTGATGTAGCCGTCGAACACGCCGGACTTGTCGCGCTTGATCTCGGAAACGATGATGCCGCGCTCCTTCACCATGATCGGCGCCGACACCATGTTCACATCGGAAACCTGCGGGCGGATGAGGCCGGCAAGGGCTGCGCTAATCAGGGCGCGGGTGTTCATCGTGGCGGTCGAGCCGTCGAACAGGATCTCGATCTCATCGATCGGCTCGTCGGTCATCTGGCCAACGAAGGAGCCCAGAACCTCAGCCAACTTCACGAAAGGCTTCAGGCGCGGTGCTTCCTCAGCCGTAATCGAAGGCATGTTGATTGCGTTGGTGACGGCACCCTTGGTCAGGTAGTCCGACATCTGCTCTGCAACCTGCAGGGCAACGTTTTCCTGAGCTTCCGTGGTGGATGCACCGAGGTGCGGGGTGCAGACGACGTTCGGCAGATTGAACAGCGCGCTGTTGGTGGCGGGCTCTTCTGCAAACACGTCGATGCCAGCGCCCGCAACCTTGCCGGACTTCAAGCCTTCAACCAGGTCAGCTTCGACAACCAGCTCACCGCGGGCGCAGTTGATGATGCGCACGCCGTCCTTCATCTTGGCGATGGAGGCAGCATTGATGATGCCGCGGGTCTTGTCGTTCAGCGGCGTGTGGAGCGTGATGAAGTCAGCGCGGGCGAAGAGATCGTCGAGCTCAACCTTTTCAACACCCAGCTCTTCCGCACGGTCTGCCGAGAGGAACGGATCGAAAGCGACGACATGCATCTTGAGGCCGACAGCGCGCATTGCAACGACCGAGCCGATGTTGCCGCAGCCGATGATGCCCAGCGTCTTGCCGGTGATCTCGACACCCATGAAGCGGTTCTTTTCCCACTTGCCGGCATGGGTGGAAGCGTTTGCTTCCGGGATCTGGCGGGCAACGGCGAAGAGCATCGCGATTGCATGTTCTGCAGTCGTGATCGAGTTGCCGAAGGGCGTGTTCATGACGATGATACCGCGGCGCGATGCAGCCGGGATGTCAACGTTGTCGACGCCGATACCAGCGCGGCCGATAACCTTCAGGTTGGTCGCAGCTTCGATCAGCTTTTCGGTGGCCTTGGTGGCCGAGCGGATGGCGAGACCATCGTACTTGTCGATGACGGACAGGAGCTTCTCCTTGTCCTTGCCGAGGTTCGGCTCATAAACAACTTCGATGCCGTTCTTGCGGAAGATCTCAACGGCGGTTGGCGACAATGCATCGGAAACGAGAACGCGAGGTGCCATATCAGGGCTCCTTCTGAGCATCCATCATGCCGGGAATAGCCGGATGTACCTGGATGCGGTTTGACAACAGCAGAATTGCGAGGAGTTGATGGGGCTGCGTCGCTACGCAGCCCTCAATATCAAGCGGCCTGCAGAGCGGCCTTCTGTTCCTGGAATGCCCACTCAAGCCAGGGCAGGAGTGCTTCCAGATCAGACTTCTCGACCGTAGCACCGGTCCAGATGCGCAGACCGGACGGAGCGTCGCGGTACGCGCCAATGTCGTAGGCGACCTTTTCCTTCTCGAGGCGGGAAACGATGCCCTTGGCGAAAGCCGCCTGTGCGTCGGCGTCCAGCTTGTTGACGGCTTCGTCAACGATCGTCAGGCAGACCGACGTGTTAGAACGGGTGGCCGGATCCTGAGCAAGGTTCGCAAGCCAGGTGCTGGACTCAACAAAGTTGTTCAGCACAGCAGCGTTTTCGTCGGCACGAGCGACCAGAGCGTCGAGGCCACCGAGCGACTTCGCCCACTCAAGTGCATCAAGATAATCTTCCACGCAGAGCATGGACGGCGTGTTGATCGTCTCGCCCTTGAAGATGCCTTCGATCAGCTTTCCACCCTTGGTCATGCGGAAGATCTTGGGCAGCGGCCAAGCCGGCGAGTAGGACTCGAGGCGGGCAACCGCGCGGGGCGAAAGGATCAGCATGCCGTGACCGCCCTCTCCGCCGAGAACCTTCTGCCAGGAGAAGGTAACGACATCGAGCTTGCAGAAGTCGAGACGCTGAGCAAATGCAGCCGAGGTGGCGTCGCAGATGGTCAGGCCCTGACGGTCAGCCGGGATGAAGTCAGCGTTCGGAACGCGAACGCCGGAGGTGGTGCCGTTCCAGGTGAAAACAACGTCGCGGTTGAAGTCGACCTGCGACATGTCGGGCAGCTTGCCGTAGTCAGCCTCGAAGCGGCGGACGTCAGCGAGCTTCAGCTGCTTGACAACATCGGTAACCCAGCCAGAGCCAAAAGACTCCCAGGCGAGCATGTCAACGCCGCGTTCGCCAAGAAGCGACCACAGAGCCATCTCGACAGCGCCAGTGTCAGAAGCAGGTACGATACCAATACGGTAATCAGCGGGGACCTGCAGAACTTCACGGGTGAGTTCGATGGCGCGGGCAAGCTTTTCCTTGCCGACCTTGGCGCGATGCGAGCGACCAAGGGGAGCGTCTTTCAAAGCATCCAGCTGCCAGCCGGGGCGCTTTGCGCAGGGTCCAGAAGAAAAATTGGGATTTGCCGGGCGCGAAGCCGGCGCAGCGAGCGTAGTCATGTTGAACCTATCCTTTCAGATAGCACGCTCCTCGGTGGGGAGGAGTGGCCCGCCGCTGGAAATATCGGAAGGCAGAAATCGGCGCAAGGGCAAAAGTTGAGCCGCCCGAAAATCGCTATGATTTTTCAGAAATGCGCGCAGCGACGAAATCAGAAGGCAATGCGCAGGCCGAGACGGATCTCGTGCGTGGAAATATTGTCGTGCTCAGCCTGTAAACCGGTTGCGCCTGCACTGGCGACGTCCCAGCCGTACATGCCACCGCCGTCGATGTTCAAGTAGCGGTAGCCGATGTCGAGCTTGAGGGTGTCAGTGACGTCGTAAGCAACGCCAGCCATCAGCGCGTAGGTCGGACGCCAACCTGATTCGCCCGGATGAGACGTTACCGCGCTGCCGTCACAAAGGATGCCGCCGCAGCGATTCTGCGTCTGGATGTCGTCCCATTTCAGATACGTATAACCGACACCCGCTCCTACATAGGGCGTCAGGCCGATGATGGTGCCGAGGTCGACATAGGCGTTGGCGAGGACGGAATAGCCTGCGAAGTCGGCCCGTGCGGTCCGCTCACAGTCGACGGGGGCGGAAGGATCGCAGGCGCCGCTGCCATCGAAGGCCGCGGAGATACGGCCGACAGTCACATCGGCACGAAACATGTCGGTGAAGGTGTAGCCGACGCCAAGGTTGAGGCTCACATCCTTGGAGAAGTCCCCTGCCCCGGATTGGGTCGTGTAGCTGCTGCCGTCGAATGTGCGATAGCTGGTGTGGGCATTGACCCCAGCGTTATAGCCAATGTCACCGCGCGCGTACCAGCCGGTCACCGTTTCGATGCCGGCAAGTTCCGGAACGTCCTCCATCTCGATATCGGCTACAAGGTCCGCCGCCATGGCCTGTCCGGCCAGCAGAGCTCCCCCAAGCACAACAGTTACGCCGACATTTCGAAGATAACGCATCCCAAGACTCCACAGCGCGGCAGAGCGCACTTACTGGTTCTGCCGACACACGCAGTGTTAACCATGAGCGTTAATGCACGGTTAAGGATAATAATTCGTTACCAGGCCGAGGACGATTTACGCGCAAAAAAGCCGCCGTGCTGAGAGCACGGCGGCCTTGGTGAGATGCAGATAACGGTAAGTGTCAGTACTTGTAGACCGGAGCCGGCGCTTCGTAGGAAGGCTGCTCGAAGGCAACTTCCTGCGGCTGGACCGCGCAGTTCAGGCTCGGTCCGCCGAACGAGTAGCGCAGGCCAGCGCGTGCCTCGTGGACATTGAAGCCCCTGTCGAAGCCCGGGCCGACCGCGCCAGCAAGGTCAAACGTCCTGCCGCCATTGATTCGGGTGAACCGGTACCCGGCATCAAGCTCCAGCGTGTCGGTGAGGCAGTAGGATGCACCGGCCATCAGCGACCAGGCGAAACGCCAGCCCTTGCCGCCGCGATGCACCCACGAGCCGTCCTCGGTCTCGTTGGTCAGGTCGTTCCACTTGACCCAAGCGCCGCCGATACCACCACCGACATAGGGTGTTACGCCAGCATAAGTGCCGAGATCGACGTAAGCGTTCGCCATCACGAGCAGCGCACGATAGGAAGACCAATCGGACGAGGTGCATGGGTCGCCGGAAGCACATGTGCCCGAGGTCGAGCCGCGGAAATCAGACTTGAACCAGTAGTCGGCCGTCAGATCCGTACGCAGGTGGCGGTTGATCTGGTAGCCGACGCCAGCGCCGAGCGACCATGCGCCACTCAGATCGGTCCAGGTGAACTGGTTCGTGCCTGGGGCAACCTCACCGGCGCCATAGGTGATGTATTCGATCCCGCGCACCTGCGACCAGTGATGGTTGAGGTCTCCACGCAGATACCAGCCGCCGGCGGTTGAGTAGCTGTCCTGCACCGATGACTGTGCGAAGGCCTGCGGAGGTACATCAACCGCCGAATACTGCACCGGAATATCCGCGGCCAGCGCGCCGGATGTTCCCAAGAGCAATGAAGCAACAACGAAGAGTTTGAGTTTTCTGTGCATGTCCTTTTCCCCACGGGGCATGCGCCTACCCAGCGCCCCAAGCCGGTCTGTTATGGTTAATCGTCGGGTAAAAAGGTTAAGTCCGGATTAACCGTAACCAAAAAGGTTAGTCCACGGTCGTCCTTTCGCGGTATACGGGTAAAATTACGGAAGTCGCTCGTGCCAGTCGAGCCGGCACAAAAAAGCGGACCAACCCGTTAAGATTGATCCGCTTGATAGAAAGTGTGGCTGGTTCGATCAGGCGACGTTGCGGGTTTCACCCAGAGCGTCGATGATGTCGTCCACCACAGCATTGACGAGATCGAGATCGTCGCCTTCCGCCATGACGCGGATCAGCGGTTCCGTTCCGGATGGACGGATGACAAGACGGCCGCTCTTGCCAAGCTTTTCCTCAGCGGCAGCAATGGCCGATTTGACGTTCGACCGCTCCAGCGGCTTGCCGCCCGAGAAACGCACGTTCTTCAGAACCTGCGGAACAGCTTCAAACTTGCGGCAAACCTCGCTCGCGGGCTTATCCTGATGCTTGATGCAGGCCAGGACCTGCAGGGCCGTCACAAGACCGTCACCGGAGGTGGAGAAGTCTGACAGGATCACGTGGCCGGACTGCTCGCCGCCAACGTTGAACCCATGGTTGCGCATGTGCTCAACAACGTAGCGGTCACCGACCTTCGTGCGGTGGAGATCAAGACCACGGCCGTTCAGGAAGCGCTCGAGACCGAGGTTCGACATTACGGTGGCAACAATGCCGCCGCCAAGGAGCCGCTCGTCCTCATGCCAGGATTCCGCAATGGCAGCCATGATCTGATCGCCATCGATGATCGCGCCATTCTCGTCCACGATCACGACGCGGTCGGCGTCGCCGTCCAGCGCGATGCCGAGGTCGGCACGAACTTCATGAACCTTTTGCACGAGGCTTGCCGGATCGGTAGAGCCGCAGTCGGCATTGATGTTGAAGCCGTTTGGTTCCACGTGAATCGGTACGACTTCGGCGCCAAGCTCCCACAGGGCCGATGGTGCTACCTTGTAGCCCGCACCGTTTGCGCAATCGACTACGATGCGCAGGCCGGCCAACGACAAGTCCTTCGGAAGCGTACGCTTGGCAAATTCGATGTAGCGGTCATCCACACCGTCGATACGCTTGGCGCGGCCCAAGTTTGAGGAATCTGCCAGAGATAGCTCGATATCGCGGTCGAGCATGGCCTCGATCTGGCCTTCGATGTCATCGGAGAGCTTGAAGCCGTCCGGGCCGAAGAGCTTGATGCCATTGTCGTGGAATGGATTGTGCGAGGCCGAGATCATTACGCCGAAATCAGCGCGCAGCGACCGCGCCAGCATGGCAACGGCGGGGGTTGGCACCGGGCCCAGCAGGAACACGTCGACACCAGCGGCGCAGAAGCCCGACACCAGAGCGTTCTCGATCATGTAGCCTGACAGACGGGTGTCCTTGCCGATAACCACGCGATGGCGGTGGTCGCCGTTCTGGAAGGTGAGGCCAGCGGCCATGCCAACACGCATCGCCACTTCCGGTGTCATTGGGAAACGATTCGCCCGCCCCCGAATTCCATCAGTTCCAAAGTATTTCTTAGCCATATCCTTGGTCTTATTCAGCGGTTTCGCATTCCGTGACACAGAATCGCTTCCTTCGAACCTATCCTGACCCCCCGGCCACAATCGAAACAATTACACGCCAACTGGGTAACGTTCCGTTAACGGTAAAGGCGAGCATGTTCAACACGCTCGCCTTCAAACTCGTCTAACGATCGACTTTGTCAGCCCTGAGGCTGAGGCTCCATGCCGGCTTCGGGCTCTTCTCCGCCCTTCTTGTCTTCCTTGCGGACGCCGGTCTTGGGGACTGCAGAACCACGGGTCGGCGGAGCATCGTCACCCGTACCGCGGACCAGCTTTTCGCCACGGATCAGGGCGCGGATCTCTTCGCCGGAAAGCGTTTCGTATTCGAGCAGCCCTTCGGCCACTGCGATCCAGCCATCGTGGTGCTGCGTCAGGATTTCGCGCGCCTTGTCGTTCGCCTCATCGATCAGACGGCGGACTTCGTCGTCGATCCGCTGCTGCGTCTCTTCCGACATGTTCTGGGTGCGGGCAACGGAGTGACCGAGGAAGACCTCTTCCTGGTTGTCGCCGTAGGCAACCTGGCCCAGCTTGTCGGAGAAGCCCCAGCGCGTGACCATGGCGCGGGCAAGCTTCGTCGCCTGCTCGATATCCGAAGAAGCGCCGGAGGTGATGTTCTCCTTGCCGAACTTCAGTTCCTCGGCAATACGGCCGCCCATCATGATCGCCAGACGCGACACCATCCACTTGTAGCTCATGGAGTAGCGGTCGCCTTCCGGCAGCTGCATGACCATGCCGAGTGCACGACCGCGCGGGATGATCGTTGCCTTGTGGACCGGATCAGCAGCCGGAACGTTCAACGCCACAACAGCATGTCCAGCCTCGTGATAAGCTGTCAGAGCCTTCTCCTCCGGCGTCATGGCCGTGGAGCGGCGTTCCGCGCCCATCATGACCTTGTCCTTGGCGTCTTCGAACTCCTGCATGGTGACGAGGCGCTTGTTGCGGCGGGCAGCCATCAGGGCAGCCTCGTTCACCAGGTTGGCGAGATCAGCACCCGAGAAGCCCGGAGTACCGCGCGCCAGAACCCTGAGGTCGACGTTCGGCGCCAGCGGAACATTGCGGACGTGAACCTTGAGGATGTGCTCGCGGCCCGAGAGATCCGGGTTCGGCACCACGACCTGACGGTCGAAGCGGCCCGGACGCAGGAGTGCGGGATCAAGGACGTCTGGGCGGTTCGTTGCGGCGATGAGGATAATGCCCTCATTGGCCTCGAAGCCATCCATCTCGACAAGCAGCTGGTTCAGCGTCTGCTCGCGTTCGTCGTTACCGCCGCCGAGACCAGCGCCACGATGGCGACCGACGGCGTCGATTTCGTCGATGAAGATGATGCACGGTGCGTTCTTCTTCGCCTGCTCGAACATGTCGCGCACACGGGAAGCACCGACACCAACGAACATTTCGACGAAGTCAGAACCGGAAATCGTAAAGAACGGTACGTTCGCCTCACCCGCCACGGAACGAGCGAGAAGCGTCTTACCGGTTCCGGGAGGGCCAACGAGCAGCACGCCGCGCGGAATCTTGCCGCCCAGGCGCTGGAACTTCTGCGGATCGCGCAGGAACTCGACGATCTCTTCCAGATCCTGCTTGGCCTCGTCCACGCCAGCGACGTCCTGGAACGTCACGCGGCCGTGGGCTTCCGTCAGAAGCTTTGCCTTGGACTTGCCGAAGCCCATCGCACGGCCGGACCCTGACTGCATCTGGCGCATGAAGAAGATCCACACACCGAGGATCAGGATCATCGGCAGCCACGAGATGAAGTAGCTCAGGATCGAGCCCGATCCATCGCTCTCAGGACGCGCGTTGATCGTTACCTTCTTGGACTCCAGCCGCTGAACCAGGGAGGTATCCCCGGGAGAGTAGGTCTGGAAGGTCATGCGGTTGTCCGAATAGGTGCCGGTGATGCGGTTACCCGCAATCGTCACGCTATCAACACGGCCATCCTGCACGTCCTGAAGGAACTGCGAATAGGCGACCTCGTTAGAGGAGCCCCGCTGCTGAGGTGTATCAAAAAGTTGATAAAGCGCGATCAGCAAGACTGCGATCATCGCCCACAACGCGAAATTACGATAATTAGGATTCATGTGCGTTCCGTGTATGCACCCAGACGGGACTTTCGCTTAAGCCTAACATAGGTACCAAGCGCATCATTGCCAAGTTGCCCGACTAGCCAAAAGCCGATTCCAGGCAGATATGGTTATTTCAACCTTGTTTATGGCGGAGCCAAGGCTTGTTCGGCAAATTCGCAATCCCCACAATGGCTGACATGGCCGACGCAACTTCATAGTCAAAGGACGGAACCAGCGTCACCCAAGGACCTAGCACCCGGTCCAATCCGACGCATATCTCGCCCGCCTCCGATCCGTCGATCGTTTCAACCAGCGGTTCGGCGGCCAGTGCCGCACGCGCGATGCTGTTCGGCTCCCGTTGCGATGAAAGGGCTGCACCGTGAGGTTTGATGACAAAGTCTTGATCGGAGGGAGCAGCAGCGACGCGGAAACGCAGGTCCCAGATCAGCCCGTCTGCGACATTTTCGTGGGGGAGATTTCTGCTCTCGCGATGCAGGTAAAGATGATCGCGGTTTCTTGAGACGACTGACCGCGACAGTGTGGCGCGCCGAGCGTCCCCCAGCACAGCCTTCAGGAGCTCCAGCGTACTAGCCTCGTCGGGGAAGTGGGCTGCACCGCCCGCAACCGCCAGAAGAACACGCAGGAGATAGAGGCGCGCGTCCTCAGGCATTTCCCGCAGTTCCCGGAGTGGCAGGCGGAAGAGGCCTTGCGAACAGAGGCTGACATGCTGGCGGATCCAGTCGGCCACCACGGCACCCAATCTCTCGCGTTCGTCGGCAGCGGCTCTCGCCCTGGCCAGCAGATGCGCAATGTCGGCCTCGGTCAGCGCCTGCCGCACGCGGACGCGTTCATAGTGTGGGTCCGTGTTGGACGGATCATCAATCCAGCTCACCGCCCTTGATCGGAGGTAATTGCGAAGCTCTTCGCGCCGCATGTTCAGGAGGGGACGGACGAACCAGACGCGGCGATCGTACAAGGTCGCGGGCGCGATGCCGGCAAGTCCCCTGCCCGTTCCGCGTGCGAGACGCATCTGCGTGGTTTCGGCCTGATCGTCGGCGGTGTGCCCAAGAAGAATGATGTCAGCGCCAGCATCGGTGGCAGCTTCGACCAGCAAACGCTGGCGGGCCTGACGCGCAGCGTCGGAGATGCCTGTGGCAGGCTTGGGTTCATCCCAGCGCATCGTGCGGTGTCGGATGCCAAGGTCAGCACAGAGCCTGGCTACCTGGCGCGCTTCATCAGCCGCTTCCGGACGCAGACAATGGTCCACCGTCACGGCGAGAATATCGAGCTTGCGGCTGGGTTGCTGCTCTAGAAAGTCGCGGAGAAGCAAAAGGAGCGCGAGAGAGTCTCCGCCTCCGGATACGGCCACCACGGCGCAGGACCTGCCTGCAAGATCAATGGCGGAAAAATCGGTCGTCAGATCAGAGGTGCAGTTCAGCAACCGACGGATGCCTGCTCGCGCTTCACACGTTCCTTGAGAACGTTCGAGAGTTCTGGATAGCGCGTACCTACTTCATCGAACGTCGCACAGGCAATGTCCTTCTGCTTCATCGCGGCGAGCGTCACGCCAAGCTTGAGAAGCATTTCAGGAGCCTTGGGCGAGCTCGGATAATCCTTGTTGGCCTTCAGGAAGATCTCGGCCGCTTCCTGGTGACGTCCCTGCTGAAGTACGGAGTCACCCAGCCAGAAGCTGGCGTCCGGAGCCTGCTCGCCTTCCGGGAAGCGTACCAGATAGTTGCGGAAACCAGTTTCCGCGGTCTTGTAGTCGCCCGCCATCAGGAACTCGTAGGCGTTGCGGTAGGTTTCCTGCGGATCATCGGATGACGGCAGGGCTGCAACAGCGGCGTTGTCGTTCTGGCCTGACTGAGCCTCGCCCGGCTGCGCTCCGACGAGATTGCCATTCTGGTCAAACACGATGTTGCCGAGCGAGCGGGGAGGTTCACCCGTACCCGGCTGAGGTTGCTGTTGCTGGGGAGTTACCCCAGCAACATCAGATTGTGCGCTCGGGTTTGTGGCTGGGGCCGCATCTGACCGCTTCCCACCATTTCCCCCGGCGTTCGATCCGCCACCCTCCAGCTCCTGGAAGCGGAACTCGTTGTCTTCCTGCATCTTGCGGAGCTGATCCTCCATCTGCAGGATGAGGAAGTTGAGCTCCTCAACCTTGCCGTTCAAGCGGCGGACTTCCTCCTCAAGCCCGGTCACCCGGGGATCCGTCGCCTGCGCCAGCACGATCGGCGCCTGCGTTGAAGTCCAACTCTTCACCATGGCCGGCTGCGGGCCGGCATGCGCCAAACCGGCCATTCCCAGCAGGGCAAAAGCCAGGGTGGCCACGCTGCTCAAATGGGTTCGCAACAGCATCCCTTTCTCATCATCAGAAAATTGATAGACGGCAGACAGTACCGTCGCTTCAGATTTATCAGGCATCGTGAGTTCGGCCAAATTTTGTTTGAGCCGATTATGAAAATGGGCGGCCCATGGACCGCCCATACTTCGCTTGCCGGATGGCAGAGCTTACATTCCGGCGCCACCGAGAACGGTGACAGCGCGACGGTTCTGCGACCAGCAGGAGATGTCGTCGCAGACGGCGACCGGACGTTCCTTGCCGTAAGCGATGGTGCGGACCCGGTTTGCGGGAACGCCCTGCGAGATCAGGAAGTCACGCGCAGCGGCAGCACGGCGGGCGCTCAGCGCCAGGTTGTATTCACGCGTGCCGCGCTCATCGGCATGGCCTTCGACGGTGACCGGGTAGTTCGGGTAGCGCTGCAGCCACTGTGCCTGGCGCACCAGGGTGGCCTGGGCATCTGCGCGGATCACGGAAGAGTCCGTGTCGAAGAAGATGCGGTCGCCGACGCTGACCGTGAACTCCTGCGGAGAGCCGGGAGCAGCAGAACCGAGTGCACCACCAGCGCCGCCGCCTGCACCCAGCCCGAAATCAGCCGCACTGTTCGGCACTGCCTTCGACTTACAACCAGCAACCGCCAGAGCGGCAACGATAGCGAGGGCAACCGGATTCCTAGTAAGGGCTGCGATACGGCGCATGCCGTCACTCCTTCAGATTTTGAGTGGATCAATCAATGATGATTAACCATGAATGTCGTTAACAAGCATTCAATGGGTATGGTTAACAATTCGTTGCCTTTTGCCGTATGGCCCAATCAGCGAATCGTAAGCTAACGCTGAATTGGGCCTAAAGGTGGCAAAATTATTTCAAAAGTGGCGACCAGGCTGGGTCGGAACCATAGTTCGGCGTCGGAATACGCTGCTCGTTACGGCCTGTCAGGTCGATCGAATAGAGCTGCGGGTTACCGCCGGAGTTGCGGAAGAAGGCGATGACGCGGCCGTTGGGCGACCAGGTCGGACCTTCCTGCAGGTGGCCGGTGGTGAGGATGCGTTCGCCCGAACCGTCCGTGCGCATCACGCCGATCTGGAACGTGCCGCCGCTCTGCTTGGTGAAGGCGATCAGGTCGCCGCGCGGTGACCAGACGGGGGTCGAGTAGATGCCGTCGCCAAAGGAAATGCGGCGCTGGTTCGAGCCATCCGCGTTCATGGCGTAGATCTGGGCGCGACCGCCACGGTCGGAGGTGAAGACGATCTGGCTGCCGTCCGGAGAATAGGATGGCGAGGTGTCGATCGCGTTGGTGTTGGTGAGGCGGGCCGTTGCGCGGGTGCGGACATCCATCGTGAAGATGTTCGAGTTACCGTCCTGGCGCAGGAGGCTCATGATCACCTTGTCGCCGCCGGGCGAGAAGCGCGGCGCAAAAGTCATGCCGGGGAAATTGCCCACCAGTTCACGCTGACCGGTCTCAAGCTGCAGGAGATAGACCTGCGGCTCACCCCGCTCGTAGGACATGTAGGTGATTTCCTGGCGCTCCGGCGAGAAGCGCGGCGTCATCACAATAGCGCGACCATCGGACAGGAACTTGTGGTTAGCGCCGTCCTGATCCATGATCGCCAGGCGCTTGACGCGCTGGTTGGCGGGGCCGGACTCGTCGACATACACGATGCGCGTATCGAAGTAGCCGGGTTCGCCGGTGAACTGCTTGTAGATCGTGTCGGCGATGATATGCGCGATGCGGCGCCAGTTTTCGTTGTTGGCGAAGAACTGTTCACCCACCAGCTGCTGACCGGCATAGGTGTCCCACAAGCGGAATTCGGTGCGCAGACGGCCATCCGGCTCACGCGTAACGCGGCCAGTGACCACGCCCTGCGCGTTGATGACCTTCCAGTCTTCAAAGCGCGGCGAAGCATCCGGGTTGGAAATCTTCTCGATGAAGGCCGCCTTGTCGATCGGCGCAAACAGGCCTGAACGGCGAAGGTCGGCAGCGATCACGCTGGCGATTTCAGCGCCGCGGGCATCGGCCGAAATGAAGTCGGTGATCGCGATCGGCACCGGCTCGACCACACCCCGGTTGATGTCGATCTCAACCAAAGCCCGAGCTGGCGTGAGTGTCAGTGCGAAAGTACCAAGGGCCATGCATAGGGTGGCCAGGCTTGCTTTCAGGAATTTCTGCATAAGCTCTTGCCTCTCAAGAGATCAGAACATGTCGGACGGATCGAAGTTCAGGATTATGTCCGCCCACGCTTCATATTTTTCGGCAGGCAGAGTGTAGGGACCGCACTTAAGGATAGCGCGCCGCGCCGCCTCCACTGCTGCACGGTAAACGGTTGAGTTGCCATCACCCTTGATGACCTCTGGCCTACCCTCAACCTCACCGCTGGGTGAAAGCTTGAACTGGATGGAGAATTTGATGTTCTCAGCATCCATAGCCCCAGCCGGCACATTCCAGCATTGCTGGATGCGAGAGCGCAGCGCATCCATCTCATTCTGGCTGAGCTTCTGGCCGGTGTTCTTCTTGGTGCTGCCGAGCGCTGCCTGCTCGGTGGAGCGCTTTGCGCCGCCACCAGCCGACTGCTCCTTGTTCAGGAGGGCAGCGACCTCATCAAGGACGTCCTTCTTCTGGGACTCGGCCTTCTGCGTCTGCGGCTTTGGCTTTTCCGCGGGCTTTTCAACGGGCTTCGGCTTCTCAGCAACCTTCTCAGGCTGCTTCTGCGGCTCCGGCTTCGGCCGTGCCTGGGGCACCGGCGCGCTGTCGGGCAGCTGCACGTTTTCAGCCTCGGCGGTCTCCTTCGGCGTAGCCTCTGCCGGCGCTTCCGGAGTGGGCTCCTTCGGCGGCACAGGCTTTTCCGCTGGCTTCGGCGGTTCAGGCGGCGTGGGTGTGGGCTGCGGCGGCTCGACCTTCGCCTGCTCTACCGGCTTTTCCACCGGCTTGGGCGTGGGTTCAGGCGCAGGTGCAGGTTCCTCGGCCTTCTGCACGGGCTTCGGCTTAGGCGCAGGCGTTGGCGGAAGGTCGGTGTCGATGTCAGCTTCGCCAACCTTCTGCGCGTCAGGAACAGTTTCAGGCCGCTTGGTCGGCAGCGGCGCAGGCTTCTCCGCCATCGGCGCCTTCTTCTCACCGATCTGGGCCTGGGAAATCTCCTCGAACGGAACGATGTCCACCGGCATCGACTCGATGTCGGCCACCTCAAACGCCTTCGGCGCCGACAGCGAGACCATGCCTACGCCCAGCAGCAATGCATGCAGTGTCACAGAAGTGGCAAAGCCAGCCTTCATGGCTACTAGCTGTCCTGTTCTTGAAGGGTTACGAGGCCAAGGTTGCGATAGCCTGCAGCGGAGATACGCGCCATCACGCGCATGACGGTGCCGTAATCGGCCGCCTTGTCGCCGCGAACGTAGATGCGCTCCTCATAGCCGGTCTTGGAAATCGCCTGCAGCTTGGCCACGACTTCTTCCAGCGGGATTTCCGTCTCCTGGATGAAGATCTGGCCCTCGCTGTTGACCGATACCGTGATCGGCTGCGTATCCGAGTTCATCTCCTTCGCCTGCGTTTCGGGCAGGTCGATCGGCACGCCGACTGTCATGAGCGGAGCGGCCACCATGAAGATGATCAGAAGCACAAGCATCACGTCGACGAGCGGCGTGACGTTGATCTCCGATACGGGCCGCCTGCGTCCTCTACGCCGGCCGCGTCCTCCACCAGATTGCCCGCCGGCAACCGACATCCCCATTATGCATACTCCTCGGCACGAGACTTCGATGCCAC
>Ga0180218_1000896_pt1 | contig 21182 bp, 21 predicted proteins | sample eDN3rd37CKraftBY_FD_151334 | JGI IMG/M metagenome (GOLD analysis project Ga0180218, IMG submission 151334) | Enriched backyard soil microbial communities from Emeryville, California, USA - eDNA 3rd pass 37_C Kraft BY (version 2) (version 2) | ecosystem: Environmental > Terrestrial > Soil >...
CTGGGCATAGATCTGCCCGCCGCCGATGACGCAGACCTCATCGACGCCGAGCGCCTCCGCCTCGCGCTGCGCGACGGCAAGCCCCTCGTCGAGCGAGGAGACGACCGTGGCGCCGGGAGCGGCGAAGGAAGCATCGCGCGTGACGACGATGTTCGGCCGGCCGGGCAGCGGCCTTCCGATCGAATCCCAGGTCTTGCGGCCCATCACCACCGGCTTGCCGAGCGTGAGCTGCTTGAAGCGCTTGAGGTCCGACGGCAGGCGCCACGGCAGGTCGCCGTCCCGGCCTATGACGCCGTTTTGCGCAACGGCCACGACGAGGACGATCTTGGCTTGGCTCATGCTGGTCGGCTTCCCGAAAAATCAGACGGCGATCGGCGCCCTGATGTTTGAATCGGCCTCGTAGCCGATCAGGTCGAAGTCCTCGAACTTGAAGGAGAAAAGGTCCTTCACGTCCGGATTGATCTTCATGAAGGGCAAGGGCTTCGGCCGGCGCGTCAACTGCGTGCGCACCTGCTCGAAATGGTTGGCGTAGATATGCGCGTCGCCGAGCGTATGGACGAAATCGCCGGGCCTCAGGCCCGTCACCTGCGCCACCATCATCGTCAGCAGCGCATAGGAGGCGATGTTGAAGGGCACGCCGAGGAAGATGTCGGCGGAGCGCTGGTAGAGCTGGCAGGAGAGCTTGCCGTCCGCCACGTAGAACTGGAACAGGCAATGGCACGGCGGCAGCGCCATCTCGTCGACGAGCGCCGGGTTCCAGGCCGAGACGATGTGGCGGCGGGAATTCGGATTGCGCCGGATGCTGTCGACGACGGCGACGATCTGGTCGAGATGGCGTCCGTCATGGGTCGGCCAGGAGCGCCACTGGTAGCCGTAGACCGGGCCGAGCTCGCCGTCCGCATCGGCCCATTCGTCCCAGATGGTGACGCCGTTGTCGCGCAGGTAGGCGACGTTGGTGTCGCCCTTCAGGAACCACAGCAGTTCATGGATGATGGAGCGCAGGTGCAGCTTCTTCGTGGTCAGCACCGGAAAGCCTTCGGAAAGGTCGAAGCGCATCTGGTAGCCGAAGACGCCGCGCGTGCCGGTGCCCGTGCGGTCGCCCCGGTCGGTGCCGTTCTCCATCACATGGGAGAGAAGGTCGAGATATTGCTGCATGGTCGCCGCCGATTCGTTGTCCAGCATTCGATACTAGAGCGATCGCGGCGGCGGCCAAAGGGTGAAATGGGATTTTCCCGGCTTTCCTCAGGCAAGCGCGCCGAGTTTTCCGAGTTCCTTGGCGGTGAGATAGTAGAAGGTGACGCGCGACTTGGTGCGGTCGTCGGACATGGCCTTGCAGACGGCCTCGACGGCCTTGTCGGCGGCATCCCCGGTGATGCCGAGCTTCTTGCCGCACCACTTTTCCCTGACGCGGGCAAGTTCATCCGGGTCGGAGCAGGAGACGAGCGAGGAGTCGCGGTTGCGCAGCGCGATGCCGAGATGGCTCACGATCTTCTTGACGATGGCCTCGTCGGCACCGCTGTCGTACTTGCGGACATCTGCGAGATAGTCGGTCATGGTGTCTCCTTCGCGGGTCACGTTGCTGCCGCCGTCATGGCGCGCTGCCGCGGGCCCATGTTTTTCAAGCAGGATCGGCAAGTCAAGCGTTAATGAACATATCCGGGTGGATGGCCGAAAATGACCTGCGCAGGGGTCTTTTCTTGGGCGAAGAGAGCGCCTATATGTGAAGTGCTGCCTCGGCAGCTATGGCAATAAACGGGCGGTGTAATAAACCCATTGGACCCGGGGGCGTTATACAGACAACCCGCGCCAGTTAGTCGACGAGCCAACTCTCCCGCAGAATGAAGCATGCGTGCCGATCGCCCCTAGGCGATCGAACAGCACGCATTCCGCTTAGAAGACAAGGCCGAGGAGCGGAGCCCAACTTCGCAGCGGACGAGGTCTTGTCGTCAAAAAGAACTTAAGAAGCCGGCCGGTAGGCCGTCATTTGCGGCGAAGCCGACTTGGACCCCGACCGAAGGAAGGGGCTTTGAGCGCCCGACCTCAGCAACACTGGCAGTCGATCACTCTGGCCGTTCGTCATCATAACATCCGGCTACAAAGCTGGCGCGGATGCCCCAGCCTTCCGTCCCACTAGGCGCGAGAAAGATCACGCCGCGCTTGCCGTAGTGGCGGACCAGTTTTTCAACGCTTGCGATCCCGGCTGCTCCCTTCTCGATCATGTAGATCGTGCGTGGACTGATGCCGGAATCCTCCGCCACCTCGGCCTGAGTTTGACCAAGGACAAGTCGAGCGACAGCAAGCATTCGTGATGGCGGCCTCATGCCGCCTTGGTGTCATCAAAAGCCCCGGTTCGCAAACAAATGTTGACAATAGCGATCGACTCGCGAAAAGTAGCGATATATTCGCTAATTAAAGCGATAACACCGCTAATCTTTCGTGGTTCTTGGAAGCCGCGAATCAACAGGAGAGGGCAATCCCATGAAGTTCGCCTATTTGAGCGCAGAAGATGCACACAGACTGTCCGCCGATTTGCGCTCGGTTGAAGCTGGGATCACCCACACACTGTCACTCCACACCGCTCCCATCCTCGAAGCCCACCAGATGTATTCACGCAGGACGGCCTGCCTCTCAGGATACGTCTTTGGACATCCATCTCTGGGAGACAGTCGTGAAATCATGACCAGTCAGCTCATGTACATGGACACGGAGGTCGGCATCGCGCGTACGATCAACCGTTGGTACCGCCTGGGGCGTCCGGCCGAAACTGGAAAAGCATGAAGCCGGGCCGAAAGCGGTCACGACTTCGCACTAAGATTCAAATAGGTGTCCAGTGACAGATAAACTGCCATCGCAAGATCGCCACTTCCAACGCCGGCAGCAGGCAGCAATCGCCGGATTGCATTTGCCGACCGCCGAGGAGCTGCTCCGAGGGATGGCCTTCTTCCGCGAAGACTTGGCCGATGACATCCGCGAATATTCCGAACGTCTGTCGGGTCTACTCAAAAAGCGGAAGCGGACTAGGCTTGCGCTCCTCGCCACTGGCCTGGATGAGCTAGCATTGCATCCCAGTAACGACGCCGTGCTTGCGGTGGAGGCCGCTCTCGATCTCCTTGATGATGCCCAAGGATTGCCGTTCGATGAGTGCCGCCTGCGATGCAGATTCTACCGGGCGTTCTTCGGGGATGGCCAAGCGACGGCGTTGATTGCCGGGGAGATCGCCCATCTAGCCACTGAGAAGCTCACTGCTGCGGAAAGTCTCGACCTGCTGTGGCGTTCGCTCAGTTGGGCAGCACAATCCCGTGCACTCCACGCGCGGCAACGAGCAGGTGTCTCTATTCAGCGATCCGCAGACTGGTTTGAGATGGAATTACGGACCTACGAGGTCCATTTCAAAAATGCGATCACGTCAGCAATGTCCGATGGGTCTGAACCCAAGGATTCAGGTGATGTCGGCCTTTCAATCCCGACCTGGGAAGAAGAGCCCTTGGAGCACCAGACGCGACTGACTAACGGTGTCGTCGTTATCAACGGTGTCGGCAATGACACGACAGTCGAAGGGAAGCGAGTAGTCAAGGAATTCGAAAAGTTCAAACAGCATGCGTTGCCTTTGCCCAGCATGCCTCAATTGACCGAAGTTCGTGCGCGGCTGATCGCGGAATTCCCCTATGCAGTGTCGGTTATTGACAGTGTGCTAGAGGGCCTCGATGGCCGGGCCAATGTCTACCTGAGACCAATGATCCTGCTTGGTGCTCCCGGAAGCGGCAAGACTGAGTTTACAAAACGATTGAGTAAAGAACTCGGCGCGCCCTTTGAAGTCATATCTTGTGGCGGCCTGAGCGACAGCGCCATCGGTGGGACCGCCCGGAGGTGGTCATCGGGCGAACCAAGCCTCGCGATCATGGCCGTGCGTCGTCACCGGTGCGCCGGACCGATTATAATTCTCGACGAGATCGATAAGATCGGCACCAGTCGCAACAATGGCAATGTGCACGACGTGTTGATCGGCCTGTATGAGCCGGTGACATCGAGCTGCTGGCATGATCCCTACATTCAGGCCCCATGCGATCTGTCGCACGTGTCCTGGCTGATGACCGCGAACTCGATTGAGCCGATCCCGGGAGCCTTACGCGACAGGTGCCGAATCCTTCGCTTTCCCACCCCGGGAGCTGATCAATTGCCGACGCTCGCCCCGCGAATCCTGGAGCGGCTGTACATCGATGCGGGTTACGATCCGCGCTGGGCCAAGCCACTCGAAGGATTCGAATTGGACGCCTTGGCGAAAGTCTGGACCGGTGGTTCGATTCGAAGGTTGGAACGGGTTGTCGAGGGATTGCGAAAGGCGCGCGAGCAAGCAAGGCGGCAACAATGAGCTTTCCCGAGGTCTCATATGCTGACACGCGTAATTTTTGTCGGCGACGTGCTCCTCGCGGAGGAGTCCAACACAAGCCGCTTCGCGTGCAGACATCTCCTAGCCTGGGCCAAAGGCCGTGCTCAACGTGTCTAACGACTGCTGGAAATGGAGTCTGGTATGCCACGAGGCGGTAAGGACAAGACCACCGAAGCCGACGACGTCGGGCCGCTCGAAGAAGAGCCGGACGGTCACGAGACTTTTGGCCAGGCACTATCACGTGCAGGCTTCGAGGCGGCAAAGGTCGGGCGCAGGATTGTGTCCCAGGGGAGACGCAGGGAGACGCTAAAGAAGCGTGCTTCCGAGGACGTGGACAAGTAGAGCTTTGGAAGGGGCCGCATCCTCCAGAGCCTCAGAAGGCGAGATCATCCAGTATCTGGGAGCGAAATCATCTCGGCATGATGGGGCGGCTTCATCGGTATGGGCACCGTTAAAGGACGAGTGGTCGTCGACATTACCCTGCGCGAGCTACCGCTGCCCACATGTAGGTGACACTGCAATCACAGTCGGCAGCGATTTGCCCCATGGCGTAGCGGACAGCACCACTACAGGCGTGCCGCGTTGAGCGGGTTGCGACCGCTGCACTCGCAATTGCGAGTGTGGATGGCGATGACAGAATTGCACTTTTAAAGCGAAGTAATTACACAGATTCGTATTCTTCACCTTCTTTCTCAAGGCGACGACATGCGAATAGCCAGCGTAAAGATAAGCAATTTCCGGGGAATCAAGACTGCGAACTTACTTCTGCCCGCCCACGCGGTTATCATCGGCGACAACAACGTTGGCAAATCCACCGTACTGGAGGCTATCGATTTGTGCCTGGGGCCAGATCGGCTCAACAGGCTCCCTCCGATCGACGAGCATGATTTCCACCTTGGGCGATATCTGGCAAGTGCTGCCGCCCCTCCCAAAGACAGCATAGCGGACGCTGCCGCTGAGGCCGCGCCGAAACCAGCAGGAGAAGAGCCGGCAGCAGGCGACTCCGGCAATCCGATAATCGAAATCGAGCTCACCGTAACCGGGTTGTCGGAAGAACAACGGGATCACTTCAATTCGAACATCGAGTGGTGGGACGAAGCAACCGAAGCCCTCTTCAACGGTAGCGCCGATGAACTCGATGATTCCTTGTCGATCCCCGCGATCCGCGTAACCTTCCGCGGATGGTACGACGAGGCGGAAGACGACTTCGCCGGAAAGACCTACTACACGCGCAGTCTCGCAGAGGACGAAGCGCCGTCGACTTTCGGGAAGCGAGACAAGCAGAAGTGCGGCTTCCTCTATCTCCGGACACTGAGAACCGGATCCCGTGCTCTCAGCCTCGAACGTGGAAGTCTCCTCGACATCATCCTACGCCTAAAGGAGATCAGGCCCAGAATGTGGGAGGACACGCTTCAGGGCTTGAAATCTCTTGACGTCGCGACGGACCCGGATCTCGGACTCAGCGGAGTGCTGGAAAGCGTCGCGAAGGCGATGAAGAAATACGTTCCTAAGGAATGGGGCACGAACCCTCACCTGCGGATTTCGAACCTGACGCGCGAGCACCTGCGCAAGGTGATCACGGCCTTCATCGCGACCGGGGAAGGAGACCATGCTGCTCCGTTCTTCCGGCAGGGAACGGGAACCATCAACATGCTGGTTCTGGCGCTGCTGTCGCAGATCGCGGAGGACAAGCAGAATGTCATCTTTGCGATGGAGGAGGTCGAAACCGCGATACCGCCATATGCACAGAAGAGGATCGTTCACGAACTCCGCAAGCTTTCGGCGCAGTCCATCGTAACTTCGCATTCTCCCTACGTGCTGGAGGAATTCGGCCTAGACGAGACATTGATACTGTCGCGGGCTGCGGATGGCGTAATGAAGAAGTCCACGGTGCGGCTTCCTGACAGCATCAAGCCCAAACGCTATCGACAGGACTTCCGTCAAAGGTTCTGCGAGTGCCTCCTTGCAGGACGGGTGCTCGTGGTCGAAGGTGCGACGGAAGCAAGCTCCTTCCCTGCAGTCGCCCGGAGGCTCGCAGAACTCGACCCCGACTCTTACCAATCGCTGGAAGCTCTCGGAATCAGCGTCTTCGATGCCGGCAGTGACTCGCAGGTCGCGCCGATGGCGAAACTATTCAGCGATCTCGGGAAAAGAATCTTCGGAGCCTGTGACCACCAGACCGCCGAAAACCAAGCTGCAATCGAGGCAGAGGTAGAGAAACTCTATATGCACGACCAGCACGGTTTCGAGGCGTTGGTACTTGGGAACACCACGGCCGCGGCGATGGAGCGTTTTGCCGACCTGGTCGAATGGCCGCAGCATCTCACGACGAAGTATGCGGGAAATCCGAAGTCGAACATCGCCGGAGCGCTGATGGATCTGTTCACCTGGAACAAGGGCGGATGGAGTGCAGCAGACTTCCTGGCGCAGTGCACCGTGGAAGAAATCCCCCAGTTCCTGAGGGACGCGTGCAGCGATCTGAAGGAACGGTGCGCGCCTTCGGAGCCGGAAGCGGATCTCGGCGCGCCTGTCGTCGAAGCTGGTGGCCAAGATGCCGCTTGAACTGACGGAGGGCCAGAAGGACGTCCTTGGCGCCGACGGCTGTCTACTCGTCAGGGGAGGACCCGGTTCCGGCAAGACCACTGTTTCGATTCTGAAAGCGGCAAGGCTGACAGTGGGCTTGAGACCAAGCCAGCGCGTCCTGTTTCTCAGCTTCGCGAGGGCCACCGTTGCGCGCGTGCTCGAGGCAATCGCGGAAGAGGACTCGCTGACGACCGCGCAGCGTCAGGCTATCGAGGTCGACACCTACCACTCATTCTTCTGGAGCCTGCTCAAGACACACGGCTATCTCCTAGGCTGGCCGCGTCGCCTGACGGTGCTGACACCGTCGGGGGAGGCAGCGGTCGTTTCAGACATAACGTCGCAGTATAAGGCGCTCTCCACGCTCTCGGACGCGGAAAAAGTGGAGCGCAGGGCGCGGATCAACACGGAGTTGGAGAGGGTTGCACGAGAGGATGGGCGCGTCTGCTTCGACCTCTTCGCACCGAAAGTCGCAGGCCTCTTAGAGGGAAGCCGAAAGCTTCGAGGACTCCTGTCGTCGAAGTATCCAGTGATCGTGCTCGACGAGTTCCAAGATACGAACGCTGATCAATGGCGGGTTGTCAAAGCCCTCGGCGAGTTCTCCACCTTGATCGCCCTCGCCGACCCCGAACAGAGAATCTTCGACTTCATCGGTGCGGATCCTGAACGGCTGAATCATTTCATAGACGCCTTCAATCCGACCACATTCGATCTCGCCGGCGACAACCACCGGAGCAAGGGCACTGACATTGCGCTGTTCGGCAACGACATCCTCCGAGGCAAATATAGCAAGAACTCGTATGACGGCATCGACTTCGACACCTTCGCCTCCGCCGACGCCCCCGCTATGATAAAGCTCAAGTTGACCGTGCTGGCGGCTCGCGGACGACTTCAAGGGCGTGGTGATCCTTCCTGGTCGATGGCGGTTCTTGTGCCGACCAAGAAACTGACGAGAGTGGTGTCCGACTCCTTCAGGGCACCTACTGGCCAGTTGCCGGCAATTCCGCACGAGGCGGCCGTCGAGCTTGACGCCGCTATCCTGGCTGCCGAGGTAGTCGCATGTCTACTGCAGCCCGACGACGGCGTATCTCATAGAGACGAATTCATAAACCTGGTCGCCGAGTACTTTCGTGGCAAGAACGGCAGCGAGGCCTCGATGACGAGCATCCGTCAGGCATCGTCTATCGTTAGTGCCTACGGGAAATTGAAGGAACGGGCGGCACGTGGACTTCCGCCGACGGCAAACAGCATCATGGTCGCGATGATGGAAGTTTACGACGCATGCCGCGCGCTCGTTCTCACAGGTGATCCGGATAGCGACTGGAGGGCGATCCGAGACGTTCTTGAAAACGGATCATGTCAGAGGTTGACGGAGATTGGCACCGAGACCCGCAATGTACGCCTTCTTGGCCGCGGAAGCCAGCTTCGGCAGGCATTGTCGGAGGACCGACGTGCGAACGGCGCCTACAGGAACGCCCTTGCCATTGTTCGAGCAGCTTTCGTCCAGGAGCATTTCGCCAACCGCTCGAAGCCTGAACGCGGCATTTCCGTGATGAACATGCACAAAGCAAAAGGAAAGCAATTTGACGAAGTCATCATCTACGAGGGCTTTCCGAGGCGCAAATACGGTGGCGAGATCGTCAGCAACAGCGACCGCATTGTCCGTGGCAATTCCCGCCAGCATGCGAATGCAGAAGCGAGGCAGAATTTCAGAGTCAGTATAACTCGTGCGAAGCGGATGACGACGGTCCTGACGCCCGCCGATGACATTTGCGTGCTCCTGATCCCTGAGGAAGACAATTAGGATCGAAGCATCGTTCTCGAAACATCCTATCTGGATGGCAAAGATTGAATTTCGCGAAAGTGAGGTTCTTCACCGCTTCCCAGTTGTCCAACCCACGTTGGCAGGAACCATTCTCGAACGATGTCCTCGAACGTTTGGCCAATGGCGGAAAACTGCTCCCAAGACAGCATGCAAAGTCCATGGAATTGCTTGAGCGGGGTAAGGGCAGCGTCGTCGCCTTTAATAAACGCTTCGAGTCCCCGTAAGATCAGACCGAGCGTATCGGCCTCAATGTTCTTGATGATTAAGTCCAGCCTCGCTCTATAGTCCCGCATTAACTGCCATGGAATGTCGCGCTCCCAGATAGGCATGGCACGCAGGCGCCGAGCGAATCTCTCGATCATGGCGAAATTGCTAGCAAGGTTCTCCACGTACTCGTGCCTGGCGAGCTCCTGGAGAATCAAGCGAGCTTCGCGGTACTGAAACTGCGCGAGGTTGAACATGCCGTAGAGTTTGGCGCGAGCGGCGTAGAACTGCATGACTTGCGCCGATCTCGCATCGGTCAACTTGTTCGCTGCGGGGATTAGCACCGTGATGGTACCTTGCCCACTGAGGTCGATTCCGCGCGGTTCTATGATCTTTGTGTTTCGGCATGGAATAAGGACCCCGCAAATGGGGTGATCGGCGTCCAAACGGGACCCCCATCTGCGATGGGGTTACAACAGCCTCCGGTTTCATCGGAGGCTTTTTATTTGGATGCTTGTTGTGGAGACAATTCTGAAGATACGTCGGCTTTCCCGTGTGCAGGGCAAGACGATCAAGGCGATCTGCCGGGAGTTGGGTGTATCGCGGAAAGTGGTGCGGAAGGTTCTGCGCAGCGATGAGACGGAGTTCAAGTACGAGCGGACCCGTCAACCTCAGCCGAAGCTCGGCCCCTGGCGCGATCAGCTCGATGGAATGCTGCTCGCCAATGCGGCCAAATCCTCTCGCGAACGGCTGACACTGATCCGGCTGTTCGAGGACTTGCGCGACCTCGGCTACGAGGGCGGTTACGACACCGTCCGGCGTTACGCCCGAACCTGGGCGAAGGAACGCGGCTCGGTTACGGCGGAAGCCTACGTGCCGCTCTATTATGCGCCGGGCGAGGCTTACCAGTTTGACTGGAGCCACGAGATCGTCGTGCTGAACGGCGTGACGACGACGGTAAAGGTGGCGCATGTCCGGCTCTGCCACAGCCGGATGATGTATGTGAGAGCCTATCCGCGCGAGACGCAGGAGATGGTCTTCGATGCCCATGACCGGGCATTTGCGTTCTTCGGCGGGGCCTGCACGCGCGGCATCTACGATAACATGAAGACGGCGGTGGAGACGGTCTTCGTCGGCAGGGAACGACAATACAATCGCCGCTTCCTGCAGATGTGTAGCCATTACCTGATCGAGCCGGTGGCCTGCACGCCGGCGTCGGGGTGGGAGAAGGGCCAGGTCGAGAACCAGGTCAACCTGGTGCGGGAACGCTTCTTCACGCCACGGCTGCGCTTCAAGTCCTACGATGAACTGAATGGCTGGTTGCTGGACAAGTGCATCAGCTATGCCCGCGCCCATAAGCATGTCGATCAAACGGAGCGCACGATCTGGGAGGTGTTCGATGGGGAACGGCCGCACCTGGTCGGCTATCCCGGCAAGTTCGACGGCTTCCACGCGGTGCAGGCCTCGATCGGCAAGACCTGCCTCGTGCGTTTCGACAACAACAAATACTCGGTGCTATCCACGGCAGTCGGCCGCCCGGCCGAGATACATGCCTATGCAGATCGCATCGTCATCCGGCAGGATGGCGTGGAGATCGGCCAACACGATCGCTGCTTCGGCCGTGGCGAGACGATCTATAATCCCTGGCATTACGTGCCGGTCCTGACCCGCAAGCCGGGAGCACTGCGCAACGGTGCGCCATTCCACGACTGGGTTTTGCCCGCCGCCATGGAGAAGGTGCGCCGCCGGCTGAAGGCCATGCATGACGGCGACCGGCAGATGGTGTCGATCCTCGAATGTGTGGGCCTGGACGGGCTCCCCGCCGTCGAAGCGGCCTGCCAGGAGGCGCTCGATCAGGGCGTGTTCTCGGCTGCCGTCATCATCAACATCCTGGCCCGCAAGCGTGATCCGCAGCCGGCCGCCATCCTTTCCATTCCCGATGCGCTTCGCCTGACCCACGAGCCTCTGGCCGATTGCGCGCGTTACGACAGCCTCAGGAGGGCAAGCTGATATGGAACGATCCCAAATCCTCGACATGATGGGCACGCTGAAGCTGTTCGGCATGCGCAGCGCTTATGACGAGATCATGGCCTCCGGCATCAAGCGGCAGCACGAACCGCCGCGCATCGTGGGTGACCTGCTACAGTCGGAGATCGCCGAGAAGCAAGCACGCTCCATCAAATACCAGATCACCGTCGCCAAGCTGCCGCTGGCCAAGGACATCGACGACTTCGACTTCACCGACACGCCGGTCAACGAAGGGCTCGTGCGCCAGCTTGCGACAGGAGCCTTCCTCGCCGAGCAGCACAATATCGTTCTGGTCGGCGGAACCGGCACGGGGAAGTCCCACCTGTCCATCGCCCTTGCTCGTGCTCTGATCCGCAACGGAGCACGCGGTCGCTTCTTCAACGTCGTCGACCTCGTCAATCGGCTTGAGACGGAGGCACGTAGCGGAAAGCAGGGGCGGCTGGCCGACTTCATCACCAGGCTCGACTTCGTCATCATGGACGAACTCGGCTACCTCCCATTCGCTCAGGCCGGCGGCCAGCTCCTCTTCCATCTGATCAGCAGGCTCTACGAGCGGACCTCGATCATCGTCACGACAAACCTGGCGTTCGGCGAGTGGCCCGCCGTATTCGGCGACGCCAAAATGACCGCCGCTCTGCTCGACAGACTAACCCACCATTGCGAGATCGTGGAAACCGGGAACGAATCCTGGCGCTTCAAAAACCGCTCTCAAAGCTAAAGCCGAAAAGACAAACAACCCGCGCCCGCAGGCCCCTGCGCTAAATGGAGAGCTCCGGGCCTACGCGCGCTGACCCGATGCAACCAGAGGCAGGGGTCCCTTTTGGGAGCCGATAGGGGGTCCCGTTTCGATGCCGATTGACATCGACAGCGCTTCTTCAGCGGAATCGCGCTCCTCGATCGCTTTGTCACGAGCTTCCACAACGTCGTCATGGATCTCGGTAGCGATCCTCTGCGCACCTTTGAGCTTAGACGACAAATCGGGCCAGCCGCGCATGAACTCCCGCATTGCTCGGCTTCTTACGGCCGTCGCGGGTAGCTGCACACCCACATACTCGCTGACTTCCTCGAACATCTGTCCCAGCGCATCGTCGTTGTCGAGCTTCACCCCGACGATGCCAAGCAGAGTCGCGTCCATGACTTGGAATGTATTGGGCGGCACAACGATCGGGAACCGGTGGGTGTTCAAAGCCCAGGCAGCGCCAAGCTCCGCCATGCAAAATGCACTATCAAGGTATGCGGGTGTGATCAGCGCGACGACCGCTTTCGCTGCGACAGCCTTATCCCGGATGCTGTCAACGAAACTCGCGCCCTTCGGCACGCCTTGTCCCTCAAGGCTCGAGCAGAATATGTCCTTCGAAAGGATGCCAACGGACTTGGACAGAAGCGTTTCGAAAGACTCGACAAGCTCTTTGTCCGCGGCGGCATGGCTTAAAAAGATGATCGGATCGCTTTTCGGCATATGTAATCTCCCCTCGGTTTTTGCGGGAGCTGATATGGAGATGCTCGCAAAATAGCAAGCCGATCTCGAAACTATCCGCAGCCGCGCCAGAGCTGATCGCCGGCTGGCTCTCGAGCAAAGTCCGCAGCGCAAGTCCGCCCACCCATGCCGTCACTTTCCCACTCGCTCGGCCCTTCACCTCCGTCGCCACTCCAGGGATCAGCAGACGCGACAGCTAGGCTCGATCAAAACAAGAATTGAATCCTTAACAAAAGCGGAAACCGACACGGTGAAGGATTCAGCCTCGAATCCTTATTAATTGTTGACAACAACATATTGTTTATAAATGATTTTTTCCAATTTACATAAATGCACAGTTCATGTAGGGAAGCTTCATTGCATCGCATGCCGAACGAATAGCGGAGAACCACACCTCACTACGAGTGCGACCCTGAAGGGAAATCAGATGGCGTTCGTTCATTGGCCAATGGAAGTGCACATGAAGCGGATGAGTATACTGAAGATCGGACACCCGTTTATCATCGAGGCCAGCGGCGACTATCCCGACGGCGTAAACTGGTACCTCTTTGAACGTTGCAGAGGAAAGATAGATGCGTCGGATCTGACAGCACCGCGTAGCAGTCCGATCGAACCATCCCATAACAGTGTGGAGTCGATCGTCTATGCAATCGCCAATATCTTGACTTGGGGAGAGACGCTCGAAGCGCACCCCTCGTGTGGCGTTCTTCGATGGCATCAATTGAAACTATGGCACGTCACCGAACTCTATTCGGACGCCCTCGCCCGCGGTTACTGGACGCAAGGATATTGGGAAACTGGAATCCCTTCGCCGCTACATCCCGAGTCCACAATACAGCCTCGTCTCAATGAGATCCTCCTGTGTTGGCAATGGATGGAACGATATGGCCTTATTGCGAAATTCGATGAACCGTCGCCTCTCCGCGCCATCGGCACTGCGATCAACAAGGCGAACCAATCGTATGCCACGCGCAGCCTGGCACTGAACGAGACAGGCCCGAAGAAAACGCAATTCCGCCGAAATCGCACGAAACCGGGCGACGGAGTCATGCCCGGGATGGACCACCTACTGGACTGGATTGGACGCATTCCATCGGAGACACCGCGCAAGGCAGTGCTTCATATCCTCGATCGTGGCCTACGTATCGAAGAACATGAAGAGAACACTCTTCTTCCAGGGATCGTACACGCGCGCGACCTTAGCCACATTCGACGCGATGTACGGCATTATTCGTGGACGGAGGAGCCGAGACTACTGAAGTACAGTCTGACCGATGACCACATGATCGGCGTTCTCCCCGACCGCAAGACAGCGTTTTCCAGCGACGGCCTAATTAGCCAGCGGATCATCGGCAAGGGAAAGAAGGTAAGGCTGGCTCACATGACCCGTGGCTGCGCCCAGGCGTTGTGGCACTACGCAGATGGCTCCCGGAGGGTCATCCTGCAAAAGAATAGCATCATCCCCTCGAGGGCGCCCGCGCATCTGTTCCTGAATCGAGATGGTCGCCCCCTTACGGCGGCAGCACTTGCCAAGGCAATAAGCAGGGCGAACGAGGATATGAAGGCGCCATTCCGCATAACGGGACATGTGCTGCGCCACCTCTTCGCCTGCTTCTTCCTGAAGAACGCAATAGAGGGCCATGCAGCGCGCGAAGGGTTGACGGTCGCACAACTCACTTACCAGCAGATCGAAGCGGTCGCCGAGAACCCAGCGCGGGTTCTGCAATTGCACCTCGGGCACGCCTTTTTCGAAGACACTGCCGGCTACATAAAGCTTCTGATCGATTGGTGGCTGACACCGATGTACTTCGACATGTGGAACGAGTTCCTGGATGGTCAGCGTGCCTAGGGGACCGCGTATCGGGTCGAAAGCCAATCAACCAGAGTGTTTGTCCTTTCCCGAGCCAATCGCCTCTCATCCATACAACACCAACAATGCACGTGAACAAGGGCTTGATTTCGAAGAGTTCGCGGACTGCTCTCTCATTTACATGAATGCCAATGCAATTCACGCCGAGTTTCTAAAGGGAAAAAGCCTAAAGAAAGAAAAAAGGAAGATACGCGTAGTTCACGATTTTATAAAATACTACGAACAAAAAAATAACATTACCGTCGCCTCAAATAAGAACATAAGTGTTTCATTCTGCGTTGATTACATCGTTTATTGTATAAAACGATTTAAATCACCAGCCATTCAAATCCGCTTCTGCTGGCGTCTGCTTCGACTTATCGGGGTTTCATCTGATATTATCCCCCCTAACCCCACTAAGGATCCCGTGATCGAAGCACGGGAGGAACTAGACGCTCAGAGCGCCCGGATTTTTCTGAACAGGGCAAAGCAGGAAGCAAGGGTGATCATTGACCGTTTCCACCAGGCAGAAGAAATGAATTCGAAGGGACGCGACCCGCGTCTCGCGGCTGGAGCGAGACTTGGCGCTTGGGATCAACTCGAAAATCGTCTCTGGGTCTGCCGGGAATTGCTAGGTCTGCAGGCGAGGACGGAAAAAGATCTGATCGAGGTCGGGCAGCGAAACATCATCAGATCAATGGAAAAGCGATCTGGTGCTGTGGTGATCGACCCAGTACGCGGCGCCGTCCAACAGACTGGCCTGCTTGCGCATCTCCGTTTCTATCACCCCAGCGTAGCTGATCTTGCTCCGTTCATCGCACTCCTCTTGATCAGAGCCAATGTCAACCTGCAGACCATCGCCGACCTGCAGGCGTCTTCAAGGTGGTGGGAGCCTTATGCGCATGCATTCTCTCACGACAAGGAGCCAGAACGATGGGTATCGATAATCCTACCAAAACTCCGCGGCGCGCAAGGCGGCAGACGCAAGCGCCCAGATGGGACGATGGCCGGAAAAGTTGATGTCAAGTCACCGGCAAGGATCAAAATTCCCAGCCTGAAGCGACCGTGGTCACATCCTTTCCAAGTTCTCACCTTTCTTCAGAACATGACACAGCCTCTCAGGATAGAGATTAAAAGGAGGATTGATGAACTTTCCGGGAAAGCGGACTGTTCAGAGCAAGAGAGACGAGAGCTTGATAGACTGCAATTTATTAAAGACGACATGTTTGTCTATCGCAGCGAACAGGAAATTACCTCCCTCAAATTTGTGACGCGAGAGCAGCAGAGGACACCTCGGCCGCTGGTTGAGGTGTTAAAAAGGTATGGCTTGACCGCTGGAGTTAAGCAGCTCCGCGACGTGGGCCTTCAGTTTGGATTTCGAGCATCAGGGAATAACCTGCTCATACTTCATTTGTTAGCGCGCCATTCTAGCCGTGAGACAGCCGCCGCGTACGCACGTCGTCGGGAGTTCTTCCGGAGAAGCGAGGAGCTATTCATAGCGATCTTCGAAAAGTCGGTCGCACTGGTCCGATCATCCTCCTACTCCATCGCGAACCTCAAAGCAGCACTGAGAAGCTCGGGGCTCGAGGACTGGCAGATTGCAAATATTCTGAATCCCGACAACCGAAGTCGCTATGGCAACCAATGCGGTGGCCCCAATTCGCCCCCGGAACCCTTTAACAAGGGTACGCCCCCCGGCCAACTCTGTCGTAGCCAGGACTGCATTGACGGCTGTCCCCTAGCCCGATTTTTACCTGACGCACTCCCATTTTTGGTTAAGCAATGGAATTCCATCAAGCAGCAGTTATCTAATGTCGGTATCGCGGCAGCGTTTGACAACTCGCTTCAGCACCGGCTCCAGAGGCTCGAGAGGATTCTTGATAAATATCCCCGACAAGCCGTGTTCGCTGAAAAGAAAAAACTTGCGACGGAAGAAGGGGGCAGCGGATGATTGCTACCGCGATCGAGGACTATTCTCTTCTCGAAGAAACGGAGGCAAGCCTCTGGCTCGCGTTGTCGCGATCTCAAAACGCGTTGCGTCCGCCATATGCGCCGATGATGCAGGTCACGCCCTTATCAGTGTTTGTCCAGAACCAATGGCTCCTTCCAACCTCCTGGTTTCCAGCGGGTTCACATCCTAAGGCCAAGCTAAATTTTCTGGGGAGGGCAGATTTATCAAACGGACGGACAAGACGTCTGGATCAGGGATCGTTTTTGATTCAGCAACTTAAAGAGATCACATATTCCCTTCTTCACATAATACACATCTTTTCCGACGCTCGAAAGCCGTCAACGGTGTCAAATACGTTCAAGCTAGTCCGAAAATTAGTCAACGCGGCAGCCGAAGTCGGATGCAGTAGTCTCTCCGAAATCACTCCCGCCAATGTCCAGAGCATCATTGAACTTGCTGGTGTGGGACGTGCAAGGATTCAGCAGGCGACGTGGCTGGACAATCTAGTTGAGCTGAGCCGAAGGGGTTATATCACTGACGGCGTCCAGAACTACGACTTTGAGATCGATATCGTAATTCCCAACGTGGATGTCTCTCGACCGAAAGGCAAGCAACCACTCAATGACGATGAGCGGGCGCTCCTCCTGACTAAGCTTTTGCTGGTCACCGACCATCAAGATGAATTCCTTTGCTGGACGGAAGATTGTCTCGCAACACCGACAGCAAATTTTTATGCAAGGGAATGGCTTTCAAAGATCTTTCCGAAAGCAGCGGAACCACAATACCCGTATCCGGACGTCCTGATACATATATACCAAGCTGCAACCGGCCTGTTAATCGGCGACTCTCTAGGCCCCCGCACCTCCGAACTCCTATCGACAGAAGAGGGTTTCGTTCATCGCCACGGCCCGAACTCATTCATCTCGCTCGACCATTTTACTTTGGATTCGGTCACTACCAAATCCATTGAAAAAATTGGCGGATTACGGAGACGCCTCCGTATTCCGGAACTCATCTACAAGGCAGCGGTTGGACTGGAGGAGATGCACTCCTTGTTGGGCCAAAGGACAACAAGGCTCTTTTCTGGCGTCGCCGAGGAGCTGGAATATAGCACAAACAGATGGAATTGGGTTCTGCAGAGATTCTGCGGAGTCGCGGATCTTCCATTTCGAGTTACGCAGTACACTGGTCGCAAGACTTTAATCTCCAACGTGGCCCGGACTGTCACGGGCGGCCTGTCCGCAGCGCAAGTCGTGATGGATCATGCGGATCGCGGAACCACCGCAGGATATGGCCTTTCAAATCCGTTCGTCCGCGAAGAGATATACGCAGAATGCCTCGATGCCTTTCGAAATGGGACACGAACACTTCTCGAGATGACCGCAGCCGCGGGAGGCCCAGGTCTAGGTGGAAAGGGCGGAGCGCGACTTGAAGCGAGCGTCGCATCCCTTGCAGGGAATGACGGCGTCGTTGTGCCCGAGGCGATCGAAACATATGTCGAGGAATTGCTTCAACAGGACGTCCTGCCGATCCCGGTTGCGCGAGGAGTGCTGTGCATGAAACAGGCAACGGCTAAGGGCGAATGCGGAAGCGTTGTCCCCGATATAGGGGGATGCAAACCCACATGCCCTGCGCAGGTGCAACAACAGAACCGGCGCGACCTGATGCGCTGGGAACTCGAGATGGCACGCTCAGGCGGCCTGGAAGAGCAATCTGAACTTCAGCGAGCATTCTGGTTGAACGAAATCGAAAGCCAGTTGGCGGCGTGGCCAGACATGAGACCTGATTTCGAGGAAATTTTGAGCGCTGTTCCGGCACTGAAAGGAATCCAATGATATCGCAGAGATCTAACCCGAAACCGAAGCCCCTGGATGGTCTCAGGAATGCAGCTTACTCGCGGACTGAAAGGGCGCTGGAGAAGATCCGCTCTGGTATGACATTGATCGAGGAAGAACTTCAGGCCGGGCGACTTTGGGACAGGTTAGCGCGCGACGATAAAGTCGAGCTTGAACAGGGAGAGTTCATGATTCTATGCGGGCTCGGGTGGAATTTTCTCAATGGTTCGAACCACAAGGAAACAACGAAACCCGAGGTAGTCGCCTTCCTTGCTCGCGTGAATCGAGCGCTACGCGAGCAACTTGCCGACCTTCCGGACGTCGAAATAGGGAAGTCTCCTACCAAGGCGTTCGTCCAGCTTCAGGCCCGGTACGAGCGACTGAAAAAGGAACGGGACGAACTACGCGACTATCTGAATCGCGTGCTCACCCGCACCCATGAATGGCATTTGGAACGCCTCCAGGCCCTTCGCATGGTGCGAGAACTCAAGGAGGCTGCGGGTGTGTCAGTTGTACATCTTCACCGCCGATAGCCCATTGAAATCGGCGGACGAATGCACTATCTCAAAAATGCCTCCGCAAGGAGGCTATGGTGCTAAACCTTTTGTGCAATAGATGTACAGGACGCGGCTTCGAAGCCGCCGCCTCCACCAAGAACCGCCGGGTACGGCGGCTGTTGATGGGGGCGAAATGGGATCGACTGGCATTGAAAGACAAAAGCTGTGCTCGGCATGATACCACCGTTATCGGGTCAAAATAGTAGTTGCAAACGACAACTATGCGGAAGCTCGTCTCGCTGCTTAATCGCAGTGTGACACTTCAAATCAAGTCCTAAGGGGTCGCACTCTTAGGCGGGGTTCGGAGGTACCTGGCAACAGAAACCTCCACTACCTCCCAATCGCCAGTTAGTCCACGACGAACCCACATAAGACACTGATTTAATTAGAAACTTACGTCGACTAACTGCGAATTTGTCTTTATAAGGTTCGGTACCCGGCGCCTCCACCAAAAACCGATCGACCGGAAGGATCGGCTTTTGATGGGGGCGAAATAGGATCGACAAGGGCGTAAAGATCGACTTTTTGCTCGGCATTGTACCACCGTTATCGGGCTAAACTTGTAGTTGCAAACGACAACTATGCGGAAGCTCGTCTCGCTGCCTAATGGCGGTGTGACACTTCACTCAAAGTCCTGACGGGTCGCACCGGCAGGCGGGGTCCGAAGGCACCTGGCAACAGAAGCCTTCACCTTCTCCAATGCCTTGAAATGGTCTATAGCTGTGCCAGATGACTCGTGCCGGGAAGGCATGGGTAGACATGCAATGCCTGAAAACAAAGGCTGGAAGAAAGACAGGAACGGATGGCGCAAGACCACATTCGCTACGACATTCTCGCCCAGGACGCGCTACGCAGCGTCATTCGCAAGGTTTTGTCCGAAGTCGCGGTCACGGGGCATCTTCCCGGCGAGCATCATTTCTTCATCACCTTCCTCACCAATGCCCCGGGCGTGCGCATTTCGCAGCACCTCAAGGCGAAATATGCCGAGCAGATGACCATCGTCGTCCAGCACCAGTTCTGGGACCTCAAGGTCACCGAGAGCCAGTTCGAGATCGGCCTTTCCTTCTCCGACACGCCTGAAAAACTCGTCATCCCCTTCAACGCCATCCGCGGCTTCTACGACCCGTCGGTGAGCTTCGAGCTGGAATTCGACGTGCCGGCGATGGAGGAAGAGGACGAGCATTCGGCCGAGGTCACCGCCTATCCCGCACCCGCGGAAAAGGCCGAGGAAACCGCCCAGGAGCCGACGCCGCCGACAGGCGACGACAACGGCAAGGGCGGCGGCTCGGTCGTCTCGCTCGATTCCTTCCGCAAGAAGAACTGAGTTCCGGCCGATGAGCGGCGACGTCGTCAATCTCCGCCAGGTCCGCAAGCAGAAGGCCCGTTCCGAAAAGGAAAGGCAGGCCGAGCAGAACCGCGTCGCCTTCGGCCGCACGAAAGCGGAGAAGTCGCTGACCCGCGCCCTCAACGAGAAGGCGAAGAACGCGCACGATCAGGGCCGCATCGAGCGGCCCGAAGAGACGAAGAGCTAAGATTTCAATCCCTTGGCGGCAACGCCGGATTCGGTTTGCAAGGCATCTGAATCATCGCGTGAGGTCGGATGTGATCCGGAAATACTCCGCCACCCTGCACGGCCACCGCACGAGTTTCTCCCTCGAAACGGCCTTCCATGACGAATTGAAGGCGATCGCCGCCGAGCGCGCCATGCCGCTCGCCGCCCTCATCCGCGAGATCGACGATGCGCGCGGCGTCGAGGGCAATCTTTCCTCGGCGCTGCGCCTTCATGTGCTGGAACGGCTGAAGGCCCGGGGCGGCGACCTCAGTTGAGGCCGGGCAGGCCGTCGAAGTTCAAGGCCCCGCCGCTTCCGCCGACGGGCGGCAGTTCGCCGCCGCGCTCGACGCCCTCTTCGGGCGTGACCGGCAGGCGGCGGCGCTTTGCCTCTTCCTCCGCTTTCCGCGCCTCTTCGGCCGACTTCTGCGCGGCGAGGCGGCGTGCCTCCTCCTGCGCCTCCGCAAGGCGCCGGGCGTCGTCCGCCTCCTTGCGGCGCAGGCTCTCGGCCTCTTCCGCCGCATGCGCCTCGTCGGAACGCTTGCGGGCTTCCACGCGCCGGCGCTCCTCTTCCGCCGCCTGCAGGCGCGCCGCCTCGGCGGCGGCCGCACGCGCTTCGGCCCGGGCGCGGTAGAGCGCGGCTTCGCGGCGCAGGCGCTGCTTTTCCAGCACATTGGCCTGCAACGTCTCCACCCGCCGGCGCTCGGTCTCGAAGCGGCGCAGCGAGAGGTAATTGGCGAGCGGCTGCACGTCGAGCGAGAAGCCCGGGGCATCGACAAGGCCGCGATAGCCCAGCGTCACCTCCGGTTCGGCGCCGGCAAGCGCGTCCTCGCCCGCCTTGTAGGCCACGGAAAGCCGGGCCGTCATCGATCCGTCGGCAAGCCCGATATCGGCATCGCCCGTCAGCGCCGCCCCGGCATCCTCCGCCGCCACGCTCTGG
>Ga0180218_1000898_pt1 | contig 21164 bp, 23 predicted proteins | sample eDN3rd37CKraftBY_FD_151334 | JGI IMG/M metagenome (GOLD analysis project Ga0180218, IMG submission 151334) | Enriched backyard soil microbial communities from Emeryville, California, USA - eDNA 3rd pass 37_C Kraft BY (version 2) (version 2) | ecosystem: Environmental > Terrestrial > Soil >...
GAAAACTTCAGCCAGAAGGTCAACAAGAAGATGTACCGCGCCGGCATTCGCGCGATTCTCTCCCAGTTGGCTCGCGAAGATCGTATCGCCGTCGTCGACAGCTTCCAGCTCGACACGCCCAAGACCAAGCAGGCCGCGGCCAAGCTCAAGGGCATGGGTCTCGAGTCGGTGCTGATCATCACCGACGTGCTCGACGAAAACGTCTATCTCGCTACGCGCAACCTGCCTCACGTTGCCGTGGTCGAACCGCGTTACGCCGATCCGCTTTCGCTGATCCACTACAAGAAAGTGTTGATCACCAAGCCGGCTATCGCTCAACTCGAGGAGATGTTGGGATGAAAGCCGAACGCTTAATGCAAGTCATCTTGGCGCCCGTCGTGACCGAAAAGGCCACGTTCGTCGCCGAAAAAAATCAGCAAATCGCTTTTCGCGTCGTTGCCGACGCCACCAAGCCCGAAATCAAGGCCGCCGTCGAGCTCCTGTTCAAGGTCGAGGTCGAATCGGTTCAGGTCCTGAACCAGAAGGGCAAGCAAAAGCGCTTTGGCCGTTTCATGGGTAGCCGCCGTAACGAGCGCAAGGCTTATGTCTCGCTTAAAGACGGTCAGGAACTCGACTTTACGGAGGTGAACTAAATGGCACTCGTAAAAGTCAAGCCGACCTCGGCTGGTCGCCGCGGCATGATCAAGGTGGTAACGCCTGATCTGCACAAGGGCGCACCATTCGCAGCTCTGCTCGAAAAGAAATCCCGCGGCTCGGGCCGCAACAACAATGGCCACATCACTGTGCGCCATCGTGGCGGCGGTCACAAGCAGCATTACCGCCTGGTCGACTTCCGTCGCAACAAAGACGGAATCCCCGCCAAGGTCGAGCGCCTTGAATACGACCCCAACCGTACTGCGCATATCGCACTGCTGTGCTATGCCGACGGCGAGCGTCGCTACATCATCGCTCCCCGCGGCCTTGAAGTGGGCGCAACGCTGCTTTCGGGCAAAGACGCTCCCATCCGCGCAGGCAACACGCTGCCCATCCGCAACATCCCCGTCGGTGCCACCATACACTGCATCGAGATGCTTCCGGGCAAGGGCGCGCAAATGGCCCGTTCGGCAGGCGCTTCGGCGGTGCTGCTGGCTCGCGAAGGCGTGTACGCCCAGGTGCGTCTGCGCTCGGGTGAAGTCCGTCGCGTTCACATCGACTGCCGCGCCACCATTGGCGAAGTCGGCAACGAAGAACACAGCTTGCGTCAAATCGGCAAGGCCGGTGCAGTGCGCTGGCGCGGTGTCCGTCCCACGGTGCGTGGCGTTGCCATGAACCCGGTCGATCACCCGCACGGTGGTGGCGAAGGCCGTACTGGCGAGGGCCGTGAGCCGGTCAGCCCATGGGGCACTCCGGCCAAGGGCTACAGAACTCGTCGTAACAAGCGCACGGACAACATGATTGTCTCGCGTCGCAAGCGCAAGTAAGGGGCGAACCAAATGTCACGTTCGATTAAAAAAGGCCCATTCGTCGACGCGCATCTGATCAAGAAGGTCGATGCAGCCGTCGAAGGCAAAGACAAGCGGCCGATCAAGACCTGGTCGCGCCGTTCCACCATCCTGCCCGAGTTCATTGGGCTGACGATTGCTGTGCACAATGGCCGCCAGCACGTTCCCGTTTACATCAACGAGAACATGGTCGGCCACAAGCTCGGCGAGTTCGCGCTGACCCGTACGTTCAAGGGCCACGCTGCGGACAAAAAGTCCAAGAGGTAAGTGATGGAAACTACAGCTGTTATTCGTGGCGTCCATATTTCGGCCCAGAAGGCGCGTCTCGTTGCGGACCTCATCCGCGGCAAGTCGGTTGCCCAGGCGCTGAACATCCTGACGTTCACCCCCAAGAAAGCCGCGGGCATCCTCAAGAAGGCCCTGGAGTCCGCGATCGCCAACGCCGAGCACAATGACGGCGCCGACATCGACGAACTCAAGGTCACCACCATCTACGTGGACAAGGCCCAGTCGATGAAGCGTTTCTCCGCCCGTGCAAAAGGTCGTGGTAACCGTATCGAGAAGCAGACTTGCCACATCGTGGTCAAAGTCGGCGCTTAAGGAGTCACAATGGGACAGAAAGTACACCCGGTTGGGTTCCGTCTCGCGGTAAACCGCAACTGGAATTCGCGTTGGTATGCGGACGACAAGGCCTTCGGCGGCATGCTTGCCGAAGACATCCGCGTCCGTGAATACCTCAAGAAAAAGCTCAAGAGCGCGTCCGTTGGCCGCGTCGTCATCGAGCGTCCTGCCAAGAATGCCCGCATCACCGTCTACTCGGCTCGCCCGGGTGTGGTCATCGGCAAGCGCGGCGAGGACATCGAGAGCCTGAAGTCCGACCTGCAGCGTCTGATGGGCGTGCCCGTGCACGTCAACATCGAAGAGATCCGCAAGCCCGAAACCGACGCCCAGCTGGTGGCCGATTCCATCGCCCAGCAGCTTGAAAAGCGCATCCAGTTCCGCCGCGCCATGAAGCGCGCCATGCAGAACGCCATGCGTCTTGGCGCCCAGGGCATCAAGATCATGAGCTCGGGCCGCCTGAACGGCATCGAAATCGCCCGTACCGAGTGGTATCGCGAAGGCCGTGTGCCCCTGCACACCCTGCGCGCCAATATCGACTATGGCACGGCCGAAGCCCAGACGACTTACGGCATCATCGGCATCAAAGTATGGGTCTACAAGGGCGACATGCTGCCTAACGGCGAAATGCCTCCCGAAACCGCCGCCCCGCGCGACGAAGAGCGCCGCTCGCGTCGTCCCCGTGGCGATCGGCCCGAGGGCCGTCGTCCGGCCGGTGGCCGTGGCCGTGGACCCCGCAAGCCTGACGCCGCAGCGGCGCCAGCGCCTGAAGGAGAATAACCATGTTGCAACCCTCACGCAGAAAGTATCGCAAAGAGCATAAAGGCCGTAACACCGGCCTGGCGACTCGCGGTGCCCAGGTGTCGTTCGGCGAGTTCGGCCTGAAGGCCACTGGCCGCGGCCGCCTCACCGCTCGCCAGATCGAAGCGGCGCGTCGTGCGATCAACCGCCACATCAAGCGCGGCGGCCGTATCTGGATTCGCGTCTTCCCCGACAAGCCCATTTCCCAGAAGCCTGCGGAAGTCCGTATGGGTAACGGTAAAGGCAATCCCGAGTTCTGGGTCGCAGAAATTCAACCCGGCAAGGTCATCTACGAAATGGAAGGCGTCAGCGAAGAACTCGCGCGCGAAGCTTTCCGTCTGGCCGCCGCCAAGCTGCCCATTTCCACGACCTTCGTGTCGCGGCATATCGGCGCTTAAGGAGATCTCATGAAAGCCAGCGAACTCCGCACCAAAGATGCCGCCGAGCTCCAAACCGAGCTCGAGAGCCTGCTGAAGGCGCAATTCGGCCTGCGTATGCAGCGCGCCACTCAGCAACTCTCCAACACCAGCCAACTGGGCAAGGTCCGCCGCGACATCGCGCGCGTCCGCACCCTTTTGACTGAGAAGGCAGGAAAGTAAAATGAGCGAAACTCAAACTACACAAGCAGCCAAGCGCCAACGCACGCTGATCGGCAAGGTTGTCAGCAACAAGATGGACAAGACGGTCGTCGTTCGCGTCGAGCGCCGTGTCAAGCATCCTGTCTACGGCAAGATCATCATCCGCTCCAATCGTTACAAGGCGCATGATGAAACCAATCAGTACAACGAAGGCGATATGGTCGAAATCGCAGAAGGCCGCCCCATCAGCCGCGACAAGTCGTGGACGGTGGTGCGCCTGCTCGAGGCCGCACGCATCATCTAAGCGCTCGGCGGCCGGCCTGGCCTTTCAGTATTCCAGGCCGGTCACACCGCTTCAGCGGCTTGGATGAAAAATCCCCCAAGGGTCAGTGACGCTTGGGGGATTTTTACGTTGGAGCAACGCCTTCGAGTTCATCGATTCGCCACGGTCCGTGCCGAATCGATAGGCAAGTCGTTTATTTGGTCTTGCCCGTGTTCAGGACATTTTTAATCGTGTCGAACTCGACGTTGTACAGTTCGCCGTCTACACGCTCTACCTTGCGTATATAAATGTTCTGGATGAAATCGCGGGTTTCAGGGTCTACGGCGACAGGTCCGCGAGGGCTTTCGAAGCTTTGGTTTTTCATGGCGCTCAGCAGCGCATCGCCGTTGCCTGGGTCTTCTGCGGTCTTGATCGCGTTGTAGATGACGTGCATGCCGTCGTACCCCGCCACCGCGAAGAAATTCGGCCTTTCTCCGTTGTTCAACTGCTTGAAGTCGGCAACGAATTTCTTGTTCATTTCGGACGGATGCGCCGCTGAATAATAGTCGGACGTGATGATGTCCAGCGCCTCGTCGCCCGATTCATTCAGAAAATCGTCATCGGTTACAGCCCCGTGGGCCAACAAGGGGATGCCGGCCTTGGCCAGGCCGCGCGCCGCGTATTCTTTAAGAAAGGCCGCGCCGGGCCCGGCCGGCAGCATGACATACAAGGCATCAGGCTTCTGGTCTTTTATTCGACGCACGAAGGGAGCGAAGTCGGGGTTGGCCATGGGCACGCGTATTTCGCTGACGATCTTCTGGTCCGGGCCCTTGAAGAACTCTTTGAATGCCTGTTCCGACTCATGGCCCGGCGCGTAATCGGGAACTAGTGTGGCGACTTCCTTGATGCCGTGCTTGGCGGCCCATACCGCGGAACCCATCGTCACCTGCGGAATGGTTCCGCTGGTTCGGATCGCATACGGCGACGCGTTGATCACCGCCAGGCTTTGGGCCGCCATGATGACCATCGGGGTCTTGGTTTGCGTCGCCATGGGCGCGACGGCCAAAGCCAGCGGGGTCAGGCCGAAACCGGCCAGCACGTCGACCTTGCGGGTGACAAGCAGTTCCTGGGCAAGCCTCTTGCTATTGGCCGGGTCTCCCGCGTCGTCGCGCAGCAGCACTTCGATTTTGCGGCCGGCGACTTCGTCGCCATGTTGTTGCAGATAGGTTCGCACGCCGTTTTCGACCTGCCGGCCTGTCGAGGCGAATGGGCCGGTCATGGGCAGAACGAGACCCACCTTGAAGCTGTCGTCCGCCGCTGATGCGGAACTTACCGGCAGGCCTGCGATGGTCAGCGTTGCGCCGACAAGGACGGCCTGGAGGATCGATCGCTGCCGCCGGTGGGTTTCCCCCGCGTTGGCGCAAAATCCGTCACGAACAGACGGTTGAGCAAACGCTGGATATTGGGAAATGCCTGTCATGCTGTGTCTCCTGAGTTGTATGGTTGTTACGTGATTGCTTCGCGCCAGAGGTCGAGCGCTTGTTGTACGGGTCGGTCTGAATAACTGAACAGCACAGTGTCCTCGGAGGCCTCCAAGCTATAGGGCATCCACGAGGGGCAGATGAATACATCCTTGGGGCCAAATTCGAGAACCTGGTCGGCAATGCGGCATCGACCCTGTCCTTCGACAACCGAATAAACGGTAGAGTCGGTGGAGCGGTACTCGGCTCCGGAGAACCCGGCCGGCAGCAGTTGCATGAATGTGCCGATGGTAGGTATGGCCCAGTCCCCGGTGACGGGGTTCGTATACTGCAGCTTGTGTCCCCAGCACGGATGCATTTCCCCATGACGCTTCAAGGTTTCGAGCGCGTCGCGGGTCCGTTCATAGGGATACCAGAACAGGGGCGAAGTGCGAGAGCGCGCCTTGTATTCGACGGGCTTCATGGTGTTGCCGAACCTGGCCAGATTGGTGGTGGCCTGCTGGCTGGTTTGCTGGGCCTGGCCCTCTCCTTTCTCCATGAACTGCGCGTCGAGCAACTCGACGATGGGCAGGTCGAGGCCGTCCAGCCAGACCATGGGCTTGCCCGACGTATTGCCATGGTCATGAAAAGTCCATGAAGGCGTGATGACGAAGTCTCCGACGTTCATGGTGACTTTCTCACCGCTTACCGCTGTGTAGGCCCCCTCTCCTTCCATGATGAATCGCAGGGCCGACTGAGAATGGCGGTGCACAGGGGCTATTTCGCCGGGCATGATGAGCTGCAACCCTGCATACAGGCTATGGGTGATTCGGGTTTTGCCGCGCAATCCGGGGTTCTCCAGTACAAGAACACGCCGTTCCGCCTCTTGGGCGGTGATCAGGCTGCCGGCCTCGAGCAGCCATGACCACATTTGTTGCCACTTCCACAGATAAGGCACGCAAGGGGTGTTGGGCTGGGCCGTGACGACGCTGTGCAGCACTTCCCACAGCGGGGTCACATTTGCGCCGTTTATTTTCCTGTAGAAATTCTGGCGCTCTGGAGACGGAGTCTCTTGTTTTTGCGATAACGTTTCCATCTTGTCGTCCTGTGCAAAGGGAGCCGATTATCAACGCAATATGCGGGCGGCCCTGTTCGTTTGGACCAAGTCTGGCTTGTTGTTCTTGAGTCGGCAATAAAGTAATCTTGATAAGATCTATCGTATTTTTTAATACACCTCGATACGGTCGCCATGGCAAACCTGGATGTCTCTGATCTTCTGATCCTTAAAGAAATCTACAAGACGCGCGGCATATCTTCTTCGGTCGAGCAGATCGGGCTAAGCCAGCCGGCCATCAGCGTGCGCCTTGGCCATCTAAGGCGCCATTTCGGCGACGCGCTTTTTGTGCGCACCTCGGCGGGCATGATGCCCACCCCTTATTTAGAAAGCTTATTGCCGGGCATAGACGAGGCTCTGACGCTTCTTGTTCGGAATAAGGCTCGCCATGAGGATTTCGACGCCGCCACTTCCACCCGTACTTTTCGCCTGGGCCTGACCAACGTTGCGCAGATGGCCCTGCTGCCGCAATTGCTTGCCTTGTTCGAAGAAAAAGCGCCGCAGCTCAATGTCGAATCGGTCGATCTGGACCAGGAGGTGGGGCATATGCTCGAGGCCGGCGAGTTGGACGTGGCCGTGGGGTTTGCCGCCGATTTGCATACGGGAATTTATCAACAGCGCTTGTTCACCGAGCACTACGCTTGCGTTGCCCGGATCGATCATCCCCGCGTGCAGGGCCAGCTGACCAAGGCCCAGTTGATGTCCGAAGAGTATGTCGCGCTTGAAGCGCCCGCCACCGGCTATTCCCTTCTAGATAAAGAGCTCGAAAAGCAGGGCGTGCGCCGTCGGATCAAGGTCAAGGTCTCATCATTTCTGGGAATCGGGCAAAGCGTTTCCATGACCAACCTGTTGGCAATCGTGCCGGCCCGGCTGGCTCAGGCACTGGCATTCGGCGGCCGGGTGCAGGTCTTGAAGATCCCGGTGGCCAGCCCGTCTTACGAGGTTCGGCAATATTGGCACGAACGCTTCCACCGGGAACCGGGAAATTGCTGGCTGCGTCAGATCATGTTCAATACCTTCCTTGACATGCCCGATTCTCCCGACTCTCTTATCGATTCAAATCCCTTATAGAGGCAATCAACGCCGCTTTATTGACGCGCAACGCGCAAATCACGGACGATGCGTCACGAGCATGTGCGGCGCGATTGAGAGGATCTGTGGCTTGGCATGCTCCTACAATACAGGAGGCCATGTTGAATTCGCGCAATACAGTTTTAATCGTGGGGGGCGGCATAGGCGGCCTTACGGCGGCCATAGCGCTTGCCCAGAAAGGCCGCTCCGTGCACGTGCTGGAGCAGGCTCACGAAATTTCCGCAATCGGCTACGGAATACAGCTGGGGCCCAATGTTTTCGATGTATTCGATCAACTTGGCATGGCCGATTCGGTAAAGTCCATTGCCGACTTTCCGGATTCCGTCTGCATGATCGATGCGGACGACGGGCGGATGCTGATCGATATTCCGGTGACGACGCCAGGATACGGGCAGTGGTTTCGCAACCCCTACGTCGTAGTGCATCGGGCCGACATCCATAATGTCCTGCTAGAGACTTGTCTCAAGACTCCCGGCATCGAGGTCACCGTCAATGCGGCGGTCGTCGGGCACGAAGACCTGGAAGACCATGTGCGCGTCACGTGTTCGGACGGGCGGACATTCGAAGGTGCGGCGCTGATCGCCGCCGACGGCCTTAAAAGCCGCGCTCGCGAACTCCTGGTGAAGGACGATCTGTGCCCGATCGGTTACGTCGCGCATCGAACCATCGTCGACATGGCCGACATTCCCGCGGACTTCCCTCATAAGACGGAGGTGGTTCTATGGAGCGGGCCTGGCTACCACGTCGTGCACTATCCGCTGCGGCAAGGCACCTTGTTCAACATTGTCGCGGTGTTCAAAGACCCGGCTCCCCAGCATGGCGATCAATACGTAACCCATGAACAGGATGTGCAGCATGTTTATGCCAACGCCCATCCCGCCTTGAAAAGCATACTTGCGCTGATGGACCTGGAGCGGCGGTGGGTGATCGCCGACAGGGATCCCGTAAGGCGCTGGAACCGCGGCCGGATCGTGCTTCTGGGAGATGCCGCGCATCCGGTCCTGCAGTCATATGCGCAGGGGGCGGGAATGGCGATCGAGGATGCGGGCTGCATTGCCAATCTGCTCGATCGCTACGGATACGAAGACGCTTTCGCCGAGTTTTCAAAGCAGCGCGCCCTGCGGACCGCGCGCATTCAACTGGAAGGGCGTGAGGTCTGGAAGTTCTATCACGAAGAAGGAATCGGGCGCGATGTGCGCAATGCGCAGCTGGAAGGGCGTACAGCCGAAGACTCCTATAAATGCCTGGACTGGATATGGAACGGGGCGGCCGGCCCTGTCGCCGGCGGGCCCAGGCCCTGAGCCGCTGACATGAAAGTAGCGGTCCGGGCAGCTGAGGGCAATACAAGGTATCTAGCCCGGCTTGCCCGTCATGCGCTCCACCAGCAGCCGGGCCGCGGGCGACAGCGCATCGAACGAACGGATGCACACATGCAGCTGCCGGTGCGACCAGGCTTCGTCCAGGACCACCAGCTTGATGCCCAGGGCTTTTTCATAGGCCAGGGCGATGCGCCTGGGCACCATGCCTATGCCCAGGCCCGACTCGACCATGAGGCAAAGCGAGTCGTAGCTGGAAACCTGGAAGCGGTAGCGCCAGGTGCGGCCCAGTTCGCGCGCGGCACGCATCAGCTGCAGGTTCATCTGGCCGCCCGGCGGCAGGCCGACGTAGTTGTAGTCGAGCGTATCGGCGTAACGGACCCGCTGCTGGCCGGTCAGGGGATGGGACAGGGGCACGATCACGACCAGCTCGTCTTCTTTGTAGGGCAGGTATTCCAGCCCTTCGACCGGGGTGTCCACCACCAGCACTCCGATGTCGGCATTGTTCTCGGCCACGGCCTGGGCGATGGCGGTGCTGACGCGCTCTTCGAGGTCGATCTGCACCATGGGGCATTCGGCCAGGAAGGCGCTGAGCTCCCTGGGCATGAACTGGTGCATGGCGGAAATATTGGCGAAGATGCGTATATAGCCCTTCATGCCCAGGGCGTAGTCATGCATCTGCGTGCGGATGCTGTCCAGGTCGTGCAGGACGCGATGCGCCATGTTCAACAGGGCGCGGCCCGCGGGCGTGGGGCTGATGCCCTTGTTGCTGCGCACGATCAGGGCGACGCCCAGCTGTTCTTCCAGGTCGCTGATGCGGCGGCTGATGGCTGCCGCCGCCGTGTGCTCGTGCTCGGCGGCGGCGGCGATGGTGCCGTGCTTCAGGACGCTGGCGAACAGGCGCAGGGATTTGGGGTCTGGAGTCATGGGCTGTCTCGGCGGCGATCTGGCCATCGCCATTCGCGATGGTAGCATCGTAAACCACTTCTTTACCGTTCGTGCCGAAGTGGCCATTATTGATAGATTGAGAAGAAGAGGATCAAACATGCAACACAGCTCTCCCTCAGCCGAAATGCCGCTCGCGGGCGTCAAGGTGCTTGAGCTCGGCTCGCTGATCGCCGGGCCCTATGCCACTGCCTTGCTGGCCCAGTTCGGGGCCGAGGTGATCAAGATCGAGCCCCCGGGCTTGGGCGACCCCTTGCGCAAGTGGCGCAAGCTGCACGAAGGCACGTCTCTGTGGTGGTATACGCAAAGCCGCAACAAAAAGTCGGTGACGCTCGACCTCAAGTCCGAAGAAGGCCAGGAGATCGTGCGCAAGCTGGCGGGCGACGCCGACATCGTGGTCGAGAACTTCCGTCCGGGCACGCTTGAAAAATGGGGCATAGGCTGGGAGCAGCTGTCGGCCATCAACCCAAACCTGATCATGGTGCGCATATCGGGCTACGGCCAGACGGGACCCGCCAGCCAGAAACCGGGCTTTGCGGCCATCGCCGAGTGCATGGGCGGCCTGCGCCACGTTACCGGCTACCCCGACCGGGCTCCAGTGCGGGCGGGCATCAGCCTTGGCGACACCCTGGCATCGCTGTACGGCACGCTGGGCGCCCTGATGGCCATGCACCATCTGAAGGTCAACGGCGGCAAGGGGCAATATATCGACGTCGCCCTGTACGAAGCAGTATTTGCCGTGATGGAAAGCCTTATCCCCGAATACGCCAAAACCGGCCATGTGCGCGAGCGCACCGGCTCGGCGCTGCCGGGCATCGTGCCCTCCAATACCTATCTGTGCCGCGACGGCAAGTATGTGGCCATTGCGGGCAATGGCGACGGCATATTCCGCCGGCTCATGACGGCCATCGGCCGCCCCGACCTGGCCGAAGACCCCGCCCTGGCCCATAACGACGGCCGAGCCAGGCAGACTGAATTGCTGGATGGGGTCATCGGCGACTGGACGGCGGCCAACGACCTGGAAGCCGTCGTAAGGACCATGAACGAGGCGTCCGTGCCTTGCGGCCCCATCTACACGGCGGCCGACATCATGAACGATGCCCATTTCCAGGCGCGCGACATGCTGCAAACGCACACGCTGCCCGACGGCTCCGACATCTGCCTGCCGGGCATCGTGCCCAAGCTCAGCGCCACGCCCGGCCGCACTACATGGCTGGGGCCCGAACTGGGCCAGCACACCCAAGAGGTGCTTGACTCCATAGGAGTTACGGCCGAGCAACTTGAAAAACTGCGCCAGGCCGGGCTGGCCTGAGCACAAGCAAAGAGGTGGAATGTGAGCACTGTGCCAAAGAACGGAAAGCGTCTCTATATCCAAGAGGTCTCCGTTCGCGATGGCTTCCAGATGGAGCCCATCTTTATTCCTACCGATCGCAAGATCGAATTCATCAACGGGCTCAGCCGTACGGGCCTGGCCAAGATTGAAGTTACATCGTTCACTTCCCCCAAGGCCATTCCGGCTCTGGCGGACGCCGAGGCGGTCATGTGCCGCATCGACCGGGTGCCCGGGGTCGAGTATGCCGCCCTGGTGCCCAACCTGCGCGGCTGCGAGCGGGCCTTGTCCTGCGGGGTGGATGAGATCAACCTGGTGATGTCGGCCAGCGAAAGCCACAACATGGCCAATCTGCGCATGACGCCGCAGCAGTCGCTCGAGCAGTTTGCACAGATTGCCGCCGAGGTGAACGGCCGGGTACGCCTGAACGCCTCCTTGTCGACCACCTTCGGCTGTCCTTTCGACGGCGAGATTCCCCTGTCGCGCGTGCTGGAGGTGGTTGCCCGTTTCGTCGACATGGGCATGGACGGGGTCACCCTGTGCGACACAACCGGCATGGCCAATCCTGCACAGGTGGCCCGTGTGTGCGAAGCCGTCGTGCAGCGCTGGCCGAACATGGTCTTTACCGCGCATTTCCATAACACCCGCGGCATGGGCCTGGCCAATGTGCTGGCGGCCCTGCAGGCGGGCATCGACCGCTTCGACGCGTCGCTGGGGGGGCTGGGCGGCTGCCCGTTCGCGCCGGGCGCCAGCGGCAACGTCTGCACGGAAGACATGGTGCACATGCTCGAGGCCATGGGATACGACACTGGTGCCGACCTCGAGGCCTTGCTGGTCCTGGCCCGCGAGCTGCCGGGCATCGTCCAGCACGAGATTCCCGGCCAGGTGGTCAAGGCCGGCCCCTGGACTCGGCGTTACCCCTTGCCCGCCTCAAGAGACAGGCAGGGCACCTGAGCCCGAGGGCGACGGAAAGGGCGCCGCACGAGCGGCAACGGCCGGGCGGGCCCTTGACGACCAAGCTGCCGCTTTCGCGCGGGCAGCTTTACGGAGAGAGACGATCATGACAACAGCTACACAAGCGGACACGGCCGGAAAGGCGGCCAAGGCCCAGACCTTGTTCGACAAGCTCTGGCAGCGGCACCTTGTCAAGGAAGAGCCCGGCGGGCCTTCGCTGCTTTATATCGACCGCCAGCTGGTGCACGACGTTACCAGCCCGCAGTCGTTCGAGGGCTTGCGGCTTTCCGGACGCAAGGCCTGGCGGCCCGAGACGGTGCTGGCCACCGCCGACCATAACGTACCCACCACCCAGCTTGAGCGGCGCAGCGGCGCCGACGGCATCAGCGACCCTTTGTCGCGCATCCAGGTGGACCAGCTTACACGCAACTGCGGCGACTTCGGCATTGCCGAGTTCGGCCTGGGCGACGAGCGCCAGGGCATCGTCCACGTCATCGGGCCCGAGCAGGGGTTTACCTTGCCCGGAACCAGCGTGGTGGCGGGCGATTCCCATACCAGCACCCACGGCGCGTTCGCCGCCCTGGCTTTCGGGGTGGGCGCTTCCGAGGCCGAGCACGTGCTGGCCACGCAATGCCTTGCCCTCAAGCGCTTGAAGCCCATGCTGGTCAGGGTTTGCGGCCGCTTGCCCGAGCGCCTCAGCGCCAAAGACCTCATCCTGAACATCATCGGCCACCTGGGCACGGCGGGCGGCACCGGCTATGCGATCGAGTTCGCGGGCGAAGCCATCAGCGAGCTGTCGATGGAAGGGCGCATGACCCTGTGCAATATGGCCATCGAGGCGGGCGCCCGGGTGGGCCTGGTCGCGGTAGACGACAAAACCATCGCCTATGTGAAAGGCCGCCCGCTGGCCCCGAAAGGCGAGCAATGGAAGGCCGCCGAAGCCTATTGGCGCACGCTGGCCAGCGACGAAGGCGCGGCCTTCGACCGGGTTGTCGAGATCGATGCGGCCGGCCTGCGGCCCATGGTTACCTGGGGCACCACGCCCGAGATGGTCGTACCCGTGGATGGCAGGGTGCCCGACCCCATGCACGAGGCCGATCCGGTGCGGCGCGGCAACATGCAGACCGCGCTTGAATACATGGGGCTGAAGGGCGGCACTCCCATCGGGCAGATCCAGCTCGACAAGGTCTTCATCGGGTCCTGTACCAACTCGCGCATCGAAGACCTGCGCGTGGCGGCCGCAGTTGTCAAAGGGCGCAAGCGCGCACCGAATATCAGGCAGGCGCTGGTCGTGCCGGGCTCGGGCCTGGTCAAGCGGCAGGCCGAGGCCGAGGGGCTGCATCAGGTGTTTCTGGATGCGGGCTTCGAATGGCGCGAGCCGGGCTGCTCAATGTGCCTGGGCATGAATGCCGACCGGCTGGGCAAGGGCGAGCGTTGCGCTTCCACCTCGAACCGCAATTTCGAGGGACGCCAGGGGCCCGGGGGGCGCACCCATCTGGTCAGCCCCGCCATGGCCGCGGCAGCCGCCATCGCAGGCCATTTTGTCGACATCACGCAATTCTGACGAGGCGCATATGGAAGCTTTTACTTCGTTGACCGGCCTGGTGGCGCCCCTTGACCGCAACAATATCGACACCGACGCCATCGTACCCAAGCAGTTCCTCAAGGCCATCGTGCGCACCGGCTTTGGCAGGCACCTGTTCGACGAGCTGCGTTTTCTGGATGCGGGCGAGCTGGGGCAAGACCCCGCCACCCGGCAGCAGAACCCGCGGTTCTCATTGAACCAGCCGCGCTATCAGGGCGCCCAGATTCTGCTTGCGCGCGAGAACTTCGGCTGCGGCTCCAGCCGCGAACACGCGCCCTGGGCCATACTTGATTACGGCTTCCGGGCTATTGTGGCCGTCAGCTTTGCCGACATCTTCTACGACAACTGCTTCAAGAACGGCATATTGCCCATTGCTCTGGACGCCGCGCTTATCGACCGCCTGTTCAAAGAGGTGGAGGCCGCCGAGGGCTACCGGCTGTCGATCGACCTGGCCGCGCAGACCATCACCACGCCGTCGAGAGAAACCCTGGACTTCGAGATCGACGCCTCGCGCAAGCGCAGCCTGCTCGAGGGCCTGGACGACATCGCCATCACCCTGGCCGATGCCGACGCCATACGGCGCTACGAGCAGCTGCGAGCCAGGCAGGAGCCCTGGCTTTTCGACCCCGCCTGCCGACCTGCCATTTCGTAAACCTGCAAAGCAGGCGAGGCCAGGCCGGGCCAGAAGGGCGGGCGCCCGCCCCCGGTGCAGCCATGCCATGGCGCAAGGCTAGGCCGCCGCGCCGGCCTGTATCATGGCGGCGATCTGCTCGGCTGTGCGCACGCGCCCCATGCGGGGAAAGATGCGCTTCATGAATTGTTCATGGTTGTCGGTCTCGGGCGACGAGCAGGCATCGCTGGCCAGCACCAGGTTGTAGTCCATGTCGCGGGCTGAATAGGCCGTGCTGGCCACGCCCACGTCGGTAGACCCGCCGGCGATGATGATGGTGTCGATGCCGCGCGTGCGCAGGGCCAGGTCGAGATAGGTCTGGTAGAAGGCGCTCCAGCGGTACTTGGGGATGAGGTAGTCTTCGGGCGCAGGCGCGATTTCGTCGATGACGGCGGCTTCCCAGGTGCCGCCCGCCACCACGGGCTTGAACTCGGGCGGATGGTCTACCGGAATGGGATTGAGCCGGCCGTCTGTATCGCGCACGGTATGGGCGCTGGTCAGGTTGTCGGCCCGGTGGTTGGCGGCCGCATAGGCCACCATCATCCCATGCTGCCGGGCCTCGGTCAGCAGGCGCGTGGCTGCGGCGATCACGGGTTTGTAGCGCGCGTCGGTCTTGGGGTCGTTCTTCTTGATGTGTCCGTTCAGCATGTCGAAGAAAAGCAGCGCGGTGCGCGCCGGGTCGAGCTTGTCGAGGGCCATGGGTTTACCTTTGATGGAAAAGATGGGTTAAGGATTAGTTGCCTGGCGTGCCTGAAATGACATCGCGATACAGCGCCTGCCACTTCTGCGCTTCGGCTGGTATCATCAGCGGCGTCGAGACGCGCAGGCTGATGCCCTTCATGGGTGAGGGCTCGTCCGCGTGGACGGGCAGGTAGTGCATGGCGGCAAGCAGCTTTTGCGCTTGCGCGGAAAGCAGAAAGTCATAGAACAGCAGCGCCGCATGAGGGTGCGGGGCCTGCTTGGCCACGGCAATGCCGTTTGCCCGGGCGATGACCGGCTCGATGGCAATCCAGTCGATGGGGGCGCCTTTTTCCTTCAGGGTCTGGGCCATGTAGCTATACACCGTCAGCCCCATCGGCACTTCGCCCGACACCACCAGATTGGCCAGCAGCGAATGGCCCTTGCGCACCGACAGGCCGTTTTCGGAGACGATCTTGCGGAACAGGGCCAGGCCTTCTTCTTCGCCAAGCTCCTGCATCAGGGTGTAGAACCATTCGTCGTCGGTAAATTCGACGCCCAGTTTGCCTTTCCATTCGGGCTTGGCAAGCTCGTGCCAGGACTTGGGCAGTTGCTCTTTGCTGATCTGATCAGTGTTGTAGGCCTGTACAAATGCGGCCAGCCGGGTCGGGGCCCACTCGCGATGCGCCGGGGCGATGCCCCGGATCAGTTTCTTGGTGGCTGGCGTATCGACGGGCTGCAGGATTTTTTCCAGGTGAAGCGCCTCGAGCTCGGGGGCGCCCACGTGGATGGCGTCGACCTCGTGGCGGCCCCCCGAGGCCTCGGTAAGCGTGCGTTGCACCACTTTGTCGCTGCCGGCGCGCCAGACGTTGATCTTGATTCCGTACTTCTCTTCGAAGGCCGACACGATCGGAGGCAAGTCTTTTTGCGCGAACGAGGTATAGAAGGTAAGGGAGCCTTCTTTGCGGGCACCCTCGATCAATATCTGTTCGCGGTCGGGGCCGTTGTAGACGGCGAGTTGTTCAAGGCTGGCCGGCGTCTGCGCCGTGGCGGCGGATGCAAGCGCAAGACCCAGCGCTGCCGCCCAATGCTGCATGATTCGCATCTTGTCTCCTGTTTGTTGCCGGCCTGCATGGACCGGCTTTTAATTTTGCGGCCTCAGGGTGGCAGCCCACGCCTTATGTTCTGTAATACAGAACAATGTGCCATATTACAGAAAGTCTAGCATGAGGTGCTCTCGTCTACAACGAACAGGAGACAAGAAGAGCCCTTCAAGAGGCCTGAGTCGAATGGCTTGGCCGCACGTTGATTCGCCGCTTGGGCGACAACCTGGCCGACGAGCGGCACCGGCCCGCTTAGCTAGGCCAAAAAGCTCGGGCAAGCCATGCATATAAATTTAGGTATGTTCAATACGAATATTTCATTATTTTTCGTATACCAAAACAAACACAATGCAAGGCAAACGTCGTATATTGCACAGTGACCCTTAGAAAATATAGAGAAACAACGCGCCCGCGCTCTTCGGCTATTCTGAGAGACCGATGCAGTCGGTGCCGGGCCTGCCGCGCGAAAAGCGCGTCGATCGAGCCAGGTCTTTCTTAAATCCATACTTATTTCATAAGAGAATCCATCATGTCACACGTCGTCAATCCGCCCGAAGTCATCTCCGTTCCCGTGCATGGCAGCGCCGACACCTTCCCGGTACGCCGCGTCTATTGCGTGGGCCGCAACTACGCCGCCCACGCCCGTGAAATGGGCTTCGATCCTGATCGCGAACCGCCGTTCTTCTTCTGCAAGCCGGCCGATGCGGTGGTGCCCGTGGCCGAAGGCGCCACGCTCGAGCTGCCTTACCCCGCCGAGACCAGCAACTACCACTACGAGATCGAGCTCGTGGCGGCCATCGGCAAGGGCGGCTCGAACATTTCCCTGGAAGATGCGCTGAGCCACGTGTGGGGCTATGGCGTGGGCCTGGACATGACGCGCCGCGACCTGCAAATGAAGATGCGTGAAGCCGGCCGTCCCTGGGAGATCGGCAAGGCCTTCGACCAGAGCGCCCCCATCGGGCCCCTGTACCCTGCCGGCCAGGTCGGCCCTCTTGAAAAGGCCGGCATCAAGCTCGAAGTCAATGGCCAGGCCAAGCAAAACAGCAGCCTCGATAAACTGATCTGGTCGGTGGCCGAGACGGTCAGCTACCTGTCGCGCTTTTTTCGCCTGGAGCCGGGCGACCTCATCTACACCGGCACCCCCGAAGGCGTGGGCGCGGTGGTGGCCGGCGACCTGATGGTGGGTTCGGTCGAAGGTCTGGGCACGCTGTCGGTCAAAGTGGTGTAAGCATGGATCTGTACAGCTTTTTCAACAGCTCCACGTCGTACCGCGTGCGCATTGCGCTGGCGCTCAAGAAGCTTGATTTCAACTTCAACCCGGTCAATATCCGGGTGGCCGAGCACAAAGCGCCGGGCTATGTGGAAAAGAACCCGGGGGCCAGCGTGCCCCTGCTGGTTGACGACGGCTTTGAACTGGGCCAATCGATGGCCATCATCGATTACCTGGACGCCAAGTATCCCGAGCCGCGCCTGATTCCCCAAGACCTGCAAACGCGTGCGCGTGTGCTCGAGATCTCCAACCTGATTTCCTGCGACATGCACCCGCTGAACAACCTGCGGGTTCTGAAATACCTGGTCAAAGAGCTGGGTGTCAGCGACGAGGCCAAGACGGCCTGGTACAACCACTGGATTGCCGAAGGCTTTCAGTCGCTCGAGAAAATGCTGCAGCGTACGGGTTCAGGCGACTACTGCGTCGGCGGGCAGGTGTCGCTCGCCGATTGCTGCCTGGTTCCCCAGGTGGCCAACGCCTCGCGCATGGGTTGCGACCTGGGCGCCTACCCGCGCGTCATGGCGGTGTACGAGCATTGCAATACGCTGCCGGCTTTCCAGCAGGCGGCGCCGGCCAATCAGCCGGACTTTCAGAAGTAAGCATCGTGGCGGAAACATAAAGATAAAGAGAAGGACTGGCAGACATGGCAAACACAGCAAAGCAGAAAGTCATCGTAGTGGGCGGCGGTATCGGCGGCCTGGCCGCGGCATTGGCTCTTACGCGCCGCAATATCCAGGTATTGCTGCTTGAGCAGGCGGCGCACATCGGCGAAATCGGCGCGGGCATCCAGCTGGGCCCCAACGCCTTTGCCGCCCTCGATGCGCTGGGCGTGGGCGAGGCGGCGCGCAAGCGGGCCGTCTTTACCGACCATTGCATCATGATGGACGCCGTCGATGCGACCGAAGTCGTGCGCATTGAAACCGGCGAGGCCTTCCGCCAGAAATTCGGCGGCCCGTACGCGGTCATCCATCGCGCCGACATCCACCTGTCCATTCTCGAGGCCGTGCAGCACGATCCCCTGATCGAGTTTCGCACTTCCACTCATGTGTCCGACGTCAAGGTCAAGGCCGACGGCGTCGAGGTGATCGATACCGAGGGCAATGTCTACCGCGCCGATGCGGTGGTGGGTTGCGACGGCGTCAAGTCGGTCATACGCGCCAAGACCATAGGCGTGCAGCATCGCGTAACCGGCCACGTCGTCTATCGCGCCGTGGTCGAGCAAGAGAACATGCCGGCCGACCTGCAGGTGAACGCCCCCATGCTGTGGGCCGGCCCGCGCTGCCACCTGGTGCACTATCCCTTGCGCGGCGGCAAGCAGTACAACCTGGTCGTTACCTTCCACAGCAAGGAAGAAGAAGAGTGGGGCGTGCGCGACGGCAGCAAGGAAGAGGTGCTGTCCTACTTCCAGGGCATACACCAGCGCCCGCACCAGATGCTCGACCGGCCCACCTCGTGGCGCCGCTGGGCCACCGCCGACGCCGACCCGGTCGACGAGTGGGGCACCGGCCGCTGCACCATTCTGGGCGATGCGGCGCATCCCATGACCCAGTACATGGCGCAGGGCGCCTGCATGGCGCTTGAAGACGCCGTGACCCTGGGCGAGGCCGTGGCCCGCTGCGAAGGCGACTTCGATGCCGCCTTCCGCCTGTATGAAAGCATACGCATACCGCGCACTGCCCGGGTCGTATGGTCGACACGCGAAATGGGCCGCATTTACCACGCCAAGGGCGTGGAGCGCACGGTGCGCAACCTGCTCTGGAAAGACAAGTCGCAGGAGCAGTTTTATTCGGCGCTGGAATGGCTGTACGGCTGGCGCCTTGAAAACTGTCTGCAGCCGCGATAAGCCCGTCGCCGGCACGCGGGCTTATCAATAAACAAGCCGGAGCAATCCGGCTTCAAGCAGAACCATAAGGAGACAAACATGACATTTTTCAAGAAACTGGGCGTTGCCCTGGCCCTGTCCGCATTGAGCGCGTCGGGCCCGGCCCTTGCGCAAAAGCAAGAGCCCCTGCGAATCGGCTTCATCACCACGCTTTCGACGCCCGCGGGCTATATCGGCGAAGACGAGCGCGACGGCTTCATGCTTGCCGTCAAGCAAGAGCAGGGCAAGCTGGGCGGCGTTCCGGTCGACGTCGTCGTCGAGGACGACGGCCTCAAGCCGGCTTCGGGCAAGCAGACGGCCGAGCGCATGCTGCAGGACGGCATCAAGCTGTTCACCGGCATCAACTTCTCGAACGTGCTGGTGGCGGTGGCCCCCACCGTCGTTCGCAATAACGCTTTTTATGTCAGTCTGAACGCCGGCCCGTCCACCTTCGCCGGCGAGGGCTGCGACAAGAACTACTTTGCCGCGGCGTTCCAGAACGATTCATACAGCGACACGGCAGCCATCGCCGCCAACAACATGGGCATCAAGAAGATGGTCATCATGGCGCCCAACTATCAGTCGGGCCGTGACGCGCTCAACGGTTTCAAAAGGGTGTACAAGGGCGAGATCCTGGCCGAGATCTACACCAAGCTCGACCAGTCGGACTTCTCGGTCGAACTGGCCCGTATCCGTTCCCTGGCTCCTGAAGCGTTGTTCGAGTTCCTGCCCGGCGGCGCCGGCATCAATTTTGCCAAGCAGTGGGCCAATTCGGGCCTGAACGATTCGGTCAAGATGGTCACCACCCTGTACTCGATGGACGACCGCATGATCGCCGCCACGGGCGATGCCGGCGAGGGCTTCCTTCTGACGACCGAGTGGACGGCCGACATGGACAATGCCGCCAACAAGCAGTTCGTCAAGGCCTTCCAGGAAGAATACGGCCGGCGCCCCACGGTTTATGCCGCCACCTCGTACGACACGGCCCGCCTGATCGCCTCGGCGCTCAAGGCTGCCGAGGGCGATATCGAGGGCAAGGCCGACGTGTTCCGCGAGGCGCTGCGCAAGGCCGACTTCGACAGCGTGCGGGGCAATTTCAAGATGGGGCCCAACCATTACCCCATCCAGGACTGGTTCCTGGTCGAGGTGGCTCGCAACGACGCCGGCAAGCTCGACTATAAATTCGTCGATACCATCATCAAGGATCACGGCGATCCGTATGCGGGCCAGTGCAAGATGGACAAGTAATTGTTCGCAGCGCCGCCTGTCGGGCGGCGATAAAGGCGGGGCGATGCGGCTGCGTCGCCCCTCTCCTTTCTGGGTGGCCCCATTTGTTTTTGTACCCGATACAAATTAACATTGTCGAAAAAGATAAAAATTTTATAAAATAAGGATTGTTTGTGTGATTTGTAAGCAATTGTCTGCTTGCAGCCCACTACGACCTTGTCACAGCGGAAACTCGAGCAAGCCCACAGCTTTTCGGGTTCAAGAATCGATAATTCAACAGAAGCGACTCTGGAGGCCTTTTTCATGAAGCACATCAACAAGTTGGCTGCGGCATTTGCCCTGTCGGCATTCGCCTCGCTGGCTCATGGCCAAGAAACCGTCGATATCGGTTTCATCGGCACCCTGTCCACGCCGGCCGGCTATATCGGCGAAGACCAGCGCGACGCCTTTCAACTGGCTATCAAGGAAGAAGGCGGCAAGCTGGGCGGCATCCCCGTGCGTCTCATCGTCGAAGATGACGGCCTGAAGCCCGCCACGGGCAAGCAGTCGGCCGAGAAAATGCTCCAGGACGGCGTGCGCCTGTTTACCGGCATCAACTTCTCGAACGTTCTGGTGGCGGTCGTGCCTTCGGTCGTCAAGGAAGACAACGGCTTTTTCGTCAGCCTGAACGCCGGTCCTTCGAATTTCGCCGGCAAGGCCTGCAACCCCAATTTCTTCTCGGTGGCCATGCAGAACGACTCGTACAGCGATACGGCCGCCATTGCCGCCAACCAGCAGGACGTGAAGAAAATCGTCATCATGGCCCCCGCCTACCAGGCC
>Ga0180218_1000899_pt1 | contig 21158 bp, 15 predicted proteins | sample eDN3rd37CKraftBY_FD_151334 | JGI IMG/M metagenome (GOLD analysis project Ga0180218, IMG submission 151334) | Enriched backyard soil microbial communities from Emeryville, California, USA - eDNA 3rd pass 37_C Kraft BY (version 2) (version 2) | ecosystem: Environmental > Terrestrial > Soil >...
CGCCGGCAGCGAGGGCTCGGCCCTGTCTCTGGTCGACCGCAGCGAAATCAAGTATTTGAACGCCATCGAGAAACTCATCAAGCGCCCCATCGAGCGCGGCACGATCGAAGGCTGGACACCTCCGCCCGCCAGCGCCGAATCCTTCGCCGACGACGAACGCGATGCGCGTCCGCCGCGACGCGGTGGCGGCCAGGGCCGTCCGCAAGGCCAGGCCCGGCGTCCCGCGCCCGGCGAAGCGGCCCGGCGCGGCGCACGCGGATCGGGCCAAGGCAGGCCTTCCCGCCCGGCCCGTTCGGGCGGCGCCCAGGCCGGAGCACGCCGAGACCCCGCCCGCACCTAAAAATAAAATGTGTCACTGCCCGGCTCCGCCGGGCTTTCCACAACTGTTCTACACCGATGACCATAGCCAACGAAGTCGCCCGCCGACGCACTTTCGCCATCATCTCCCACCCCGACGCGGGCAAGACCACCCTGACCGAAAAGCTGCTGCTGTTCGCAGGCGCCATCCAGATCGCGGGCAGCGTCAAGGCGCGCAAGGCCAGCCGCCACGCCTCGTCCGACTGGATGGAGATCGAAAAGCAGCGGGGCATTTCCGTGGCCTCGTCGGTCATGCAGATGGAATACCGCGACTGCGTCATCAACCTGCTCGACACCCCCGGCCACCAGGACTTCTCCGAAGACACCTACCGCGTGCTCACCGCGGTGGATGCGGCCCTGATGGTGCTGGATGCCGCCAACGGCGTCGAGCCGCAGACCATTCGCCTGCTGCAGGTCTGCCGCGCCCGCAATACCCCCATCATCACCTTCGTCAATAAGTTCGACCGCGAAGTGCAGGAGCCGCTCGACCTGCTTTCCGAAATCGAATCCCACCTGGGCATGGACACCGCGCCCTTGTCCTGGCCCGTGGGCATGGGGCGCTCGTTCGGCGGCGTGTTCGACCTGCGCCGCAACCGCATGCGCGTATTCAAGGCCGGGCAGGAACGGCGCGGCGGCGATGACGAAATGATCGACGGGCTGGACAACCCCGTCATTGCCGAACGATTCGGCGATGCCTTCGCCAAGGCAAGCGAAGAAATCGAACTGATCCAGGAAGCCTCGCCGGCCTTCGACCGCCAGGCTTTCCTCGAGGGCCGGCAGACGCCCGTGTTCTTCGGCTCTGCCATCAACAACTTCGGCGTCCAGGAGGTGCTGGACGCGCTGGTCGATTTCGCGCCGCCCCCCGGCCCGCGCGAGGCCCTGCAGCGCCAGGTCCAGCCCGAAGAAAGCAAGTTCAGCGGCGTGGTGTTCAAGGTGCAGGCCAATATGGACCCGGCCCACCGCGACCGGGTGGCCTTCGTGCGCGTCAGCTCTGGACGCTTCGAACGCGGCATGCGCCTGAAGGTGGCCCGCACCGGCAAGGAAATCCGCCCCAACAACGTTGTTTCCTTCCTGTCGCAGCGCCGCGAGCTGGTGGACGAGGCCTATGCCGGCGACGTCATAGGCATTCCCAACCACGGCGTGCTGCACCTGGGCGACGTGCTGACCGAAGGCGAAGCCCTGCAGTTCACCGGCCTGCCTTTCTTCGCACCCGAACTCTTCCAGGCGGTAGAGGTCAAAGACCCTTTGCGCATCAAGCAGTTGCGCACCGGCCTGACCCAATTGGGCGAAGAAGGCGCCATCCAGGTCTTTCGCCCCGAAGCGGCCGGGGGCGCCCTGCTGCTGGGGGCCGTGGGCCAGCTTCAGTTCGAAGTGGTGGCCCACCGGCTCAAGACCGAGTACGGTGTGGATGCACGCATGATGCCCTCGCGCTACAACATGGCGCGATGGATCACCGCCGACGACCCCAAAGAGCTGCGCAAGTTCATGCAGGCCAACGCCGCCAACATCGCCTATGACGTCGTCGATGCGGTGGCCTTCCTGGCCGGCTCGCCGGCCCAGCTGCGCGTGGCCCAAGAGCTATACCCGGCAATCCAGTTTCATGCCATGCGCGAGCACGGCGGCCAGGTCTTCGCATAAAACGCTTACATTGCGCGAAAAGGCGTTTTGCTAACGTTTTATACTACCCCGGGTAAAGCACACGAAGGACCGCAATGTCTTGGCGTTCAATTTTCGTAGTTCTGGCGTTGGCCGCAGGCGTATCCGTCTGGGGCGGCCTGCGCCTGGGCGAATGGCTGGTAGCGCATGGCCCCGTGGCCACGGCTTCTTCTCATCACGCCCCCCTTGTCACCGTGCCTGTCCTCGATGCCGACGGCAAACCCTATACCGCCCAGCCGCCGCAGCCGCTGGTCGACGGCCGCATGGCCGTGCCCGAAGGCCCACCCCAGATCGCCTGGCAAATTCCCGAATCGTCCCTCGACGAGACCAAGTCCAACCAGGTCATCGCCGTGGCCACCACGTCCATCACCATGGTCGAGGCCCAGCAAATTGCAGCCGGGGGCGGTTCCAGCAACTTTACCGGCATCGCCGACGTCGGCAACCTCATGAGCGGCTTGAACCAGGGAGGCCAGCCGCTGCAGCCCATCGAATCGCCCCAGTCGCCGCCGCCCCAGGTGGCTTCCAGGCCGGTCGGCAATTCGGGCGCCTGGCAGGCCCGCCTGCGGCAAGACCTCCAGGCCTGCGACGCCGAAAGCTTCTTCGACCGGCCCAGCTGCGCCTGGGCGGCGCGCAACCGCTACTGCACGCCCAACAACGCCTGGGGGCGCGTCGCCGACTGCCCGGCCAAGAACTTCTAGACGCCCGGCCTTGGGACGGCCCGGCGGCAAAAAAGGGCCGTTTCCCAAGAAAGCGGCCCTTCTTTATTGTGTCGGCTTGAAACCGGCGGCGCCTTTACGGCGGTTCGGCTTATTCTTCCATTTGCGACTGCAGGTAGTTCTGCAGGCCGACCTTGTCGACGAGCTCGATCTGGGTTTCAAGCCAGTCGATGTGCTCTTCGGTGTCGTCGAGAATATCCTGGAACAGGTCGCGCGACACATAATCGCGCACCGACTCGCAGTAAGCCATCGCTTCGGTGACGGTGCCGTGCGCGGCCGTTTCCAGCTGAAGGTCACAGGACAATATTTCAGGCACGTTCTCGCCGATCAGCAGCTTGTGCAGGTCCTGCAGGTTGGGCAGGCCGTCAAGCATGAAAATGCGCTCGATCAGGCGGTCGGCGTGCTTCATTTCGCCAATGGATTCGTCGTATTCGTGTTTGCCCAGCTTGTTCAGGCCCCAGTGGTTAAGCATGCGCGCATGCAGGAAATACTGGTTGATGGCCGTAAGTTCGTTCTTGAGCTGTTTGTTCAAGTGCTGGATAACGGTGGGGTCGCCCTTCATGAGGTTCTCCTGGAAAGCCCTGCGGCCGCTGATGCGGCGCATTGATTATCGGTATGGCGCTAGCCTAACATGGCGGAGACGATTTATCAGCACGCCGAAACCACAGCCAAAGGGCTGGAAACCCGCATGAATACAAGTGTTTGGCTAAATAGGAATGAGTCCGCTTGTCGCTAGCACTTCATGCACAATGACGGCATCATGCGCTTGAACCCGGCTTGGGTCGGGACAAAGGCCGGTAACAACTTATGACTTGAAGGCGCCTGGGGCCGCTTGGCCAGGCAGATGAGACGAGGAGAAGGGACGGAAAGAAAATTGTGTCTTTTTGTAAATTTATGCGTAGGCGCGACGAACGACGACTTGAACCGTCATGCCGCCCAGAGAGGCGTCGTTGGCGGCTTCTTCGACGACGGCGCCGATGGCCGTGGCCGAAAGGTGCTCGGCATAGCGCCCGCCGGGAAGATACTCGCTGGCGGTTTCGGCGCAACGGCCGCAACACATCGCAACCCCCAGGTCTACCTGGAGATCGTCGAGCGTTTGGGCTCCGTCTTGTACGGCCTTGATGACCTGGCGCTCGGATATAGCGCTACATATACAAATAAACATGAGAATAATTATTATCTAGACATGTGAAAAATGCAATGCCTATTCTTGCTCCTTGGCAAGAAAATTGTAAACAGGCTGCAAAGATTCACTCCACGCTGTCCAGCCGCGCCTTGGCGCGCCTTAGCGAAGCGGGCGGTATGCCAGCCGCCTCGCGGTACTTGGCCACGGTGCGCCGGGCGATCACAACGCCGCGTTCGGCCAGCATGGAGGCAATGAGGTTGTCCGACAGCGGCTTGGCCGCGGGTTCGTCCTGGACCAGATCCTGGATCAGCGAACGCACCGCCGCCGCCGAAGTGGCGTCGCCGTCGTCGCGGCTTACCGCGGTAGTGAAGAAATGCTTCAGCTCGTAGACCCCCCAGGGGGTCTGGGCGTACTTCTGGCGGGTGGCGCGCGACACGGTGGACTCGTGCATCTGCAGCTCTTGGGCAATGTCGCGCAGCACCAGGGGGCGCAGCGCCTGCTCGCCCAGATCGAAGAAGGCCTGCTGGTGCGCTATGACCGCGCCCGCAACCCGCAATATCGTGTCGAACCTCTGGTGGATGCTCTTGATCAGGCCGTGCGCCTGCTGCAGTTGCGGCTGAAGCCCGTCCGCGCCGGCCTGGCGCTGCCTGATGAGGCGTTCGTAGTCGGCATTGACCCGCAGGCCCGGCATGACGGCCGGATTGATGAAGGCCTTCCAGCGCCCGCCCGACTTGCGCACGATGACCTCGGGCCTGACGTAGTCGGCGACGTCGTGTGCCCAGCCGCGTCCCGGCTTGGGGTCGAGCCTGAGCAATAACTGCCTTGCATCCCGCAGTACGTCCAGGCTGCATCCGAGCTCGCGGCGCAGCGCCGGCAGATTGCCCGAGGCCAGCAGGGCCAGATGTTCGCGCGCCAGCTCGCCGGCACAGGCCAGCACCTGGGGCGAGGCGTCGCATTCCAGGCGCTGCAGCTGCAGCTGCAGGCAGTCGCTGACCGAGGCGGCCGCCACGCCCGGCGGGTCGAACGACTGCAGCAGCCGCAACGCCGCCTGCCACTCGCTCCGCTCCACCCCCAGCTCTTCGGGCAGCAGGGCCGCCAGCTCGTCCAGGGGCGTCGTAAGGTAGCCGTTGTCGTCAAGCTCGTCGACAAGCAGCTCGATCAGCACCCGGTCGCGCGAGGTGGCGCGGGTAAGCCGCAACTGCTCCATAAGATGCTGACGCAAGGTGGGCGCCGGCGCGGCTTCGGGCCGTTCGTAGTCGTCGTCGCCGTCGCGTGACCGCGGCGCCAGGTCCGAAACTTCGCGAAAACCGTCGTCATCATGCGACGCTGCCGGTTCCGCAGCATCGCCTTCGGTGTCATACTCTTCATCACGTTCGAGCAGCGGATTGTCCAGCAGCGCCTGCGCGACCTCCTGCTCGAGATCCTGCGCCGAGTACTGCAACAGCCGAATGGCCTGCTGCAACTGAGGAGTCAGTGCAAGCTGCTGGTGCTGACGTAGTTGGATCGACTGGCGCGATTGCATAGGTAAAATAAATTGCATGAAACAGACTTCTAGCTCTCTGGCGACCCCGCAAGACACTTCCGTGTTGCGCAGCACGCTGCTCAAGCTTACCGCAACGCAAAAAATCCTGTGCACCGTCGTGGTGGCCGTCGTGGTCATCGTCTGGTATGACCTGCTCAACAGAATGGTCGCCTTCGGAGACAAAATCGACTATTCGGGCCTGCAGGTGCTGGGCGGCGAAGGCATCGCCTTCCTGCAGCGCTACAACCCCTTCTTCTGGTGGGCGCTGGTGGCGCTGTGCACGCTCATCATCGCCTACCTGCTGTTCGGCTTCGTCCAGTCCAGCCGGCAAAGGGTGCAGGCCAAGATCGTGGGCGCCGAAACCTTCCAGTCGCTGGTGGCCCAATTGTCCGAACCGGCCCGCGACGTTCTGCGCTGGGCCTGGCAAGATCGCAGCCAGCCCGTTACTGTTGGCGTTTTGCAACGCACGGCCGAAGAACTTCGTTCAGGCAGGGCGGGCAAGATCCTGCTTTCCCGCCTGCAGGCCCAGTTGCTCGACCAGCCGGCAGCCGCCACCGCTTCCCCCTACCACGCTGCCGAAGCAAGCGCTGTCCGGGAACAGGCGCCGCAGCGGCCCAGCCCCGCCCAGCAGGCGCAATCACCCACCTGAAGGCGCCGACGTCAAGGCGTGGGCGCTTGCGCAAGCGCCCAACACTGTTTAGACTATCAAGCATGAAACCCACGAGCGCCATTCTCTCTTCTATCGCCATCGGCAGCCACGCTGCCGATGCGGTGGCTGCTCGCTCCCACGCCGGCGTTAGCCGCGCTCCTCTTCTCGCTCTGGCCCTATCCTTGCTGCTACCGATCGGTTGCCGGGCCTAGCGTCGTGTGGCAGTTCGGCAGCCTGTTCGCCACGCCGATATTTTCCAGTCATCAGTTTGTTACATTCGGCTCTCTAAGCTGAAATCGCCCATCACGAATACGGCGATGCAAACAATGGCTCACACAGAAGAATTCCGTCAATAGGTGCAATATGCTCTCCAAACCTTCCGATAAATATCGTCCGTTTGTTGCGTTCGATCGCGACTACGCCGAGCGCACGTGGCCCAGCAAGCGCATCACCCATCCCCCCATCTGGATGAGTACCGACCTGCGCGATGGCAACCAGTCCCTCATCGAGCCCATGAGCGTCGAGCGCAAGCTGCGCTTCTTCGAACAACTGATCAAGATCGGCTTCAAGGAAATCGAAGTGGGCTTTCCCTCGGCATCCCAGACCGACTTCGACTTCGTTCGCAAGCTGGTCGACGAAAAGCGCATCCCCGACGACGTCACCATTATCGTATTGACCCAATCGCGCGAAGACCTCATCCAGCGCACGGTGGAAGCCGCCGCCGGCGCACACAAGGCCATCGTCCACCTTTACAACGCCTGCGCACCTGCATTCCGCAAGATCGTCTTCAACATGAGCAAGGACGAAGTCCGCGACCTGGCCGTGGGCGGCACCAGGATGGTCAAGCACCATACCTCGCAGCATCCCGAAACGTCGTGGCGCTACGAGTACTCGCCCGAGGTCTTCAGCACTACCGAGCCCGAGTTCGCGCTTCAGGTCTGCAACGCCGTGTGCGAAGCCTGGGGCCCCACCCCGCAATCCAAGATTATTTTCAACCTGCCGGCAACGATCGAGGCCACCACGCCCAATCTGTATGCCGACCAGATCGAATGGATGCACAACAACCTGAAGCAGCGCGACAGCATCGTGCTTAGCGTGCATCCGCACAATGACCGCGGCACCGCCGTCGCCGCGGCCGAGTTCGCCGTCATGGCCGGCGCCGACCGCGTCGAAGGCTGCCTGTTCGGCAACGGCGAGCGCACCGGCAACGTCGATCTTGTCACCCTGGCCCTCAATCTGTATACCCAGGGCATACACCCCGGCCTCGACTTCTCCGATATCGACGAAGTGCGGCGCTGCGTCGAGTACTGCAACCAATTGCCCGTGCACCCGCGCCATCCCTACGCCGGCGACCTGGTCTTCACGGCCTTCTCGGGCTCGCACCAAGACGCCATCAAGAAAGGCTTCGCCCAGCAACAGCCCGACACGCTCTGGGAAGTGCCCTACCTGCCCATCGACCCGGCCGACCTGGGCCGCAGCTACGACGCCGTCATACGCGTCAACAGCCAGTCGGGCAAGGGCGGCGTCTCTTACCTGCTCGAACAAGAGCACGGCCTGGTGTTGCCGCGCCGCCTGCAGATCGAGTTCAGCCGGGCCATTCAGCGGGTATCGGACGAAACCGGCGCCGAAGTCACCTCCGACGCGGTCCACAAGCTGTTCAGCACCGAATATCTTGAACTTGCCGCGCCCTGGAAGCTGGTGCGCCACCGCATCACCGGCACGCCCGAAGCCAAGTCGGGCGAGCAGTTCTCGATCGAGGTCGAACTGCAGCACGAGGGCGAAACCCGCCACCTCACCGGCCAGGGCGACGGTGCCATCTCGGCCTTCGTCGACGCGCTCGACCTCGATGTCCGCATCATGGACTACCATGAGCACGCCATCGGCACCGGCACCGAAACCAAGGCGGCCTGCTATGTAGAAGTACGCGTAGGAGACTCGCCCACGGGCTTCGGCGTGGGCATCAATGCCGACATCGTCACGGCCTCGTTCCAGGCAATTTTGAGCGCGGTCAATCGCCACGCCGTGGCGCACTCCGCGCAAAAAGCGCAGGCCGCAACGATATAAGGCCGGGAACCAGCCCCTAGCCTTCAACTAAACGGGCAGTCGCGCAAGCGGCTGCCCGTTTAGCATGGGCGCCTACCACGACGGGGCCGGCTCCCAGGTTACGTCGGCCTGGTGCTGCTGCGCCAGGCGCAACATGGCCAGCAGCGGAAACGAGCGCTGGCGGAAGCTTACGGGCTGCGAGATGGGATGCTCGCGGTCGTCGTTGTCGTCGTCGCTTTCGACGTGATCAAGCACCGGACCCTCGGCAATGGCCTTTTCGATGCCCGCAATGGCGGCGGGCAATTGCTCATGCGTGATGACGCCACGCTCGGGCAGGGTGTCGGTGTAGGGCTTGCCGGCTGCCTTGAGGATGGGCAGGGCATGCTGCGCGAACATGAGGACTTCGGCGGCGGGCTTTGAATAAAAGACAACTAGCATGTCGGTTTTCCTCAATAGACGAAGTTCTACACTACCCTAACATCCAGAGCCTGCCAAGCTGCAAGATCAAGGTTTATTTCCTTCCGGGATAAACCCATGGTTGCCCGTTTCCTGTGCCTCGTCATACTGATGTCGCCCCTGGCGTCAATCCACGCCCAGGGCGTGTGCTCGCCCCCCGCGCTGGGCCATCCCTGCTCGATGGGCGGCGTGGCCACCCAGGGCCCGGCCGAACCCGGCCTGGGCCTGGGCATCGGCAATCCGGTTCATCTGGCCACCGGCAACAAGCATCAGCACGAAACCGATCTCCCCGCCAATCCGCAAGCCCCCCTGCTGCAGGTCGCAAGGCACTACAACTCGCTCGACCCGCGCCACGGCGCCTTCGGCCAGGGCTGGAGCACTTCTTACGACACCCGCGTGTACCATGCCGGCGGCCGCTACCAGATCGTCCAGGCCGACGGCAGCCGCATCGACTTCGGCCACGCTGGCGAATGGCCGCTGCGCAACGATCACGGCACTTTGCGGGCTGAAGGCCCGCACTGGACATGGTCGTGGCCCGACGGCCGCAGCCTGCGCTTCGATGCGCAGGGGCAACTGATACGCATCGCTGCACCGGGCGCAAGGCCAGGCGCCGGTGCCCACCCAGCGCCCCAATTTGCCGGCCCCGACACGCACGCTGACATATCCTCACAACGCGCGCCCGCAGCACTCGATACGGCTCACGTCATCGACATTGTCCGTCACGCACAGGCCGGCCCCCTGCGGGGAAGCATCGCCCACATCACGGCCAGCAATCGCCGCAATATCGTCGCCACGCTTAGGTTCCATCATCGAATCCACGCGGGCCGCGCCTATGTCAGCGCCATCGACACGCCCCTGGGCCGCTTCGACTATCGATACGAGCCGTCGCCACAGGCAGGGGGCGCGGCGGCACTCCTGCGCCTGGCGGCCGTGCGCCGCCCCGACGGCCACGAGCGGCATTATCTGCACGAGGCCGACCGGCAGTCAGGCATGCCGCATCTTCTCACCGGCGTCGCACTGGCGCCGCCCGATGGCCCCCGGCTGCGCACCCACAGTTGGGCTTATGACGCCCAGGGCCGGGCCATCGCCTCGGAACAGCATCATCCGGCACAGGGCGCCTATGCCTTGCGTATCTCGTACGAGCGGCCCGCGTCCGCCGGCCAAAAGGGGCTTACCGTGGTCGAAGGCGCGGACGGACGCCAGACGCGGCTTGAATTCGGCTTGCATGCGGGGCGGCATCGCCTGCTTCAGGTATCGGGGGCGCCTTGCCCGGGCTGTGCGGCGCCGGGCAGCGCGGCAGGTTATGACGAGCAGGGCCGCCTGCAATGGCTGAACGGCAGCCGCATCGTGCGCAATGCCTCAGGCACCATGCAGCGCCTGGTCCCCGACGCCCCGGGCTGGCCCGGCCTGTACTTCGATTTCGATGCGCAGGGACGGCGCAAAGCCTGGCATGCGGCAGGCAGTGGCACTGAAGAAGCCCGCTTCGACAGCCTTGGCCGGCCGGCCTTGCGGCGTTTCGCCAACGGCGATGAATGGCTCTACCACTATGATGAACATGGACGGCCGATACGGGTCACGGCGCGCAATCGCCGGGCCACGCTGCTTACTCGCCTGACATGGCAGGGCAACAGACTGGCCGCCGTGCGCCACCCGCAAGAAAACGAATGGCTGCGCTACGACGCCCACGGCCGCCTGGCCGAGCGGCGCGTGCAACGCCCGCTTTCCCCGGCGGCGGCCACACGCCGGGCCTATGTCGAGCGCTTCGAATACGACGGGTATCATCGGCTTGCGGCCCATCATCTGCCCGAAGGCGGCGCCTTGCTGTATGACTGGAGCCCGCAGGGGCGGCTGATGCGCCTCGAGTGGGTGGATGACGGCGGCCGGCGGCAAGAAGTCATTCGCGCCTGGCCCGACCAGGCCGGCTACCGCTACGGCAACGGGCTGGGGCTGGCCCTGCATTTCGAGCGGGGCAGCGTACAGGCACTGACCCTCTACGATGGCAATGCGGTGGTGTGGGACCATTTTCGCGCCGCCGACCCGCGGGGTCGGCCAGTGCGAGAGGCCGACCGCTTTGCCGCCGCCCCCCATCATGCCATCGACTGGCGCTACGCCTACGATAGCCAGTCCCGCCTGGCCACAGCAAGCAGCTTGTCGGCAAACGGCCCCTCTGAGCGTTGGCACGCCTGGCGGTCCGACGGCTCTATTGCGGCCCTGCGGCTCGATGGCGAAACCATGCGTCCACACATCCTGCGCGATGCCAGCGGGCTGCCCCGAAAAGTGGACGGATTCGAACTGCGCTACGGCCCACAGCGCCGCCTGGAGCAATTGGGGCGCGACGGAAACCTTGTCGAGCGCTATCGGCACAATGCCTTCGGCCATCGCATCGAGACTGAAAGTCCCACCGAGCACGCGCAGTACTTTTACCTGGGCAACCGCCTCGTCGCCGAATCGCGCCAGCCCCGCCAGCGGGGGTCGCAGCCCGACGGCCGGCTCGTCACCCGGCGCTACATCCACGCAGGCGACGTCATCGTCGGCATGATCGATTATGGGCGCGAAGCGCCTTCGGGCACCCTGTATGCGGTCCATGCCGATCTGCTCGGCATGCCACGCCTGGTAACCGATGTCCGGCGGCGCATACGCTGGCTGGCCCGCCATACACCCTTCGGGGCGGCTCGCCGGGTGGCGGGCGACCTGGATCTCAAGGTAAGGCTGCCCGGCCAGCTTGCCGACGCGGCCTCGGGCTGGCACGACAACCTGCTGCGCACCTACCACCCGGGCCTGGGGCAATACCTGGAGCCCGATCCCCTGGGGCCGCTGCCCGGTACCCAGGCGCTGGGCTATGCGGGCCAGCAGCCGCGTCGCTACGTTGACCCCCTCGGCCTGCTGCTGTTCGCCTTCGATGGCACGCGCCAGAACGCGCAGAACCGCAGCAACGTCTGGCTCTTCGGCCAGCAATACCAGGACGGCCCCGTGTTCTATCACTCGGGGCCCGGCAACCCTTATTACCTCGACATGGACGCCCTGGCCGCCCACTCGGCCCCTCAGGCCGTGGAAACGCAGTGGCAGCACCTGCTCAACGCCCTGCATGGCGCCACGCCGCGGGCCGACCAGATCATGCCCATCGACATCATCGGCTATTCGCGCGGCGCAGCGCTGGCCCGGCACTTCGGCAACCTGATCGAGCAGCACATGGACCAGGGCCTGTTCTCCTATGCCGATCCGTTGCGGGGCCAGATAAGCGCCTGCGTCGACCTGCGCTTCATGGGCCTGTTCGACACCGTCGCCCAGTTCGGCCTGGGCGGGGCCTTGAATACGCTGTACGACTTCAGCATTTCGGCCGCCTGGGGCTGGGTGGCCCACGCGGTGGCGCTGCACGAGCGGCGGTGGCTGTTTCCCCTGCTCGCCGCCACGGGCGACATCGCCGACAATGTCGTCGAAGCTCCGTTTGTCGGGGCCCATGCAAATATCGGCGGCGGGGTGCCGCTTGGCGAAAAATCGTCGGCCCAGGCCCATGGCGACCTGTCCGACGTCGCGCTGAACTGGATGCTTTGGCAGGCGCGCGCCGCTTCGGTGCCCCTTTCACGGCTGGCCGCCGAACGGGCGACGGTCAGCGAGCCCGTTCTGCACGACCAGCGCCCGGCCCCGGTGCGCAGCGTGCAGGAAGGCGACAGGCGGGTCGACGGGCCCGACGGCCGCAAGCAGTTCGATTACCAGGACGACCACCACCGCCTGGGCCGGGCCCAGCGCCAGGCCACCGAAGCGCTGATAAACCGCTACGACGACTGGCGGCGCAGCGGCTCGAGCGAGGTCGGCACGGTCGACCTGGACGCCTATGCCCGCTGGCTCTATGATGAACTGGGATGGCGGGCCGAACCCCTGCTATGATTTAACTCTTTATATTCAATGGGCCGCTGCGCTTCCTGCGCGCCGGGCCGCCTTTTACGGGGCGGCGCCGCGGTCGCCTATATCTCGAACCTTCTATGCTTCCTGGGCAACAACAGCAACTTATCTCCCTCATTCGCGCCGCGATCGAGCCTATCGTTCCCGACGCCTCACCCGCCATCGTGCTCGAACGGCCCAAGGTCGCCAGCCATGGCGATGTGGCAAGCAACGTCGCCATGCAGCTGGCCAAGGCCGCCCGCCGCAACCCGCGCGAGCTGGCCGAGCAGATTTCACAGGCCCTGATGGCCCAGCCGGGCGCGGCCGGCCTCATCGCCTCGGCCGAAGTCGCCGGGCCGGGCTTCATCAACCTGCGCCTTACCGCCGCGGCCCACCAGGCGGTGCTCGACGCCATCCAGAAAGAAGGCGAACGCTTCGGCATGCAGCCGGCCCGCAACGAAAAGATGCTGGTCGAGTTCGTCTCGGCCAACCCCACCGGCCCTTTGCATGTGGGACATGCGCGCCAGGCCGCCCTGGGCGATTCGCTTTGCCGCCTGCTGGCCGCGCAAGGCTATGACGTCACCCGCGAGTTCTATTACAACGACGCCGGCAACCAGATCGACAACCTGGCGATCAGCGTGCAGGCACGGGCCAAGGGCATCTTGCCCGACGCCCCCGAATTTCCGGCCGACGGCTACAAGGGCGACTACATCCTGGACATCGCCCGCGACTTCGCGGCCAAGGCCACCGTGCAGGCCGCCGACGGCGACTCGGTCACGGCCACGGGCGATATCGACAGCCTCGACGACATACGCCGCTTTGCCGTGGCCTATTTGCGCCGCGAGCAAGACCTCGATCTGCAGGCCTTCGGCCTGAAGTTCGATAATTTCTATCTTGAAAGCTCGCTGTATTCGAGCGGGCGGGTCGAAGAAACCGTGCAGGCCCTTACCCAGGCCGGCCATACCTACGAACAGGAAGGCGCCCTGTGGCTGCGCACCACCGAACTGGGCACGGGCGACGACAAAGACCGCGTCATGCGCAAGTCTGAAGGCGGCTACACCTATTTCGTGCCCGACGTCGCCTATCATGTGGCCAAGTGGCAGCGGGGCTTCCATCATGCTGTCAATATCCAGGGCAGCGACCACCACGGCACCATTGCACGCGTGCGTGCCGGCCTGCAGGGCCTGAACCTGGGCATACCCAAAGACTTCCCTGCGTACATCCTGCACAAGATGGTCAAGGTCGTGCGCAACGGCGCCGAGGTCAAGATCTCCAAGCGGGCCGGCAGCTATGTCACCATGCGCGACCTCATCGACTGGGTGGGCCAGGACGCCGTGCGCTTCTTCCTGGCGCAGCGGCGCGCCGACTCAGAGTTCGTCTTCGACATCGACCTGGCCCTGTCCAAAAGCGAAGAAAACCCGGTTTACTATATTCAGTATGCGCACGCGCGCATCTGCTCCATGCTGGCCCAGTCTCCTGAGGCTCAAGGCCGCATCGACCAAGCCGATGCCGCGTGCCTGACCGCGCCCACCGAAATATCCCTGCTGCAGCGCCTGGCCGAGTATCCCGCCGTCATTGCACAGGCGGCCCACGAACTGGCGCCGCATCACGTGGCGTTCTGGCTGCGCGACTGCGCGTCTGATTTCCACACCTGGTACAACTCCGAGCGGGTGCTGGTCGACGATGAGGCGCTCAAGCTGGCGCGCCTGCGCGTGGCCCGGGCCACGCGGCAGGTATTGGCAGGCGGGCTGCAACTACTCGGGGTTTCGGCTCCTGAAAGGATGTAATCGCTGATATGGCACGTCGCAAATCATCCGGCTCGAAATCCGGCGGCAGCACTTTATTTGGCCTGCTGGCCGGCCTGATCATCGGCCTCGCCGCCGCAGCGGCGGTCGCGTACTTCGTCACGCAGGTTCCCATGCCTTTCGTCGACAAGGCCAGCCGCGACCCCGCCAACATCCTCTTGCCCGACGTGCGCGACGCGCCCGACCCCAACCTGGGGCTTTACGGCCAGGGCGGGGGCGCCGGCAGCCCGGCAAACGGCCCCACCGTCACGCCTCCCACGCCGCTGCCGGGCACTGCGCCCAGCCAGGCGCGCGGCTCCATGTCGGACGAGATCGGCGCCCTGCTCGAAACCCTTAGCGAGGCCCCTCCCGGCACGCCGCGCCAGCCGCCGCCTCCCGCTCAGGCGCAGAGCCAAAAGGCGCCTTCGGCGGCCGACATCGCGGCCACGACGCAAACCACCTACTATCTGCAGGCCGGCGCGTTCCGGTCGGGCAGCGATGCCGAAGCCGTGAAGGCGCAAATCCTCATGATGGGCCTGCCGGTGCAGGTTCAGCAGGCGCAGGTAAACGGTTCCACCATCCACCGTGTGCGCGTCGGCCCGTTCAAGGGCATAGACGACATGAACCGTTCACGGGTGCGCCTGGGCGAAGCCAAGATAGAATCAACCGTCGTACGCCCTTGACGCCGGTTTGAACTTGACGCCCGTTTCCCGGTCTCAATGCTCACTTAGTTCAGGATAACCATACATGTCGCTCAAAACATTCTTCTCCCGTGCCCTGGCTGCAACCACCCTGGGCGCCGCCGTCTTCATGGCCCCGGCCGCCCTGGCGCAATCGGCGTCCCACACCCTTGTCGACCCGGCCCAGCCCTCCGACACGGCGGGCAAGACTGAAATACTCGAGTTCTTCGCCTATAGCTGCCCACACTGCGCCGCCATGGAGCCCCTGGTCGAGAAATGGGCCAAGACGCTACCCGAAGACACGGTGCTCAAGCGTGTGCCGGTGGCCTTCAACGCCAGCATGGCCGACCTGCAAAAGCTGTACTACTCGCTTGAAAGCCTGGGCCGCCTCGACCTGCATCCGGCGGTCTTCAAGGCCATACACCAGGAACGCAAGCGCATCTACACTCAAGACGCGATCATCGACTGGGTGGCCGAGCAGGGCGTGGACAAGGCCAAGTTCGAATCCGTGTTCAAGTCGTTCGGGGTGCAGACAAAGATCGCCCGGGCCAATGAGCTGACCGAGACCTACGGCGTGCAGGGTACGCCCAGCCTGGCGGTGGGCGGAAAATACCTGGTGTCGCCTTCCATGACCGGCAGCTACCAGGGCACTATCGACGAGGCGCAGCGGCTGCTGGAAGGCCTGAAGAAGTAAACGGCGCCGCCCGCGCCTACGCTGCGGGCGGCAGGGGCGGCCGAGCCAATAACCTATTGGCAGGCCGCCTGAAATGCCTGGTCAAGGTCGGCCATGAGGTCTTGCGGGGCCTCCAGGCCGATGTGCAGGCGCACCACCGAGCGGTCGGCACCGCCATCTTGCCAGTAGCCATGCACAGCCAGCGCCGAGGGCTCTACCAGCTGTGTCAGGCTTTCAAAGCCTCCCCACGAATACCCGATGCTGAAGAGCTGCAGGCTGTCGACGAAGCGGCGCGCCTGGGCATTATCGAGGGCCAGCTCGACGGCCAGCATGCCGTTCGAGCCCTGGCAGTCGCGCTTCCACAGGGCGTGGCCCGGGTCGTCGGGAAAGGCCGGATGGAACAAGCGCAGGGTTTCGGGCCGTGCGGCCAGGTAGCGGCATATCTCGAGCGCGTTGGCGGCATGCTGACGCATGCGCAGCGGCAGGGTGCGCACGCCGCGCAGGGCCAGCCAGGCGTCGTCGGCGCTGATCGAATAGCCCATGGCATAGTGGGTTTCGTTGATGCGGCGGACCAGCTCTGGATCCTTGGCCATGACGGCCCCCAGCATCAGGTCTGAATGGCCGCCTATGTACTTGGTGCCTGCCACGACCGATACATCGGCCCCCAGGTGCAGGGGCTTGTATACGTAGCCCGCCCCCCAGGTGTTGTCATCGACCAGCACCAGGCCGTGCTTGCGCGCAAATTCGGACAACGCCGGGATATCGAGCATTTCGAACAGTAGCGAACCCGGCGACTCGATATACAGCATGCGCGTATTGGGCCGCAGCTGAGCCTCGAGCGCCTGGGGCTCGGCCCTGCAATAGCTGACCTCGATGCCCAGCCGGCCCAGGACGGTCTTGTCGAGATAGCGCACCGGGCCATAGACGCAATCGGCCACCAGCACGTGGTCGCCGGTGTTCAGCAGGGCCAGGAAAGCCAGCGTGATGGCCGAGAGACCCGAAGGGGCCAGAAAGGCGCGCTGGGCGCCCTCGAGATCGCAGAACACCTGCTCGAGCGCCGCATGGGTGTCCATGCCAGCCCGCCCATAGGTGGCGGCGCGCTCGCCGCGCGACTTTTCGGCAATGGCCTGGTCAAGCGCCTGCATATTGGCGAAGCGCACGGTGCTGGTCCGCATGGACGGCAACGCCACCGGGGCTGACTGTGTTTTGGGATTAAACTCGGCAATGCCCGAGTGCAACAACAGGGTGTCGATGTGCGACGGAGTGCTGGCCATGATCTTCAATGTGTTTGCTCTGTACGCCTAAAGCTACCACATAATCACGCCTTTCCATGCTCACCTACCAGATCGCCCTTTCATTCTTCGGCATCGCCGTCCTGCTGGCCCTTGCTCCCGGACCCGACAATCTCTTCGTGCTGATGCAGGCCGCGCTGTGGGGCAAGGCGGCGGGCATGGTCGTGGTGCTGGGCCTGTGCACGGGGCTGATCGGGCACACGGTAGCGGTCGCCGTCGGCCTGGCGGCCATCTTCGCCACCTCGGAAACGGCCTTCATGGTGCTGAAGCTGGCAGGCGCGGCCTATCTGCTGTACCTGGCCTGGGGCGCATTCAGGGCGCCGGCCATGGCGGCCGCCGACACCGGCAAGGCGCCGCACCTGCCCCATGGCACGCTGTACCGGCGCGGCATCATCATGAATCTGACCAATCCCAAGGTATCGCTGTTCTTCCTGGCCTTCCTGCCGCAGTTCACTTCGCCCGCCCGCGGCTCGGTGGCGCTGCAGACGGTGAGCCTGGGCGCACTGTTCATGCTGGCCACGCTGCTGGTGTTCGGCGCCATCGCCTTCTTTTCGGGCGCCTTCGGGCAGATGCTGCAAAAGTCGGTCCGCGCGCAACTGTGGCTGAACCGCATCGCCGGGACGGTGTTCGTGGGCCTGGCGATGCGGCTGGTGTTCTCGCAGCGCTGAGCGGCGTTCATGCGGCGCTGCGCTGTGTCGTGTTGCAGGAGTGACGGCGTTTGTTCTAAACCCGTTCCTGCGCTGCGGGGTGTGTCTGTTCCGGACGGAGGCAGTCGGCCCTTCGGGCCCGCCTGTCCGCATCCTCCGGGCCTTCGCCCTCCGTTCTGCGGCGCCTGGCTCGACAGCCAACGCCCGGAACAGACACACCCCACATCACAGGAACTGCATTGGACTGAATAGCCGCACCTCTTGCGCGGCACGGGGGAGCTTACGGCCTGCTTGTTAGGCACGTGTGGGCGTTACCGTTACCTATTGCTTGCCTCGGTATTGCCTCTTGCGTGTTTGTGCATTGCCTGTTGTTTGGCCGTAGCAAATGATCGAGGCGCCCAAACCATCCGAAGAGCCGCGTCAGAAAAAATCCAACCCTTCAATCCAGGAAGCCTGAATGCCGCAAATTGAGACACCAAGAGGCGTGCTGCGGGGTAAGTATTTTGGGCGACGTTGAGCAAGCCGAGCGGCTTGTTGTTTTTGGGGAGGCAAGCGAGCGCATGTTTGAGCGGGCAAGCTTGGCGGAGCACTGCTCCGCCGCCCGCGAGTTCGCGAGCGCCCCAAAAACAATAGGTCGCGAGGGCAGCCGGCAAAGCCGGCCGAAGCTCTCCGGCGCCCAAAATACTTACCCCGCAGCGCGCCGGCTTAAAGACCCAAACAAAGACCCAAACAAAGACCCCATGCACAATGCAGCACAATCAAGATCAAATAGCGATGCCTCAGCGGTCAACCGCCCGAAAGCGAATCATGCCATCGGACCCGATCTCGCGTGTCAGTTGCCCCTCGTAATACAGAGCGTGCAAATGCGCCAGCGCCTCGCCCATGGCAAAGGCGAGCTGATGCGCATCGAGCTGCCGCTTGAACATAATGGGCACGATGTCGGCCGCCGTACAGGCCGAAGCCCGACAGGCCGTAAGCACCTCGTCCAGCCGCTCGCCGTGGTGCGCATGCTGTTGCGCGATGCGCTCGTGCAGCCCCTGGAACGGCCGCCCATGCGAAGGCAGCACCAGCGTTTCCTCAGGCAGCCCGTCATAGCCGCGCAGCGACTTCAGGTAAAGCGGCAGCGGGTTCGCCTCGGGCTCGAAGTCGAACACACTGATGTTGGTCGAGATGCGCGGCAGCACCATGTCGCCCGAGATCAGCATGCGAAGCGTATCGCTGTACAAGGACACGTGCTCGGGCGAATGCCCATAGCCCACGATGACCCGCCAGTCGCGTCCCCCGATGGCGATCCGGTCGCCGTCCATGATGCGGCGGAAACGCGCCGGCACGTCCGGCACGTGGCTGGGGTAGTACTTGCCCCGCTGCAAGATCTGCTCTTTTGCCGAAGCATCGACCAGCCCGTGCCGCACGAAATGATCGACGGCCCCCTGGCCGCTGACGCCGCCCTCGGCCTGGTTGCCCACGGGCGGACGCGACCACAGACGCCCCGTCATGTATTCGGTCATGCTGATCCACAGCGGCGCGTTCCACTTGCGGCAGATCCAGTCCGCCAGGCCGAGATGGTCGGGGTGCATGTGGGTGACCAGCACCCGCAGCACCGGCAGCCCTTCCAGGGCGTTCTGGAACACCTCTTCCCACAGCGCCTTGACCTCGTCGCGGGCCACGCCGCAGTCGACCACCGTCCAGCCCTGGCGTCCGTCGATTTCATCGCGCAGCAGCCAAAGGTTGATATGATCGAGAGCGAAGGGCAGGGGCATGCGAATCCAACGCACTCCGTCGCCAATGGCAAGCGCCTGGCCGGGCTGGGGCAAAGCGTCGCCCAGGGGGTACGTCAGCTTCTGTTCGTTAGGGTTCATCAGGTATCTCCATACTTCCGGCCGCAATTGTTGATGATTTACGTCGCGGCGGCCGCTACCGTACTATAAACGGTCTTTGTCTTTCGGCTTCGGCAGGCCGCAACCGTGTCTTACGCATATACCCAGGGCAGCACATGATCTACACCGGCGACCATCAGCATATCGAACCGGTTTCACGGCAGCGCCTGTCGCCGCAAGACGTGGCCCAGACAATATTGTCGGGATTCGACCGCCATTACGCGCTGTTTCGCTATGGCGCCCAGCGGGCCAAGTCTCTGTTCGAATCGGGCGACTGGCGCGCCATCCAGCAGCTTTCGCGCGAACGGATCGAATACTACGACACCCGGGTGCGCGAATGCTCGGCCATGCTCAACGCCACACTCCGGGGCAGCGAGGCCAGCCCCGAGGGCGCAAGCGCCGAGATCGAGCTTACCGAGCCGCAACTCCGCTTCTGGCAGGCCGCAAAAGCCGCCTACATAGGCTTGCTGGCCGGCCATCGGCAGCCCGAGTGCGCCGAGACCTTCTTCAATTCGGTGTCGTGCCGCATTCTGCACCGCGACTACTTCAACAACGACTTCATGTTCGTGCGGCCCGCGGTGGCCACCGATTACATCGACAGCCGGCTGCCCTCGTACCGCGTGTATTACCCCGCTACCGAGGGCCTGCAAGCGTCGCTCATCCGCATGATGGCCGACTTCGGCCTGGCCGCCCCCTTTGCCGACCTGCCGCGCGATGTTCGCGCCCTGGCCCGCATGGCGGTGGGCCGGCTGCGCGCCACCCTGACACGGGAGGCAGGCCAGCGCATCGCCCCCGATTGCCAGATCCACGTGCTGAACTCGCTGTTCTTCCGCAACAAGGGAGCCTATGCGGTGGGCCGCCTGGTCAACCAGGGCGCCATCCATCCCTTTGCCATCGCACTGCTGCGCCAGCCTTCAGGGCATGTCGAGCTGGACGCCCTGCTGTACTCCACCGACGACCTCAGCACCTTGTTCAGCTTCACGCGCGCCTACTTCCTGGTCGACATGGAAGCGCCTTCGGCCTATGTGCACTTTCTGAATACGCTGCTGCCGCGCAAGCCCAAGGCCGAGATCTACACCACCATCGGCCTGCAGAAGCAGGGCAAGACTCTGTTCTACCGCGACTTCCTGCACCACCTTGCCCACTCGCGCGATGCCTTCGACCTTGCGCCCGGCATCAAAGGGCTGGTCATGGCGGTGTTCACCCTGCCGTCCTATCCCTATGTGTTCAAGCTCATACGCGACCGCATCGCCAAGCCCGACATGGACAGCGCCACGGTCAAGCGCAAATACCAGATGGTCAAGAAGCACGACAGGGTGGGACGCATGGCCGACACCTGGGAATACTCGCAAGTGGCCCTGCCGCGCGAGCGCTTCTCCGAGGCGCTTCTGCAGGAATTGCGCCGCGAGGTACCCGGCCTGCTGGAAGAAACACCCGACACCATCGTATTGCGGCACGTGTATATCGAGCGCCGCATGACGCCGCTCAATATCTACCTGATGCGCGCCTCGGACGCCGCGCTGGAAGACGCCGTGCGCCAGTACGGCGACGCCATACGCGAGCTGGCGGCCGCCAATATATTTCCCGGCGACATGCTGTTCAAGAACTTCGGTGTCACCCGCCTCGGGCGTGTTGTATTCTATGATTACGACGAAATCCAGCGCATGACCGAAATGAATTTCCGCCGCATCCCGCCGGCCCCTTACGAAGAGGCCGAACTGGCCGCCGAGCCGTGGTATCCGGTGGGACCAAACGACGTCTTCCCCGAAGAGTTCGACAGCTTCTTGCTGGGCAACCCGCG
>Ga0180218_1000900_pt1 | contig 21136 bp, 20 predicted proteins | sample eDN3rd37CKraftBY_FD_151334 | JGI IMG/M metagenome (GOLD analysis project Ga0180218, IMG submission 151334) | Enriched backyard soil microbial communities from Emeryville, California, USA - eDNA 3rd pass 37_C Kraft BY (version 2) (version 2) | ecosystem: Environmental > Terrestrial > Soil >...
GAACCGCAGCCCCCCGCCGCTGGTCCGACGACCGCGATCGATGGTTCGCCGCTCGACCAGCGCCTGCAGAAGGTGGCGGTGTGGTCGCTCATCAAGAAAGAATATCCGGATTGGTACGCTGCCCAGATTGGCGATGCCAACAAGCTCGTCGCTGAAAACAAGTCCAATAACGAGGTTGCCGCGCTCCTGGCCCAGAGCCTCGTCAATCTGCGCCGGCAGAATGCGGAGAAAGCACTGGCTGCTAGTCCGGACCGGCTGCAAGCGATCGCGCAGGCATTCCTCGATCATCTGAAAGCGCTGAGGGCGCAGAGCGTCAGCGCCTGCTTTGGCTTCATTTCGAAGGGCGAGACGAGCCCGGCGGTCGTGCAGATGATGGAAAATCCGGAGACTGCGACCGCGCTCAATGCGCAGGCCGGAGCCATTTTCGAGGCGATCTCCGAAGGCACAAAAAGCCCGGTCAAGCATGACTCGGCCGTCAAGAGCGACTACGACATCCTAATCAAGGAGCTCAGCAAGCTCGGCTGGAAGGAGGAAGATCTTCAGGTCTTCTCCAATCCGAAGCTCTTGGCCAAGCGCGAGCCGGAGCAGGTCTGCAAGATGGTGCAGGAGTGGTTCGTCGCCCACTTGTCCGTGCAGGACAAAGCCGTTCGCGAACGGCTGCTTTTCGAAACGCTGAAGCCCGTCGTGTCCGGGTGATGCGATGGCCTACGCCGCGATCAAGGTGCTCTTGACCGCGGTTCTCGTCGTTGCGATTTCGGAAGTTGCGAAGCGATCGACGCTTCTAGGCGGTATTTTGGCTTCGCTGCCGATCACGTCTCTTCTCGCTTTTGTCTGGCTTTATGGCGAGACGGGTGATGTGGGGAAAGTCGCGAGCCTGTCCTACAGCATCTTCTGGTATGTGCTGCCCTCGCTCGTGCTCTTCGTCGTGTTGCCGGTGCTGCTCGCGCGCGGCTTCGATTTCTGGCTGAGCCTTGCGATCGCCTGCGGATTAACCGTCGTGGCCTATGCAGCAATGGCCAGCATTCTCGCGCGTTTCGGCGTCGCGCTCTGACCCTCTGACCCAGTGACAGGAGGCGGCGGACCAGCTATCGGCTTCGCCCATGCTCCATATCAACGATCTCACCTATCGCATCGAAGGCAGACCGATTTTGCAGTCGGCGACGGCCGCCATCCCGTCCGGCCACAAGGTCGGGCTCGTCGGGCGCAATGGCGCGGGCAAGACGACGCTGTTGCGTCTCTTGAAAGGCGAGGTCGCTCCAGACGACGGGTCGATTTCCATGCCGCGGAATGCCCGGCTAGGGCACGTTGCGCAGGAGGCGCCGGGTGGCGACGATAGCCTTCTCGACTGGGTGCTTTCGGCTGATACCGAGAGGGCAAGTCTGCTGGCCGAGGCCGAAGAGGCGACGGACCCGGATCGTATCGCCGAAATCCAGATGCGGCTGACGGACATTGACGCGCATTCGGCGCCGTCGCGCGCGGCGCGCATTCTGGCGGGTCTGGGTTTCGACGAGGAAGCCCAGCAGCGCGCCTGCCGCGAGTTCTCTGGCGGCTGGCGGATGCGTGTGGCGCTCGCCTCGATCCTGTTCCTGAAGCCAGACATTCTGCTGCTCGACGAGCCGACGAACTACCTCGATCTCGAAGGCACGCTCTGGCTCGAAAATCATTTGAAGGCTTATCCGCACACGGTTCTGATCGTCAGCCATGACCGCGATCTGCTCAATCGCGCGGTGACGTCGATCCTGCATCTCGATCGGGGGAAGCTGACGCTCTACTCCGGCGGTTACGATGATTTCGAAGAAACGCGGCGCGAGAAGCAGCGCCTCGAAATGAAACTCAAGAAGAAGCAGGACGAGCAGCGCCGGCATTTGCAGGCCTTCATCGATCGCTTCAAGGCGAAGGCGACCAAGGCGGCGCAGGCGCAAAGCCGCGTCAAGGCGCTCGCGAAAATGCAGCCGATCGCGGAGCAGGTGGACGAGCGCGTGGTGCCGTTCCACTTCCCCGATCCGCAGAAGGTCATTGCCAGCCCGCTGCTCCGGATCGAGAAAGCGACCGCCGGATACGAGGCGGAACGGCCCATTCTCTCCGGCATCGATCTGCGCATCGACAACGATGACCGTATCGCGCTGCTCGGCCAGAACGGCAACGGCAAGTCGACGCTCGCCAAATTGATTGCGGGACGTTTGAAGCCGCTCTCTGGCGAAGTCTTTGGCGCGCAGAAGATCGAGGTTGGATATTTCGCGCAGCATCAGCTCGATGATTTGCAGCCGAAAGCGACGCCTTACGACTACATGCTGAAGATGATGCCCGACGCGACGGAGGCGCAGCGCCGGACGAAGCTCGGAACATTTGGCTTTAGCGCCGATAAGGCGGATACGGCGTGCGAGAAGCTTTCGGGCGGCGAGAAAGCGCGCCTGCTTTTGGCGCTGACCGCTTTCAATGGTCCGCATGTCCTCATTCTCGACGAGCCGACGAACCATCTCGACGTCGACAGCCGTGAGGCGTTGATACGCGCGCTGATGGAATACAACGGCACGGTCATTCTCATCAGCCACGACCGGCACCTGATCGAAGCCAGCGCCGACCGGCTTCTGCTCGTGCGCAATGGATCCGTTAAGACCTACGACGGGGATATGGAAAGTTATCGCGCGCTGCTGCTCGAGGAACGCGGTGCACGGACTTCGGAACGGCGCGAGGAGACGAACGGCGATCCGCGCTCGTCGCGTGCCGATCAGCGCCGGGCGGCTGCCGAGAAACGCGCGGAACTGGCGCCGCTGAAGAAAGCGATGATGGCCGCCGAAAAGCAGGTCGAAAATCTAACGAAAGACATCGCAAAGCTCGATGCTGTGCTGGGGGATACCGAGATCTACAGCACCGATCCGCAAAAGGCGCAGGCTGCCGCGCAGAAGCGCGGGCAGCTCGCGCGTGACCTGCAGGCGGCCGAAGAGGCGTGGCTGATGGCGACCGAAGCCTTCGAAGAGGCATCGGCCCAAGTCGAAGCCTAGGATTTATTTGCTTTTTTCGGCTGCTCTGCACGCGCCGGCTCACCCGAAGCGGCTAATTCGTCGCGATTGTCCCCATCTGGACGAACACGGATTCGGAACCCATTTGAGCTTCGCGAAGTTCAAATGATCGCGCAGCCACAAGTGCCCCCCCGCGTACTGCGCAGGTAGAGAACAGCCATGAAGCAGAAATTCGTGCACCACCCCTTACGGCCGAACCCTCCTCGCGCACAGGCTGCGAGCGCGAAGTTGGTGGTTTCTGAATACGTTGCTTACGTTGCGGCGCTCTCGATCGGCGTCGTGGTTGCGATCATCACGTTCGCTTACGCGGCCAACATCACAATTCAGTGGCTCCGTACGATGAGCGGTCCCAATTATTTCAGTTCCCAGGCGCAGCCGGTATCGCATCCGAACGAGAAGATTTCTGCGCCGACGAAGTTTGCGTTGGTGGCCGGGGCGGAGAGCCCTGGCACTAAGTAGTAAGTCGAGTGTTCTTGCCTATCCTCCGTTCCCAACTTCATCCCCGGCTCTGCGCCGGGGATTTTTTTGCGTTGGAAACGATCAGCCGCTGATTTTCGAGAAGTCGGCCACGGTTTGCGTTGCGGCGCGGATTTCTGACAAGAGCCGCAGGCGGTTTTCGCGGATTTTCGGATCGTCCGCGTTGACGAGGATCTTATCGAAGAACCGATCGACCGGCGCGCGCAGTTCCGAGAGCGCACGCATGGCGCCTGCGAAGTTCTCGACCTGTATCGCCGCGACCGTATCCTGCTTCACCGCCTCGATGGCGGCGGCGAGCGCGGTTTCTTCCGTCTCTTGCAGAAGGGACAGATCGTAGGCGCCGGCGTAGGATTTCTTGTCCTTCTTTTCCTCAATGGCGAGGATGTTCGCGGCGCGCTTGACGCCGGCGAGAAGGTTCACACCGTCATCCGTTTTCAAGAACGTATCGAGGGCTTCGACACGGCGGACGATGAGCGCCAGATCATCCTGGCCGCCGAGCGCGAACACGGCGTCGATGAGATCGTGGCGCTTGCCTTGATCGCGGAGGAAGACTTTCAGGCGATCGGCGAAGAAGGAAAGGAGGTCGTCAGCGATTTCTGCGGGCGACTTCGCAGTCACCTTTTGCAGCGCGAGGCTTTGCTGGATGTGCTTGCCGAGAGGTACGCGCAGATCGTTTTCCAGCACGATGCGGATGACGCCGAGAGCGGCGCGGCGGAGCTGATAGGGATCGCCGGAGCCCGTCGGTTTTTCGCCGATGGCCCAGAAGCCGACGAGCGTATCGAGCTTATCGGCGAGCGCGACGGCTACGGCGACGGCATCGCCCTGGTCTTCGCGCGGCACGACGTCGGTCGGGCCTTTTGGCTTGTAGTGCAGCTCAATCGCGCGGGCGATCTCGGGCTTGGTGCCGACGTGCTCGGCGTAATAGCGGCCCATCAAGCCCTGCAGCTCGGGGAACTCGCCGACCATTTCGGAGACGAGATCGGCTTTGCAAAGACCAGCGGCGCGGCGCGCGTCCTGCGGGTCGGCATCGCAGGCGCCAGCCAGTTCGAAGGCCAGTTCTTCGATGCGATCGACGCGATCCTTCTGGCTGCCGAGCTTTTCGTGGAAGGTGATGCCGGCGAGCTTGCCTGCCATCTCGCCGAGCGGATGCTTCAGATCCTGCTCCCAGAAGAAATTGGCGTCCGACAACCGGGCGCGGATCACCTTCTCGTTGCCGGAGACGATCTGCGCGCCGCCGTCGGAGGCAACGAGGTTCGACACGAGCAGGAACTTGTTGGCGAGCTTCTTCGATTTCGGATCGCGCAATGAGAAGCACTTCTGATGCGTCTTCATCGACGTCATCAAAACTTCGGCCGGAACATCGAGGAAGGCTTTATCGAACGTGCCCATCAGCACGACGGGCCATTCGGTGAGACCGGCGTTCTCGGCCATCAAAGCTTCGTCCTCGACGAGTTCGAGCTTGGCTTCCTTCGCGAGCGCGTGGGCTTGTTCGGAGATCGCCGCGACGCGCTTTGCGGGATCGAGCCTCACGTGATGCTCTGCGAGCTTGGCCTCATAATCGGCGAAGCTTTTCACCTTGAACGGGCCCGCGCCTAAGAAGCGATGGCCGCGCGTTTCGTGTCCTGACGGCAGTCCATTGATCTCGAACGGGACGACCTTGCCGCCGAGCAGGCAGAGCACCGATTGCAGTGGGCGCACCCACTGGAAGGGCGACGATCCCCAGCGCATCGACTTCGGCCAAGGGAACTTGGCGGCGACTTCTGTCACCGTTTCGGCGATGATTTCGGGCGCGGGACGGCCGGGCTTCTCGATCTTGGCGACGTAGTAATCGCCCTTCTTCTCGTCCTTGACGATCGTCGCGTCTTCGATTGACGCAAGACCCGCGGATTTCAGAAATCCTTCAACGGCCTTTTCCGGTGCTCCGACCCGCGGGCCCTTCTTCTCTTCCGAGATCGCGGGCGAACCAGCGGGTACGTTTTCAACGACGAGCGCCAAGCGGCGCGGCGTCGAATAAGCACGAGCATCGCCAACGTCCAGGCCGCGTGCCTTCAGGCCGTCAACGACGAGACGCTTCAAATCATCCGCTGCGCGCAGCTGCATGCGCGCGGGAATCTCCTCGGATAGAAGCTCGAGTAGTAGTTCAGACATGCAAGATCGGTCTCGGTGAAAAAAGCTCTCATCCCTCAGTGAGGAAAGAGCACGGGCGAGGGGTTGAGATGTAGGCCGCTGTGGCGGGCCTCACCCTAGGCCTCTCCTCGCTGCAGGGCGCAAACGAGGAGAGAAAGTCGTTAAGGGTTCGTTGGCGCGGGTGCCGGAGCAGGTGCAGGCGCCGCTTCCGGGTTCGTCTCGGGAGACGGACTTGCGGGCGTTTCGGGCGCGGTCTCTGCTGCAGGCGTGGGCGCTTCGGCCGGCGGCGTTTCGGCTGGCGCCGGCGGCGGTGTCTCGGCCTTCATGGCCGCACCTTCGTCCGCGGGTGCCGTTTCTTCCGCGTGCTTGTGCTCAGGGACAAGTCCGGCAGGAAGCGTAGCCCTGACCGTATGGCCGATGTCACGCGTGGCGCCGGTGGTATCGAGATAGCCAATGCCCACGGCAACCAGAGCAACGAAAAAGGCCAGTATCCAGGGCATTCGCCGCAGAGCGAAAGCTCCGATGATGAGTAGTGGCGCAGCGAGCGCTATTATGCCGAGCGTCGTGTCAGTCATGCGCGTCCTCCTCCTTCTGTCTTCAGCCACGCGGCGCAACAGGCTTTCGCCAAGTCACGGACGCGCAGGATGTAGCTCTGGCGCTCCGTGACCGAGATCACGCCCCTAGCGTCGAGCAGGTTGAAGATATGGCTCGCTTTGATGCACTGATCGTAGGCGGGAAGCGCGAGCAAGTGCTCCTCGCCACCTTTCGCTCCAGCCTCGAGCAATGCCTTGCACTCGGCTTCAGCGTCTCTGAAATGGCGGAGCAGCATCTCGGTGTCTGCGTGCTCGAAGTTGAAGCGGGAATACTCGCGCTCGGCCTGCAGGAAGACGTCGCCATATGAGAGGCGCTTATCGTCGTCGCGGCCGTTGAAGTTCAGGTCATAAACCCGGTCCACGCCCTGAACGTACATCGCAAGGCGCTCCAGACCATACGTGATCTCGCCCGCAACCGGATTGCAGTCGAAGCCGCCGACCTGCTGGAAGTAGGTGAATTGCGATACTTCCATACCGTTGCACCAGACCTCCCAGCCGAGACCCCAGGCGCCGAGCGTCGGGCTTTCCCAGTCGTCTTCTACGAAGCGAACATCATTCAGCGAAGTATCAATGCCGATGGCGTCGAGGCTCGCCAGGTAGAGCTCCTGGATATTCGCCGGAGACGGCTTCATGATGACCTGGAACTGGTAGTAGTGCTGCAGCCGGTTCGGGTTTTCACCGTAGCGGCCATCCTTGGGACGGCGGGACGGCTGTACGTAAGCCGCAGACCAGGGCTTGGGGCCCAGCGCGCGCAATGTCGTTGCCGGGTGAAAGGTGCCCGCGCCCACTTCCATGTCGTAGGGCTGGAGCACGACGCAGCCTTGAGCGCTCCAGAAGCTCTGCAACGTCAGGATCAGGTCTTGAAAGGCAGCTTTGGGGCGCAACGCGGGAAGCCGGGCGGCTCGCGTCGAAACCGTCGTTTGGGACATTTTTCTTGCTCTTCGGGCTTAATTCGCGGGCAATATACGCGTAACCCGGGGCTTGTCACGCATTGCTAAGGCCGGGTGAGGTTTTCCTGCACCGTGAGCCGCGGGAGATGCCTTTGAGCGAAGTTTAAACGCCGGGAGAGCCGTGAAGGCTGCCGCCGCAGCTTAGCGGTTCAATTCTCGCGCTGCGCCCGGGGCTTATATACGCCAGCGGCTTCGTCCCATTCGAGACTGCCGAGATCGCGCACGTGAGCTGCCGCGCGGCGCACGGCTTCGTCGGCCTTGCGCGCGCCGGACTGGGCATTACGCGAAATCGCCGATAGGAGCCGGTAACCTGCAAGGCCCGCTACGCCGACGATCGCCAGAAACATCACTGGGGGCATTTGCAAGGCCCTCCGGCCACCTAAATTCCAAACCGCGACCAAAGCGATCGGGTTTCCATAGCCGACACTAGATCATCGGCAAAAGCAAGGCCATTGCCGAGCCCGGACGCACCCGGCGCCCTCCGAAGACGGGATAGCAGCCCTCCCCGGTCCGGCTCTATGACTTTCAGCCTGACCGTATCGCCGAACATCTGCCGCATCTTGCTTCGGACATCCGCGATGCCGTCGATCAAGCCGAAGTCTGCGGCTTTGGCGGCCGACCAGAATGCGCCGGAGAAAAGCTCGCCATCGGAGCCCTTCAGCTTGCCGAGCCGGCGTTCCTTGACGAGCCCGATGAAGACGTCGTGCACGTCCTGCTGGATCGCCTTCAGACGCGCGACATCGCCTGGATCTTCAGGCAGGAAGGGATCGAGCTGGTTTTTGTCGGTACCGGCCGTATAGACGCGCCGTTCAACGCCAAGCCGCTGCAGGAGATCGACGAAGCCGAAGCTGCGGGATACGACGCCGATCGAGCCGATGATCGATGAGGGATCGGCGTAAATTTCATCGCCGGCGATTGCGAGGAAGTATCCGCCCGAAGCGGCTACGTCTTCGCAGAAAACGTAAACACGTTTTTCTTTCTCTGCCGCCAGCTGACGGATGCGATTGAAGATGAGGTTCGACTGCACCGGCGAGCCGCCGGGCGAATTGACCACGACTGCAACGGCGGGAAGCTTCGAAAGCGAGAACGCCTTCTCGATCGCCCCTGCGTAGCTCGTCAGCGAGAGGCCAGGGCGCAACGGCGTTGCCATGCCGATCGGGCCGCTGAAACGCAAAACGGGAACGACTGGCTTGCGTGTAAAGGGCCACATAAAGCTTCACTCCGGTCAGCTGTTTCGCTCTGACGTTGCGCTATGAGAAAGGAGTTGGATGATCTAGTGCAACAGTATGCTGCTTGCCAGAGGCGATCAGCCGCCGAATTGCGCTGGCAATGCGGCGCCGTGCCTGAAAATGGCCTCGACCTCGGGCCGAAACGCCTGTCCTGGTCCGTGTAGAATGAGCGGCGGTTTGATCGTGATCGGCGCGCGGCTGCCCTTCACGCCGCTAACGATCACCCGGATTGCAGCTGCACCGGCACGCGGGTAAATGGGCAAAATGCCGACGCCGCCGAACCGCCCCTCAAAGACGGATAAAATCTGAGGCAGGGCCTCCGCCTTATGGATCATCGCGACGCGGCCGCCGGGCATGGCCATGCGCGTCATGAAGCGCGCCCATATCTCCAACGCGTTCTCGGGCATCTGATGAGAGACGGCCTTCAAGGGGCTCGGCGCGGCTGTTCCCCGGCCCTCGTGGTGGTACGGCGGATTGGCAAGGACGACCGGGAACGACTCCGATGCGATACCCGCGCGCGAGAGTGCATCGGCAGGACGCGCTATATCGGTTTCGACAACCGAAACGCGCATTCCAAGCCCGTTGCGTTCGATATTGTGCCGCGCGAGCATGGCAAGATCGGCTTCGCGCTCAATGAGCACAACGTGGGCATCCGGACACCGCGCAGCAACGCAGAGGCCGACCACGCCGACCCCCGCACCAACATCCAATATTGGGCCTTTTCCCGCGGTCTCAGGGCTCATCAACGCGGCGAGCAGCACTGCATCCGTACCCGCGCGATAACCATTCCGCGGCTGGCGGACGGTCAACGCTTCGCCTAGGAAGAGGTCTTCGGTTGCAGCGTCGATGACCGATACCTCATTTACGCGCATTGCCGACCACCCATTCGCCAAGTCCTGCGTCTCGTAGGATCTGGGCTGCCTCAGCCCATTCATCGTCAGAAACGACGAGACGCCGCGGGAAAGCGCCGATTGACCCTTCCATAAGGCTCATATTTCGATCAAATACCATCGCCTCGATGCGCTGATCCTTCAGCAGCGCTTCTGCGTAACTGATGAGGACGGGTTCATTCGTCACAATCAACTCGCGCATGGCAAATCCTAAAGTATGGAAGATCGAAGGCGGCCAAGGCTGGGTGACGGCCTAAAGGCAACTACCTATATTAGCATGGTGTAAAAAATTGGGGGCCAACTTGGGTCGCGTCATTCCACTCGAAGATGTCCGGGAAACGGGACAGAAGCTGCAACCGCTTCTCGACCTCGTGTCGGATGACATGGAGGCCATAAACCGGATCATCCTCGACAAGGCCGTGTCTGACGTGGACATGATCCCCGAGCTTGCACACCACCTCATCGACAGCGGCGGCAAGCGTTTGAGACCAATGCTGGCGCTCGCGTCTGCCAAACTTTGCGGATACGGCGGCAACGGCCACATCCGTACGGCATCTGCGGTCGAATTCATGCACACAGCGACGCTGCTTCACGACGATGTCGTGGATGAGAGTTCGACGCGGCGCGGGCGGAAAACGGCGCGCATGATCTGGGGCAATCAGGCGAGCGTTCTCGTTGGCGATTTTCTGCTCGGCCAGGCCTTCAAGATGTTCGTCGATGTCGGATCGCTGAGCGTGCTTCGCATCATGTCGAACGCCGCTGCGACGATTGCGGAAGGCGAGGTCATGCAGCTCGCTGCCGCCAAGAACACCTCGACCACGGAAGACGATTACCTCTCCATCATCAACTCCAAGACCGCGGCTCTGTTTTCTGCTGCGGCGGAATCCGGCGCTGCGCTTGCCCAGCGCCCGGTCGAAGAGCAGGCCGCCCTTCGCTCCTACGGCAAGAACTTGGGCCTCGCGTTCCAGCTCGTCGACGACGCGCTCGACTATGCCGGCGACAGCAGCCGCCTTGGCAAATCCGTCGGCGATGATTTCCGCGAGGGCAAGATCACGCTGCCGGTCATTCTTTCGTTCCGGCGCGGTTCGAACGACGAGCGGCAGTTCTGGAACCGCACCATTGCCGAGGGCGAGATCGCCGACGGCGATCTTGAGCACGCTGTTAGCCTCATGCGGCGGCACAAGGCCATCGAAGCCACGTTCGAGCGCGCGCGCTCTTACGGGGCAATTGCACGCGATGCGCTCGCTATCTTCCCCGCAAGCCGGGAGAAGGATGCGTTGGAGCAGGTGATCGGCTTCTGCATCGGCCGCACGCACTGATCTTCGCGAAGCAAATCTCGCGAACTACATCAAACGCGTCGTCGTGATCCAACACTGAGGTTGCGCGGATTTCAGGATCCGCGCGCCGTATGCAGCGGCTTGCTGCGTATCGAAGAGAGCGAAGCAAGTCGGCCCCGCACCTGAGAGCTGCGCGAGGCGGCAGCGCGGCAGCTTCGCCAATTCCGACAGCATCATTCCGACCTGCGGGAAGATCTGGCGTGCAGGTCCTTCCAGTGCATTGCCACGCGTTGCCGCGTATCTGATCAGTTCGCCGAAAGACGACAGCACCGGCGGCCGTTCCGCTGTTGAGTTGGTTGGTAACGGCGGTGCCCCGAGCAGACGAAAGACTTCCGCTGTCTTGTTGGCCGGCACCTCGTCGAGCGGATTTGCGAGGATGGCGAAGAACTCGCCCGGCAGATCGACGTCACGAATTTCTTCGCCGATCCCTGTCATGATCGCGCTTTTGCTGCGCAAGCAAACGGGGACGTCAGCGCCGAGGGTGCGCGCGACAGCTTCGAGGTCGAGCTTTGCGACTTCTGGATATTCGGCACTGAGGATCCTCAGCGCGGCTGCCGCGTCCGCCGATCCGCCGCCGATGCCGCTGGCGATGGGCAGATTCTTTTCAAGCGTCAGGCTGCCGAGCTGGCAATCGGGTGCCAAGCGCTTAATGGCAGCGATAGCTTTATCTACGAGGTTCGGGCCTGCGAGCGCGCTGGCGAACGGCCCTTCGACCTTGGTTTCGCCCGCCGTGCCGGGGCCGAGCGTCAGGCGGTCGCCAACGTCGCGGGCGAAAGCGACGAGGCTTTGCAGCTCGTGATAGCCGTCGCCGCGGCGGCCCAGAACTTCAAGCGTCAGGTTGATTTTGGCGGGAGCAAATTCCGGATTGGCGGGCATGAATTCTCAGCATTATCAAAAACGGGCGCCAAATGGCGCCCGTATTATCATCCGGATTTGCAAATAGATTATTCCACGGCCCGGCTCTGGGGCGATCCGGCCTTGTTTTCACTGCGCCGGCGCGAAGTTTCGCGTTGAACCTGCCTCGTCTTCTCGGCGTTTTTGGCTTCGCCCTTGGCATCGAGACCGTGTTCAAGCTTTGACTTGATCTTGTCGACATCCTGCGGTTCGGGATCGAGCGAAAGAGCCTGGCTCCACTGGAAGCGGGCCTCGCGCTCGCGGCCAACTTTCCAAAACGCATCGCCCAAGTGGTCGTTCAGGGTCGGATCTTCCGGCTTGATCTCCACGGCACGCTCGAGGAAGCGCACGGCCTCCTTGAAGTTGCCCTGCTTATAGTGCGCCCACCCGAGACTATCGACGATGTAGCCGTCGTCAGGTTTTAGTTGCACCGCCTTCTCGATCAGACGCGTGCCTTCCTTGAGGTTCTTGCCCTGATCCACCCAAGAGTAGCCGAGATAGTTCAGAACCAGAGGCTGATCGGGCGCGAGCGCCAGCGCGCGCTTCAAATCCGCTTCGGCAGCCGGCCAGTTCTTCAGCCGCTCGTAGGACGTGCCACGGGCGTAATAGTAACCCCAGTTGCGCGGGTCGTTCTTGTTGAGCAGCGCGAGGGCCTTGGTGAAGTACGTCACGGCGCCCGCGTAGTCCTTGCGCGCTCTCATGATGTTGCCCAGAGCCTCGAGCGGGCGGACGTCCTTCGGGTTCTCCTCGATGAGCTTCAGGAGAATGGCCTTCGCCTCCTCCGGCTTGTCGAGCGAGTTCAGATCGAAGGCCTTGCGAATGTCGATCGCACTCTGCAGCGGCGTCCCTTTGGGAATCCTGTCGTAGGTCGCGATCGCGTCTTCGTACCGCTTCACGGCTTCCTGAGCGTTCGCGAGTGCCGCGAGCGCAAAGGCGTGATCGGGCTTGGCGTCGAGCGCCAGTTGCAGATAGATCGTGCCGAGACTGACGCCACCTTCTCCAGCCAGGGCTTCGCCCAAGCCGTAAAACACTTCCGACAAGCCATCCGTCGCGTTCGTGATCAAGAGCGGCGGCTTTTCCTTGCGATTGATGATGTCCAGCATCTCTTTCGCGAGCGGATGTGGATCGCCCTGCGTTTTCGCCAGTTGCTCCTTCACGACCTGACGGGCGACCTTGAAGTCTCCATAGTGGGCTGCCGACTGGGCGTATGCGAGCGACGTGCGCAGCGTGCGGCTGTCCCGCTTGAAAACTTTCTCGAAGGACGCGCGCGCATCCGCCTTGCGCCCCGCGAGATCGGCAATCAGCGCGCGATGATAGCGCAGATAGAACTGGGCCCATTCAGGCTGCTTGGAAAGATCGAGCGCCTTCAGCGCGCCGTCGGCATCTCCGGCCGCTAGACGCGTCCAGCCGACAGCGATTGCGCTGGTCAACTCACCGATGGGATTTTCGGAAGCCGCTGTGAAGTGCTCTTCGGCTTTCTTGAAGTCATTCTTCTTGAATGCGGTCACGCCCAGGAGAAACTGGGACATCCGATGCGACTGGCGCGTTGCGGCCAGCTGTTCAGCAAGAGGAATGGCCTTGGGCCAGTTCCCCGACATCGTCTCCATCTGGAAGGCCTGCTCGAGCAGGACCTCGTTCGTTGGATCGCGTTCGAGGGCTCGCCCGTAGAAGTCCGCCGCCTCCTGCGTGTCCTGAGCGGCGCGCGCGAAACGTCCGGCCAGATAATTGCCTAGAACCGAGTTCGATATCTCGTTCTGGCTGAAGTCTTGGTCTTGAGAGCGGGCCGGAGCCTCGCTGAAAAACCCGGCGACGGTCATCGCGATCGCACCGAGGCCTGTGATCAGCCCGCGCCCGAGGGGTCCCCGCATTGACATCATTCCTTTGCTGCCGGAAGCCAGTTCGATTCCTGCGGACCCAAACCTAGCAAAGTTACCGCTCGGTTGGCGACACGCTTCGCGTGAAAAATGGGACATGATTCGAAATTGCTAACCGTTCCGCACATTGCGCACGCGCAATTACGCGCAAACGGCTTCGCCAGCGCCATCATGTTTGCTGAACGCAGTGGAAGTTATGTTCCTTCTGCCGTTATCTTTGAACGCTACATTCCGGCGTAATTGGGCCCACCGCCGCCTTCGGGGCAGGTCCAAACGATATTTTGGCTCGGATCTTTAATATCGCAAGTTTTGCAGTGTACGCAGTTTTGCGCGTTGATCTGGAATTTCGGCTGGCCGACCTCGTCCGTCACGACTTCATAGACCGCAGCAGGGCAGTAGCGCTGCGCGGGCTCGGCGTACTCGGGAAGATTGATTGCGATCGGCACTGCCGGGTCAAGTAACTTCAAATGTACGGGCTGATTTTCTTCGTGATTGGTTCCCGAGAAGGATACGCTCGTCAACCTGTCGAACGTCAGCTTGCCGTCGGGCTTGGGGTAGGCAATCGGCTTGTAATTAGCCGCGAGCCCAGTCGCCGCAGCATCCGTTTTCCCATGCTTTAGAGTGAAGCCCAGGCCAACGCCGCGAATGATCGTGTTGAGCCAAAGATCGAAGCCACCCAGCGCAACGCCAAGGTAGGTGCCGAAGCGCGACCACAGCGGCTTCATGTTGCGAACGGTTTTCAGATCGCGTCCGATCTCGCCGGTGCGGACGGCTTTTTCATAATCTTCGAGCTTGTCGTGCGCGCGGCCCGCTGCGAGCGCATCCACGACCGCGTCGGCGGCGGCGATACCGGACAGAATGGCGTTATGGCTGCCCTTGATGCGCGGCAAGTTCACCATGCCTGCGGCGCAGCCCAGCAAGGCTCCGCCGGGGAAGACGAGATCCGGCATCGACTGCCAGCCGCCTTCGGTAATCGCGCGCGCGCCGTAGCCGATGCGCTTGCCGCCTGCGAATACATCGCGGATGGCCGGATGCGTTTTGAAGCGCTGGAATTCGTCGAACGGCGACAGATATGGATTGGCGTAGTTCAAGTGCACGACGAAGCCAACGGAAACCAGATTGTCCCCGTAGTGATAAAGGAACGAGCCGCCGCCGGTGCGGCTATCGAGCGGCCATCCAAACGTGTGCTGCACATGTCCGGGCCGATGCTTTTCAGGGGCGACCTGCCAAAGTTCTTTCAGACCGATGCCATATTTCTGCGGCTCATGCCCCTTCGCCAGATCGAACTGACGGATTAGAACTTTCGAGAGAGAGCCACGCGCGCCTTCGGCGACCAGCGTGTACTTGGCGCGCAATTCCATGCCGCGCACGTAATTGTCCGTCGGCGCGCCATCGCGGCCGACACCCATGTCTCCCGTCGCGATGCCAACGACGGCTCCGCTTTCGTCGTAGAGAATTTCGCTCGCCGAGAAGCCGGGATAGATTTCGACGCCAAGCTCGGTTGCCTGCTCGGCCAGCCATTTGCAAACGGAACCCAGGCTGACGATGTAGTTGCCGTGGTTCTTCAGCATCGGCGGCATCGGCCAACTGGGTAGGCGAATGTCGCCTTCTGGGCCAAGCACACGAAAAACATCTTCGGTGACGGGCGTCTCAATGGGAGCGCCGCGTTCCTTCCAATCCGGGAAGAGGCGATTGATGCCGATGGGGTCGATGACAGCGCCGGAGAGGATGTGAGCTCCGACTTCCGACCCTTTTTCCACGACGACAACGGAGATGTCAGAGCCTGCTTCTGCGGCCTTCTGCTTCAAGCGAATGGCAGCTGACAGACCCGCTGGGCCGGCTCCGACGATCACGACGTCGAAATCCATCGCCTCGCGCGGCGGCAGCTCGGCCTCGTCAGCAGACATCTTCACCTCGATTTGATTGCTGAAAGTTGCTTTATGCTCGATTAGGTCCCGCTATGGAACGCGTCAAGCCGACGGGTTTACATGGGAGTTGTCCATCCGCAAAGGCTGGCAGCGGCGCGCCGCCGCGTGCAATTGCATCGCTGCGCCTCTATTCTCTGGGCCCATGGAGAGATCGAACGCCGAAAACGAAATGCTTTCGCTGCTCAATTGGTTGCAAGCCATGGGCGCGGATGCCGCTGTGGGCGATACAGCGCATGACTGGCTTTCGCGCGGAAACGACGCGCCGGGGTCCGCCTTTGCTTGGCCGGAGCGCGGCGATCCGGCGCCGGGCCTCAAGCCTCCGTCCGATGCGCCACGCGCCGAGGCTCGCCCATCCGCCAGACCTCCCCGCGCCGCGAGTGCGGTTGAGCCCGGCAGACCTCGGGCCGTCACGCCGCTTGGGGCGAGCGAGGCGGAAACCAATGCGCGGCGGATTGCGCGCGCGGCCAATACGCTGCAGGAGCTCGAAGCTGCCTTACAGAATTTCGACGGCTGCGGGTTGAAGGCCACCGCCACAAAGCTCTGCTTTTACCGGGGCGCGCCAGCCAGCGACCTGATGATCATTGGCGAAGCCCCGGGCCGGGACGAGGACCTTGCCGGCAAGCCGTTCGTGGGCAAGGCCGGACAGTTGCTCGATAAGATGCTCACGGCGATCGGGCGCACAGAGGCCGACGTGCACATCACTAACGTCGTCTATTGGCGGCCGCCGGGCAATCGGACGCCCACGCCGCAGGAGACGCTTGCCTGCCGGCCGTTCCTTGAACGGCAGATCGAACTCGTCTCTCCGAAGATCGTTGTCGCGGTAGGCGGCTCGGCGGCGAAAGAGATCCTCGGCGCCTCGGAGGGCATCATGCGGCTCAGGGGCAAATGGCGCGAGCTTACAATCGGCGACCGTAAGATCCCTGCCCTTGCGACATTGCATCCGGCCTATCTGCTCCGGACCCCGGCGGCGAAGCAGCTCGCCTGGATGGATCTGTTGCAGATACGGACAAAGCTCTAGATACCACGAGGACCGTCATGGCGGGCATTGACCTTCAGCGCACATTCGTCCCCGTTCGGATCGCGATCCTGACGATGTCGGACTCACGTACGATCGCGGAAGATACGTCAGGTGACTATCTCGAGCGCGCGATTGGCGAATCGGGACATGTCTTGGCCGGGCGCAAGCTCGTGAAGGACGACACGGCGCTCATCAGAAGCATTGTCGAGGGCTGGATCAACGACCCTTCGGTCGATTGCGTGATCACGACGGGTGGCACGGGGTTCACGGGCCGGGACGTAACTCCAGAAGCGGTGAAGCCGCTCTTTGAGAAAGAGATCGAAGGCTTCGCGATCCTCTTTCATATGCTGTCTTTTCAGAAGGTGGGGACGTCGACCATCCAGTCGCGGGCGTGCGGAGGCGTAGCGCACGGGACGTTCATTTTCTGCTTGCCCGGATCGACCGGCGCATGCCGCGATGCGTGGGACGGGATCTTGAAATTCCAACTCGATGCACGCCATCGGCCGTGCAATTTCGTCGAGATCATGCCCCGACTCGAAGAGCATCGTACCGCGGGCTGATTGAGTAAATCGGCAGAGCGCTTTAACGCGCCGTCTCGGCGTTGCCGTGAAGGCGAGCGATCATGCTGATGGGCAGCCCGGCGCCGTAAAGCATCTGGCAGATCTGATTGCGGACAGAACTCAAGAGATAACCGCCCCGCTTGTATTGCTCGGCGGGCGTGACGGCGTTCGCGTCCAGCATGACCAAGCGTTTGCGGCCGAGGCGGCGGGCCAGATCAATATCTTCCAAGATCGGCAGGTTCTTGTAGCCGCCGACTGCATCGAAGAGCTGCCGCGGAATGAGCAGACCCTGGTCGCCGTATGGCATGCGCCGGATCTTGCATCGCAGGTGGACGAGCCGCTCGAGGAGCCGCGGGGCGATGCCGTTATCGTCGAGACGGAACTTGAACGCGCCGGCCGCGATCGGCCGTTCGCCGTAATCGACACGGCGCATGAAGGCGGTTGCGCTGCGTTCCCAGCCCTCTTCCAGGACAGTGCCGGCATGGAGAAAGAGAAGCCATGGGAACCGTGCGGAGGCCGCCCCTTGGGCGAGCTGCCCGCCGCGGCCGGGAGCGCTGAGGACGATGTCGGCACCGGCCTGATCTGCGATCTCAGCGGTTCTGTCGGTTGATCCGCCATCGACGACGATCACCTGTGTGACGATCCCGTCCACGGCGGAGGGGACCAGAGCAGACAGCGTCGCCGCCAACCTGTGCTCGGCGTTACAAGCAGAAATGATCACCGAAATCATATTCCTCTCCTGCCACGGCCGAGGACGTGCGGCAAGGCGCGCCAAGTCGCGGGTCTTAACCAATCGCCATCGCCTCGTCTAGGCTTTGTTCTTTATTTGTTCCAGGAATGCTGCTATGGGAAGCGGGATTTTGAGGTCGCCTCGCTCGATATGGCAGCAGAAAGAGACATTTCTGATTTTCCGGCGATGCCGGATATCGTCGACTCCGAGCGCCGCCGTGGGCGGGGGGCGCGGTCGAACAAGTCTGGGCGTTTTGAAGCCCAGGCGCACGAAGAGTTCGACGACGGATGGGAGACGCTCGGCGAGCTGGAGGCCTTCAAGACGGAGGTCTTCGAGGACACCAGCAAGACGATCATCTCACATAATGACAGCCCCGACGTTTCTTTCGACAGCTCGATAAACCCGTACAAAGGTTGCGAGCACGGCTGCATCTACTGCTATGCGCGGCCGACGCATTGCTATCTCGGGCACTCCGCCGGTCTCGATTTCGAAACGAAGCTTTATGCCAAGCCCAACGCCGCGGCTCTGCTGGAGCGCGAGTTCAAGAAGCCAGGCTACAAGCCGGACACGATCGTGATCGGCGGCAATACCGATCCCTATCAACCGATCGAGCGGGAGCACAGGATCACGCGGTCGGTCCTGGAAGTCATGGCGAGGGCCAATCATCCGCTCGGCATGATTACGAAGTCGGCGCTCGTCACGCGCGATATCGACATTCTCGGCCCAATGGCGGCAAAGAATTTGGCGCGGGTCGCCATCTCGATCACGACGCTTGACCGTCACGTTGCTCGCGCGATGGAGCCGCGCGCAGCGACGCCGTCCAAGCGACTGGAGGCGGTGCGGCTGCTCTCCGAGGCCGGAATTCCCGTGACCGTCATGGTGGCGCCGATCGTTCCGGGCCTGACGGACCACGAGATCGAGCCGATATTGGAAGCGGCCCGGGAGGCCGGCGCGCGTGAAGCCGGATACGTGCTGCTCCGCCTGCCGCTCGAGATCAAAGACCTCTTCCGCGAGTGGCTGCGAGAGGAATTTCCCGATCGCGCCGACAAGGTGATCTCGCTTCTTCGCTCCATGCACGGCGGGCGGGACTACACGGCCGATTTCGGTGTCCGCCAGCGCGGCCGCGGTCCCTATGCGACTCAGATCGCGATGCGTTTCCGCCTAGCGAAGAAGCGGCTGGGTCTCAGCGAAGAGCGCATTCCGCTGCGGAAAGACCTCTTCATCAAACCGGGAAACGGTGGACAACAACTCAGCCTACTTTGACACGCAGATAAGCGCGATGATCACAATGGCGTATGAAGATCGCCGATTCGCGCATAAAGCCGACGTTCGAGCTCGAAGCTGCAGAACATCTGCTCGGCTCCCGCCCGATCGCGGGCGTGGATGAAGCGGGTCGCGGACCGTGGGCCGGCCCGGTCGTTGCGGCGGCGGTCATTCTCAATCCCGATAAGATCCCGGCGAACATCGACGACAGCAAAATGCTCGATGAGGACTCTCGAGCATATCTTTACCGGCGCATCATGAAGGTTGCGATCGTCGGCGTGGCGATTGCGGATGTTGAGCGCATCGACCGCGAGAACATTCTGGGCGCCACGATGTGGGCGATGGCCGAGGCCGTCAGACAGCTCGCCGAAGTTCCCAAGCTGGTGCTGGTCGATGGCAACAGAGCCCCGCCCGTCAGAGTGCCGACGCGCACGATCATCAAGGGCGACACCAAGTGCCTCTCCATCGCGGCGGCATCGATCGTTGCGAAAGTGACTCGCGATCGCCTGATGACTCAAATGGCGCGCCAGTATCCGGGTTACGGTTTTGAGCGCCACAAGGGCTACGGCACACCCGAGCATCAAGCTGCGATCGAGAAGCTTGGAGTCTCCTCGCTCCATCGCCGCTCGTTCAGACCTGTTCAATTGGCTCTTGCCCTTGCCGACGCTTAGTCCGGCAGTATCCCAGGTTGCACATCGAATCGAAAATTTAAATCGCTGCGTGTGTCGAACAAGTATTCACGCGGCCTTCTGATCATGTACAAAGCTCGCTGGCTCGCGCCTCTCGTACCGGCGCGGGCGTGTTCTGTAATTCGTAGCGTAGCAGGTTGTGTACATGGGTTCGCGTCGGTCCAAAGTCCGCTCGCAAAGCGGAAAGATTCTCGTTGGTGATTGCGTCGCCGAGCTGAAAAAGCTCCCAACTGCGAGCGTCGATCTCGTATTTGCCGATCCGCCCTACAATCTGCAGCTCGCCGGCGACTTGATGCGCCCGAACAATACGAAGGTCGATGGCGTCGACGACGAATGGGACAAATTCGACGACTTTCAGGCCTATGATTCCTTTTGCCGCGCATGGCTGACCGAAGTGCGCCGCGTGTTGAAACCGGATGGCGCCATCTGGGTCATCGGCTCCTATCACAACATCTTCCGGCTCGGCGTCGCGATCCAGGATCTCGGCTTCTGGATTCAGAACGACGTCATCTGGCGCAAGGTGAACCCGATGCCGAACTTCCGCGGCAAGCGTTTCACCAATGCGCACGAAACGATGATCTGGGCTGGCCGCGATCGCAAATCGCGCGTGACGTTCAATTACGAGAGCCTCAAGGCTTCAAATGACGACTTGCAGATGCGTTCGGACTGGCTGTTCCCGATCTGCTCGGGTCCGGAGCGCCTGAAGGACGATGGCGGCCGCAAAGCGCATCCGACGCAGAAGCCGGAAGCGCTCCTCCATCGCATTCTGATCGCCTCGACGAAGCCCGGCGACACTGTGCTCGATCCCTTCTTCGGCACCGGCACGACCGGCGCAGTGGCGAAGCGGCTTGGCCGCAAGTTCATCGGCATCGAGCGCGATATCGATTACGCAACAGCGGCGGACGAACGTATCGCCAAGGTGCAGCCGCTCGAGACGGAAGCTATCGAAACGCTGCCCTCGAAGCGTAACGAGCCGCGCATTCCGTTCGGTCAGATTCTGGAACTCGGCATCATCAAGCCGGGCCGCAAGCTGTTCGGGCCGCGCCGCGAAGTTCGCGCTGAAGTGCGCGCCGACGGCACGCTCTTCTATGATGGTCAGCAGGCATCCATTCATCGCCTCGGCGCGATCGTGCAGGGCAAGGCTGCTTGCAACGGCTGGACGTACTGGCACTTCGAGGCGGAAGGAAAGCTGAAGCCGATCGATGATCTGCGCTCCGAAGCCAAGCGGAAGCTTGGTCTCACCGGCTCCATGTCGATCTAAGTCTATCCGCTATTCGGCTCAGTTGTCGGCCAGGCCGTGCGTGATGACCTTCTTCATCACGCTCGGCAGGGCTTGCGCATGCAGATCGCGCCGGTGAACCCACCGACAGCGTTCCTGCTCGGCCCATAGCGTGAAGCTCGCATCGACGGGCACGATGGCTCGGTAGACGATCAGTTCGAGACGGAAGTGCGTGAAGACGTGAACGACGGCGCCCGGCACCTGTAGCCACGCCGTCGTGACGGGAGCGCCGCGCATTGCCTCCTTCTTAGCGGGCAGCGCGTCACCCCACGGCGTGG
>Ga0180218_1000901_pt1 | contig 21110 bp, 23 predicted proteins | sample eDN3rd37CKraftBY_FD_151334 | JGI IMG/M metagenome (GOLD analysis project Ga0180218, IMG submission 151334) | Enriched backyard soil microbial communities from Emeryville, California, USA - eDNA 3rd pass 37_C Kraft BY (version 2) (version 2) | ecosystem: Environmental > Terrestrial > Soil >...
ACCTCGACCTCGCGCCCGTGCTCGACGTCGACGCGCCCGGCAACCCGGTCATCGGCGTGCGGTCCTTCGGCACCGACCCGGCGGCGGTCGCGCGGCACGGCGTCGCGTTCGCCCGCGGCCTGCAGCGTGGCGGCGTCGGCACGTGCGCCAAGCACTTCCCGGGCCACGGGTCCACGACCGTCGACTCGCACCTCGAGCTCCCCGTCGTCGACGCCGACCTCGACACGCTGCGCGGTCGTGATCTCGTGCCGTTCGCGGCGGCCGTCGCCGAGGAGGCCGCCGACGCGCTCATGACGGCGCACGTCGTGGTGCCCGCGCTCGGGCCCGCGCCCGCGTCCCTCGAGCCCGCCGTCGCGGCGCTCGCCCGGGACCTCGGCCACGCCGGGCCGATCGTCACCGACGCCCTCGACATGCGCGCCGTCTCCGACGGCGCGGACGTCGGCGAGGCCGCGGTGCGCGCGGTCGAGGGCGGTGCGGACCTGCTCTGCCTGGGCACGACGACGGGCCGGGACGACGAGGGGCTGTTCCGCTCCGCCGCCGACGCTCTCGTCGCCGCGCTCGACGCCGGGCGGATCTCCCTCGACCGGCTCCACGCCTCCCGACGGCGCACGGACTCCCTGGTGCGCCGGCTGCGGGACCGGCACACGTCCGCGGGGGTGGCCGTCGACGGCGCCGCTGCGGCACGGGCGCAGCACGCGCTCGCCGCCGTGGGGGCCGAGGTGGCGCGCCGGGCCGTGCGCGCGGTCGGCCCGGCGCCGGCGCTCGCGGGCGCGCCCGACGTCGTCGACCTGCGGCTACGGCTCGACCACGCGGCGGGCCGCACCGCGCAGCACGTGCAGCGCGCGGTCTCCGCCCGGTGGCCGGGCGCCGTCGCGCACCCCGCGCTGGACGACGACGGCGTCGACGCGCTGCTGCGCGAACTCTCCGGCGGCACCGCACGGCCGCTGGTCGTCGTGACCCGTGAACCCGTCCCCGGCGGTGACGAGCACGCCCGGCTGGCGCGGCTGCAGCGGGTGCGCCCGGACCTCGTCGTCGTGCACACGGGCGTGCCGGCCGCGGGGGAGCGGTGGCTCGCCGCGCTCCCGGGCGGGCTGCCCGCGACCGTCCTGGCCTGCGGTACCGGCCGGGCCAACGCCGAGGCGGCCGCGGCGCTCCTGTCGGGAGCGCCCGCGCCCCACGTCGCGCCCGACATCGCGCACGGCATCGAGCCCGACGTCACGGAGGGGGCGCGATGATCGTCATCGGCATCTCGTCCGGCACCAGCGTCGACGCGATCGACGCGGCGGCCGCGGATCTCGACCTGCGCCCCGACGGCACGCTCTCCCTGCGCCCGCTGGGGCACGCCGAGTACGCCTGGCCCGACCACCTGCGCCGTCGCATCCTCGCGGCGCTGCCGCCCGCCACCGCGGACCTGGGCGAGGTGTGCCAGCTCGACACGCTCGTGGGGCAGGAGCTGGGCGCCGCCGCCCGGCGCGCCGTCGACGACCTCGCGGGCGGCGACGCGGACCTCGTGGCGTCGCACGGGCAGACCCTGCACCACTGGGTGGTGGCGGGCCGCGCGCGCGGCACGCTCCAGCTGGGCAACCCGGCCTGGATCGCGGAGCGCGCGCGGCGACCGGTGGTCAGCGACTTCCGGGTCGCGGACGTCGCCGCGGGCGGGCAGGGCGCGCCGCTGGTGAGCGTGCTCGACGCGCTGTGGCTGGGTCACGACGGCCCCGCGGGCTCGGGGTACAGCGCGGCGCTCAACGTGGGCGGCATCGCCAACGTCACGGTCGTCGGTGCGCACGACGAGCCCGTCCTCGGCTGGGACACGGGGCCCGGCAACTGCCTGCTCGACGCCGCCGTGCAGCGGCTCACCGGGCAGCCGTTCGACCGCGACGGGGAGCTCGCCGCCCGCGGCGTCGTCGACCCGGAGGCGCTGGAGGCGCTGCTCGACGAGCCGTACTACGACCTCCCCGTGCCGCGGTCCACCGGCCGGGAGCTCTACGACGGCGACTACGTGGCGACGCGCCTCGCCGCCGCGGGGGTGCGCGCCGACCGGCTCGGTACCGCCGACCTGGTCGCCACGCTCACCGAGCTCACGGCCGTCACCGTGGCGCGGTCGCTCGCGGACCACGCGCCGGGCGGGACGGTCGAGCGCGTCGTGATCTCGGGCGGCGGCGCCCGGAACCCGGTGCTGTGCGACCGGCTGCGCGCGCGGCTCCCCGCCGGCACCGCCCTGGTCACCGCGGACGACCTGGGGCTGCCGTCGGACGCCAAGGAGGCCTACCTCTTCGCGCTGCTCGGCTTCCTCGGCGTGCACGGGGTGCCGGGCACCGCGCCCGGCCCGCACCGCCGGCAGGCCACCGGCGCCCGCCGCCCGGTGGTGCTGGGGTCGCTCACCCCACCCACGCCGCTGCCCGTGGGCGCCGTCGGCGGCCCCGTGCGGCGCCTCGCGCTCACCACCGCGCCGAGCGTCCCGACCACTGCGCGCGACCTGACGAGAGGAAGCACCCGATGAGCGGAGCGACCCTGCCCGACCCCGCCGTGCCTCCGGACGCGGGCCCCCCGGACGACGTGCTCGACGTCGCCCGCCTCGTGTCGCCGACGGAGGAGCGCAACCCGCGCACCACCGACATCGACCTGCTCCCGCCCGCCGACGTCGTCCGCCTCATCATGGACGAGGACGCCGGCGTCGCCAGCGTGGTGCGGGCGGAGCGGTTCCGCGTCACGCAGGCCGTGGAGCTCGCGGTCGAGGCGATCCGGGCCGGCGGCCGCGTGCACTACGCGGGCGCCGGCACGTCCGGGCGCCTCGGCGTGCTCGACGCCGTCGAGCTGCTGCCCACGTACGGCGTCGGTCCCGAGTGGTTCGACGCGCACCTCGCCGGCGGTCCCGACGCGATGACCGTCCCGGTGGAGGGCGCGGAGGACGACGCCGAGGCCGCCCGCCGCGACCTGGACCACGTCGGCCCGCACGACCTCGTCGTCGGGCTGGCGGCCAGCGGCCGCACCCCGTACGTCGGCGGGGCGCTCGACCTGGCCCGCGAGCGTGGGGCGCGCACCGCGCTCGTCAGCGCCAACCCGTCCGCGCCGCTGGCCGACCGGGCGGACGTCGCGATCCTGCTCGACACCGGCCCCGAGGCCGTCACCGGCTCGACCCGGATGAAGGCCGCCACCGCGCAGAAGATCGTGCTCAACACGTTCTCGACCGCGACGATGATCCGGCTCGGCAAGACGTACTCGAACCTCATGGTCGACGTCCGCGCGTCCAACGCGAAGCTCCGCGCCCGGCTCGTGCGGCTGCTGAGCCAGGCGACCGGCCTCGAGCCGGAGGTCTGCGCGCCCGTGCTCGCCGACGCCGGCGGGGAGGTGCAGGTCGCGCTGGTCATGCTGCTGGCGGGGGTGGACCCCGCCGCCGCACGCGCGGCGCTCGACGGCGGCGACGGCGTCCGCGGCGCCCTCGCGCGCCTCGGCGCCGCCCCGCCGAGGTAGTCCACCCCGTGCCGAGGTAGTTCGGACTGTTCGGACAAGAAGGACGATATCCGCGCGATCTCGCGGGGATCCGGACTACCTCGCGGAGACTCGGACTACCTCGGCACGAGCTGGACTACCTCGGCGAGACGCGGACTACCTCGCGGGGGTGGGGCGCGCGCCGAAGACGGCGGTGCCGACGCGGACGACGGTCGCGCCCTCGGCGACGGCGAGCTCGAGGTCGGCGGTCATGCCCATGGAGAGCTCGCGGGCGTCGGCGGTGCCCGGCGCCCCGCTCGCGAGCACGGCGTCGCGCACCGCGCGCAGCCGGGCGAAGCCGGCCCGCACGAACGCCTCGTCGCGGTCGTCGCCCAGGGGCGCGCCGATCGTCATGAACCCCGTCAGGCGCAGCCCGGGCAGGGTCGCGACGTCGGCGGCGAGCGCCGCCGCGTCGTCGGGCGCGACGCCGGACTTGCTCGCCTCGCCGGAGACGTTGACCTGCACCAGCACGTCGAGCGTGCGGCCGTCGCGCTCGCAGCGCGTGGACAGGGCGCGCGCCAGGGCGAGGGAGTCCACCGAGTCGACGGCGGTGGCGGCGCCGAGCACCTGGTTGACCTTGTTCTTCTGCAGGTGCCCGATGAGGTGCGCCTCGACGCGTCCCGCGGCGACCAGGTCCGCGAGGGCGGGCGCCTTCGCGACGAGCTCCTGGACGCGGTTCTCGCCGACCAGCACCGGTCGGTCGTCGCCGGCCGCGGCGGCGAGGTCGAGCGCCGCCCGCACGCCGGCGAGGGTGGTCTCGGCGTCCTGGGTCTTGGTGGCCAGCAGGACGCGGACCTCCCGCGGGTCGCGACCCGCCGCGCGGGCGGCGGCAGCGACGCGGTCGTGGACGGCGGCCAGGCGTGCGGGGATCCCGGGACACTCGGTGGGCATGGTGGCCAGTCTACGAACGCGCGGGCCGGACTCGGACAAGCCCGGACCAGGGTCGGGTCAGGGGGTTCCCGGGTGGTGCTGCGCTCCCGCGGCGGGCGAGGATGGTCGGGTGAAAGCCCTGCTCAACATCATCTGGCTCGTCTTCGGCGGTTTCTGGCTCGCGCTCGGCTACGCCGCGGCGGGCGTCCTGTGCTGCATCACGATCGTCGCGATCCCGTGGGGCATCGCGTCGTTCCGCATCGCGGGGTACGCGCTGTGGCCGTTCGGCCGCACGGTCGTGGACAAGCCGGGTGCGGGTGGCTGGTCGGTGCTGGGCAACATCATCTGGATCGTCTTCGCCGGCATCTGGCTGACCATCGGGCACATCACGACGGCGGTCGCCCAGGCGATCACGATCATCGGCATCCCGCTGGCGATCGCCAACCTCAAGATGATCCCGATCTCGCTGCTGCCGCTCGGCAAGGACATCGTGCCCAGCGACGCCCGGTACCCGACGTACCAGCACTGAGCCGCCGGTTCAGGGGCGGGCGATCGCCGCGGTCGTCCCGCCGGTGAGGCGCAGCAGGTCGTCGGGGGCGAGGGAGACGTCCAGCCCGCGGCGCCCGCCGGAGACGTAGACGACGTCGAATCCCGCCGCGGAGCCGTCGAGGACGGTCGCGTGCCGCTGCTTCTGCCCGATCGGCGAGATGCCGCCCACCACGTACCCGGTGGCGCGCTGCGCGGCCGCCGGGTCGGCCATCGCGGCCCGCTTGCCGCCGACCGCGCGCGCCAGCGCCTTGAGGTCGAGGCTGCCCTCCACCGGCACGATGCCGACGACGAGCCGCCCGTCGACGTCCGCGACCAACGTCTTGAAGACCTGGGCCGGGTCGGCGCCGAGCGCCTCGGCCGCCTCCAGGCCGTAGCTGAGGTCGGAGGCCGGGTCGTGGTCGTAGGTGTGCAGCCCGTAGGCGACGCCGGCCCGGTCGAGCGCGACGACGGCGGGCGTCCCGTGCGAGGCGTGCAGCTTCTTCTTCGACACGCCGCCGATTGTGCCCTGTCCGGGAATCGAGCGTGCCGAATTTCTCCTCGATCCGGCGCATCGAGGAGCAGTCCAGCACGCTCGATGCGCCCGAGTAGGGTGGTGCGGTGCTCCTCCTTCTCGTCCTCGCGATCCTGGTGGGAGGGGCTCTCCAACGGGTCACGGGCATGGGTTTCGGGCTCGTCGCCGGGCCGTTCATCGTGCTCCTGGTGGGTCCGCTCGAGGGCGTCCTGTTCGTGAACCTGGCCGGATCGATCGCGTCCGCGCTCATCCTGGGGCGCGTCGCGCGGGACGTGGACTGGCGGCGGTACGCGTGGCTGGCCGTCACGTCGGTGGTCGTCATGGTCCCCGCCGCCCTGCTGCTGCGCGACGCGAGCCGCGCGGCGCTCGAGGTCGCCGTCGGCGCCCTCGTCGTCGTCGCGATGACGCTGGCCGTCGTCACGACCCGGCTGCGTCGCGGCGGCCGCCACCCGGTGCGCCCCGAGGCCCGCACGCCGCTGGTCGTCACGGGCGTGGCGAGCGGCGTCGGGAGCGTGGCCGCGGGCATCGGCGGCCCGCCGGTGGCGATCTACTCCGTGCTCAGCGGCTGGGACCCGCGCGGGTTCGCCGCCACGGCGCAGCCGTTCTTCGCCACCAACGCGCTCGCCGCGCTGATCGCCAAGCTCACGCTCACCGACGCGTCCTTCCCGCCGTTCGCGGCCTGGCAGTGGCTCGTCGTCCTGGCGGCGATCGTGGCGGGCCTCGTCGTGGGGGACTGGCTCACCCCGCGCGTCCCCGCGGTCGCCGTCCGGCGCGGGCTCATCGTGCTCGCGTACGTCGGGGGCGTGGCGACCCTCGCCCAGGGGCTGGCGCACCTGGGCTGAGGCGGGTGGGCTCAGGCCGGCCGGTCGCCCTCGTCACGACGCGGCACGTCGGTGGACCCCTCCGCCGGGCCACCCGCGAGGTGCTCGGGAGCGTGCCGCCCGGGCGTACCGGGGGCGTCGCCTCGGTCGGGGTCCAGCTCGTCCGCGCGGCGCAGGCGCTCGTCGACGTCGGCCCGGCGCTCGTCGAGGCTCGCGTCGCGGCGCCGGGCCTCCTCCTGCAGACGTGCCGCCTCGGCGGCCTTCTGGTCGGCCTCGGCCTGGGACATCCGGGCCTCGGCATCGAGCTTCGCGGACGCTGCCTCGCGCTCCTGCACCGCGATCCGGTCGTGTTCCGCCTGTCGGCGCAGCTCGGCGGCCTCGTCGCGCTGTTGCTCGCGCCGGTGCGCCTCGGCGGCCCGGGAGCGGCGGGCGAGTCCCACGGCAACGAGCACGAGCAGCAGCACGACGACGACGGCGACGACGATCCAGACGATGGTCGTGGTGTCCATGGCGGACTCCTGACGTCGGGGGAGCCGGGGGCGGCACCCTGCGTCGATCACACGACCGACGCCGGATGCTTGCAACCGCCGCGGGCGCTCAGATCCGCCCGACGTCCACCACGGTGAGCGCGACGGCCCCGGCCTCGTCGCTGGCGGCCAGGTCGACGACGGCGGTGATCGCCCAGTCGTGGTCGCCGTCCGCGTCGTCGAGCACCTGCCGCACCCACCACGTGCCGGCGGGCACCTCGGCGACCTCGACGCCGCCGCGCGTGGTCGTGGTCGCGCCACCGGGCAGCTCGGCCCCCGGCTCGAGGATCGTCAGCAGGCCGGCCGCACGCGCGGCGGGGCCGATGCCGACCGCGTCGTCGCCCTGCGCCTCGAACAGCGGGTCGAGCGCGGCGGCCCAGGCGTCGCCGTCCCAGCCGTGCGCGCCGTCGAGCGCGCCCAGCGCGTCGTAGTCCTCGCGGGCCGCGAGCTCGACGCGGCGGAACGTCGCGTTGCGCACCAGGCGGCGGAAGGCCCGCGGGTTGCCCGTCACGGGCCGGGCCGGCGCCTCCGCGCCGACCTCCGCGAGCTCGCCCTCGACGACGAGGTCGGCGTCGTCGTCGACCGGGTTCTGCAGCCGCTCCCACTCGTCGAGCAGCGACGAGTCGACGCCGCGCACCAGCTCGCCGAGCCACTCGACGACCTCCTGCACCTCCTCGGTGCGGTGCTCCTCCGGCACCACCTGGCGCAGCGCGCGGTAGGCGTCGGCGAGGTAGCGCAGCACCACGCCCTCGGTGCGCTCCAGCCCGTACACGCTGACGAGCTCGGCGAACGTCATGGCCTGCTCGAGCATGTCCCGCACCACGGACTTCGGCGCGAGCTCGGCGTCGGCCACCCACGGGTTCGACCGCTTGTAGGTGGTGAACGCGGGCTCGAGCAGGTCGGCGAGCGGCCGCGGCCACGTGACGTCCTCGAGCGCCTCCATGCGCTCCTCGTACTCCATCCCCTCGGCCTTCATCGCCGCGACGGCCTCGCCCTTCGCCTTGCTCTGCTGGGCGTAGAGGATCTGGCGCGGGTCGTCGAGGGTCGCCTCGATGACGGAGACGACGTCGAGCGCGTGCGTCGGGCTCTCGACCTCCAGCAGGTCCATGGCCGCGAGCGCGAACGGCGACAGCGGGGCGTTGAGCGCGAAGTCGCGCGGCAGGTCGACGACGAGCCGCACGCTGGGCCGGTACCCGGTGGGACGCGACGGGTCGGGCACGCGGACCTTCTCCACCACGCCCGCGACGCGCAGCGACCGGTAGATGCGGAACGTCTGACGCACGTGCTTGGCCTGCTGCGCCTCGGTGTCGTGGTTGGCCGTGAGCAGGTGGCGCATGGCCTCGACGGGGTCGCCGTCCGCGCCGCCGGCGCCGGCCCGTGCCAGCACGTTGAGCACCATGGCGTGGTTGACGTGGAACTGGCTGGTCAGCGGCTCGGGGTCGGCGTCCCGCAGCCGCTCGAACGTGGAGTCCGTCCAGTTCACGGCGCCGGCGGGCGCCTTCTTGCGCACCACCTTCTTGAGCTTCTTCGGGTCGTCGCCCGCCTTGGCGAGCAGCTTCCGGTTCTCGATGACGTGCTCGGGCGCCATGACGAGCACCTCGCCGACCGTGTCGAAGCCCGCGCGTCCGGCCCGGCCGGCGATCTGGTGGAACTCGCGCGCGGTGAGGTGGCGCATGCGCTCGCCGTCGTACTTGACCAGCGACGTCATGAGGACGGTGCGGATGGGCACGTTGATGCCGACGCCGAGGGTGTCGGTGCCGCAGACCACCTTGAGGAGGCCGCGCTGGGTGAGCCGCTCCACGAGGCGGCGGTACTTCGGCAGCATCCCCGCGTGGTGCACGCCGATGCCCGCGCGCAGGAACTTGCTCAGCGTCTTGCCGAAGCCCGTGCCGAAGCGGAACGCGCCGATCTCGGCGGCGATGGCGGCCTTCTCGTCCTTCGAGGCGAGGCTCGTGGACAGCAGCGCCTGCGCCCGCTCGACGGCGTCCTTCTGCGTGAAGTGCACGACGTAGACGGGGGCGCGGTGCGTGGTGACGAGCTCGGCGATGACGTCGGTGAGCGGCTCGACGACGTAGGAGAACGTCAGCGGCACCGGCCGCTCGGCGCCCGCGACCTCCGCGACGGGGCGGCCGCTGCGCTCGGCGAGGTCCTCGCGCAGCCGGGTGGTGTCGCCGAGCGTGGCGGACATCAGCAGGAACTGGGTGCGCGGCAGCTCCAGCAGGGGCACCTGCCACGCCCAGCCGCGCTGCTTGTCGCCGTAGAAGTGGAACTCGTCCATGACGACCTGGGCGATGGCGTCGTCGTCGGCGGTGCCGTCCGCGCCGACGCCGTCGTCGTCGGCCCCGCGGCGCAGGGCCAGGTTCGCGAGGATCTCCGCCGTGCAGCAGATGATCGGGGCGTCGGCGTTGACGGCGGAGTCGCCGGTCATCATGCCGACGTTGCGCGACCCGAACGCGGCGACGAGGTCGAAGAACTTCTCGCTCACCAGCGCCTTGAGCGGCGCGGTGTAGAACGTGCGCCCGCCGCGGCCCGACCGGCGGTTCGCGAGCGCCGCGAACTGCGCGCCCATCGCGACCATCGACTTGCCCGACCCCGTGGGCGTCGCCAGCACCACGTGCGAGCCCGTCATGAGCTCGAGCAGCGCCTCCTCCTGGTGCGGGTACAGCGGCCGGCCGCCTGCGGCCGCCCACTCGCCGAAGGCCTCGAAGAGGACGTCGGGGTCCGGGGCGCCGCCCGTGGGGGCGGGCAGGTACGGCAGCAGCGTGCCGGCGGGGCGGGGGACGGCGGTCTCGGTCGGGGTGCCGGTCGGGGAAGTCATGGTCGGGCCATTCTTCCAGGCCGCGCCGAAAGCAACGAGCGTGCTGACTTGATCCTCATTCCGCCCGAATGAGGATCAAGTCAGCACGCTCGATACGGTGAGGCGGGTCAGCAGGCGCCGAGGTCGGTCCAGACCGCCCACTCGCCGGCCGAGGACGACGGGGTGTCGCCCTGCGTCCACCACTTGGCCTGGTACGTGCGGCCGTCGTAGGAGACCTGGGTGCCGCCGGTGTACGCGGACGAGCGGTTCCAGGCCGGGGCCTCGCAGTCACCGGGCTCGGTGGGCGGGTCCGTGGGGTCCGGGTCGGGCTGGCCGGTGCCGCCGACGTTCACGTCGACGCAGGCGTAGAACGCGTTGGCGGTGTCCGCGATGTTCCAGCGGGCGAAGATCGTGTGGTTGCCCTGCGGCAGGTTGTCGAGCGTGTGCGTCACGGTCGCGCCGGGCTGCTTGCCGCCGTCGTCGATGGTCTTGACCAGCTTTCCGTCGACGAAGTACTCCCACGTCGACGTGGCGTGGCGGGCCGTGAGCTTCCACTGCAGCGACACGCTGCTGCCGATCGTGGTGCGCGGCCACGGCTTGGAGCTGTCGTCGAGGACGGAGAAGCCGCTGCCGCCGGAGCACTGCATCGAGCCCTTCGGGGCCTCGACGCTCTGGGGCTCGTACTGGACGCCGCCGCAGTCGAACGACACGGTGCGGGTGGCGCAGTGGTCCTGGCGGCTGGGCGGGCTGGTGATCCAGCCGTGCGCCGACGCGCTGGGCGCGACGGCGAGAGGCGCTGCGACGGTCAGGAGGCCGACCGCGGCGGCGAGCAGGGTGGAGCGAAGCGTGGTCTTGCGACGCGTGGTCTTCATCGACTCGTCTCCCTCGTTGGTGCTCGGATGGTGATGCGGGTGTTGCGGGTCTGGCGGTGGCGGGCGCGGGGCCGCGCCCGCCACCGTCAGGACGTGGTGGGTGTCAGCGGGTCAGCAGGCGCCGAGGTCGGTCCAGACCGCCCACTGCCCGGCGGACGACGACGGGGTGTCGCCCTGCGTCCACCACTTGGCCTGGTACGCGCGGCCCTCGTAGGACACCTTCGTGCCGCCCGTGTAGGCGGACGACGGGTTCCAGGCCGCGTCCTCGCAGTCGCCCGGCTCGACCGGCGGGTCGGTCGGGTCCACCGGCGGGTCGGTCGGCTCGACCGTCCCGCCCTCGCCGACGGTGACGTCGACGCACGCGTAGAACGCGTTGACGGTGTCGGCCACGTTCCAGCGCGCGAGGATGGTGTGGTCGCCCTGCGGCAGGTTCTCGAGCGTGTGGCTCACGACGGCGTCGGGCTTGGCGCCCTTGTCGTCGAACGTGCGGTGCAGGGTGCCGTCGACGAAGTACTCCCACGTCGAGGTGGCGTGCTGCGCGGTGAGCTTCCACTTCATCGTGACGGAGCTGCCGATCGTGGTGCGGGGCCACGGCTTCGACTCGTCGTCGAGGATGGAGAAGCCGCTGCCGCCGGAGCACTGCGTGGAGCCCTTGGGCGCCTCGACGCTCTGCGGCTCGTACTTGATGCTGCCGCAGTCGAAGGACAGGGAACCGCTGGCGCACAGGTCCTGGCGGCTCGGCGGGTTGGTCACCCAGCCGTGGGCGGACGCCGCAGGCGCCGCGGCGAGCGGCGCCACGAGCGCGGCCAGCCCGACGGCCGCGGTGACGAGGGTGGAACGAAGACGCATCGGTGCTTCTCCTGTGTTCGTGAGGAAACTGGACAAATTCGACGCTACGGCGTCGGTCCGGTCCGCACATCAGGGGAACCGCGTCATCTGACCGTGATCTGGGCGGCGGTGGGTACGGGGTTACCCGTACGCCTGGGGACTGTCAGCCGAGGTCCCACAGGCGCCGGTAGAAGGCGATGCGCCCGGCGTCGGGCGCGATGCCGTAGCCCTCGAAGAAGGCGGGCTCGTGGCCGTCGCCGTAGTTCCACTCCAGGCTGTAGCTCGCCACCGCGAGGTCGGCCCAGCGGTCCGCGACGCCGAGCGCGTCGAGGTCGACGTGCGCGGTCCAGCGGCCGTCGTCGTCCAGGAGGGTGTTGGGGGCGCACGGGTCCCCGTGGCACACGACGAGCCGGTCGACGGCGGGCACGTCGCCGACCCGGGCGCGGGCTTCGGGGGAGAGGCGGGCGACCCGGTCGGCGACGCCCCACGAGAACGGGCAGCCGTCCACGGGGAGCGCGTCGTGCATCGCGCGCAGGCCCGCGCCGATCGCGCGCGCGGCCGTCTCCGGTCGCGCGAGCCAGTGCGGGTCGACCGCCGACCGGCCCGGGATGCCCGCGGTGAGCAGCCAGCCGCCCTCGTCGTCGGCGCCACGGTCCAGGACCCGCGGCACGGGGGTGTACCGGCCCGCCCAGGCGAGCCGGTCGGCCTCGGCGTCGAGGTCCAGCTCGGGCGTGCCCGCGGGGACCCACTTGACGTAGCGCTGGGCGCCGTCGGCCGCCGAGAGCCGGAACGTGAGGCCGCCGAGCACGTTGCGCCACACGGGCGTGACGTCGTCGTCGCCGGCGAGCAGGCGCACCCGCTCGGGCACGACGACGGGCTCGGACGGGGCGGCGGCGAGGACGCGGGACATGCCCCGATGGTCACATCTTCGCGCCGTGCCGGGCTACGGCATTCCGGTCGGCTCGACCGTCGGGTGGGGTTCGACCGGCGGTGAGCCATCGGGTGGCGTGCGGCGGGTCGCGGCCTCGCCCTGCTGCACGACGACGACGCCCGCCAGCACGAGCAGCCCGCCGACGAGCTGGACGGGGCGGGGCAGCTCGCCCAGGAAGACCCATGCGAAGAACACGGCGCTGACCACCTCGAGGAGGCCGACGAACGACGCCGGCCGCGCGCCGAGGCGTCGCCCGGCCCCGACGCCGGTGACGTAGGCGACTCCGGCGGTCACCACGCCGAGGGCCGCGAGCACGGCCCAGGCGGGCACGACGGCGTCGGCGAGGGCCACGGGGTCGGCCGACGCGGTGAGCGGCATGAGGCCCACGGCGCCGAGCAGCCCCAGGAGGACGGCGCCGACGACGAGCCCGCCCGCCGCGAGGCTCAGGGGTGGCAGCCCGGTGTCCGTGCGGGCGTTGAGCAGGAAGTACGCGGAGACGCCCACCATCGCGCCCAGCGCCCATGCCACGCCGACGGGATCGAGCCGGGCTCCGGCGAGGTCGAGCACGAGGACGAGGCCCGCGGCGGCGAGCGCGATGCCGGCGAGCGTCGTCCGGCCCGGTCGCTGCCCGTGCCGCAGCCACAGCCACGCGACGACGGCCGCCGGCGAGGAGTACTCGATGAGCAGCGCGGGCCCCACCTGCATGTGCTGCACGGCGGCGAAGTAGCAGAACTGCGTGGCCGCGACGCCGAGCGCGCCGTAGGCGAGCAGCAGTCGCACGTTGCGGCGCACGGGGGACCAGTCGCCGCGCAGGGCGACGACGCCGAAGGGCAGGACGACGACCGCCCCGACCGCGACGCGCACCAGGACGACGGCGCCCGGGCTCCAGCCCGTGGCGAAGAGCCCGGCGGCGAGCGGGCCCGAGAGGCTGAACGTCACGGCGGAGACGACCGCGAGCACGAGGCCCGCGCCGAGGCCGGTGCGCGCCGTCGTGCGCGCGTCATGTGCGACATCGCTCATGACGCATGACGCTAGGCCGGGATGGGATAACGTGTCAACGTGGTCTTCGCACATGACACGGTGAACTCCCTGCGCGCGGCCGTCGACCTCGTGAACGCCGAGGAGCCGCCGCTGACGCTGACGACGACGGCCGAGCTCGACGCGTTCCTCGTGCGGCACGGGTACACCGGCCGGCACGACGGTACCGAGACCGAGCTGGCCCGCGTGCGTGCGCTGGCGCCGCGCCTGCGAGGGCTGCTGCTGGCCAGCCGGGACGAGGCCGCCGAGCAGGTCAACCGCCTGCTCGAGCAGGCGGGGGCGGCGCCCCGGCTCGTGCGGCACGAGGGCCAGGACTGGCACGTCCACGCCGTCTCCCCGGACGCGCCGCTCGACGACCGCATCGTCGTCGAGACCGCCATGGCGATGATCGACGTGGTGCGCGCCGACGAGCACTCCCGCCTCGCCGTGTGCGCGGACGCCGACTGCCAGGGGCTCGTGCTCGACCTGTCGCGCAACCGTTCGCGGCGCTACTGCTCCACCGCGTGCACCAACCGGAACGCGCAGGCCGCGCTGCGGGCGCGGCGCGCCGGCTGACGGCACGGGCGCCCCGCCGACGGTTCCGGCCGACGTATCTGGCCGCGAGCGCCGTGCTCCCTCCCCGCGAGGGCGCCAGGCTTTCCCGGGGCGACGACCCGCCCGGCCCGGCCCCACGAAGGAGGCGGCGATGTCCGTCACGACGAGCAAGGCCCTCGACCCCTGGCCGGTCGTCCGTCCCGGGGACCGGTTCCACCCGGTCGGCACGTTGCAGCACCTGCTCAACGAGCACGGCCACGACCTCGAGGTGGACGAGAAGTTCGGTCCGCTCACCGAGGCCGCGGTCCGCGCCTCGCAGCGCGACTTCGGCCTCGAGGTGGACGGCGTCGTCGGCCCGCGGACCTGGGGCGCGATCGTCGTCACCGTGCGCCTCGGGAGCCGGGGCCACGCCGTCCGCGGGGCGCAGTCCGAGCTCGACGTCCGGATCGACGTCGACCTCGTGGTCGACGGGGTCTTCGGGCCGAGGACGGAGGGCGCGGTGCGCGAGTTCCAGCGCGCGCTGTCGGCGTTCGGCGTCCTCGTCGACGGCGTCGTCGGGCCCGTGACCTGGCGCGCGCTCGTCAGCGGGATGGTCTCCGACTGACATCCGCCAGCAGCGCGTCGCACACCTCCACCAGGCGCGCGCGCAGCTCCTGCCCGCGCGCGGCGAACGCGCGCTGGCGGCGCACGTACTCGGCCTTGCCGTCCGCCGTCTCGATCGGGACCGCCTCGACGCCGTACGACGAGACGTCGTACGGGGCGGCGGCCATGTCGGTGTACCGGATGTCGCGGGCGAGCTCGAACGCGTCCAGCAGCAGGGCGCCGGGGGCGGCGGGCCCGAGCTTGAGGGCCCACTTGTACAGGTCCATCCCGGCGTGCAGGCAGCCGGGCTGCTCCATGGCCGGCTGGCGCTCGCGGGTGGGGCGCAGCTGGTTGCGGTCGGCGGCCTCGGGCGTGAAGAAGCGGTAGGCGTCGAAGTGCGAGCAGCCGATGCGGTGCGACTCGACGACGGCGTCCGTGCCGTCGTGGCCCAGCCGCAGCGGCAGCGGGTGGCGGTGGTCGCGCCCCGCCGCGCGGTCGCGGTAGACCATCGCCCACTCGTGCAGGCCGAAGCAGCCGAACGTGCCCGGGCGGCCGGCCGTCGCGCACACGAGCGCGCGCACGTAGCGGACGGTGTCGCCGCGGTCGGCGACGAAGGCGTCGACGTCGAGGGTCGCGCCCGTGCCGCCGTCGCTCAGGGGCGTCTCGCGGTACCAGCGCCACCCGGCGTGCTCGGGGGCGTCCGCGAGCACCACGCCCGGGCCCGGGTGCCACCGGCGCAGGTGGCTCACGCGCGTGGGGTAGTAGGTGAACAGGAAGTCCTCGATCGCGTGCGCCTCGCCGCGGTCGCGGGCGGAACGCCACACCGCCGTCAGCGCGTCGGCCCGTGCGGCGTGCGCGTCGGCCTGCGGCTCCCAGGCGTCGCGCGGCACGACGGCGAGGGCCGCCGGGTCGTCGAGGGTCGTCGTGCGCACCCCACCAGGGTACGAGCGCGGCGAGCACGCCCCGGTCCGGACTAGCGTGTGACACGTGCCGCACACCCACGACTTCCGTCAGGTCGACGTCTTCGCCACCGGCCCGCTCACCGGCAACCCGGTGGCCGTGGTGCACGACGCCGACGACCTCGACGACGCGCAGATGGCCGCCTTCGCGCGCTGGACCAACCTGTCCGAGACCACGTTCCTGCTGAGCCCCACCACGCCCGACGCGGACTACCGCCTGCGGATCTGGACGCCGGGCGGCGAGCTGCCCTTCGCCGGCCACCCCACGCTCGGCACCGCGCACGCGTGGCTCGAGGCCGGCGGCACGGCGCGCTCCGCCGAGCAGGTCGTCCAGGAGTGCGGCGTCGGGCTGGTCACGGTCCGGCGCGACGGCGGCTCGGACGAGGGTGCCGAGCGGCTCGCGTTCGCCGCGCCGCCGCTGCGCCGCTCCGGCGCCGTCGGCCCGGAGGACCTCGCGCAGCTCGCGCGCGGGCTGCGGGTCAGCGTGGCGGACATCGAGGACGCCGCCTGGGTCGACAACGGGCCCGGCTGGGTCGCGGCTCGCCTGCGCGACGCCGCGGCCGTGCTCGCCGTCGAGCCGGACCTCGCCGCGTTCGGGGGCCTGAAGATCGGCGTCGTCGGCACGTACGCGCCGGGCGAGTCGGACGCCGCGGTCGAGGTGCGGGCGTTCGTCCCCGACATCGGCGTCGCCGAGGACCCGGTCACCGGCAGCCTCAACGCCGGGCTGGGGCAGTGGCTGGCGGGCGGTCTGCTGCCGCCGTCGTACGTCGCGTCGCAGGGCACCGCCCTCGGACGCCGGGGCCGCGTGCACGTGCGCCGCGACGCCGACGGCGAGGTATGGGTCGGGGGCGCCGCGGTCACGACGATCGTCGGCACCGTGACGCTCTGAGGGCATCGCCCCGACCGGCCGTCAGCCCCGGCGGCGGAACGGGGCGAGCGTGGCCCGCACCTGCTCGGCGGCGCCCCAGTCGTCGTCGAACTGCGCGACGACGGCGAGGTGCTGGCGCAGCTGGAGGATCGGCATGCGCTCGCGCCACCCGCGATCGAGCCCGGTGAGCTCCGCGTACAGGTCGAAGAAGCCGCGGGCCTCGGGCGGCGGCGCCGTCGTCCAGAGGTGGGCCAGGTCGACCTCGGCCCAGGTGTACGAGACGGCGGGATCGATCAGCGCGGGCCGGCCGTCGGCGGTCGCGAGCACGTTCTGCGCCCACAGGTCGCCGTGCGTCAGGCACGCGGGGCGGTCCGGCAGCAGCTCGGGGAGCCGGGCGCAGAGGTGCTCCAGGGCCGCGCGGTCGGCGGCGTTGAGGGCGGCGTCGACCCGCGGCTCGCCCAGCCACCGCAGCAGGCGGCTCCGGGCGAAGAAGGCGAACCCGTCGTCGTCCCACGTGTTGTCCTGCCGGCGGCGACCGAGCCAGTTGTCCCGGTGCCAGCCGAACCGGTCGTGGGTGGTGGCGTGCAGCCGGGCGAGCGCGTGCGCGAGCCGCTCCCAGAACGCTGCGTCCCGGGGGCGTGGGTGCAGCGCCTCGAGGACGAGCAGGCCCGGATCGGCGAGGATCACCGCCGGCGTGGCGACGCCGCCGAGCTCCCGCAGCGCCGTCAGGCCCTCGGCCTCGGTCGTGAAGGCGTCGTCGGGCGGGGCACCGTCGGAGCCCTCGACGAACCCCTTGACGAACACCACCGAGCCGTCGGCGCGCCGCGCCAGGCCCGCGGTCGCGGCGAGGCCCCCGGTCGCCGGCTGGAGCGAGACGACGTCGGCGACGCCGGAGGCGTCCAGGCGTCGCCGCAGCAGCGTCAGCGGGTCGGTCACGGTCGGCTCCTCTCGTCGACGCGTGCATCCTCGCAGGTCGGGCTCGGCGGCGGCAGGGGGGTCCGTCGCCGGGGCGCTAGCGGTCGCGGCGCTTGAACCACCGCACGTACGCGACGCGCTCGGCCAGGGCGAAGACGACCACGGTGACGACGGCGGGGGTGCCGGTGACGCCGATCGCGGTCAGCAGGGCGATGAGCGCGATCTCCAGGCCGACGAGCACCGCGACCGCGACGGCGGTGCGCGCGGGAGCCGGCGCGGCGACGGGGCGGCGGCTCATGCGCCCCGTCCCGGTCGCTCGTCGCGGGGGAACGCCGCGCGCATCACGCGCTGCCACAGGAGCACCGCGACGACGGCGACGAGCGCGCCCAGCACGGCCTGCTCGGCCTTCATCCACCCGGGGTAGCCGTCGTCGGGTGCCGCCACCAGGAGGACGACACCGATCGGCGCGAGCGTGGCCACGACGCGCATGCGGACGTACGCGGCGCGACTTCCGCACGAGAGCGCCGCGGCGACCCGCGCGAAGGCGAAGCAGGCGACCGTGATGACGACGCCGCGCAGCCACATGACCCAGTTGGTCTCGGCGGGCGCGACGACGGCCAGGACCCCGGTGACGACCAGCGCGAGGAGCGAGACGACGCCGGCCGTGACCCAGAGCCGGCGGATCGTGCGGATGCTGCGCTCGAGGAGCGGCCCGGCGGTCCCCGGGGGCGCGGGCGACGGGGTGGGGTTCACGGGGTGGTCCTCTCGGGTGCGGTGGCGCGCGCGTAGAGCGCCACGATCTGGTCGATCTCCTGGGCGTCGACGTCGCGCCCGGGGGCGCAGCGCGACGCGAACTCGTCGATCGTGGCGCGCACGGAGCGGGCCATGACCTCGGGGTCGAACGCGCCGAGCTCGCCGGCGTGCTGGCCCTGCGAGAGCAGCACAGCCAGCAGCATCACCGAGGTGTCGGCGCCCTCCCGGACGCCCGGGCGGGCGCCGTGCCGCACGATCTGCACGACCGCGACGGCGGACGCGGGGTTCCTCGCGAGGAACTCGAGGTTCGAGCGGATGTACCCGGCGAGCTTGTCGGGGTAGGTGGTCGCGGCTTCCAGCGCGGGCCGGATGACCTCGGCGGAGTCGGCCACGACCTGTTCGACGACGGCGCTCATCAGCGCCTCCTTCGTCCGGAAGTGGTACGAGATCAGCCGCGTGCTGCTGAGCCCTGCCTTCTCGCGGATCCGGGCGAAGGTGGCGCCGGCATGACCCTCCTCGGCCAGGACCGAGATCGTGGCCGAGATGATCTGCCGCCGCCGCGCGTGCGTCGGCGCGTACGTCCGACCGTCAGGAACCATAGCACGCATATTACCTGGCCGAGTAATTTTGACGGCGGCGCCGCCGGGCTCACGACCGTCGTTCCGGACGCTCCGGTGGACCTGCGGCCCGGGCGCTGACGGCGCCGACCAGGCGTTCGAGGGGCCCCCGGCCGAGCAAGAACCGCCACGCGGTCGCCGCGGCGAGCGTGACCAGCACCATCGCGAGGAGCGGGCCGTTGGTCGTGGAACCCAGCAGGTCCCAGTGCCAGATCGCGACGATCTGCAGCGAGTACACGGTCAGCGCCATCGACCCGACCGCGGCGAGCGGGGCCAGCATCCACCGACCCACCTGGCCGACGTGAAGGCACAGCCCCACGACCGCCGCCGCGAACCCGCCCGACGCGAGCACCTCGATCGTCGTGTCGTCGTGCGGTCCGTCGAGGAACAGCCCGGCGACGCCGGGCCACGGGTCGCCCCAGCCGAACGGCGCGCCGTCGACGGATTGCCGCGCCATGACCTGGGAGGTCAGCACCACCTCCTCACCGCCGGCGGCGCCGACCACCCAGCCGGACAGGAAGGAGAACGCGCCCCACGCGGCCAGCCCGCCCAGCAGGAGCCCGCGGCGCAGCCGGGGTGAGCGCAGGTCGCAGCGCCCGATCGCCATGCCCGCGAGCACGTAGGCCATCCAGACGATCGCCGGGTAGTGGCCGGTGAGCACGAAGTCCGTGACGGCGCCGGAGCCGTCGTGCGGCAGCCGCAGCCCGGCCCGCAGCAGCGCCTCCGGCCCCCAGTACGCGAGCGGCGGCCCCACGAGCGCGACCACCCCGGCGAGCGCGAGGAGGCGCGGAGGCCGCCAGCGCAGGAACGGCAGCGCGAGCACGAAGTAGCAGGCGTAGAAGCCCAGGATGAGGGCGACGCGCGTGCCGAGGAGGTCGAGCAGCGCGACGACCACCAGCAGCATGGCGGCGCGCACGAGCAGGCGCAGGCGCGCCCGCCGCAGCGGGTCGCCGTCGAGCGTCCGTGGGCCGCCGGTGACGATCGCGACCGAGATGCCGGCCACCACGGCGAACAGGATCGAGGAGTGGCCGTGGGAGAGGTCGAGCAGCCACCAGGCGGGCCCGGCGTCGGGCGTCGTCACGCCGACGTGGGCGGTGAACATGCCCAGGACGGCGATCCCGCGGGCGACGTCCACGCCCGGGACGCGCCCCGGGCCGCCGCCGAGACGACGCAGGCCCGCACGCACGCCGGCACCGAGACGGGAGGTCGGCGCGCCGGTGGCCGCGGTCATGGCGCGATGATGCCACCGTCCGGTGACGCGCGTCGTCCCGGTGCGTGAGAACGTCACGGCTTGCAGGCCGCGCGGTCACTACGGTAGGAGCATGAGTGACCTCAGCGCGGAGCCCGCACCCCAGGGCGACCCCGAACCCGCCGGTGCCGACCTCAACGACGCGATCGAGGCACCCAGCACCCACCACACGGTGCCCAGCAAGGAGTCCGAGTCGTACACGCACGGCCACCACGAGTCCGTGCTGCGCTCGCACCGTTCCCGCACGGCCCAGAACTCGGCCGGCTTCCTGGTGCCGCACCTGCGCGACGACATGTCCCTGCTGGACGTCGGCTGCGGCCCCGGCACGGTGACCGCCGACTTCGCCCGGATCCTCGCGGGCGGCGAGGTCGTGGGCGTCGACGCCAGCCCCAAGGTGCTCGAGGCGGCGCGCGAGCACGCCGCGGCTCTGGGCTACGGCAACGTCCGGTTCCAGCAGGCGAACGCCTACGAGCTCCCTTTCGACGACGACTCGTTCGACGTCGTGTACGCGCACCAGCTGCTGCAGCACCTGTCCGACCCGGTCGCCGCGCTGCGCGAGATGAAGCGCGTCGCGAAGCCCGGCGGGATGGTCGCGGTGCGCGACGCCGACTACGCGGGCATGGCCTGGTACCCCGAGACCCCGGGCCTGACGGAGTGGAACGAGCTGTACCACGAGGTCACGCACGCCTACGGCTTCGAGCCCGACGCCGGCCGCCGCCTCATGTCGTGGGTGCAGGAGGCCGGGCTGGACGGCATCGTGCCGTCCGCGTCGTCGTGGTGCTACGCCACCCCCACCGACCGGCTGTGGTGGGGCGAGCTGTGGGCCGAGCGCTGCGTCGAGTCCAACTTCGCCGTGCAGGCCAAGGAGTCCGGGCTGGCCGACGACGTCGCGCTCGAGCAGATCGCGCAGGACTGGCAGGCGTGGGCGCAGGCGCCCGACGGCTGGTTCGCCATCCTGCACGGCGAGGTCCTCGCGCGGGCCTGACGACAGGCCCGATGTAGGCTTACATCATGAGCCATCGGACGCAGATCACCCTCGAGGACGCGCAGTATGCGCGCCTGCTCGCGGAGTCGCGGGCGTCCGGGCTGGGGCTGGCGGAGCTCGTGCGGCGCGCGGTGGACCGGGTCTACGGCGGCGCGGATGCCGACGAGTTCCTCCGCGCGCTCGACGAGAGCTTCGGCGCATGGGACGGCGACGACGTCGACGGCGCCGCGTACGTCGAGACTGCCCGCCCGGCGCGCGCCGACCGGCTGGCCGAGTGGTGACCCTGGAGTGACCGTCCTCGTCGACACGTCGGTCTTCGTCGACCACCTGCGCGGCCGGATCGAGGCGCGCGATGCGCTCGCCGCGGCGCGCCGGGAGGGTCACCAGGTGGCGGCATCGGTGCTGACGCGGGCTG